>Ga0182748_1003518_pt1 | contig 13135 bp, 16 predicted proteins | sample eDN3rd37CKraftOP_FD_128877 | JGI IMG/M metagenome (GOLD analysis project Ga0182748, IMG submission 128877) | Enriched Organic Plus compost microbial communities from Emeryville, California, USA - eDNA 3rd pass 37_C Kraft OP (version 2) (version 2) ...
ATCGGACAGCCGAATTCGCAACGGGCGCAGGCGAGGGGACGACAGTATGGAGTCTGCGGCCTGAGAAACGGGCGGCTGGCGCTCTCATCTGTCAGCCATCGCCGGCGCACCGAGCAGCAGGTTGCCTGAAGGTATTGAGGTGCTGTGGCTTCAGGCCAGGCCGTCACTAAGCGGCATGTTCGCCAGGCCATGGTGATCGTGCCTGGAGGCAAGCACGATGTGCCATGGTTCGGGCGATCGCGGGGCGGGGGATGGCCAGTGGGGTATGCACCTTTCGCATTTGAGTAGGTGCTCATCCGATACGGGTGTCACGGGTTTGGCGAGGAATGGTGCGTGACTGGCCGTCAGGCACGTGGACCTCAAGACATGTATCGCGTCGGCCAGTCTGGTGTCGCTATGGCCGTAGATCCGGTGTCGGCTGATGAAAGTGCCGGAGCGAAGTTGATCCGTAGGCGGTGGAGCTAACGTCGGCAGACGGATTTTTTATGCAGTCTGGCTCCTGCTGAACGGCCGCCTTCAGGGCGTTGGGAAGCAAGAGAGCGGCGCTTGTGATCGTGCGCTTCGGGCCGGATGCTTGGTCACTTGGGCAGAGGATCCAACAGACTGTGACCAGGACTCCCGCCACGTGGCTCGCGGCAAGGGCTCTTCCGCACGGTCGGCACTGTCACCCGCCAGTGCGGGTGTCAGGCGCGGGAAGTCATGCAGCGGACAGCCGTTTTCCCCTACTGGTTCGCATGAGCTCTCTGAGGGTGCGCAATGATGGGAGCGGCGGCGCGCCATTCGCGGGGCGCGTCGTGGTTGCCGGCCCCGCTTTCCCCATTCAGGCTGGTCGATTTCGCGGTTCCTCGCCCGGCTCCCCTTCAGGAATTGTCACGAACCCCCGACTGCCATCGCAGTTGTGCGGACTAGCGCGATTGCTGGAGCCCTGTGCCGGTATCGGGCAGCCCATAGCTGGACGCCGCCAGGCTGCTCCGAGGCGCAGGTTTCCCGAGCCCATGCCGCATTGCCGGACCCTACATGCCATGAACCTGACCTGCAGGTCGGCACATCGCTGAATGCGCCAGGCATAGGCGGGCGATGGGTCATGCTTCGAGGCGCTTCAGGTACCAGCGGATCAGCTTCTCCCAGACTGCGTCCTTTTCGGCCAGGTCTTCGACCCCGTGATTGAGGTCGGGGTTGTCGTTGACCTCGATCACGTAAAGTCCCTGGTCGGTCTGCTTTAGGTCGACGCCGTAAAGACCATTGCCGATGAGCCGGGCAGCGCTGACGGCGGTGGAAAGAACGTCCGTGGGCACATCGGCAATCGGCACCGTTCGGAATTTTCCCTCATCGGGCGCCTTGCCCTGCTCGTGACGGACGATCTGCCAGTGGTGACTGGCCATCATGTACTGGCAGGCAAAGAGCGGCTCGCCATCGAGAACGCCGATGCGCCAGTCGAAGGCGGTCGGCACATATTCCTGGGCGATGACAAGGTCGGACTCATCCAGCAGCGCCTTGAGCCGGCCATGGAGATCCTCCGGCGTTTCGGACTTGTAGACGCCGCGGGAAAAGGAACCATCGGGGATCTTGAGAACCACCGGCCAGCCCAGTTGTCCGGGCAGGTCGGCCGCCTGGCGCAGGTGTTGTACGATGACGGTCTTGGGAACCGGAATCCTGTGAGCCTTGAGCAGCTCGGCGAGATAGACCTTGTTGGTGCAGCGGATCATCGACTGTGGATCGTCAATGACTGGCATGCCCTCCTGCTGGGCGCGCCTAGCAAAGCGATAGGTGTGGTTGCTGATGGAGGTGGTCTCGCGAATGAACAGCCCGTCGAACTCGGACAAACGGTCAAGATCACTGCGGGTGATCGGGGCGCATTCTACGCCGTGGCGGGCGGCAATGCGGGCGAAATGGCGGAGGGATGTTTCCTTCGAGGGCGGCATTTCCTCGTCGGGATCAAGGAGAACGGCAAGGGTGTAGCGGGCGGGCACGCGGGTGCGTGCCGCCTTCCAGGCGCGACGGGTGTAGAGAGTGAGCGCATCGCGGAAGAGGGCCTGTTCGTCGCCCTTGAGGCAGGTCACGCTCTCGAGGCCGATCTTCCGTATGCGGCAGTCCTCGGGGGCACCCTCGAGACGAACACGGATGATCGGCGCCCGGAACCAGTCGAACAGCAGGCGACCGAAGGCGGCCAGCGCAGGATCGGCGCTCATGCCGAAGCAGATCAGGAATTCGCCCCGGAAGCCGGCGCTCCCATTGGCCTTCACATGGCAGCGCCGCAGCATGTGTTCGAGCTCTGGCAGGGCATGCTTGTGCAGGGTCTTGCGCGACAGCTCGACCACGGTTTCGACCGAGGGAATGATGCGGTGACCGCGGGCCTCGGCGAGCAAGGAGCAATAATAGCCCGAGGACTGATAGGCAAAATTCCGTGAAAGGTTGATGATCTTCGGCTTCAAGTCGCCGAAGAGCTGGGGCCGCGAAAGATAATCGCGGGTGGTCATGACCTTGTGAGGCGTGTCGGCGTTGGAAAAGTCCCGCTCGTGATCGACAAGGATTAGCCAGCTCATTTCCTGTCCCGGTTCTCCACGATCACCGCCGCCCGCAGGCGGGACTTGCCGTAAACGCTCATGCGTTCGAATTGTTCGATGGGAATGGCGACGGCCGCCTTCGACAGGGCGACATCGTAACTGTCGGAGTCGACCCAAGGGTCATGGGCATAAACGTAGTGGTCGTCGCAGTCATAGGCGAGCAGCCAGTGCGGCGTGCGCTCATGATACATGCGATAGGCGCTGATCAGCACAATGGCCGTCGCGCCGCGCTTCAGGGCGTCACGCAGACTGTCCAGAGGCAGAGGATAGTAGTGGACGGGAATGCCAAGACGCGCGGCGCGCCCGCGGAACTCACCCTGCACCAGCTCCATGATCTCGCGCTTCCAGGGCGTGCGCAGACTGTCGAGAAAGAGCGGGCCTTGCTGGTTGACATAGACCCGGGGCGCGAGCCCCTCAACCGCCAGCGTCACGGCCATGCCCAAGGGCTCGCAGCCGCCGGGGCCAGTCGCCATGAAAATGGTGGTCGAGCGGCGCCAGAGATCGATCTCGGTGCGCCGATCGAAGGCCACAGGCCGGCCCGCGGCAGCAAGCGCCATCATCATGGCTGCCGGGCCGCAGGTGAATTCCGTGGTCTGCGCATAGAAGCGGACCTGGCGCGCCGATACAGGCGCATGGGAGAGCAGGGACTTTTCGAAGCGGATGGCGTCAGAATGGTCGCCATAATAGTCGAGGAAACGGCCGAAGGCGCGATAGCCGAGGCGCTTGTAGAGGGCAAGCGCCGGCTCATTGTCAGGGCGGACCTCGAGGCGCATAAACAGGGCGTCCCGCTCGCGGGCCGTGGCCTCGAGCGCCAGCATCAGCTTCTCGCCGATGCCCTGGCCGCGGGCATTGCTGGCGACGGCTATGGAATAGACACGGGCGACCGAGGTGTTGCGGCGGAACAGGACGATGGCATAGCCCGCGACGGCACCATCCCGCTCGGCCACGACGACCGAAGTAGAGGCGCTGCGGAGGAATTCCCGGAAACTGCGGGCGCTGATGCGGTCGGTGGCGAAAAGTTCATTTTCCAGCGCAAGCATGGCGCCGATTTCCTCGGCGCGCGCCGGACGAAGGCTGACGGAACCCGGCGTTGGGGGAGGTTCCGTCGCAATGCTCGCGCGCTGGACCATGACCAGCAGGCTCCGGCGAAAGGGCGACGCAAGTGCCTGCGTCAGGCTCAGAAAAACGTCTGCCGGAAGGTCTCACAGGGCCGCCGGACATCCGCGCTGGGAAAGCATATCACTCCGCTTGTGGTCAACTTCAAGGCATCAGCAGGTGATTTGCACATTTCTCGTCTGGGCGAGGAGATCAGGCAAGAATTGTCTGCCGATTGGTCGAGATGTTCGGCAAGGAAGTGGCCTCCGTGAAGATGGGCGAAAAGTCCTGAAGGCAGACTTGAAATCTGACCGCCTGGGCGAATTTTCTCCACGTTGCAGACACGTTGCGGCCCCATGGGCGCGGGCTTCGATCAAATCATGCAGGTGAAAGTTCATGTCATTAGCGGAGGAGGGCATCATCTCACGGTGTACTATTCCCACCGCCGGCTACCGAGATCCGGTGTGCTCGCAACAGGAGGGGACGGTCCTTCTCGAGCTCAGGGCCACGGGGCCGGCAGGCGCGCAGGATGCCGGCGTGTCAGTGATCGCCGTCCTCAATCACGCCGAAGGGGCACCGCTCCGGGTCCAGTCGGTGGTGGACGAGATGTATCAAACACTACCCTGGTTCATCCTGCCGGACACCTGCCCGCTGATCCGCGGAACGGTGACGCTGAAATGGTCGACAGAGATCTTTAGGCGCGAGCTGGATGTCGCGTTGAGCCTGCAGCGCGACGCGATCGAGGCCATGCCGTGGGAAGAGGTCGAGCGCTACGAAAGCTGTTTCTCTGCCTGGGGTTAGACGAGAAGCGGGCGCAGCATGCCTGCCATCGGGTCATTCGGACATGCGCAAGAGGCTGTCCAGATCCCGGTCCGGAATGCCCCAAATCCGACCTGAATTCTGCCCGGATAGGACAAGGTCTAGGTCGAGAAGAGCGGGGTTGCTTGGGAATGCTTGAGGAGAAACAAAATGACCAAGCCTACCGATGACTTCACGATCAGGCGCTGTAGTATTCCGACCTCCACTCCCGCCAAGCAAGATGACATCTGCTCCATGGCGGAAGGCACGGTCAGCATCGAGCTGGTGGACGCCAATCCAAAGCCAGGTGAGGACGCTGACTGTGTCCTGGCGCTCGCCCTGGTCGGAGGGGAAGGCAACCGGCCGAGCGTCCAGTCGGTGGTGAACGCGACCGTGGAGGCACTGCCGCATTTCACGGGCCCGGCACCATGCGAGAACAGGTTGACGGAGGTCACCATTAACTGGTCGCCGGAAGTGTATCAGGGACTCGTGGATCCCAGCCAGAGGGACGCGCCGTTCGATGACATGGAGTGGGTAACCATCGAGCGCTACCACTCCTGTTCCAGTGACTGGCCGCTAGGTTAATGCCGGGACAGGAAAGGCGAGGGCAGGCCCGGCTCTCATCATGGTTGTCTGGCGCATCGCGGTGGCTGTCGCAGTCTTTGGACCGAAACCGGCCGGTTGCGGAAGCTGGAGACATGCCGGGCCTGCCGGCAGCATGCGTCAGGAGGAACATGAAGCACGCCTTTTCGTCTCATCCAGCGATGAGCGCGCTATGCCGTGACGGCGACAACTCCGGCCTGAGAGGGGCGGCGGGGCTCCGAAAGCACAATTATGGGCCATGATGTCGGCGCGCTTTCTGTGAAATGCCGACAGAGTTCTCGCCAACAAAAACTGACATCGCTAGAGCATTGAAGGAGGCAGCAATGTCTGAACTGAGATATGGGCTCAATGTTGCCCGTTGCAGCAACCCCGACAGCGCTGAGGATTTCTGCTCACGGCGGGACGGGACGATGCTGCTGCGTCTGGTGGATCCGCTGTTTTTCCCTCCGGGCGGCGAGAACCACAGATATATTAATGCCGTGCCCATGCCGCTCGCCAGCAAGGGACAGCCGCCTTCCGTTGAGGAAATGGCGAAACTCGTCCGTGATGTCATCGAGCCCTGCAAGCGGCCGGATGAGTCCGCGAACCAATTCGTGAAAGTGATGCTGTACTGGAGACCCGGGCAGCTCGATCTGCTCCACGGGATCGACACGACCGATGAGTACACCACCTACTTTGATTGGGAGGATGTTGAAGCCTACCACTCCTGCGGCCCCATGACCCACATGCAGGAGTGATGGCGCCTGCAAGGGCCGGGGCGGCCGTGGCAGCTGGCCATGGGTGTTGCTACGGATTGCGCGCAGGATCCAGCGGATGACGACGCCAGTATTTTGATGGTGCCATGCTCAGCCGAAGCGCGATCCGTCACATCAGGCAATTGCTGCTACATCGGCAATAGGGAGCTCCCCAAGGAAGTAGCTCCGCCGCGCACGAGGCCCAGATGTCGAATGAAGCAGCATAAACCGAGGCCGTGTCGCCCTGGGAGCGGTGCCGTTCTGAGCGCGCACAGCCGTCGGATGAGTACAGTCGAGGAGTTTGGCCAATGGCAGGCAAAAAGAAAGCGAAAGTTAAAGCGGATGATATCGAGAGCATTTGCCGGACCGAGCGCTGTCACGGCCGATCGGTGATGGTCGAGCTCAAACTTTGGCGCAAGGAGGGAGAGGGCGAAAGCGACAGCGACAGCGCGCAAGGGCTTGGCCTGATTATCACCGCCGAGAGGAATTTGCCCAAGGGGCAGCAGACGCTGGCCCTAATGCGGCAGACGGTGAAGCCCCAGGACGATGCGAACCCTTGCTCATCCCGCTGGCTCGAGGTTGTCGTCAAGCAGGCGTCAGTAGATTTCTTGCGGCCCCAGGATGGCGACCTTGCCAAAAAGGCTAGCGAAATAGAGTGGCAAGTCGTCGGGCAATATGAAGCCTGCGGCGGAGATTACACCGGCTATTACGATAGTTGAGCTGAGAGAGCGCTGCATAGCGGGGAAGGACCACGATCATCTCTGTCACGGGGGCATTCGCGGAGCCGTTTCGCGGGAAATGGTGGGCCAGGCGGTGCTTCAGGCGAAACGCAGCTCACGAGAATGCCTGGCGCTCGGCTCCAGGACAGAGGTGGTCAGGTGAGTGCCCGAAACATTGAAGTGGCAGGCGCATCCCTCAGCAAGCTCAGACAAAGACCCGAAAAGTCAAAGAGCGCTGCTGTCGGGGATCACCGGGCATCCTCGCTTGCACCAGGCGCTGGACAAAAAGAAAGGGAAGGCTTCAGGGCCTTCCCTTTCTTCAATTCACGTCAATTGCCCGATCAGGCGAGTGCCGCCGAGGCAGCTGCCGGCGCCGGCAGCTGGGCGGCGTTGCGCACCGCCTTCTGCACCTTCTCGAAGGCACGGACCTCAATCTGCCGGATGCGCTCGCGCGACACGCCAAACTCGCGGGACAGATCCTCAAGGGTCAGCGGCTCGTCCATCAGACGACGGGCCTCGAAGATCCGCCGCTCACGGTCATTGAGGGTTTCCAGCGCCTGGGTCAGCAGGCCATGGCGAACCGTCATCTCCTCATGCTCGGCAAGCCGGGCTTCCTGGTTCGGCGTATCGTCCACCAGCCAGTCCTGCCACTCACCCTCGGAGTCGGCCCGAAGGGGCGCATTGAGGGAAGTGTCGCCGGACAGCCGACGGTTCATGGAGATCACGTCGTCCTCCTGGACGCCCAGGCGGGTCGCAATCTCCCGCACCTGATCAGGGCGAAGGTCACCATCTTCCAGCGCCTGGATCTGCCCCTTCACCTTGCGCAGGTTGAAGAACAGCTTCTTCTGGTTGGCGGTGGTGCCCATCTTCACCAGGCTCCAAGAGCGCAGGATGAACTCTTGAATCGAGGCGCGGATCCACCACATTGCGTATGTCGCCAGGCGGAAGCCCTTGTCCGGTTCGAAGCGCTTGACGGCCTGCATCAGACCGACATTGCCTTCGGACACGATTTCGGACACGGGCAGCCCGTAGCCACGATAGCCCATGGCAATCTTCGCAACCAAGCGGAGGTGGCTGGTGACAAGCTGATGGGCAGCTTCGCTGTCATTGTGCTCACGCCAGCGCCGGGCAAGCTGAAGCTCCTGCTCGGGCCGCAGCATCGGAAACTTGCGGATCTCCTGCAGGTAGCGGGCCAGACCACCGTCGCTGGTCAGTGTCGGAACCATCATCTTTGACATTCAGTCCCCCTTTCCGAGGGCGGCCCGTAGGCCGATCTTCCTCTTGCTCACTTATTTTAGGACAACCTAACTGACCTTAGTGGCCAACTTGAGGCAGCCCCAAATTCCAGTCTCACACTACATTACGTAAGGTCAGGCGGTTTGGATCAGTTCCGGAGATGAAAAATTGAGTCGGGCCACGAGCTCGGCCAAATCTGCGGGCAGAGGACTCTCGAAAACCATGTGCTCGCCGGTGACGGGATGGTCGAAGCCGAGCAGACCGGCATGGAGTGCCTGACGGCCAAGGGCGGTCAGTGCCGCGCGCGCATCCGGCTCAAGACGGGCTGCGCGCGTGAGAAAGCCCTTGCCATAGGTCTCGTCGCCCAGCAGCGGATGGCCGATATGGGCCATATGGACACGGATCTGGTGTGTGCGGCCAGTCTCAAGGTGGCAGAAGACGGCGCTTACCAGGCCGTCATCGGTGCTTTCGATGACCTCGTAATGGGTGATGGCCTCGCGGCCGCCAGTGCGGAGAACGGCGATTTTCTGCCGGTTGCTTTCCATCCGGCCGAGATTGGTATGGATCGTGCCGGCAGGGCGGCGGAGAGCGCCCCAGACGAGGGCGATGTAGCGCCGCTCAAGCCGGCCATCGCGGCCATGGGCGGCGAACTGCTCCGACAGGCCGGCATGGGCGCGGTCGGTCTTGGCGACAACGAGCAGACCGCTGGTTTCCTTGTCGAGACGATGCACGATGCCGGGGCGGCGAACGCCCCCGATGCCGGACAGGCTGTCGCCACAATGGGCGATCAGTGCGTTGACCAGGGTGCCGGTCCAGTTGCCGGCGCCTGGGTGCACGACGAGGCCCGCGGGCTTGTCGAGCACGATAAGTTGATCGTCCTCGTAAACGATGGACAGCGGGATGTCCTCAGGTTCGGGTTCGGCCGGCTGGGCCTCGGGCACGATGAGGCTGATCCGCTCGCCGGGTTTGACCCGGTACTTCGCCTCGCCTATCTTGCGCCCGTCAGCGCTGACGCAGCCTTCCTCTATCAGGGCCTTGCAGCGGGAGCGACTGATATCGCTGAAATGCAGGGCAAGAAGGCGGTCCAGGCGTTCGCCGCCTTCGGCTTCTTCCACCACCAAATGTCGGATTTCCTGGAACTCATCGGTCATGGTCGCTCAGCCGCCGTCTTCTTCACGTGATCCCATCCCCGCTCTTACACCGGAAGAGGAGCGGAAGATAAGGATTCTCAAGGTCGTTTGCGTGGTGCTGGGCGCCCTCATCCTGATTGCCCTCGCCGCCATGGTGGTGGGCTTCCTCGCCGGTGGCAAGAAAAGTGCCGGCGATGTCGCCCCGCCGGGAGTGGCTTCCGCCAGTGCGCCGCAGGCACCGGTGCCGGGGATTGCTGCGGCGCCAGCTGTTCCCGCTGTTCCCGAGGCTTTGCCGCTTGAGGCCTTCGAGCTGGAGCTTGCGCCCGGCCATGGTGCTCTCCAGGCCAATGTCAGCGGCAACAGGCTGATCGTCCTGTCGGGGCCCGCCCAAGGGCAGGGCGCGACCGATGCCGGCGAGATCCTGATTGTGGATATTGCCAGCGGCAAGACACTCAGCCGGGTCAGGTTGCGTGCGGGCAAGAGTGGATCAGCTGGGGAATAGTTGTCCACTGCGCTCGTTTCCTCTTGCGCGGCAGCAATATGCCGGGCTATAGGGTGCCTCACGCGAGGCACCTGCTTCGGCGTCCGCTCCCATCGTCTAGCGGTCTAGGACGTCGCCCTCTCACGGCGAAAACAGGGGTTCGAGTCCCCTTGGGAGCGCCATCTCTTTTCTAACATACTGATTTCCTTCTCTGTTTTGAGGTTTCCCCAAACTTCGCGTGGCAGGTTTGGGGAGGCTAGTTCTCATTTCGTCCGTCTAACTTCCTCATTGCAGAAGACGCGAGGCGCTTCATGTTGGCCTCTCGCGTGTACCGTTCTGCTTCGGCTAGGGTCTTTAGGCCGAGCACAGACATGATCTCGTGAGCAGTGCATTCGGCTTCTGCCAGGCGCCGTCCGGCTGCCTTCCTAAGCCCGTGAGGCTGGCAGTCGAGCGGAAGCCCGGCCTCGCTGATGGCGTCGCGCATAAACCCAGAGAACCCATCCACCGTGAAGGCCTTGCCGTAGGCGGTGGTGAGGATGGACAGATGCTTCCGAGGTGCGGCGGCAAGCTCATCTGCCAATACCGGATGAATAGGGATGTCGAGGCGCGTGCCTGTCTTTTGCTGAACGACCGATATCTTGTCGCCGCTGATATGGTTCCACGTCATCCGATGGACGTCTGACCTGCGCTGGCCCGTGTAAAGAAAGAGTATGAATGCCAGGCGCTGCTTGGTGCCTCGCGGCCAATAGCCCAGAAACTGGTCAATCTCCGCTTCAGTCCAAGACCGGATCGTTCCGCCCTTGGGGCGTTTGATAGCGATCGAGGGGTCGTGCTTGAGGATCCCCATGCCGATCGCGTGTCGGATCAGGATGCGGAGCATCTTCAGGTAACTGATGGCTGCTCCGGGCTTGTCGACGTGGGGATCGAGAAATGCCTTGCGGATACGCTCGTGAGTCAGTCCGGCCATCAACCGGTGACCGTGCTTCTCGTCGATAAAGCGAAGCCTCGAAGCGTAGCCTTTCTTGGTCGTCTCGCGCAGTGCCTTATAGTCGGCACTGTTCCGATAACTCCTGATGACCGAGGCAATTGAGCCCGGTACAATCTTGGAGGCCTTCTGAGCCGGTGCCGTGTAGTTGCCAGCGAGCGCCGCGCGATAGGCCTCGGCAAACTCCTCGCTGTTCGGATCGTCGGGCAAGCGAATGCGAGGCCCCTTACCGATGCGAAAATAGAGCAGGACTTTGCCGTGCCTGGTTCGGTTTGCCTCGACGTATGGCGGCAACTTACGCGGCATCAACATCATCCCATGTTGAATCGCGCTGCTCGGATGCCGCGCTCTTGAGAGCATCGAAGGCCTCATCGAGCTCGAAACGATCCCAAACGACAACGCCATCAATGGGGCTGGGAGCGGGAATGCGCCCATCCTTCACCAGCTCATAGAACTTGCTCTGGCTGACGCCGATGTATTGCGCAGCTTGCGGTGCTCGAAGGCCGCGGGGAACCCAGGACGTTTGAGCGCGAGGAGATGTCATTAATGCTAGTCTCCTTTCCGTCAGTGAACGTTTCGATCCTCCGGCCGTCCAGTGAAGCCGGAATAGGCGGCGTCGATTACGGCTTGGGGGTGAAGGCCGAGTCCTGCGACAGCACGGTCGAAGACCGGGCCGACGTCCAGGGCAATGAAGCCTTCGGACGTTCCCAGCCGGCGCTTGATCGCAGCCAGCATTTGATAGGTGTCATCGCACCACCGGATCACGCTCGCGCGCGGTCCTGATGAAAAAAGGAAGGTCGGGCCATCGGGGAACGGCAGGCCGGGGAGGCGGTGCTCGTCGCCGACATGCGCGAACTGGCGAGCCGCGCGGAAGGCAACAGGGGCCGGCACCCGGAGGCAGACCAGCGCATTCGCAACGGCGACTTCGACCACATTCTCGAAGGTGAATCGCCTCCTGGTACCCATCTGGGAAGGTTTCTCCAGGTATGCGTTTTTGCCTCCAGTAACGAGTCCCCGCTTGAACCAAGTTTGCAGAGTGTGTTCATTCACTCCGATGGCTTTGGCTACTTGGCCGGATGAGTAAGTCGCTTCGACAAGGGTCATTTTTCTTCCCTTCTTGCTACCCGAATCACTCGGTTCTGGGCGCCAAGAACATAATTTCAGAACTAGCTATCCATTTTGAATGTGACGAGGGGTTTGAGCTGATTTGGGCGAGCTATGCCCGGTGTCCACAGGTTAGGGTGTCTTCCCTGTCACATTTTTGGGGCCGAGATGGCAGTCGAATCAGCCGCTTGGACCCGATCGCATCGGACTTGGCATGGCTCACTGGTCGTCTCCGTGGCCTGCGCGGGCGCCTTGATGATGCGCGGTGCCGTCAACTGGCTAAGGGCCCTGAAGGCATCCTCGACTGCACGGCATTCGCGGTAGCCGGCATCGGCCAAAACCCACACGGTTTCCTTGAAGCCGTCCATAGCCTGAGACGTCCGCAGCAGCGCATCCAGGATGGCTTTGACCACGGCGAGCGGTTGCTCGATGTCCATGAGGTGCCGCCTCAGCTCCCGGTAGTCGTCCTCGCTCATGACCGGAGGCTGGGCACGAATGGCTTTGACGAAGGCGGGGACAGTGTCAGTCATTTCGTGTCACTCCCAATGGTGGCGAAGTTGGCTTCGAGCTGAGCGTCGATGTACCGGGCGTGCTTGTTGGCGAACCAGACGAGCGAGGCGGCCTTGTCCAAGGCGGTATCGTGCTCGGGGTCTCCAATCCGCCGCAGTTCGGCAACGAGGTTGTCAGCAACGCCAAGGATGTTGACGAGAAAGAACAAGTCGCTCTGAAGCTCGTTGAGGTCGTATCGGGCTTCTTCTCCGGGCAAATCTTCAGCGTTCGCCCGCGTGGCGTCGGTCGACATTGCCATCTCCATTGATGTAAGAATGCACTAATAGTATAACGTTATACCAATGCGAAAGTCAACATCAATAGTGTAAGGTTGGTCTTTTGATGCCTTTGTCGCCCGCTCAATGTCGAGCCGCTCGAGCGCTTATCGGTTGGTCGCAGGATAAGCTTGCTGCTGAATCGAGAGTGGCAAAGGCAACAATTGCCAATTTTGAAGCCAATAAGCGCTCGCCGTACGAGCGGACCCTCGCGGACCTTCAGGAAACGCTTGAGGCTGCCGGCGTCGAATTCATCGCGGAGAATGGTGGCGGGCCAGGCGTCAGGCTGCGGAAACGCCAGGACTGAGATATGGGCGCCCTGCCTGCGCACCCACCAGGCAGGGCAATGCCGTCAGAGCTTGTCCTTGACCTGCCCCCATACTTCCATAGCGCCCTCATAAAAACCTTGGGCGAATTCGTCGCTGACATCATCATGGTCATCGACCTGGTAGTACCAGAAGTTATCCCGTGGGTTATCCTCCCATCCTTCTGGACTCATGTGTTCAGCGATAACGTATGCGCTAGTGCGCCCCCATTCAGGGGAAGCCACTTCATCAAAATCGAGCTTACTAAGGCGCTTGAGATCCTTATAGCTAGCTTCTTTCATTGCCCAATTCCGGCCTTCCTCACGGCCATCATCGAGCTCTTGTTTCTTGGAGTCGGCAAGACGCTTGATTACATCTTCCATGGTGGGCTCCTCATTGAGTCTGGCGATCTCCTTGGAGAACGCGGACTGAGCGATGTTCGACCAGTTCGCCTTGGTCTGCCCCCTGAAAAGTGGTCCTCCCTGAAGTAGGCTATTGAGCCGTAGGAGGACGTTTGAATGCCCCAGAAGAAGCATAGACCTGAAGAGATCGTGGCG
>Ga0182748_1003519_pt1 | contig 13134 bp, 8 predicted proteins | sample eDN3rd37CKraftOP_FD_128877 | JGI IMG/M metagenome (GOLD analysis project Ga0182748, IMG submission 128877) | Enriched Organic Plus compost microbial communities from Emeryville, California, USA - eDNA 3rd pass 37_C Kraft OP (version 2) (version 2) ...
GACCCCATACAATCGGGACTACATATGTCTCGACCCAAGAGAAAGAGAATGTAACAAAAATCAAAACGGCTCCGAAAAAATAGTGGCCTAAAAACTTGTAATTTATTAGAGTATATGAAAATAATCAATTATATATATAAAACCCTACTTTTTGTAAGCTTTGTCTTCTGCCTGTCGTCCTGCAAGAAGGGAGTTCAGGATATACCAAAAGTAGAGGAAACGATGACGCTTCAGCCTTCATCGGATAGCATTGCCCTGGACGGGGATCATCTTGACAAAGATATTGTCACCTTTAGCTGGACGCCGGCACGCACACAGTCCGATGATCATCTGGTAAGTTACACCACCGCTTTAGATGTGGTAGGCAACAATTTTGGTACCGGTACAGCTATATTTAATTATGAAGACGATAACGTATTCAGCAGGAGCTTCACTTCCGAGCAGCTGCAGAACTGGGCCAACGAAAAATGGGGTATACCTACAAATAAAAGCTTTACGCTCGAGTTTAGAGTGGTCGCCCAGTGGGAAGGTGGGGGAAGCTTTGAAGCACCAGAAGTCAGAACAGTCAGAGTGGCCGTTACTCCGATTAAAACTGTAGTGTTTGATGCCGACAAAGTGTTTTTGGGCGGCAGTGCCGTGGGCGTAAGCCGCGTTGAGATGCCAAAAACGTTGGAAAACCTCGATCAGTACGCGTATGTGTTGAACTTGCAGCCGGGAGAACTGGAGATTCCGGTGGAATTTAACGGCGAGACCAATTACGTCGTGGCCACAGATGGAAGCGATGTGCTCAATGATGGAAACCCTGTAGGTATCAAGATGAGAGAAAATGTGTTCTCCTGGAAAATAGAAACTGCCGGACAGTACCGTGTTGTGGTCAACATGCAGAAGGCTACGGCAACCATCTATTCGCCAGCGAAAGCGCTTGCACCAAAGACAGTGACATGGACGGGGGATGCCCCATATACGACCACCGTTACCGATCTATGGATGCATGGCAGTATTAATGGCTGGGGTACACCATTGAAAATGGATTGTACGGTCAGTCTGGCCGATCCGCAGGTGCTGGTCTATACTGGGGGAAAAGTCGGCACGACCAAGTTTATCGTAACCGGAGATAATAGTAACAATAAAAATCTAGCTTACGCTTTCAGTGCTCCGCTTACATCTGCCGGTGCAGCCCAGACCTTGTCCCTTACGTTGGACAAAGTAGCTGAATTGGGGGGCGGTACCGCCAGCGCAAACCGAAATTCGTATTTCACCATTCCGGCTACGACCAATGTGCTGATTTTTGATTTAAGAAATATGACCATCCTGGCCTTAAAGCGATGAGTGAACTGATGGTGTAAAAAAGAGCATAAATTAACTTTAACATTTCTAAAAGTGAAAAATATAAAATATAAAATAGCCTGTCTTAAAACAATCGCTGTCGTATTGTGTCTTTTAGCGGTTGCCTGTAAGAAAAGCGATACTGACCAAGAAAAGGACATACAGGGCACCTTGGTGAAACCCAGTTACAACAGAAGTTCCATTTTTCGCAACCCGTTAAACGGCTGGGTCATGTACGCTTCTGCGTCCGGCACGCCATCCTATTGGGACACGCAGTTTTACGTGCCTGATTTGGGTAAGACCGTCAAAGCCATTGATTATGCGTCTGCCTGCTATATTCGTACCAGCTGGCGCACCTTTAATCCTGCAGATGGCGTGTATGCCTGGAGAGATCCGGGTACAGCCTTATACAAAATGATCAAAGGTGCACAAGAGAAAGGATTGCCGATTGCTTTCCGCATCGTCGTTGATGGTCGGGACCAAGGGGCAAATACGCCACAGTTTGTGTTTGATGCAGGCGCCAAGTATTACATTGCCAATACATCATACCCAGACAGAAAAACACCAGTATTACAAGACCCTATTTTTAGAAAGTACTACACAAAACTGATTGAAGAGCTGGCAAAGGACTTTAACGATCTAAATAAAACTTCGTTTATTGACGCGTATGGACTCGGGCTATGGGGAGAGGGACACAGTGTCATTTATGAGGACTTAGATCACCCTTCTGGTCAGAATATTGAAGTGATTAAGGAAGAAGTCATCGACTGGATTTCCGATGTTTATACAAAAAATTTTACCAAGGTGCCTTTACTGATCAATTACCATCGTGTAGTCGGCGACCCTGCGGGAGACGGAGCACCCAACCCCAATTCCGAGAAGCTGTTGAATAAAATGATTAACAAAGGCTACAGCTTGCGTCAGGACGCTTTTGGGATGACGGCATATTACCAAAGTTGGGAGAAAAATTTTGCCAAAGCCTGGAATTTTAAACGTCCGATTATCATGGAGGGCGGCTGGATCACAACAGGCACGCACCGCTACTGGATCGATCCGAGCGGAAAATACAGAGAGGGCCATCCCGAAGATGTGAGGCAGGGTGAATTTGATGCTTCACTAGAGGCAGGTGTGAATATGATGGATTTCCGCATCGGCGAGATTGAAAGCTGGTTTACCAAGTCTTTCTCTTTGTGTCAGCGCTTCATTTCCGAAGGGGGCTATCGTTTATATCCCGACCGGGTGTATTTACCGGAAAAAGTAAACGCCGGAACAGAAACGACCATTACCCATCGTTGGAGAAATATGGGCTGGGGTTATTTCCCTAATAATATCCCCCAATGGAACTATAAATATAAAGTAGCTTTTGCATTATTGGATGAAGACAGCAATGTGAAAAAAGTTTTTGTGGATGACAATGGAGAGCCATCTACTTGGCTCAAAAATAATCCTACATCGTATGAGCTGAAAGTTAACGTGGGTGTACCCGCAGGAAAATATACCTGGGCCGTAGCTATTGTCGATACGACAAATGGTGATCAGCCGGGAATAAAGCTTGCGGTCAATGGTGATCTTACCAGCGCCGGATGGTTGAAATTATTGGATGTACAAGTCCAATAAAAAGTGCCCTGCGGCCATCATCAAACAGCCACCTCATCATTGGTGGCTGTTGTTTTTTGTGCAGTAATTTGTTTATTTCCTATCGTTTCCTCTTTCATGTTTCGTCATTCAAAGTTTTAAAGACGATTGGATCTACTGTACTGCGCAATTTTATGTTAATCCTTTCAGCTGAATAATCTATTTTTTCGTGGATGATTGGCACGGCAGTCGAAGGGAGTTGTATAGCTTGTTGAGAAGATTATCCTCCATTTGATTTAGTCAACACTTTAGTTTATATTTGGGTAATCAATTTATGAACCACAAATTTTTAATTCTTTAAAACGTGCTTAATGCCTGTTTAATATAAGTTGAATATTTTTGCGATTGACTAAGAAAAACCATGAGTGATACGAAAGAAATATTTTTACTCAATGTACGGCTCAGAGAAGGGGATCATTACGCCTTTATGGAAGCTTATGAGAAGTACAATAAAGGAATATATCACTTTGTCAAAAGGTTTATTCAAGATGCAGATACAATCGACGACATTATTCACGATGCGTTTCTTAATCTGTGGAAATACAGATCCAATATCAAAAACAACCTGTCTTTACAAGCTTACCTTTATCGAATTTCAAGAAATATCATATTCAAGCATCTGAAGGAAAAAATGAGGGCTGCTGAAGCTATCCTTGAAACTGCAAATACCAATCAGCCTTTCGATAATTCTCCACCTGCTGATTATTCTCTAGAAAGCAATGAATACAATAGGATCTATGAGCTGGCTATCGATCAATTGCCGCCGCAGCGCAAGCGTATTTTTATCATGTCTAGAGAGGAAGGACTGAGTTATAAGGAAATTGCCGACCATTTGAAAATTTCACCCAACACTGTAAAAGAACATATGTCCTTGGCACTGAAGACAATTCGCGAATATATTGCCAAGGACCATGGTATAATCTATGCGCTTCTTTTTATCTATACTGTAGGCCGTTGAGATCCTGCAATCACTATCAAAGTGTTTTGTCTGCCAAATTAATCCTAATCTTACTTTCTTAAAGTCTTATGATCTGATCCATACTAGACAGTTCATGATTTCAGTAAAAATTAGTTGATTTTAAACGTAGCAATTACTGGGAAATGGTCTGACTCCTTATTTGCCCAGGTGTATACAGCATATGCTTGCGGACTGATAGCATCAATAGGTGCATACAGCAAATAGTCTATTGTTCGGTTTGCACCAGTAGTTGGAAAAGTGAATTGATTACAGTTCCCATTTAAACAGCCGACTGAAAAGTATTTACGCAAGATATTCATGGGATTGGAATTAGGAAGACAATTAAAATCAGCTCCCACAATAACAGGTTTGTCAAAAGATTTTGCTAATGTTACAAAGTCAGCTGCTTGTTTGAGTCTGTTTCTCTCGTCACTTAAATGATCAAAATGGGTGCTGACGAAATAAAATGCTTTGTTATTTTTTTCAACCAGGATTCTTGCAACCGATCTGCGCTCTCCTCCTAATGCAGGATCTACTTCCAGATTATAGGCTGCCCGTTCTTTGATAGGCAATTTGCTCAGTATCGCATCTCCATATTCACCGTTCTGTACATTGATAGCTTTGGCAAAAAAATAGTCCATTCCAGTTAACGAGGCTAGCTCCTTAGCAATATCGCCATTGCTTTTATTCCGGTCTGTAAATTTGTCAACCTCCTGCAATGCCAGAAGGTCAGGGTCAGCACGTTTTATGACATCTGCGATCAAGTTTAGATCGGGAATCCCGCCATTTCGGGCTCCATAAATATTGTAGGTCATCACTTTTACTGTGGTTTCCTTTTTTTCTGGTCCAGGTGACGGAAGATCGGATGGACTTTTGCTGCATGCAAAGCAGATTATTGTCAAGCACGACAGTATATAATATCTCATTGGACGAATATTTTAACAAAACTGCTCCAACCTTTAGCGGAGCAGTTTTAAGTGATAAATTAAAAAGCCTCAAGTTCAGCAATAGCAGTGGTGTCGCCATTGCCGGCGCTGTTAAGTACTGTAACTTTAAAATATTTGGCGTTAGTACTTTTCTCAAAATACATGGTCGCTGCCGTTTCATCAGAAGAGGCTGCGATGATAAAAATTCCCGCACTGCTCCAGTTCTGGCCGTCTATGCTGGTTTCGATTTGCACAGTCTTAGGAAACAGGTAAGCGTTGTTAGCACCTGTTCTGCCGTATAGTTTTACGCCATGAAGCGGATGTTCATTAGCCATGGCAATTGTCACATGGTGAGGATGTGTCGGACGCCAACCGTTTACTCGTCTATATGTGGAAAGCCAACATGTGGCTTTATCCCCGTCGATACAATAGGGTGCCCTTCCTCCGATAGCATCATAATCATCGTCTGAGAAGTCGATTATTTTCCAGCCCGCTAATGGGATGGAGGGGAAGGGGTTGCTTTCATATACACCATTTACAATAAAGTACGTCGTCTCTAATCCTTTTGTAATCGGTAATTCTGGTGACACACTCTTAATACTTATAGGAATGAGATAGGCTTTTGTGCCGCCCAATTTTATCGCATTTATCCGAAGTTTTGCCGAATTGCTGCCTCCGAAATTTCGGTCAATTTGTACCGTTGGATTTTCAAGCGCATAACTTCCGCTAGGCGGTAGCTCATAGCTGCTGTTATTTTGGTTATTGTATTCGGCCACTTTGCTCGCATCGACGAACAGTTCGATGCTGACTTTCTGTGAAAGTTCTTCCAATCCACCATATCCTGCGCCGATAGGGGTTTCGACCCATTCGTCTTTTATATTGTATGATTGGAGGATTGCACCATTGGCAGCAGATGGTAGATAGACATTTCCATATTGTTTAGCGTTTTCTATGTTTAACTCCGGTTCTTTACATGCTTGGAATAAAGATATTAAAGTCATGTATAAGATTATGCTGCCGTATCGCCAGCGATTTATATATAGGATTTTATTGGATTTTTTCATTTTGTTTAATAGTTACCAGCCCGGATTTTGGACTAAATTGATATTACGTTGAATCTCTGTTTGAGGTATTGGAAATAGATAAAAGCTTTTACGGAAAACCCGAGTTTCGAATTTTGTTCGCTTAAAAAATGCCATGTCCGCATTAGAAGTTCCCGCTTCTACATTCATTCCATAAAATGGACCGCCATCTGTTTGCTCAGCGATTTTCCAGCGGCGAGTATCGAAATAACGCAGATGCTCCATTGTAAGTTCTATCCGTCTTTCTGTTCTTATCTGCTGTCTCATTTCGGCTTGGGTAAGCCCTGTGCTAAGAGGTGGTATTCCTCCTCTTAAGCGAATTTGGTTTAAATACTTTAGTATATCCGCATGTCCAGGGCTATATTCATTAAGAGCCTCGACATAATTGAGTAGGATTTCAGCATAACGCATCATTACCAATGAACGTGCTACATTGTTTTGGGTGGGGTGGTATGTTGGTGATACGTTTTTTCGAAATAAGTAACCGGTTTCCGAATAATCATGTGAACCTCCTTTACCTGATTCGCCAGTGTAGTAAAGTTGTATTTCGCGTACGCCGAGACTCGATGTTGTATTTATCCAGTCGCTACCACTGTAAGTTATGGCGGCATAAAAGCGCGGTTCTCGATTGATGTACATGTTGAAGGTTGATTTTGACCGTGTTGCACCTGGAGCAGTGAAGGTGCTGAAACCAGATTCTGTATATCCGCTTGCTGGATTTATCTTAGGGCTTCCATCACTTGCATAACCAGTGATTGGAGATTCTCCGTTGGACATTCTGTACGTGTCGATCAGCTGTTGGGTAGGACCCATAGACGCATATCCACTGGCCAATCGCGGTGTACAAGATCTTTGGTAACTACCAAGGTTGTTCGAATTTCGCGCTAGTATCCATTCAATATTCCAAGAATCCAAGAATACATCTCTGTAGGAGAGAAAGCCATCTATTGAACCATCACTTTTTGTTTTCTTGTATAATCCCAGCTTACCTGAGGATTCTGCGTAGTCTATGACTGCTTTCGCTGCATCAGCGGCTTTTTTCCATTTGTTATTATCGTGCGTCGGATTAAACAGCGCTTTGCCATCGTTATTCCGAACACCGTTAAAGTCTGGGTTACCATTAAAAAGAGGACTAGCGGCATACAGAAGGAGTTTGCTTTTAATCGCCCGGCAAAGCACTTTGCTTGCACGACCCATATCATTTTCAAGCACATTATCTCCAGAATAGTAATGTTCTATATCCAGATCAGCTTCAGCTTGATCCAATTCCGATACGATATAATTCACACATTCATCGTATGAACTTCTCGGGATCTGCATAGCCGGATCGGTAAGCGGGAGATCTGGGTCTATCTCCTGATCGCCAAGCAAAATAACAGGTCCATACTGCTTGAGTAATTCTGCGTAGAAAAATGCGCGTAGAAAGCGGGCTTCGGCTTTTCTTCTCTTGATGAAATTTTGCCCTTCCCGATCCTCCAGGATCTGCTTATTGCCTTCGATATTATTGATAAAAGTCGTCGCAGTTCGAATACCTTTGTAATAGTGCTCCCAAAAATTCCAATAATTTGAGGAAGCATTCCAGTTTCCAAGATTTACCCGAAATGGGTTATTCCTTTGTGATACGTCATTGTCGTCTGAAAGGACATCCCAGGGGGTGTCATTGGTGCGGTGAGCCTCATCGCGGATGTAACTATAGGTATTTGCCAGCCATTTTTCTGAAAGATCCCGTCTGTTAAATACCTCCTCTAGGGAAAGTCGGTCGTCGGGGACCTGATCTAGATAGTCTTTGCTGCATGATACATGAAATGTCAACAGAGCAGTTATAATCGCGCTATATATACTATTTTTAAATACTTGTTTCATTTTGGTTGAATTAGAAGTTGATATTTAGGCCCAAGGAATAAGTTTTGATATTCGGGTATTTAGACCCTTTTCCGTCACCGAGTTCCACATCCCAGAATTTGAAAGGGCTCCAGGTGAACAGATTGTATCCCGAAAAAAAGATACTGGCGGCATCCAGTTTGGCATGTTTAACGACATGTTTGGGAAGCTGATAACTTAATTGTACATCTTTCAAACGTACATATCGACCGTTTTTGAGCCACCAGGTACTTGGTACGAAGTTACTGTTGGGACTTCCGTCTGACAGTCGAGGATAAAAAGCATCTTGGCGGGGATTATCAATGGTCCATCGATCTTCGATGTTACTCAGTAAGTTTCCACGGCTCATTGATACAGAAAACGGGTTTAAACCTTCTCCAGTCATCATGACATCGACATTTCCTACACCTTGGAACAAAGTCGACAAGGACCAGTTTTTGTAAGTAAATGAAAAACCAAGTCCATACACTAATTCAGGGATTGTTCCGTAGCCGATAGGCACCTTGTCAAAATCATCTATTTTACCATCACCATTCACATCCTGGAATTTGATGTCTCCCGGCTTTACAAGCCCCGGGTGCAATGGACCATTATTGATATCGTCATCAGACTCAAATAAACCCAGCGCGATATATCCTTTTCTCAATCCCAGTTTTCTGCCCCGATCATCTTGCCAAGGATATAAAGGATTGGGCTGATCATTTTCAATAACCTTATTTCTGTTATAAGTAATATTGCCAAGTAGTTGAAAACTAAAATCACCAAACCTTTTATTCCATGTCAATGATCCATCAATTCCCTTATTATCGATTATTCCTAAGTTTCCTGACGGTGCAGATTGCAGCCCTACATAACTAGGTACATTGCCCCGTCTGAGGAATATACCACTTCTACGCTCTTTGAAAAAGTCGAGCTGAAGATTCACCTCATTGTTTTTTGTTTGGAGATCTAGACCCAAGTTGCTTTTGATGGAGGTCTCCCAGGTAACGTTGACGCCGTACTCGCCTATATTTACACCTTTGTCAAATTTTGTCTGGCTATTTTTTCCGAAATTATACCCTCCAGCGTCATCTTTAATGGTAGAAATATAAGCAAAGCGAAGCTCATCATTGGATATTAAGATTTTACTATTGCCTACCTTGCCATGTGAGAACCGTATTTTAGCGAGTGAGATGTTATCTTTCAATGTCGAGAAAAATTTCTCTTCACTCAGTACCCACGCAAGTCCAAATGAGGGGAAGAATCCAAATCGATTATTAGGGGCAAAGTTTTCCGAACCGTTGTAGCCAAAATTCGCTTCCATAAAGTAACGGTTGTCATAACTATATGTTGCACGTCCTGATACGCCCAAAAACCGATACGGGAGGGAGGTGATAAGCGTACTTGCTTGCGAGTTTAATCTGTCGCTTTTGTTGTATAGTACCATGGCAGAGGTTGAGTGCTTGCCAAAATCACGCTTATAGTTTAGAGCGCCCTCCAAGTATATTGTTCTTTCTCCCTCACTGTTTCTCGAAAAGCTCAAAAAGCGTTCTCCAACATAGGTCTGATCGTATTGCATGACACCATTTTCATCCCTTCCTGTTGCCAAAAAAGAGTCTGGACGTTTAGTTCGTCTCATACTCGTATAGTTGTAGACATCAAATGAGAACATTGCCGTCGCGGATAATCCTTTTGTTATAAACGGGAGCTCTTGCGTAGCACGCAAGTTGGAGAATAGCTGGTTGCGCCATTGGTTGGCATAACCGGTTTGAGTAAGATGAGCATAAGGGTTCATTAAGGAGCCTGCCCGTTGATCAGGCACAGTACCATTTTCAAACATGACCGGGTGAATCACTGGAGTCATCAACCATGCGTTTTCGAATATAGTGCCTTGGCTTGAAGCTGGATAGTTTGCATTTGCAAGATAGCCTTGGACCCCCAATTCAATTTTGGTAAGTGTGGATGGTTTTACAGTTAAGTTGGAGGTTAAATTATATCGTTTATAGCCTACCTGCTGATTATAGTTCACCGATTTATCTTGTTTATAAAGTCCCACTTCGTCAAAATAGCTGACACCAACATAATAATTAGACATATCAGAGCCTCCGCTTATGTTCATGTTTCCCCGGCGCTGATGACCAAATTTGTTAAATAGTGCGCCCATCCAGTCGACGTTGGGGTATAGGTAAGGATCCTCACCGCTAGCCGTTTTCTGGATTTTTTCTTCACTGTATATTGGTGCAGCGCCTCGATTCGTCAAGGCTTCGTTAGACATTTGCATATAGGTGATACCATCTGCAAACTCTGGTAATTTGGTCATTTGAGTGAGGCCTTCATAATAACGAACATTGAACTTAGGTTTTCCAGGAATTCCTGATTTCGTTTTTATAATCACCACGCCATTCGCTCCGCGGACACCATACACTGCAGTTGCGGCTGCATCTTTTAAAACGGTGAAGCTTTCAATATCTTCCGGATCTACATTAGACATTTTTCGAGGCGTACCATCCACGAGTACCAGCGGTTCGCTTAAACCTTGGCTGAAAGTGGAAATCCCCCGAATCCAGATGCTGGAATCATCAAACCCCGGCTCCCCGGTTCTTTGTACAGAAACTACACCGGCGATTCTTCCCGCCAATGCATTTGTTAGGTTGGCGACAGGCACCTGAAGATCCTTTGCCGTCACGGTAGACTGGGCCCCCACGACTGATATTTTTTTCTGTGTTCCGAATCCCACGACCACCACTTCATCCAATCCGGCCTCCGTAGGTTCGAGGCTAACTTGTAGTGGACCCTGGCCATTGACTGTAATCTCAATTTTTTTGTAGCCCATGCTTTGGAAGACCAGCACACTGCCGGTTGGCGCAGCCAGGATAAATTTGCCATGGATATCGGTCGTAGTTCCTACATTGGGTTTGTCTTTCAAAGTGATGGAAACACCAGCCAATGTCTCACCTTTGGTATTTGTTACTGTGCCTATAATATCTTTCTGAACGTAATTAATTTCGGCAGCCGGACTTGTTGTTTTCAAGATTCTTACAAAGTCATGTCTTACTTCATAGGTAAGGTGGTAAGGTTCGAGTATTTCTTTTAAGACCTGCTTAGCGGGCTTCGCACCTCTATAATTTATTTTGACTTTCAAAAAGCTGTCCTGATTGTTATACGCTAAAGGGATATGATATTTGGTCTGAAGTTGTTCGAGCGCTTCTTGAAGGCTGATGTTCTTGAAATTTACGGAAACAGCATTATTCAACTCTTTTTGTCCATAGCTCTTTGTGCTCGCACAAACGATAGCTGATGTCATTAAAAATCCTGATAATACAGTAGAGATACGCATAAACTGTTTAAGGTTATGATTTTGACAACAATGTCTTTTTTTTTGCATCTTTGCAATAATTAATAAGGTTAATACTTTGTTAAGGATGAGATGATATCAGTAGTTTCTCAGGCCATTTGATAGCATCTAGATCATTTGCCAGAATTGCCTAGCAGTTCTGGCTTAATTTTTTAATTGGTAGCTTTAATATTCCATATCTTTTTATTCTTATCGAATGTCAAATTAGCGTTGCTCAGCTCCGCTAATGTTTTTATTACCTGTAACTTATCTTTATTCTTGAATGTTATCGAAATTTTGGTGTCAGCAAGCGACGGATCTACAGCGATGGAATCACCATAGATGCGATAGACCTTTTGGGCGATTTGGATCAGCGGTTCATTGATATGAACAGTTTCATTGTTAAACCACATCATGTTATTATGTGTGGCTTTATCCCATTTGTTGATCGCTGTAAGTTTTGCACGCTCACCCTTTATCAGCGTGATCTTGCTATCCGAACTGATTAGTTTTTCCATTATAGGTGACTTATGCCAATCGTTGCTTTCCAGTTGACCTTTGTCTCCAGCAGAAAGGGAAAGACTGGATTTTATTTTTCCAAAAAGTCGCTGCATCCCCGATTGTGGCTCATTAGTTGGGTTCGCTAATACATGAATAAGATCATTTTCATCTATACGGTATACATTTACTTTACCAGAATTGACTTCCACCAAACGCTCTATATCACTATCGATATTAAAGGCTGTGCCGACCACTTGTGTTGTGAAGTTTCTTGCGATCACAAAAAATGGTTTAGCAGGATTGTTACTGACCTCAAAAAAAGCTTCGCCCTTAAGTCGTACAACCCTTATATTGCTTGCATATTCGAGGGGATATGTCAACGTACTGTTCCCATTTAGAATGACGGTCGTTGAATCACTTAACCTCACTTTTTTGCGTTCACCATAATTGGTCCGTATTGTCGTCCATTGTATCTCTGTATTACTTTTTCTTAACGATGTATAGAAGTATAGTACAGAAAGAAGAGCTATGAGTCCCATTGCTGCCATCTTGACTATGCTCTTTGTCCATCGTGAACTTTTAGATTTACCCTTTGTTTCCGTTGCGATGGACGCCAATAATTGATCTTTTATTTTATCCTTATTGGGATTATCAGGCAAGTTAATATTGTCGTTAGTAAGTTCATCGAATAATTTATGTACTCTCAGTAAGAGATCTTGCGAATTTCTCCTGTCACGGAGTATGGCCTCCAGTGAGATCAGTTCATCCTTACTGATCGAATTATCGTTTAACTTTTGAACGAGTATTAAAAAATCATCTTCTATCATACCTTGTAATAGACGTGATTTTAGATTTGGTAGGGGTCGATAGAAAAATTTTTTTGAGAGTCTTTATTGCGTTCTCTCTTTCATGTTTCGTCATCCAAAGTTTTAAAGACTATTGGATTTACTGTACGACGCCAATTTTTATGCTAATCCTTTTGAGCATTTCTTTTATATCGTGTTATTGCTGATACAGTGTTCGAACGCGAACAACATGTTTTAAAATTGTCCGCATGCGCACACCCCCATATTTTAAATATCGGTACTGAATAGGCCTTTAAAGCGAATGGAGTCCTATAATGAAGCTCATTCTGCCAACTGGTATAATGTTTGGCACGCAGCTGATAAGATGCATACTATATTCTTTATCATCTGTTTATTTCGGTCATTCACCGAGTTTTTCGGTTCATTGACCTAAAGCCCATGGACCAGATGCCTATTGAATAGTAGTTTTGGATCAACAAATAAGAACAACCATCATGAGCATTTATAGAGATGGTCATGATAGTTCATCACCGATAAGGAACAAATTATTTAGATGAAAACAACTAACAAAAAATAAAGAAATTATCGTTAGTTTGTACTCAAAAGAATAAAGACAAGAAAAAGGGATAAATCGTGAAGTATTATCTTGGTATAAATAAGCTCCATCTGCTGCCCTAACTTTAAAGAAACAAAAGGCAGAACCTAA
>Ga0182748_1003520_pt1 | contig 13129 bp, 10 predicted proteins | sample eDN3rd37CKraftOP_FD_128877 | JGI IMG/M metagenome (GOLD analysis project Ga0182748, IMG submission 128877) | Enriched Organic Plus compost microbial communities from Emeryville, California, USA - eDNA 3rd pass 37_C Kraft OP (version 2) (version 2) ...
CCTGGTCGCCGCCGTCGATCACGCGCCCCGAGCTGAGCGCGAAGAAGAAGGTGTGGTAGGGGTCGTCGGGGTTGACGGGGTGGCGGCGGTCGGCTTCCTTGGGGCTGATGCGGCGGCCCTCGTACTCCAGGACCCGCGTGCCGGCGGGGATATTGCGCGCGGCGAACACGCCGGTGCCGTGCACCCGCGAGCGGCGCACGCGGTGCCAGGGTTTGCTCTCGTCGGTCATGAATTCGAAACCTTGGGCCGCTGGACGCCGAAGTAGTGGGAAGTGTCGGGGAATGTGCCGCTACGGACCTCGTCCGCGTAGCGCTGCACGGCTTCGCGGATGACGGTTTCCAGGTCCGCGTAGCGCTTGACGAAGCGGGGCGTGCGCTCGGTCAGGCCGAGCATGTCCTCGGTGACCAGCACCTGCCCGTCGCAGGCGGCGGAGGCGCCGATGCCGATGGTCGGGATCGACAGCCGTTCGGTGATCTGGCGGGCCACGGGTTCGGCGATGCCTTCGAGCACCACGCCCCACGCGCCGGCCTGCTCGTGCGCCACCGCGTCGGCCATGACGCGCTCGGCCGAGGCTTCGTTCATGCCCTGCGCCCGATAGCCCCCCATGGTGTTCACATACTGCGGCATCAGCCCGACGTGGGCGAGCACGGGCACGCCGCGCTGGACCAGGAAGGCCACCGTCTCGGCCAGCGCCGCGCCGCCTTCGAGCTTGACGCTGGACGCGCCGCTGCCGCTCATCATGTAGGCGGCGTTGCGAAACGCCTGGGCCGGCGATTCCTGGTAGCTGCCGAAGGGCATGTCGACCACCACGCAGGCGCGGCGCGTGGCCCGCGTGACCGCGGCGGCGTGCTGGGTCAGCTGCTCGACGGTGATCGTCAGCGTGTCGGGCAGGCCGTAGTTGACCATGGCGGTGGAATCGCCGGTGAGGACGAAATCCAGATAGTCGTCCAGCAGGCGGGCCATGCTGCTGCTGTGTGCGGTGAGCGAGGCGATCTTGCGCTGGCCCTTGCAGGCCATCAATTGCGGGATCGTGGTGCGCTTGATGTCGGAATGGATGCTCATGGTCGATGACCCCGGTGCTGCTTGCGATGGTGAAGCCCGCCGGTCATTCGACGCGGCGCATGCGCATTATATCGGCCGCCTTGCCGCCGTCCGGCGGCAACCGCGCGCGGCCGGCTTCAGGGTGCGGGCGCGGCCAGGGGCAGCATGCTTTCCTTGAGCCGGCGCAGCACGAAGCTGGACTTGCTGTGCCGTATGCCCGGAATGCGGTAGAGCTGTTCGCGCAACAGGCGTTCGTAGTCCCGCGTATCGCGCACGGCGATGCGGATGTAGTAGTCATAGTCGCCCGACACCAGGAAGGCTTCGAGCACCTCGGGGATGCGGGCCAGCGCCTTGCCGAATTCGTACAGGGTTTCCTCGCTGTGGCTCTCCAGCGTGACGTGGACGATGACAGTGTCCATGAAACCCAGGGCCGCCGGGTCGATGTTCACGCTGTAGCCACGGATCACGCCGGCCGCCTCCATGCGCTTGATGCGGTTCCAGCACGGCGTGGACGACAGTCCGACCCGGCTGCCGATTTCGTTCAGGCTGGCGCGGGCGTTGTCCTGCAGGGCGCGCAAAATGGCCAGGTCGAACTTGTCGAGGGTCATTTTCCTGTTCTTTGCGTTGATAAAAGAATAATTTACTGGAAATCCCCAGGAGGTTCAAAAAATAAGAGAAACATTCTGTCGTATCCCCAATAAGATATTCGGATGAACTCCCTACTCGACGCCCCCTTCCTGGACCGCCCGCTCACGGCCGCGGCAGACCCTCTTTCGGCCGTCGGCAGCGCCGCCCCGGGCAGCGCGCCTGCCCCGCGCAACGGTGCCCAGCTGCTGCTGGATACGCTGATCGAACTGGGCGTCGATACGGTCTTCGGCTACCCCGGCGGCGCCGTGCTGCCGCTGTACGACGCCCTGCATGCCGAGCCGCGCCTGCGCCACGTGCTGGTGCGCCACGAGCAGGCAGCCGTGCATGCGGCCGAAGGCTATGCGCGCGCCACCGGCCGCACCGGCGTGGTGTTCGTCACTTCCGGTCCCGGCATGGCGAATACGACTTCCGGCCTGCTGGACGCGCTGTGCGACTCGATCCCCGTGCTGTGCGTGAGCGGCCAGGTTGCGACCTCGGCCATCGGCACCGACGCCTTCCAGGAGTGCGATGCCATCGGGATCTCGCGGCCGGTCACCAAATGGAATGCCTTGATCCGCAAGCCGGACGACGTGGGCCGCCTAACCCGCCGGGCCTTCGGCCTGACCCGCCAGGGGCGGCCGGGCCCGGTACTCATCGATTTTCCCAAGGATGTGCAGCTGGCGCCTGCGCAGCAAGACCAGGACGCGCCGCTCCCGCCGCGCCGAGCGCGCGCCGCCAGGCCGCCGTTGGCGGCCGCCCGCAAGGCGGCCGCGCTCATCGCGCAGGCGCGCCGGCCGGTGTTCTATGGCGGCGGCGGCCTGGTCAACTCCGGCCCCGCGGCCTGCGCCGCCTTTACGGACCTGGTGCGCCGCAGCGGCGCGCCTTGCACGCTGACCCTGATGGGGCTGGGCGCTTATCCCGCTTCCGACCCGCAATTCCTGGGCATGTTGGGCATGCACGGCACGCTGGAGGCCAACCTGGCCATGCATCATGCCGACCTGGTGGTTTGCGTCGGCGCCCGCTTCGACGACCGCATCACCGGCAAACTGTCCGAATTCTGTCCGCATGCGCGCAAGATCCACCTGGATATCGATCCGACGTCGATCAACAAGGTGGTGCGGGTGGATGTGGCCATGGTCGGCGACGCCCTGCCGTTGCTGCAAGCGGTGGCCTATGCGCTGGGCGATGCGCCCTTGCCGCCGGAACGCCTGCAGCCGTGGTGGGACCGGATCGGCCGCTGGCGCGCCCGTGACTGCCTGAAGGTCGATCCCCCCGCCGGCCGCATCCTGCCCCAGCATCTGATGCAAGCCCTGGACCGGGCGCTGGCCGGGCGCGATGCCATCGTCTCCACCGATGTCGGCCAGCACCAGATGTGGGCGGCGCAGTACCTGCGGTTCGACCGGCCCAACCGCTGGCTGACCTCGGGCGGCGCGGGCACCATGGGCTACGGCTTGCCGGCTGCGATCGGCGCCCAGATCGCGCACCCGGACCGGACCGTGGCCTGCGTCAGCGGCGACGCATCGGTGCTCATGAATATCCAGGAACTGTCCACTGCCCGCCAGCACGGCTGCCCGGTCAAGCTGGTTCTGTGCAACAACGGCTACATGGGCATGGTGCGCCAGTGGCAGGAACTGATCCACGGCGGGCGCTACAGCCACAGCTACAACGCCTCGCTGCCGGATTTCGTGGCGCTGGCGCGGGCTTTCGGCTGGGGCGCGGCGCGGGTGGAAGATCCGGCGCGGCTGGACGAGGCGCTGGCGCAATGCCTGGCCCACGAAGGCCCTTTCTTCCTGGACGTGGCGGTGGCGGAACAGGAAAACTGCTTTCCCATGATACCGGCCGGCGGCGGGCACCACAGGATCATGCTGGGGGAAGACACCTGGTACGAAGAACGCGCCGATGCCGGCGGCACGCCGCCGGCGCCGTAGCGGCGCATTGCGCGTAGACTCGTATTGCGCGGCGGCGGTCGCGCTGCCCCCGGAGGGGCTTGCCGCGGGAACGGCTGGGCGGAACGCCGCCGCGCAGCCGGTCCGGCCGGGCTATTCCTGCTCGATATGGGCCGCCCGGATGATTTCGCCCCATTTCGCGGATTCGGCGTGCTGGAATTCGCGCATCCCCTGCGGCGTCGTGGTAAAGCGCGTCGACCCCGTGTTCTCGTAGAACTGCACCGATGCCGGCGCCAGCGACGACTGCACCATCAGGGCGTTGAGCTTGTCCACGATGGCCGGGGGCGTTCCCGCGGGCAGGTGCGCGGCGGTCCAGTAGGTCATGTCGTATCCCGGCAGCGCCGCCTCGGCGATGGTGGGCAGTTCCGGCGCCAGCGAAGAGCGGGTCGCGGCCGATACGGCCAGCCCGCGCACGCTGCCCGTCTTCACCTGCGGCATGGCGTTGGGCGCGTCGACGATCATCAAGTCGATCCGCCCGGATATCAGGTCGGTGATGGCTGCCGGCGTGCTTTTGTACGGCACGTGCAGCAGCTGGATGCCGGCCATGGCCTGGAACAGTTCGACGGCCATGCGGCTGGATGCGCTGCTGGCGCCGAACGTGTATTTACCGGGCGCCTTTTTGGCCAGGTCGATGAATTCGCGCACGCTGTGCGCGGGCAGGCTGTTGCGCACGATCATCACCTGGTTGCCGTTGTTCAGGGCGGTGACCGGCTCGAAATCCTTCTCCGGGTCGTAGGGCAGCTTCTTGAACAGGTGTTCGTTGGCCGCATGGGTGGTGTTGGTGCTGATCAGCACGGTGTAGCCGTCGGGCGCCGCCCGCGCCACGGCCTGCGCGGCCAGGAAGCCCTGCGCGCCGGGGCGGTTGTCGATCACGACCGGGATGCCGGTGGCTTGCGTGATGCCCTGCGCGGTCGCGCGGGCCTGCTGGTCGGTGGCCGTCCCGGCCGCGAACGGCACGACGAAGGTGATGGGCTTGTCGGGATAGCCGGCCTGGGCCGATGTCGCTGCCGGACCCACAAAGGCGGCCGCGCCCAGGATGGAGGCAGCTGCGGCGGCGCGCCGGCAGGCGCGGGCGGGCGAAAAGCCAGAAAGCATGGTGGTCTCCTTTTTTATGAATGTCGAATATGTGGATGAAGGCCGCCACGGGCGGCGGCTTGCGGGTGTGTGGCGCGTCGGACCCGACCCGGCGGGTGGACGGAGCCTGGCTTCAGCGGCCGGCCAGCGCGGCCCGGACATCGGCGGCGCGGGCGACGGTGCCGCCGGCCTGCTCGATCGCCGCGCGTGCCTGGCGCACCAGGTCGGAGTTCGGTGCCGGACAGCCCAGGTGCGCGTCTTCCAGGCCGACGCGCACGTGCCCGCCCGCTGCCACGGCCGGCGCGACGAGCGGCGCGATATCCACGCCCAGCCCGCCGACCATCCAGGGGGCGCCGGGCGCCTGCAGGTCCAGCAGCCTGACGTAGGCCCGCAGCGCGGCATCCACCGGCGGGCTGCCGAACGAGAACTGATCGGAGAACATCAGGCGGTAGATGGGCGTGGGCGCGCCGTAGCGCCGCGCCAGCGCCGCGCCCAGCCGCATGAAGCCCGGTTCGTAGATGGCGTAGCTGGGGCGGATGCCGTGCTGCCTGCACAGCGCGTATGCCGGCTGCAGCGATTGCTCGCTGTTCACGTAGATGTAGCCTTGCGGGCCGGCGGCGCCCTGCGGGTCCTGCAGCGGGCTCATGTTGACCGAGCCCGGGTCCACCACCATCCATTCGATCAGGCCGCGCGCGGCCAGCTCGCGGTGCGTCGCGTAGCGCAGCTCGCCGCCTTCCGGCGACAGCGCCTGCTGTGCCGTGATGCCCGTTATGGCGGGATAGACGATCACGTCGGCGCGCGACTTGATGCCTTCGATGATGCGCACGTTCACGTCCACGTCGCTGGTCTGCTGGCCCGTCTGCGGGTCGTAGGCGTGGTAATGGATGATGGATGCGCCCTCCTGCACGCAGGCCAGCGCCTGTGCCACGATGTCCTCGGGGCTGAGCGGGATGTGGGGCTGCTTGGCCCGTGTCCAGGCGCCGTTGAGGGCGGCTTCGATCCAGGTCGGTGCGTTCATGGCGATGTCTTGTGGGTACCGGGAAGCGGGACGAATTCGTCCGGGATGGGCATGGCCAGCAGCGCGGAACTCAGGCACTTGCCGTGCGCATCCAGCGCCAGGGAACGTGTCACGCCGCCGCCCAGGGCGTCGTGCAGCACGAAGTTCAGGGCGCCCAGCTGCGGCAGTTCGTAGCGCTGCACGGCACCGTGGACGATGCCGGCGTAGAAGGCGCGCACCCGCTCGGCCGAGAGCAGGCGCTCGATCACCGGGTAGTTGCGGCGATCGTAGGCGATCACCGAGATGACGGAGGTATTGCCCTTGTCGCCGGTGCGCGTGTGCGCGATGTGTCTGAGCAGCATTCAAAGCTCCATGGTCGTGACGCCGGTGCGCACCCATTCGCGCGGTATCAGCACCGACACCCCGGCGATGACTTCGCGCACGGTCTTGGCGATGCCGCCCCCGCTTGCCGGGCCGTTCAGGTACATCGCCTCCACTTCGTTGGCCACGCGCTGCGCCTCGTGCCGCGTGGGAACGCGACAGGCCACGCGCGCGCGCACTTCGTACGGCTGGTAGCCGGCGGAAAGCCCCGGGCCGTGGATGGCGTCCACGCCGATCAGTTCGTAGCGGCTGTCCAGGATGCGGATGCCGGCATCGTCCAGCCGCTGGCGCAGCACGTCCAGAGCCAGTTGGCCGCGCGCCTGCGCGCCGGGCCCGGCATAGGAAACCTGGCCTTCGCCGACGAAGCCGCCGCGGTAACCCACCGTTACCTTCAGGCAATCCGGCCGGGCGTAGCCGCGGGCGCCTTCCAGCTCGACCCGGTCCGTGCCGGCCTGGGCCACCCGCACCCCCGAGAAATCGGCCACTACGTCCGGCTGCAAATAGCGGCCGGGGTCTTCCACTTCATAGAGCAGCTGGGCGATGCAGGTGTCCACGGTGACGCATCCGCCGGTATCAGGCAGCTTGGTGATGGTGGCGCGGCCGTCGCGGTGGACTTCGGCGATCGGAAAGCCCAGTGCGGCAAGGTCGGGAACGTCGCGAAAGCCCGGATCGGCGAAGTACCCGCCCGTGATCTGCCCCGCGCATTCCAGCAGATGGCCGACCAGGGTGCCCTGGCCCAGCTTTTCCCAGTCGTCCATGTCCCAGCCGAATTCGTGGACCAGGGGCGCCAGGTACAGCGCGGGGTCGGCCACCCGGCCGGTCACGACCACATCCGCCCCCTGGGCCAGGGCCTGGACCAGCGGCGCGGCGCCCAGGTAGGCGTTGGCCGACAGCAGCGAATCGCCGAGCGCGGCGAGCGGCTCGCCGGTTTCCAGGATGCGCAGGTCGCGGCCGCTCAATTGCGCCAGCACGTCGTCGCCGTGCACCACGCACACTTTCAGCCGCTGCAGCCCGAGTTCCCGCGCCACGCGGATGATCTCGCGGCCGGCGGCCATGGGGTGGGCCGCACCCATGTTGGTGATGATTCTCGTGCCGTTGCGCACGCACGGCGCCAGCACCGCCTGCATGCGTTCGCGCAGCAGCGGGTCGAACCCGCTTTCGGGGTCCCGGCTGCGTTCCAGCTGGGCAAGCGCGATGGTGCGCTCGGCCAGGCACTCGAAGACCAGGTAGTCCAGGCCGCCGCGCTCGGCCAGGTCGACGGCCGGCGCAATGCGGTCGCCCGAATATCCAGCCCCGGCTCCCAGGCGCAATGGCCGGGTCGACAGCGTTCTCATGGCGCGGTTTCTCCTGCGGTACGATACGTTCGTGCAGCACTGTAGACGCCCTGCCCGTGCGGTGGGAATTCGAAAGTTTGGATAAGACTGAGTGGAAATGCCGATGAATCCGCGCCCGGCCCCGCGGGGTCGCGCCGGCGGCGAGCTGAATCTGTCGACGCGCCAGCTGCGCGCCTTCATGGCTTTGGCCGAACTGTGCAATTTCACTCGGGCCGCCCAGCAGATGCACTTGTCGCAGCCGGCATTCAGCGCATTGATCCGCTCGCTCGAAGACACCCTGTCGGCGCGGCTGTTCGACCGCGATACGCGCCGGGTGGAACTGACGGCCGCGGGCGTGCGCTTCCAGCGCGCCACGCGCGAAGTGCTGGCGCATTTCGACGACATCATGGGCCAGGTCTGCCGGGACCTGGACCAGGTCAGCCGGGTGCGGGTCGCCGCCATGCCGTCGCTGTGCGCACGGCTTCTGCCGGTGGTGCTTGCCGATTTCCGCGCGCGGCATCCGGCCGTGGACATCGACATCGTGGATGCCCTCCCTCAGCGCTGCGTCGACCTGGTGCGCGAAGGCGCGGTGGATTTGGCGCTGTCCACCATGGGCGAGACCGACGACGACCTGCGCGCCGAGTTCCTGTGCACGGACCGCTTTTTCGCCGTATGCGGGCAGGACCATCCCCTGGCCGCGCAGCCGGAAGTCGACCTGCAGACCCTGGTGAAGCATCCGTTCATCCATTTCACGCACCAGACCCGGCTGCGCCTGCAGATCGACGCGGCCCTGCGCCTTTGCCAGCCCAATACGGTGCTGGAGGTCGAGCGGCTGGAGGCCGTGAAGGGGCTGGTCGAATCGGGGGTGGGCGTCAGCGTGGTGCCCGGCCTGACCCTGTTCCACTTCGGCGGCGGCCGGATCGCCGTGCGCCGGCTCAAGGAACCGGGAATCGCGCGCGACATCTTCCTGCTGCGCGCGCAGCGCGGCACGGATGCCGATGCCGGCTACCTGGACGAACTCAGCCGTGCGATCGGCCGGCAAATGCAATGCCTGCTGAGCGCGACCGTGCCGGCGGAGGCCGGCCCGCCCCGCTAGGGCCGGTTCGCGCCCGCCGTCCTGGCCCGGCGCCGCTGGAAACGAGACTATCGAGCAGGCCCGTGCGGTCCTCGGCCAGCAGCTTTTCCATTCGGGCGCGCGAGGTTTCCTGTCGCAGGGATCACCTTGCCTGAGCGGAAGTCGCAGCTGCGTTGCCCCATCGGCTTTTCGCGCACATAGCGTCATTTGCACAATCTCGCGCAGGAAGGCGTTGCGCCCGAGCTGTTCCTGCGGGGCCGGCTTGAGCGCAGGCGTGGCTCCGGAATGGACTGCCCTGGATGGGCGCGGGCTGGCTGGATGGGGCTGTTCCGTAGAGGAACGGCGCTGTGAGCGCGGCCGGCTACATGGCGATCGACATGCCGCCGTCGACCACCAGCACGTGGCCGTTCACGTACGACGCGGCCGGCGAAGCCAGGAAGACGGCGGCGCCCGCGATCTCGTCGGGCTCCCCCCAGCGCCCCAGCGGCGTGCGGGTAGCGAAATGCTCCCGTGCCGCGGGATCGGCCAGCATCGCCGCGTTGGCCTCGGTGGCGAAGCCGCCCGGCGCGATGGCGTTGCTGGTAATGCCTTGCGGGCCGTATTCGGCCGCCAGCGCCCGCACCATTCCGGTCAGGCCCAGCTTGGCCGCCGTGTAGACGGCATCGTTGGCGCGAGCCACCTGGCCGGCGATCGACGTGACGGCGATCAGGCGGCCCGCGCGCTGCGGTAGCATGAGGGCCGCGGCGGCCCGCGCCAGCATCAGCCCGGCGACGAGATCGGTGTCGATCAGCGCCCGGATCTCGTCGACCGTGAACTCCTGCAGCGGCTTGCGATTGCGCGCGCCCACGTTGTTGATCAGGATATCCAGCCGGCCGTGTTCGGAGCGGATGCGGGCGAAGGCCGCGGCCAGCGCATCGGGATCGCTGACATCGAACGGCAGCGCCCGCGCCTGCCCGCCCGCGGCCTGCAAGCTGCCGGCAGCGGTTTCCAGCGGCTCGGGGTTCCTGCCGTTGAGCAGCACGAGCGCGCCGGCTCCGGCCAGCGCCCTGGCCATGGCCAGGCCCAGCCCGCGGCCGGCGCCGGTGACCAGCGCGATTTTGCCGGCCAGCGAGAACCGTTGCAGCCCGCCCGCCGCCAGGGGCGCGGGGGCGGAGTCGGGCAAGGGCGTGTCGGACATGCGAACTCGCGGGCTTATTCGCCGGCGGTCTTGCCCGCGGCCTTGGCGGCGGCCGTCTTGGTGGCGGTCTTGGCGGTTTTCCTGGAGGCCGTTTTGGCGGCCTTCTTGGCCGCGGTCTTGCGAGCCGTCTTGGCCGGCGTCTTGGCGGCGGCGCCTTCGTCGGTCCGTGCCGCGGTCTTCGAGGCCGTCTTGCGGGCGGCCGTCTTGGCCGGCGCGGCGGCCTTGCCTGCCGCGGTCTTGCGCGCCGGCTTCTCGCCGCGCGGCTCGAATTCGAAACCGATCTTGCCGTCGGGCTGGCGCACCAGGTAGGCCTTGAACTTGCGGTTGGTGCGGCTGGAAACGAAACCGTCGAGCAGGTCGGTGCGGCCTTCCGCCAGCAGCTTTTCCATCTGCGCGCGCGAGATCTCCTGCTGCAGGATCACCTTGCCCGAGCGGAAGTCGCAGCTGCGTTGCGGCCCCACCGACTTTTCGCACACATAGCTCATGCCGTGCTCGAACACGCGATGGCCGCACTTGGGGCAGGCTCCCAGCGGCGTGTGGCCGGTAAAGTCCACCGGCTCGTCGTTCTCGTCGTCTTTCTGGCCGAAATCGAACTCCAGCTTGAAGTCGGAGTCGATGCGCAGAATCGCGGCGAAGGGCCGTCCCATTTTGCTGATGAAGCCCGACAGCGGCCCGATCTCGCGCTTGGCCAGCAGCTCTTCGACTTCCGGCAGCTCGAAGGTCCGTCCGCCCGGGTGCTTGCCGATGGAAAAATCGCACTGGGTGCAGGCGTAGCGGCGGTAGTTCTCCTTGACCACGCCGCCACACTTGGGGCACGGCGTTTGCAGCGTGGCGTAGTCGCCCGGCACCGTGTCGCGGTCGTATTCCTTGGCGCGCTTGACGATGACCTGCGTCATTTGCGCGATTTCGCGCATGAAGGCGTCGCGCGCCAACTGCCCCTGCTCGATCTGCTTGAGCTTGTGCTCCCATTCGCCCGTCAGTTCGGGCGAGGTCAGTTCGGCCACGTCCAGGCCGTTGAGCAGCGTCATCAGCTGCTGCGCCTTGGCGGTCGGGATCAGGTCGCGGCCTTCGCGGCGCAGGTAGCTTTCGGCAAGCAGGCCTTCGATGATGGCCGCGCGCGTGGCCGGCGTGCCCAGTCCGCGCTCGGACATGGCTTCGCGCAGCTCTTCGTCCTCGACCAGCTTGCCCGCGCCTTCCATGGCCGAGAGCAGCGTGGCTTCGTTGAAGCGGGCCGGCGGCTTGGTCGTCAGGCCGACGGCCTCGACGTCTTCCGTGCGCACGGTTTCGCCCTCGGCCACGGGCACCAGGTTGGAGTCCTCGCCCTGCGCCTCGCGGCCGTAGATCGCCAGCCAGCCCGGCGAGACCAGCACCTTGCCTTCCGTCTTGAAGCGATGGCCGCCGACTTCGGTGATGCGGGTGGTCACGCGGAACTCCGCCGAGGGGAAGAACACCGCCAGGAAGCGCTTGACCACCAGGTCGTACAGCTTGGCCTCGGCCTCGCTGAGTTCGCGCGGCACCTGCAGCGTGGGAATGATGGCGAAGTGGTCCGAGACCTTCTTGTTGTCGAAGATGCGCCGGTTGGGCTTGACCCAGTTCTGGTCGACGATCTTCGCGGCATGCGCAGCCAGCCCGCGCACCGGCGAGGGGTTGCCCTCGGCCAGCACCTGCATGGCCTGGCGCACGGTGCCGATATAGTCCTCCGGCAGGTAGCGCGAGTCGGTCCGCGGGTAGGTCAGGGCCTTGTGGCGTTCGTACAGGGTCTGCGCCAGCGCCAGGGTGGTCTTGGCCGAAAAGCCGAAGCGCCCGTTGGCCTCGCGCTGCAGCGAGGTCAGGTCGAACAGCGCCGGCGAAGCCTGGGTCGAAGGCTTGGATTCCTCGGTGACCGTGCCCGGCTGCTCGCGGCAGGCAGCCACCACGCTCTGGGCGGCGGCCTGGGACCACAGGCGCGAGTCGCGCTTTTCGGGGTCGCGCTCGTCCTTGACGAAGTCCGGGTCGAACCAGCGTCCCTGGTACAGCCCGGCGGCCGCCACGAAGGTGGCATGGACTTCCCAGTAATCGCGCGGCACGAAGCTGCGGATGCGCGCCTCGCGCTCGGCCACGATCGCCAGGGTAGGCGTCTGCACGCGGCCCACCGGCGTCTTGAAAAACCCGCCGTCCTTGCTGTTGAAGGCCGTCATGGCCCGCGTGCCATTGATGCCCACCAGCCAGTCGGCCTCGGCCCGCGAACGGGCGGCCGCCTCCAGCGGCTTGAGCGCTTCGTCGTCGCGCAGCTGCTCGAAGGCCTCGCGGATGGCGGCCTGGGTCATGGACTGCAGCCAGAGCCGCCGGACCGGCTTGTTCACCCCGGCGTATTGGATGATGTAGCGGAAGATCAGCTCGCCTTCGCGCCCGGCGTCGCATGCGTTGATCACGGCATCGACGTCCTTGCGCTTGATCAGCCGGACCAGCAGCTTCAGGCGTTCGGCCGAGCGCTTGTCGGTGGGGCCGAGTTCGAAGGCGGGGGGGATGACGGGCAGGTGGGCGAAGCTCCACTTGCCCTTGACCGGGTCGTTGGGAGCGACGAGTCCGAGCAGGTGGCCGACACTGGAAGCCAGGACATAGCGGTCGCTTTCAAAGTAGTCGCCTTCGCGCGAGAAGCCTCCCAGGGCGCGGGAAATGTCCAGGGCAACCGAAGGTTTCTCGGCAATAATCAGCGTTTTGGTCATGTATATCCAGTGGCGGCGAGCCGGCAATAGCGCGGATGATAAGAGCGGAGTTTCACAGCGTGCAAGTCGGGCAGGATGGCGGCGACCCATCGGTCCGGCGGCAATGGCACCGCTTCCTGAGCGTTGCGGCGCTCTGGCTGGGCATCTGCCTGGTGGCCAGCGGCGCCGTTTGCTGGGTGGCGGCCAACTGGTCCGGACTCGGCAAGTTCCAGCGCCTGGCCGGTGCCCAGGCGCTGGTCGCGGTCGCAGCGGTTGGCGCCGCCCTGGCTTTGCGGCGCCGTCCGTCCGCTGTCGCGGGGCCCGCGCTCCTGGCGCTGGCCGCGGCGGCGCTGGGAGCCTTGCTGGCCCTGGTGGGGCAGACTTACCAGACCGGCGCGGACACCTGGCAGCTGTTCGCGTGGTGGGCGCTGCTCATGCTGCCCTGGGCCCTCGCAGCTTACCACTGGGGGGTCTGGCTGCTATGGGCGCTGGTGTTCAACGTCGCCGTCGGCCTGGCGCTGGGCGAGCGGGTGCTGCCGGGTTGGGGCATGTTCTTTGGCCAGGGATGGGGCGCGGTCGTCCAGGGCCTGCTCAATACCGGCCTGCTGGCGCTCTGGGAAACCGCCGGCCGGCGCCTGGCCGCCGAGCGGCGTTGGGGGCCGCGCGCCCTGGTGGCCGCGGTCGCGGCCCTGCTGGCGTGCGCGGTGATATTCGCCGACGCCCCGGTGGGGGGCCTGGCGGGCCCGGCCGGCCTGGCGTGGGCCGCCCTGACCCTGGCGCTGGGCCTCTATTATCTATATGGACGTCGGGATCC
>Ga0182748_1003528_pt1 | contig 13117 bp, 10 predicted proteins | sample eDN3rd37CKraftOP_FD_128877 | JGI IMG/M metagenome (GOLD analysis project Ga0182748, IMG submission 128877) | Enriched Organic Plus compost microbial communities from Emeryville, California, USA - eDNA 3rd pass 37_C Kraft OP (version 2) (version 2) ...
AGAGACGAAGAAAGTAACGCGGGCGGGGCGCATGGCGCTTTCGACAAAGCTGGAGCTGAAACAGGGCCAGCAGTTGGTGATGACACCCCAACTGCAGCAGGCCATCCGTTTGCTTCAGCTATCCAACATGGAGCTGACGCAGTACGTCGAGACCGAGCTCGAGCGGAACCCGCTGCTGGAGGCGGACGACGGCGCCGATGGTCCCACGCGTAGCGATAGCGATCAGAACGATCAAGTCGAGTACGGCAAAGCCGAGGAGCCGCCGTCCGCGGCCGAAGCGGACGGCGAATGGGTGGATCTCGATAAACCCGTCGCCGATCCCGCAGGCACATTCGATACCGAATACGAGAACGTTTATCCCGACAGCACCCCGGCCGATCATTCCGGTGCCAGCGATGCTTCGGCATGGGCCTCGCTCCGCCAGCGCGGCGCGGGCTCGGGCGACGACGTCAACATCGAATCCTATCTTTCGAACGACATCACCCTGCGCGAGCACTTGAGCGCGCAGGTGCCCTTGGTGGTGAGCGATCCGATCGATCGCCTCATCGGCCAGTACCTCGTCGATATGGTAGATGACGCGGGCTATCTCCCCGCTGAGATCGACACGATTGCCGAGCGGCTCGGCGCGCCGCAGGAGCAGGTCGAACGCGTGCTCGCGAGCCTGCAGACGCTCGACCCGCCGGGAGTTTTTGCGCGCTCTCTCGCCGAATGTCTCGCGCTGCAGCTCAAGGAGCAGAACCGCTACGATCCGATCGTCAGCCGCTTCCTCGACAATCTGCACCTGCTCGCAGGCCACAATTTCCCCGCACTGCGCAAAGCCGTCGGCATCGAAATGGACGAGCTTCTGGAGATCGTCGCCGAGATCAAGAAGCTCAACCCGAAGCCCGGCCTCAAGTTCGGTTCCGAACAGGTGCAGGCCGTCGTGCCGGATGTGCTCGTACGCGCCGCACCCGACGGCACGTGGATCATCGAGCTCAACACCGACACGCTGCCGCGCGTGCTCGTAAACCGCAGCTATCTGGCAACCGTCTCGCAAGCGACCGGATCGGCGTCAGACCGCAACTATCTGCTCGAGTGCCTGCAGACGGCGAACTGGCTCGTGAAGAGCCTCGATCAGCGCGCACGCACGATCCTGCGCGTCGCCGAGGAAATCGTCCGCCAGCAGGATGGCTTCTTCACGCACGGTGTGCAGCACCTGCGCCCGCTCAACCTTCGCACGGTCGCGGATGCCATCTCGATGCACGAGTCGACTGTCTCGCGCGTCACGTCGAACAAATACATGGCAACCCCGCGCGGCATCTTCGAGATGAAGTACTTCTTCACCTCGGCCATCGCCTCCGCCGACGACAGCGGAGAATCCCATTCCTCCGAAGCGGTACGCCATCGCATCAAGCAGATGATCGACGGCGAAGCCCCGGCGAGCGTCCTCTCGGACGACAAGATCGTCGAGTTGCTGAAGGGCGATGGCATCGACATCGCGCGGCGCACCGTCGCCAAATATCGCGAGGCCATGCGCATCCCCTCTTCGGTGCAGCGCCGGCGCGACAAGCGGCTCACTGAACGGGTGGCGCAGCCCTGACCTTCGGGAACTTATCCCGGCAAATCGTCACGCTGGGCGCGAGCTGGGCTGCCGCTCTTGTCCCGCCGCCGGGACTGCTCTATAGGGGGCGCCATAAGCGGTACGACCACGCCTTGCATATCGGCTCTCGATCCGCGCTCTTCTCAACCACAGTCACGCCCGCTGGGGCATTTTTCGGAGCTATGGCCCCGATCTTGCAGCGTTAAACGCAACGGACGGGCCCAGGAATGGCGGAAAGTGGATTGGAGTTTGGGTCTGGCAGCGCCTAAATCACCGGTATGGGCCGGTTGGGCTCTGCAAACCCAAAGACTGGGTTGAGTGTTAGGAGAAAGCGCCATGCCTTTATCCAGCGAAAAGGACCTTGCAGGTGCCGCTTTTTTGGTCTCTGAACAGATTGCGCGAGGCGCGAGGGGATAACGCCGCCCGAATCCGGTTGAGGCGCACCCACGGCAAGGGCATTAAAGTTAGAATTGTAGGAATCGCCGGATTTACTGCAGCTCCAGGATGGGCGCCGCAGCCGGTGCTTCGCAACAGTTGGAACAGGATTTGACGATGGATCTCTGTGACCTGCTGGCTTCCGACGGCATCATCGCCTCCCTCAAAGCGACGGGCAAAAAGCACGCCCTCGAGGAGCTGGCGGCGATTGCTGCGGAAAAGACCGGCCTCGACCGCCGTGAGATCTTCAACACGCTGCTCCAGCGCGAACGGCTGGGATCGACCGGCCTTGGCTCCGGCATCGCCATCCCCCACGTGAAGCTCGCCGGGCTGCGGAATATCGTCTGCATTTTCGCGCGCCTCGACGACCCTATTGAGTTCGACTCCCACGACGGCCAGCCCGTCGACCTGATCTTCCTCCTGCTGGCACCCGATCACGCCAGCGGCGACCATCTGAAGGCGCTGGCGAGCATCTCACGCGTGGTGCGCGAGCCCACCGTTCTCGATGCCCTGCGCAAGGCGCCCGATGCTGCCGCCATGCGGCAGGCGCTCACGCGGCCGCTTCCCTCGCACGCTGCCTGAAGCCAGGGGCATACCGCCGTCGGACGCCAAGCGGCGGACACGGCCCAATGAGCGATAGCTCCGCAGCTGGGCAAGCTGGCCGCACGGGCGGCCGCTTCATCCGCCGAACGAGCGGACCGGCCCCTGCGGATCGTCTGTGCTTCTTCGCCCGTCGCCGTCTCAGTGCACGGCAGGGCAGCCCGCGGTGTCCCCCGTCGCCAGCATTGCCGCCAGCGCCACCACGCCGACGATGATGCGCCACCAGGCAAACAGGGCGAACCCATGCCGGCTCACGTAATCGAGCAGGTGCCGCACGACGAAAACCGCGGCGATGAAGGCGGTTATGAAGCCCACCACGATATTGGTAACGTCGCCGACGTTGAGGATCGACCAGTTCTTATAGAGGTCGAAGGCGAAGGCGCCCGCCATCGTCGGCATGGCAAGAAAGAACGAAAACTCCGCCGCCGAGCGCTTGTCCGTTCCCAGCAGCATGGCGCCGACGATCGTTGCGCCCGAGCGGGAAACCCCCGGAATCATTGCAAAACACTGCATCACGCCGATCTTGAACGCCAGTGCTGGTGGGTAGTCCATGGCGTCCGTGTAGCGCACGGTGAAATGCATGCGGTCGACGACCAGCAGCACGATGCCACCGATGATCAGCATGGACGCGATCAACACCGGTGTTTCGAACAGCACGCTTTTGATGAAGTCGTGCGCGAGCGCCCCGATGACCGCCGCAGGCAGAAAGGCGAGCAGCACGCTCATGATGAAGCGGCGGGAGCGCTGATCGTGCGGCGCGGCCACGGCAATCCGCGTGAGCTTCGCCGAGTAGACGCTGAGGATGGCGAGGATCGCCCCGAGCTGAATGAGAACCTCGAAGGTCTTGCCCGGGTTGCAGATGTCGAGGAAATGCTCCGAGAGCAGCAGGTGGCCGGTGGATGAAACTGGAAGGAATTCGGTCAGACCCTCGATCAACCCGAGCAGGATCACTTCCCAGATCGGCATCGGCCCCTCGAATCCTGCGCTGGAGATTTTCTGTGCGGCGGGGAGGATTAGCAGTATTTGCGCGGGTGCGGTGCCACTTCCGCGCCACACGGACCGATTGTCTTATGACACGCTTGCCCGTACGAGCGAGCCAAGACAGAACCCTAGATAAACGGCCACCGCTTCAACAATGCACACACTGACGCACTTTCGGCTCTGTCCCTTTTCGCGGGCCGCCCGCCTCGCGCTCGCCGAGCTCGACCTCGAGCCCGAGCTCGTCGAAGAGCGCTCGTGGGAGTGGCGGCAGGAGTTTCTGGCCCTCAATCCGGCGGGCGAGCTGCCCGTGCTCCAGATCGACGACGCAACACCGCTGTGCGGCATCTATGCGATCTCCGAGTACCTGGGGGAGGCCTCAAGCAAGGCGCGTAATAGCGAGCCGCCCCCGGATGGCGAACCGTTAGAAGAGGAAGTTGAGGAAACCGAGGCGCCGCGCCTGCGGCTTTTTCCGGGCGATGCGGCCCAGCGCGCTGAGGTCCGCCGCCTCGCCGACTGGTTCAACGGTAAGTTCAACCGCGAGGTGACCCAGCCCCTGCTGGAGGAAAGGGTTTACGCCCGGCTCCAGACGGCTGTGGCAACCCCGGACGTCGAGACCTTGCGCGCCATACAGGCGAACCTGCGCTACCATATGAGCTACATCTGCCATCTCGCGGATCATCGGCGCTGGCTGGCCGGGGAGGAGCTCTCCTTTGCCGATCTCGCTGCCGCTGCCCATCTATCGGTGGCCGACTATCTGGGCGATGTGCCCTGGGAGGACTACCCTGCCGCGAAGGTCTGGTATGCGCGCCTGAAATCGCGCCGCGCCTTCCGCAGCCTGCTGGGCGACCGCCTCCCGGGCACACTGCCCGCGCCCCACTACGCCGATCTCGATTTTTAGCGGTTCCGTTGTGAGCACGAACGTTGAGCATCTGAAGGAAAGGCTTTTCAGCCAAGCGGCAGCGCTCGGCTTCGATGCCGTTCGCGTCACGACACCCGGCGCCATGCAGCCCGCAGGCGAACGCCTCGCCGCATTCCTCGAAGCCGGCCGCCACGGCGATATGGCATGGATGGAAGCAAACGCGGAACGGCGCAGCAGCCCCACGGAACTTTGGCCGGACGTTCGCACCATTGTCATGCTCGGCATGAGCTACGCGCCGGACGAAGACCCTATGCGTGCGCTCGACGAAAGCGACCGCGGTGTCATCTCCGTCTACGCCCGCGGCAAGGATTACCACGACATCCTGAAGGGCAAGCTCAAGCAGCTCGCAGGCTTCCTCGCGTCGTCAGCGGGTGCCGACGTGAAAGTCTTCGTCGATACCGCCCCTGTGATGGAAAAGCCCCTCGCCGCGGCGGCGGGTATGGGCTGGCAGGGCAAGAACACGATGCTCGTGTCGCGCCGGCATGGAACGTGGCTCTTCCTCGGCGCCATTTTCACGACCGCCGAGCTGCCGCCCGATGCGCCGGAAGCGGATCACTGCGGAAGCTGCCGGCGCTGTCTCGACGCGTGCCCGACGGCGGCCTTTCCCGCGCCTTACCAGCTCGATGCGCGCCGCTGTCTCGCCTACCTTTCCATCGAGCACAAGGGTCACATACCGGTCGAGTTCCGCCGCCCCATGGGCAATCGCGTATTCGGCTGCGACGACTGCCTCGCCGTCTGCCCGTGGAACAAGTTTGCCCAGGCCGCGCGCGAGGCGCGCTTTGCGGCCCGCGCCGAGACCGACAACCCTCCGCTGGCAGAACTCCTGCAGCTCGACGACGCGACGTTCCGCATCCGCTTTGCCGGCACGCCGATCAAGCGCACCGGCCGCGACCGCTTCGTGCGCAACGTGCTGATTGCTGCGGGCAACTCCGGCGATACGGGACTCCTGCCGCACATCGAGCCCCTGCTCGGCGATGCATCCCCGCTGGTGCGCGCTATGGCCATCTGGGCAATGCGCGAGCTGACGGGCGATGATGTCCACGACAGCCTCCGCCACCGGTATCTCGCGCGCGAAGGCGATAACGACGTGCGCGCCGAGTGGCACGGAGCACAAGCGCAATGAGCCATCTTCTTTGCTTCGGTCTCGGCTACAGCGCCGGGCGTATCGCGCGCCGGCTGGCGAACGGGGGCTGGCACGTGACCGGCACCGCGCGCACGCCCGCAGGTGTCGCGGCGATTGCCGCGCAGGGCTATGACGCCCTGCACTTCGATGGCACGCAGCCGTGCGTTGAGACGCGCGATGCGATCACGAAGGCAACGCACGTGTTCCTTTCAGCGCCGCCCGATACCTTCGGCGATCCCGTTCTGCACCACCACGAACGTGATTTTTCCGACGCGAAGTCGCTGCGCTGGATCGGCTATCTCTCGACGCTGGGCGTCTATGGGGACAGCGGCGGCGAATGGATAGACGAGACCGCCCCGACCCGCGCCCGCTCGCCGCGCGGGCAGCGGCGCATCGCGGCCGAAGCCGCCTGGCTCGATATCGGAAGGCGCCTCGGTGTCACCACCCGCATCTTCCGGCTTGCCGGCATCTACGGCCCCGGCCGTAGCGCCATCGAACGTCTGCGGGAAGGAACGGCGCACCGCATCATCAAGCCGGGCCAGGTGTTCAACCGTATCCATGTCGATGATATCGCGGCAACCGTATGCGCCGCGATCGAACGCGGAACACACGACATCTATAACGTTGCCGACGATGAGCCCTCGCCACCGCAGGATGTTGTCAGCTTTGCGGCGAAGCTCTTGCAGATGCCACCGCCTCCCGAAGTTTCGTTTGACGACGCAAACCTGAGCCCGATGGCGGCGAGCTTCTATGCCGACAATCGCCGCGTGAGCAACAAGCGCATCCGGCAAGACCTTGGCGTTGCTTTACAATTCCCCACCTACCGCGAAGGACTGCGCGCCATCCTCTCTGAGACGGCAAACGTCTGAGACGTTTGCCACCGTCGTCCCTGGTGCCGTTCAGCCACCGTTCAAGCAGCAATCGCTCTATTGGGCGCATTGGTCGCGACATTGCGCGGCCGGGAAGCAGCCCCGCTTCCCATGCGTTTATTCGTGGCGAGGAAATCATGTTGGCAACGGCGAAGAGCTTCGGTCGCAGCGCGGTGTGCGCCGTGACGTTGATGGGCTTCATGTGCGGCGCATCGGCATTCGCAGCTGACAATGCCGCCCACGCTCTCGCTGACAAATTCGGGCGCGCCGCCGAGGACAGCGAACGCGCCGCTGACGAAGCGCGCAAGGCAGAGGCGCGCGCGAAAGCGGAAGCTGCATCGAAGCGCCGTGCGGAAGCCATTGCGAAAGCAGATGCGGAAGCGCGGGCCCGCTCCGAAGCGCGCGCCAAGGCCGCCGCGCAAGCACGCGCCAAAGCACAAGCCGAGGCTGACGCGAAAGCTCAAGCTCAAGCCACCGCCCAAGCCCAGGCGCAAGCCAAGGCCGCCGCAGCCCAGCGCGCCGCCGATGAAATCGAGATGCTGCGCCGCGCCGAAGAGGAAGCCGAGGCCCGGCGCCAGGCGGAATTTGCCCGCGAACAGGAGCGCCGCGCCGAGGCCGAGCGCAAGGCAGCTCGCGCCGATGCCCAGCGTCTGCTCGAGGAAGCGAACCGCCAGCGCCTCGAGATGGAGCGTAAGGCCGAGGAAGAACGCCTTGCTGAAGCAAAGCGCCTCACCCGCGAGGTGGAGGAGAAGCGTCGCGCTGACGAGCAGCGCCTGGCCGCCGAGCGCGGCGCCGCAGAAGAAAAGCGCCTCGCCGAGGAAACAGCCCGCCAGCGCATCGAGCAAGCGCGTAAGGCAGAGGAAGATCGTCTGGCCGAAGCCAAGCGGCGCGCGCAGGAGATCGAAGAACAACGGCGCGCTGACGAGCAGCGCTTAGCCGCGGAGCGCCGTGCGGCCGAAGAAAAGCGCCGCGCCGAGGAAGCGCGCTTGGCGGAGATCAAGAGCAAGGCCGAGGAGGCGGAAAAAAAGCGCGTTGCCGAGGAAGCGCGCGTTGCGGAGTTGAAGCGGCAGGCTGAGGCCGCCGAGGCGAAGCGCAAGGCGGAGGAAGCACGGCTCGCCGAGCAGCGGCGTATTGCCGAGGCGGAAGCAATTGCCAAGCGCACCGCCCTCGAAGCCGAGCGTGAGGCCGAGGCGCGTCGCGTCGCGGAAAAGTTCCGGCTTTCCCGCGAGGCGCGCGAGGCACGTGAAGCTCAGGAGGCGCGCGAGGCCCAGAAGGCGCGCGAGGCCCAGCAGATCCGCGAAGCACGCGTTCAGCGCGCTCCCGAGATGCTGCAAACGCGCAGCAGCCTCGGTGGCCCCCTGCGCGGACACGAGATCGATACGGATTCGCCCTTCATCGATGCACCGCCAGCCCCGCCGAAATCCACGGCCACGGTGGGGCGCACGCCCGCTGAAACGGCGCTATCCTATCCCCAGCGCGTCACGGTGCTGGTGCAGATGGATCCACGCCGCCATGGCTTCGGCGGAAGACGCATGACGGCCAATCCCGTCCTCTGCGTCGGCGACAGCTGCTACGTCAGCAACGGATCGCGGATGTCGGCCACGGTGATGGCGCGCGGAAGAACGCTCGGCCCCGGTAACACGCTCGGCCGCAATGCCGGCGTCTGCCGCAACGACACGACGTGCGTGTTCCGCGGCGTGTTGCTGACATCGCCCAACGCGACGATCCAGCCCGTCGATATGGGATTCCTGCGGCACGACCGGCGCGAAGTGCGCGCCGCGAGGCCCGATGGCTCATGCCGGGCGACGAACGGGGAGCTGGCGTGCGCGTCCCCTATCATTGCCTCGCGCTATCGTGCCTGGATCGTACCGGAAGCGGTTGCCGAGGCGGCCGGGGCGAACGCGCTCGAACGGGCACTGGATGCGGGCCTGTCGAGCACGCGCTCCGCCGCCTATGACGGTTGGACGCCGGACGTCTACACCGGCGCGCCGAGGTAGCCGATCGCACCGTTCGATGCACGGCGCTTGGCCTCGAGGAACTCGTTCACCTCGCGCGCGTGCAGCGGGCGCCCGGTGCGGTCGATGCTGCGCCGTTCCAATGCCTGCAAATCCGCGAGCAGCGGCTCTGCCGTCCTGTGCAGCATCGCCACCGCCTGGATCGTCGAGCGGCGCATATTCGGCGGCACCTTCGGCACCACGTCCGCGATCAAGTCCTTCGCCCGCGTGGAGAGCTGCCCGGACATGCGGCCTAAGAGGCCGATGAGACGAATGGGGAAATCCTCGCGAAAACGATAGTCGTGCTCTTCCATCCAGAGGAACAGCCGGTCCATCAGCAAGTCCTGCAGACGCAGACGCGAGGTGACCCGATAGTCTTGCCATTCCGCGACGAGATCGAAATCGGGCTCCAGCTCGATATCGGCGGGCGCGAACGTTTCCAGCGCTGTCACGCCGATACGGTCCACAAAGTCGCGGTTGCGCATGCTGAACCGCGTGGTGAATGTCGGCAGCAGGTATCTCTGGTCGCTGGCGAGACCGTATGCCTTGCGCACGAGCTTGGAGCAGAACAGCTCGCGCTCCCCCTCCAGCTCCATCGTGAAGTCGTACCAGATATGGCCGTTGCGCTTCTCATGGGAGCGCCGGATGACGTCGTGGATGAGGGCGGCGGCGCGTGCGGCGAGGTGTGGATCGCGGTGGCGGAAAACGACGCACCGGCCCAGCCCGTGCTGCAGCGTTTCCGCAAGCGGATTGATGACGGCACCGGACTCGATCAGCGCCTCCACCACCCAGTGCTTTCCATTCTCGTCCGTATGGATGATGGCGAGATGACTGAACTGGCTGTCGACATCGCCAATGCGCGCGATGGCGGCGCTGTTGTGGTGCATGCCGCGCATCAACAGTAGATCGCCGGAGCGGAAGTCGAGATCGCGGCCGGTGTCGTAGGCCGGGTTGACGAACGTGTTCAGCTGCCGGCCGCTGAACCCGCGCAAGGGCTTCTCGTCCGGGCCGAGCTGCGCATAGCGGATGTTGATCTCGCCCAGCATGTCGGTGGCGTAGCGGGCGATACGCAACGCGTTACGTAGCGCTCGCTGACCGGCAAGCGAAAGGAAGCCGCGCGCATGCCAGTCCGCAATCTGATCGCGGAGGCGCAGGCGCAAAGCGAAGATTGCGCGCGCAATATCCGGAGCCGAGCGCAGCAGCACATCGAGGTTGTAGCGATCGAGGCTGACGTTGAACGTCGCCGCGTACAGCGTCTCGAGATTCGCTGCCAGCTCCTTTGCCGTCGCCGCCGGCCGTGCGGCGATCTCCTCGATCGCCGCAAGGTCGTCCTCGAGCCGCGGATGGGGCGTGGCATGCAGCATCCGGTCCTCCCCCGTTTAGTCCCTATGCCTCCTTAGCATGCCGGGGAAAGACGACGGATGCTTGTTCGCAACATCATGAAGGGCTGCGCGCCGACCCCAGGAGCTTGACCGAGCTGGCCTGCGGGCCCATCGGGCCCTCGCTCATGGAGCGGGTCACGTGCACCATGGAGCCCACCTCCATGTCCTCGAATGCGCCGTTCCCGCACGCTTCGCGCGAAAAATAAAGGTCCGGCGAGCCCTTCACTTCGATGAAGCCGTAGTCCTGGTCGGGGAAGAGCCGCACCACGACGCCGGTGTCCCCCGCCGAGCCGTGCTGCTTCACCTCGCCCTTGCGCATGGTGGTGATCTGCGAAAGCTGGCGTTCGACCGCCTCGAACACGCGGGTGACCACCGCGGTGCTGTCGCCCTTGGCTTCGCGCCGCTCCTGCTGGCCCTTGGCCACAACGGGGGCACGCCCCGGCACCTCGATTTCGGCCGTGATGCCGAGCGGCAGCTTGCCGGCCTCGGACGGGCGGTACGGGATCTCGACGACCACACGGGCGCCGATGATGTTCGGGTGGAAGCGCTGCAGTCGCTCCACACGCTCACGGATAAGTCTCTCCAGGGAAGCCGAGCTTTCAACGTTCTTGAATGCGATCTGCAGGTCTCTTTTCATATCTTTCTCCGGTTTCCTGTCGTCGCGTCGTGGTCGTGAAATGAAAGCGGCGAGCCATGGTCGCCGTATGGCGGGGGCGCACGCATTGACGTTGCGCAAGCGCCGCAACCCCAGCGATGTGCCTGTATCGGAGGTATCCAGCTTGAGGGCGAACGCATGATGTCTCCTCCGGTTCGCGCAATGCCTCTGCGGCATCGCGCGGGGCCTATTGGTCCACGTTGTTCAGGTTGTTGCTGAGGGGGTCGGAGTTGGTGTCGACGTCCGCCGGATTGAACGGCGTCGGTGCGCTGTCGATGCCGGGCATCGGCGGGCGGGCATTGGGGTCGGCCCAACGGGGCTTGTAGCCCGGCGCCTTTTCGGGTTCGGGCCCGACTGGTCTTTCAACCTCCACGCTCGTGCCCGGGTCTGCACTCGAGCCGGCCTGACTGGAACCGGCCAAAGCGGCCGTCAGGGGGAGGGATATTGTCAACGTGACGGCGAGGGCGATACGGCCCGCTTTCGTCATGGCAGCGCCCATAGTTGCACTACTGGGGCGCTAGCTTTCCATGGACTGAGGCGTCTGTCGATGCCCTTATTTTCCCGCCGCGCGCCCGGCGGCGATCTCCTCGATTTTCGTAAAAAGCAGCGATAGGTCCTGCGGGCGCGAAAGACGGTGCTCGCCATCGGGAATTTCGACGAATTCCACCCGGCCGCCCGTGAGGAGCTTCAGCAGCGCACGCGCATGTCCGATCGGCACGGACGTGTCGAGCCGCCCTTGCAGAATGACGACCGGGCGCTCCGGATCGAACTGATGCTTCGCCACCAAATGGTCCCGTCCTTCCTCTATGAGAGCCCGCGTGATCCCATAGGGCTCGCCGTATTCGGATGGCAGCTGGAAGATGCCTTTCTCCTCGATGTCGCGGCGCGCCCGATAGTCGAACTGCTTCCACATCAGCTCTTCGGTCATGTCCCATGCGGGCGCAATGAGAACGAGGCCCGCGATGCGTTCTGCGTCCGCGGGCGAGGTCTCCATCAGGCGCCGCAGAAGAAGCAGCGCGATGTAGCCACCCATGCTCGAGCCAATGATGATCTGCCGGCCGTGGCTGACATCGCGGAACACGGTCTCGGCTTCCTGAAGCCACGCGCCGATGGTTCCATCCTCGAAAGTCCCGCTCGAAAGGCCATGCCCCGAATAGTCGAAGCGGGTGCACCCGAACCCTTTCTCGCGCGCGAAGCGGGCGAGCTCGGTGGCTTTCGTGCTTGCCATGTCGGACTTGAGGCCCGACAGCCAGAAGAGACCCAGATCCTGGCCGCCAGCCGGGTCTTCGCGATAGGCGATGCGCCGGGCAGCAGCGCTTCCGGCGGGGCCCAATTCGAGGAATTGCGGTTCGCTCTCACTCAATCTAAACAACCCTTTCATCGCCGGAGGATGAGCTTGTGGCCGAAAAGCGCCCGACCATACTGCAGATCATTCCAGAGCTCGATACCGGCGGGGCAGAGCTTTCCACCATCGAGATCGCCGAGGCCGTCCAGTCGGCCGGCGGACGCTGCATCGTTCTTACCGAGGGCGGCCGCCTCGTCCAGCGTCTACGCGACACCGGCGCGGAGGTAAACTTCTTCGCCGCGGCTTCCAAGAATCCCGTCCGTCTTCTCTGGAACGCCCGCCGCATGGCCGCCATCGTACGCCGCGAGGGCGTAGATCTTATCCACGCCCGCAGCCGCGCCCCGGCCTGGAGCGCTCTTTTGGCCGCACGCCGGACAAGGGTGCCGTTCGTCACCACCTACCACGGCGCCTATTCGGAAAAGTCTGACCTGAAGCGCCTCTATAACAGCGTCATGGCCCGCGGTGATACCGTCATCGCCAACTCCAACTACACCTGCGATCTCATCCGCATGCGCTACGGCACGCCGCGCGCGAAGATTGAGGTCATCTACCGCGGCGTCGACGGTGCGCTGTTCGATCCCGCCATGGTCGCCGGGAGCCGCGTCGAAGCCGTGCGCCAGCGTTGGGGCGTTACGCCCGATCAGCGCGTCGTGCTCCATGCCGCGCGTCTCACACCGTGGAAAGGCCAGAAGGTCGTCATCGATGCCGCCGCACTGCTGGCAAGACAAGGTGCGCGCGATGACGTTGTTTTCATCCTCGCCGGCGACGCGCAGAACCGCAGTGCCTACCACGCCGCCCTGGCGCAGCAGATCAACACGGCAGGACTCCAGGATCGCGTACGGCTCGTCGGCCATGAAAGCGATATGGCGGCAGCGCTCCGTGCCGCGCATGTCGCCGTCGTCGCTTCGATCGAGCCGGAGGCTTTTGGTCGCACGGCCACCGAGGCGCAGGTGATGGCAACGCCCGTCATTGCTACGGACATTGGAGCACCGCCCGAGACGGTGCGCGGCCGCCCCGGCATTGCACCTGATCGCGCCACCGGCTGGCTCGTCCCACCGGGCGACGCCGCCAGTCTCGCGCAAGCCCTCGGCGAAGCGCTTTCCATGACGCCGGAAGAACGTGCCGCAATGGGCGCGCGCGCGCGCCGGCACGTGCAGACGTCCTATTCGCTGCGGCAGATGAAGCAGCAGACGCTGCAAGTCTATGATCGCCTGCTCGGCACGCACATGGCGGAA
>Ga0182748_1003532_pt1 | contig 13108 bp, 6 predicted proteins | sample eDN3rd37CKraftOP_FD_128877 | JGI IMG/M metagenome (GOLD analysis project Ga0182748, IMG submission 128877) | Enriched Organic Plus compost microbial communities from Emeryville, California, USA - eDNA 3rd pass 37_C Kraft OP (version 2) (version 2) ...
CCCTGTGTCTCGTGCGGGAACAACATGCATTGCGTGCACCGGTCTCCTGTTGCGGAGGGCGAACGTCAGCAATTCAAATGTGCCACGTGCAGCCATGAAGTCGAGCGCGTGGTTGGCTCGCTGCCGAGCGATGCTGCAATCCAGGCCGAGGCCGAAAAGTTGCTCGGCATGAAGCGGCCCAAGCACTAGGCCAGGATCAGGCTCAATACCCGACCGCTGCGGCGCCGCGTGTGCGCGTGTCCGCGGCGCCGGCGAAGCCGTCCTTTGTGATCAGGATGGAGTTGGCGGACGTATTCGGCACGCGCGTCGCGAAGCGGTGGCCGCGCTCTTCCAATCCCTTCAGCACAGTCTCCGGATAGGTCTTTTCCGCGAACACGGCGTCCGGCAGCCATTGATGATGGATGCGTGGCGCGGCAACCGCATCGGCGACGTCCATGCCGTGATCCAGGACGTTGACGATGATCTGCAGCACGGTGGTGATGATGCGGCTGCCGCCCGGCGATCCGGTGACGAGATACGGCTTGCCGTCCTTCAGAACGATGGTCGGTGTCATCGACGACAGCGGACGCTTGCGCGGCGCCGGCGCGTTGGCGGTCGCGCCAACAAGGCCGAAGGCGTTGGGCACGCCGGGCTTGGCGGCGAAATCGTCGAGTTCGTTGTTGAGCAGAACGCCGGTGCCGTCCGCGATCAGTCCGTTGCCGTAGCTCAGGTTCAGCGTGTAGGTGTTGGCGACCGCATTGCCGAAGCGATCGACGACGGAGAAATGCGTGGTGTTGTCGCCTTCGGCCGCCACCGGATCGCCGTTGCGGATCTCCGACGATGGCGTCGCGCGCTCTCCGATATTCTTGCTGATGGTGCGCGCATAGCTTTTCGAAATGAGCCCGTGCACCGGCACGCGCACGAAGTCGGGATCGGCGAGATAGACCGCGCGGTCGGCATAGGCGCGTCGCATCGCCTCGATCATCAGATGCGCGGTCTCGGCACTGGTCGGCCCGGTCTTCTTCAAGTCGTAGGATTCGAGGATGTTCAGCATCTCGATCAGATGCGTGCCGCCGGACGAGGGCGGCGGCATCGAGACGATGGTATGGCCCCGATACTTGCCGGTGACCGGCTTGCGCTCCTTGACCCGGTAAGCCTTGAAATCCTCCGCCGTCATCACGCCGCCGGCGTCGCGCACTGCGGCTGCGATCTTCTCGGCGATCTCGCCCTCGTAGAACGCGCGCGGTCCGTCCTTCGCGATCGCCGCGAGCGTATTGGCGAGATCGGTCTGCACGAGGCGATCGCCTTCGCCGTATGACGAGCCATCCGGTTTCAGCATCACCTTCACCGAGGACGGCCAGCGTTCGAACAGCGGCTTTGCGGCGACGAAAGTGTCGGCGAGGTCGCCGGTCACGGTGAAGCCCTCGCGCGCGAGCTTGATCGCGGGCTCGAGCAACTGTGCGAGCGTGAACTTGCCCGAGCCGTATTTCTTGTGTGCAAGCGCAAGGCCCGCCACCGTGCCGGGCACCCCGATGCCGAGGCCCGAGGCCAGCGACTTCTGCGGATCGGCATTGCCGGCATCGTCGAGGAAGCTGTCCTTGTCGATCCTTGCCGGCGCCGTCTCGCGATAATCGATGGCGATCGCCTTCTTCGGCTTGGCCAGCCAGATCACCATGAAGCCGCCACCGCCGATATTGCCGGCCCGCGGATAGGTCACCGCCATCGCAAAGCCGGTCGCGACCGCAGCGTCCACCGCGTTGCCGCCGGCCTTCAGGATGTCGACGCCGATCTGCGCGGCGAGGGCCTCCTGCGCGACCACCATTCCGTTCTTCGCGATGACGGCCTGCGGGCGCGGCGCTTCGGACAGCGGCTTGTCATGGACCGGACCTTCCTGCGCGAGCGCGGGGGAGGCGAATGTCAGAAGGCAGGCGAAGACAATCGATCGAAGCATTGCGAAGCAATCTGGTGGTTTATGGCTCCCCCTGAAAGGGGGAGGTCGACTGCCATCGCACAGCGAGGGCAGTCAGTGGGGGTCTTACTAGCAAACATGGCCGGACCCCACCCGACTCGCGCTATGCGCGAGCGACCCCCCTTTCAGGGGAGGGAAGAGAAAAGGTCACCGCGCCATGCCGTGATAAACGCTGTTCGGCCGCATGTCGGTCGCGGTCGCGACCCGGTTGGACATGTTGTAGAAGCCGGCAATTGCGGCAATATCCCAGATGTCCCGGTCGGAAAAGCCTGCGCGCCGCAGGCTGTCGCGATCGTGATCCTCAACCGCCCAGGGCTCGTTGGTCAGCTTGACTGCGAAATCGAGCATTGCACGCTGGCGCTTCGAAAGCCGTGCCGCGCGATAATTCATCACCATCAATTCGCCGAGCGCCGGATCGGCGGAAAGCTGCCGCACCGCCGAGCCATGCGCGACGAGGCAGTAATAGCAGCGATTCTGCGACGACACCGCAACCGCGATCATCTCGCGCTCGAGCTTGCTCAGGCCCGAGGGGCCGAGCATCAGATCGTTGTACATGGCGACGAAGGCTTCGAGTTTCTTCATGTCGAAGGCGTAGGCCTTCAGCACGTTCGGAATAAAGCCGAGCTTCTCCATGCATTTGTCGAAATAGGCCTGCATGCTCTCGTTCAGAACGGGCTCCGGCAGCGACAAGGCGACGAAGGTGATGTCGTCCGCGGCGGCGGCACTCGGTGGTGTCGGATTGAATGCCGTCACGGATGTGTCACGACGCGATGCTTTGCTTTCGCTTTTCGCTGCGGCGGCCCGCGAGGATCTCCGCACTGGTTTCTTCGATGGTCTTGCCACGCGCTCTGCTCCGTCACCGATCTTTCCCGAGCGTATCCTTCGCAGCACCGGGACGAAATCCAAAGCTTGCATGCTGCAATGCAGCAGAAGCCGCCCGGTATGATGCATGGCTTGAGAATCACCGGACGTGGGCGGCAAGACCTCGACGAAGTCCGTCGTGTGGAGGACACTCTCCGCTTCAGGAGGCCTGATCGATGAATATCCAGAAGCCGGTTCCGGCCGCAGGTGAAGGACCTGTGGCGGCCCTTATTGCGCGGGCGTCGGAAATTCTGCGGGACCAGCAGGCGAAGGTGCCTGACGGGTTCGCCGCGCTGCTGTTCGCGCGCGCTTCGGCCGAGGATCTCGCGGTTTACACCCCCGAGGAAATCGCCGCCTTCGCGGCGCAGGCCTATGCCTTTCTGTCGGAGCGCAAGCCAGGCATCCCGAAAATCCGCATCTATGCGCCGGCCTCCCCCGCGCCGGGCGCGGAAAGCAATTCGGTCTCGGTGCTCGAGATCATCAACGACGACATGCCGTTCCTGGTCGATTCGGTGATGGCCGAGCTGACCGCGCGTCACGCACGCGTGAAACTCGTGGTGCATCCGATTCTGGCGGTGGCGCGGAACCACGCCGGACATATCGAACAGGTCTCCGCGGAAGAGGCGGCGAGCGAGGAGGCTCGGCGGGAAAGTTTCATCCACGTCCATATCGATCGCCTGATGGACGTTGCCTCCCAGAACACGCTGATTGTCTCGATCGAGCAAGTTCTCGCCGATGTCGCGGTCGCGGTGCAGGACTGGCGGCCGATGCTCGGACGCGTCGGCGAACTCATCGCCAACATGAAGACCAATCCGCCGCCGGTGCCGGAAGCCGAACAGAAGGAGGCGGTCGACTTTCTCGAATGGCTGGTCGCCGAGAATTTCACCTTTCTCGGACTTCGCGAATATCGCGTCGGGCCGGATCGCGAGCCGCACCTCGTGCAGGGCTCCGGGCTCGGCGTGCTGCGTCGGGCCGATGTGCAGGAATTAAGGGGCCGGTCGGGACAGGAAGTCATCATCCGGGGGCTTCAGACTTATTACAGCGAGCCGACGGCGTTGCTGATCACCAAGGCCAGCTTGCGTTCACGCGTGCATCGCCGCGTGTTCATGGACATGGTGAGCGTGAAACGGTTCGACGCCAACGGCAATGTGTCGGGCGAACTGCGCGTCGTCGGCCTGTTCACCTCCACGGCCTATACGCGTTCGACCCGCTCGATTCCCTATCTGCGCCGCAAGGTTGAGGCGCTGCTCAAGCGCGCGCGCTTCTCGCCGTCGGGGCATTCCGGCAAGGCGCTTGTCAATGCGCTCGAGACCTATCCGCGTGACGATCTGTTCCGGATCGACGACGACCTCCTCTACCAATTCGCGATGTTGATCCTGCAGCTCGAGGAGCGTCCGCGCGTCCGCGTGCTGCCGCGCCGCGATCGCTTCGACCGCTTCATGTCGATCCTCGTTTATTTGCCGCGGAGGCGTTCTTCGAACGATGTGGTCGAGGCGGTGGGCGAATTGCTCGCCGAACGCTACAAGGGTCACATCAGCGGCCTCAACCTGTTCTTCCCGGAAGGGCCGATGATGCGCGCGCATTTCATCATCGCGCGCTCGGCGGATCGTATCGAGGAGCCGGACCGGGCTACGCTGGAAAGCGGCGTTTCGGCGATCGTGCGTACCTGGGTGGATGCGCTCGGCGAAGAGCTTGCTCGCACGCAGGAGCCCAGCCGTGCGCGGCATCTGTTCGAGCGCTACCGCAAGGCTTTCAGCGCGAGCTTCCGCGATCGCTACTCGCCCGAGACCGCACTCGACAATATCCGCACCATCGAGAGCCTCAGCGCGGAACGGCCGCTCAGCGTCGATTTCCATGAGCGGCACGAAGGCGACGGGCGGGTGATCGGCCTCAAGGTGTGGAGCTATGGCGGTGCCATTCCGCTCTCCAGCCGCGTGCCGATGCTGGAAAACATGGGGTTCAAGGTCGTCGCCGAACGAACCTACGAGATCAGGCCCGGAACGCCGGCGGGCACGCATGTCTGGATGCACGACATGTCGCTCGAGAGCGCGGATGGAGCGCCGATCGATGTCGAAAAGCTGCAGGTCGCGCTCGAAGCCTGCTTCCTGATGGTGATGCGCGGCATCGCCGAGAACGACGGCTATAACGCGCTCGTCCTGAAAGCCGGGCTGCAGTGGCGCGACATCGTCCTGATCCGCTCGATCTCCCGCTTTCTGCGGCAGGTGCGGTTGCCCTTCTCGCAGGACTATATGTGGAACACGCTGCGTGCCCATCCGCAGATCGCGTCGCAGATCGTTGCGCTGTTTCACGCGCGCTTCGATCCGCGCGAACTGGCCGAGGCTGGTCGCACGGCGAAGCAGGCCGAGATCGTTGCCGCAATCGAAGCCGCGCTGGAGAAGGTTCCCTCGCTGGACGAAGATCGCATCCTTCGTCACTTCGTGAACGCGGTGCAGTCGGCGATCCGCACCAACTTCTTCCAGATCGGTGACGACGGCCATCCGAAGGCGGTGATTGCAATCAAATATGAAAGCGGCAAGCTGACCACGCTGCCGGCGCCGCGCCCGCTCTACGAAATTTTCGTTTATTCGCCGCGCGTCGAAGGCGCGCATCTGCGTTTCGGCAAGGTTGCGCGTGGCGGTATCCGCTGGTCGGACCGTCCGCAGGACTTCCGCACCGAGATTCTCGGTCTCGTGAAGGCGCAGCAGGTCAAGAACGCGGTGATCGTGCCGGTTGGCGCCAAGGGCGGATTTGTGCCCAAGCACCTGCCGATCGGCGGCGGCCGCGATGCGATCGCGGCCGAAGGTATCGCCGCCTACAAGCTGTTCATCGATGCGCTGCTCGATGTCACCGACAATCTGTCGGCCGATGGCGAAGTGATGCCGCCGGCCAATGTGGTGCGTCACGATTCCGACGATCCCTATCTCGTGGTCGCGGCCGACAAGGGCACGGCCACCTTCTCCGACACCGCCAACGACATCTCGGTTTCTCGCAATTTCTGGCTGGGCGATGCCTTCGCCTCGGGCGGATCGGCCGGCTACGACCACAAGAAGATGGGCATCACCGCGCGCGGCGCGTGGGAGGCGGTGAAGCGGCATTTCCGCGAAATGGATATCAACATCGGCGTGACGCCGTTCACGGTGGTCGGCGTCGGCGACATGTCGGGCGACGTATTCGGCAACGGCATGCTGCGCGAAAAGACCATCAAGCTGGTGGCGGCCTTCGATCACCGCGACATCTTCATCGATCCCGATCCCGATCCGGAGAAAAGCTTTGCCGAGCGCAAGCGGTTGTTCGAACTGCCGCGGTCGAGCTGGCAGGATTACGACAAGGCTCTGATCTCGAAGGGCGGCGGCGTCTTTTCGCGCTCGCTGAAGGAGATCCCGCTGACGCAGGAGATGAAGACGCTTCTGAACCTGACGGCGGACAAGGTGACGCCGGTCCAGCTGATGAGCGCCATCCTCAAATGCGAGGCCGATCTTCTGTTCTTCGGCGGCATCGGTACCTATGTGCGCGCTGCCGACGAAACCGACGAGCAGGTCGGCGATCGCGCCAACGACGCGATCCGCGTCACCGGCGAAAGCCTCAATTGCAAGGTGATCGGCGAGGGCGCCAATCTCGGCATGACGCAGCGCGGCCGCATCGAGGCGGCGCAGAACGGAGTGCGTCTCAACACCGACGCGATCGACAATTCGGCCGGCGTCAACACGTCCGACCTCGAGGTCAATATCAAGATCGCGCTTGGCGGCTTGGTGCGCAGCGGCGCGCTGTCGCTCGAAGACCGCAACAAGCTCTTGTTCGAGATGACGGACGAGGTGGCGGCGCTGGTCCTTCGCAACAATTACCTGCAGACGCTCGCGATCTCGCTCGCCGAGCGCAACGGCACGGAGGATCTCGCCTCACGCCAGCGGCTGATGCAGACGCTTGAAGCGCGCGGCCTCCTCGATCGCGTGGTGGAATTCCTGCCCGACGACATCGAGATCACCGAGCGCCGCCGCCGCGGCCAGGCGCTGACGCGGCCGGAGCTGGCGGTGCTGCTCGCCTATGCAAAGCTGACGTTGTACAGCGACCTGATCGAAACCTCGGTGCCGGACGATCCGTATCTCGGCAAGGAGCTGATTCGGTATTTTCCGGCGGAGCTGTCGCGCCGCTATCCCGAAGCGCTCGAACATCACCGGCTGCGCCGCGAGATCATCGCGACGTATCTCACCAACTCGATCATCAATCGCGGCGGCCCGTCGCTCGTCGCGCGCATGTCCGACGAAACCGGCGCGACCGCCGACCGCATCGCGCGCGCCTTCGCGGCGGTGCGCGACAGCTATGGCATGGTCGAACTGAATGCCGAGATCGATGCGCTGGACAACAAGATCGACGGCGCGCTGCAGCTCGATCTGTACGCCGCCGTGAAGCGCCTCCTGATGGACCGCATGGTCTGGTTCATCCGCAATGTCGACCTCGATCAGGGTCTGATGGGTATCGTGGATCACTATCGCAGCGGCATCGAGGAAGTGGCGCAGGCGCTCGACGCGGCGCTGACCGACGACGCGGCGATCACGCGCAATGCGCGGGCCGATGAACTTACGAAGTCCGGCGTGCCGGAACCGCTGGCGAAGCACATCGCCAGTCTGCCGGCGCTGACGGTGGCGCCCGACATCGTGCTGGTGGCCGACAAATCCGGCAGCTCGGTGCGCGATGTGGCGCGCTCCTTCCTCGCCGTCGTGCGTTATTTCCGGCTCGAGCGCATTGCGAACGACGCGCGCGAGATTACGGCGGTCGATTATTTCGACCGGCTGGCGCTCGACCGCGCGCGCGATCAGCTTGCCGCTGCTGCGCGTCTCCTCACCACGGACGTCTTGCGGGGTGGTGCCGGCGTCGAGGCGATGGAGGCCTGGGTCAAGCCGCGCGCAACCGAGGTCGAAAGGATCCGCTCCGCGATGCACGAGATCGCGGATACCGGGCTGACGCTGTCGAAGCTGTCGGTGGCGGCGAGTTTGCTCGGCGATCTCGCGCGGCGGTAGGCCGCAGACGCCAATCGCAGATTCCAACCCACGACGATTCACATGTTTCCCTCTCCCCCGCTGCGGGGAGAGGGAAGGACGTCAATGCCGGAAATGCCGCGTACCGGTGAATACCATGGCGATCCCGGCATCGTCGGCGGCCTTGATCACCTCGTCGTCGCGCATCGAGCCGCCGGGCTGGATCACCGCGGTCGCGCCCGCTTCGATCGCAACGAGCAATCCGTCGGCGAACGGGAAGAAGGCATCCGACGCGACCACCGAGCCTTTGGTCAGCGGCTGCGCAAGCCCGAGTTCCTTCGCCGCATCCTGCGCCTTGCGCGCGGCGATCCGCGCCGAATCGATGCGGCTCATCTGTCCCGCGCCGATGCCGACCGTGGCGCGATCCTTCGCGTAAACGATGGTGTTCGACTTGACGTGCTTGGCCACGCGGAAGGCGAAGATCAGGTCGCGCATCTCGGCGTCCGTCGGCGCGCGTTTCGTCACCGGCTTCAGCGTCATGTCATCGGCGACCGCGTTGTCGCGGCTCTGTACCAGGAGGCCGCCGGCCACCGACTTCACCAGCATCCCCTTCGCTCGTGGATCGGGCAGGCCGCCGGCAAGCAGCAGCCGCAGATTCTTCTTCGCGCCGACGATCGCGACGGCCTCTTCCGTGGCATCCGGCACGACGATCACCTCGGTGAAAATCTCGGTGATGAGGCGCGCGGCGTCCGCATCGAGCGTGCGGTTCAACGCAACGATCCCGCCGAAGGCGGAGGTCGAATCGCAAGCGAGCGCCTTGCGATAGGCGTCCGCCAGCGTCTCGCCTTCCGCGACACCGCAGGGATTGGCGTGCTTGACGATCACACAGGCCGCGCTGCGCGCCGGATCGAATTCAGCGACGCATTCGTAGGCCGCGTCGGTGTCGTTGATGTTGTTGTAGGACAGCTGCTTGCCCTGCACCTGCCGCGCCGTGGCAACGCCGAAGCGCTGTTCCGGGGTGCGATAGAACGCCGCCGTCTGGTGCGGATTCTCGCCATAGCGCAAGGCCTCGGCGAGCCTGCCGCCAAAGGCGCGATAGGTCGGCGTCGCATCGTCAAGCTGCGCGGCGAACCAGTTGGAGATCGCGGCATCGTAGGCCGCGGTCCGCGCATAGGCCTTGGCGGCGAGCCTCTTGCGGAAGTCGAGCGTCGTGCCGCCAGCTTTCAGCGCATCGATCAGCGGCGCATAGTCGTCGGCATCAACGATCACGGCGACGTCGTTGTGGTTCTTCGCCGCGGCGCGGATCATCGCAGGTCCGCCGATATCGATATTCTCGATGCAGTCGTCGAAGCTTGCGCCCTTCGCCACGGTCGCTTCGAACGGATAGAGGCTGACCACCAGCAGATCGATCGGCTTGATGCCGTGGCTCTTCATCGCGCCGGCATGTTCGGCATTGTCGCGGATCGCAAGCAGTCCGCCATGCACCTTCGGGTGCAGCGTCTTGACCCGGCCGTCCATCATTTCCGGGAAGCCGGTCAGCTGCGACACGTCGACCACCGCGATCCCGGAATCAGCGATCGCCTTCGCGGTGCCGCCGGTGGAGACGATTTCGACGCCTGCGGCATCGAGCGCGCGGGCAAGGTCGATCAGGCCGGTCTTGTCGGAAACGGAAATCAAAGCGCGTTCGATGCGGCGCGGGGAGGAGGGCATTCGAGGTCTCTCGCGTGAGCGCGGGCAGCGCCGCCCGCACTGTAAGCTCCCTCACCCCCAAAGGGGGAGGGCCGGGGAGCGGGTCTTCTACAGGAAGCCTTCGCGGAAATGGACCCCCGCCGGCCGGCCTTGAGCTATGCGCGGCCGTCGATACGCGGGGGAAGACCAGATCAGAGCGGCAATTCCGGTTCGTCCTTGCGCCGCTTGGCGGCGTCGGCGCTCTTGCGAGGGGCCGGCTGGCGGGGCGTATGGGAGAAGGTCCAGTGCACCCGGGGCACCTGTCGCGCGTGACCGTAGATCACAAGCTGCACGGTCCGCCGCGGCCCCTCCGAACCGCCGAGATAGACGCTCTCCTCGATCTCGACCCGGTCCTCGTGGCTGTCGAAGCTCCACACATCCTTGTTCGGCAGAACCAGGATCGCGCCGTGCCCGTCGGAGCGCCGGCTGGCCTTCACGGCCGGGTGGAGATGGAAGCGCACCGCGAATTCGTCCAGCGCCCCGAGCGGCAGCATCTCGCCGTGGGTGGGCATGAATACGTCTTCGCCTTCGAGCTTGTTGCCGCCCGGCGTCAGCATCACCGCGCGCTGATGGATGATGCCGAACCGGCTATAGCCGTCATGCGTGGCCCGCAGGACCAGCGAATCGCCGTGCTCGCTGCGTTGTACCGAAACCCGCGACGGGCCATCGATGATCGGAACGCCGATCAGCTCGCGAAACGCGCCTTCCTCGCGGAATCGGCAGGACGATGCGTTGTTGAATGACACCGTCGAATGCGCAGGCGTTGCCCGGGCGACCTGACGCCAGCTTTCCTTGTTGATGGCGGGCACGCCGCAATTCGTTACGATGCGCTGGCCGCCGGCACAGAATTCCAGGGCAAGGCATCCGGCATGCGCCTCCTGGCTGACGCGGACCGGCGGCGGCGCGCCGGTATCCATCAGCACCAGCAGATTGTCGACCTTGAGCCGCTGATAACCGGAATGCGGCGCGTTCGAGACCGGTTCGCCGCGCACGTCGTCATAGGCGAGGATGGTCGCGATGACGTCGGGGGCGGTCGGCCCCATGCCATTGAACAGCGCGAAGTTGCCGTCGTCGTGCCGGAAGAAGCGCAGCATCGGCATCATGCGGTCGATGGCGTTGAGAAGCTCCGGCGGCGGCGGCAGATTGCGGCTGGCAAAGGCCTGCTTGAGCGGCAGGAGATCCAGCAGCAATTCGATGATCGTGCCGGGGTTGCGGCTGATATGCCCGCCATCCGGCAGGATCTGCTCGTTGAGTTCCTCGGCGAGCCGCTTGGTCACGGCGCGGATGTGGCGCTCCTGGCTCGCCATGCACAGCGTCGCATAGGTCAGCGCGATCGTGACCTGCAGCCGCGGCGCGCCTTCGCGCGCTTCCGATGCATTGAGGCGCAGGAAGCGTACCTGCTTCGTCAGGCTGCGCATGAAGCGGCGATAAAATGACGCCTCGACGTCCTGCAGGATCAGCGGCGACTGGCTGATCCAGGCTATCACCCGTCGCGACAGCACGTCGGATCGCCACGCCAGCGGATGCCAGCGGCCTTGCAGGGAAATCCACTCATCCACGAGCGCGCGCGCATTGGCGCGGGTGATGGCCGAATCGGCGGCGCGCAAATGGCGCAGCCATCCGAAGCTGGCGAGCTCGACGGCCCATTCTTCCGACGGCGGATTGAGTTCGAACGGCGAGCGGCCGTCGCAGATCACCACCTTGCCCGCGAACGCGAAACGCCCGGCATAGATCTCGCTGGCGCGTGTGCCGTCTGCGGTCCGCAGATCCTGCGGCGCCATCAAGAGGCGATCGGTTTTGCGCGGGATCAGGCGCCACGGCATCAGCGGCAGATTGTTGACGCGGCCGCTGGCCCGACGCAGCCCGCGGCGCATCAAGATCAGGGACAGCCTTGTCCGCTCACCGACCGTAACCCCCGCCATTGCCGTTCCAGGTTCCCCCTCTTCGCCACAGCCGTCCGAACGACGAATCCTGACCTAGCACCGGACGTCGAGATTCCGAAACCGGGCGGCTTCGTCCTGCGCGGTCAATTCGTCTCAATGACTGATTCTGCGTCCCCCCGGATCGCGCAGCCATCTCATGGGCGAATTGCGGCAGACGCGAGGCACGCGCCGCCGGAATGGCCGTTAACGGCCTGAGATGATTGAGGTCTGGCGTTTTGTCATCCTCGCCCCGGCGCAGGGTGCGCGCGGGCGAGGATGAGCGTCAGGTTTGTGACGTGGCTAGCGGCCCCAGGGTCCGCCGGGCCGGGGACCGGTGCCGCCCGCGCCGCCCCAGGGCCCCGAAGACGGCACGCTGCCAGCCCGGCGCGGCGCTTCTGCATAGCCGCCGCCGAAGCCGCCCTGGCCCATCTCACGCGCCAATTGCTGCAGGGCCGCGATCCGGTTCTCGGTCGCCGGATGGGTCGAGAACAGATTGTCCATCCGCTCGCCCGACAGCGGGTTGATGATGAACATATGCGCGAGCGCAGGATCGCGTTCGGCGCGCTCGTTCGGGATCGCATGCGCCGCGTTCGCGATTTTCGCGAGCGCCGCAGCGAGCCAGATCGGCTGACCGCAGATCTGGGCGCCCATCCGGTCGGCGGAATATTCGCGGGTGCGGCTGATCGCCATCTGCACCAGCATCGCCGCGATCGGTGCCAGGATCACCATGGCCAGCGTGCCGATGAGGCCGAGGCCGCCGCCCGAATTGCTGTCGCGATTGCCGCCGAAGAACATGCCGAATTGCGCGAGCATGGAGATCGCACCCGCGATGGTCGCGGTAATCGTCATGATCAGCGTGTCGTGGTTCTTGATATGCGCGAGCTCGTGCGCGACCACGCCCGCGACTTCCTCGCGGGTCAGCCGCTCGAGCAGACCGGTCGTCACCGCGACCGCCGCGTTTTCCGGATTGCGGCCGGTTGCGAACGCATTCGGCTGCGCCTCGTTCATCAGATAGACCTTGGGCATCGGCAACTGGGCGCGCGCCGCGAGCTCGGCGACCATGTTGTAGAGATCCGGCGCCGTGCGCGCGTCGACCTCCTGCGCGCCGGCCATGGACAGGACCATCTTGTCCGAATTCCAGTAGGTGAAGATGTTCATGCCGGCCGCCACCACCAGCGCGACCATCGCGCCGCCGGCGCCGCCGATCAGATAACCGACACCCATGAACAGGGCGGTCAGCCCCGCCAGCAACATGGCTGTCTTGAAATAGTTCATCGTCGTCCTCCAACCGGCCGCGCGAGCCGCGCGCTGATCCGGTCGCGACAAAGGATGGGAATGGGTAAAGGTTCCTTCAAGATCGCAGCGTCACTGCGCCGCTGTTCGCAGGTATCCGAGGGACGAATGAATACAACCTCAGATTGAGATTGCGAATCGGAGCGAATCTTCGCTTACTCGCTTCTGGGCCTTTATCCGCGCTCAAAGGCATAATAGGATTTATTTCCTCATTTCCGCCATCTTCCCATGATTCATTGAGCGCATCCCGCCCCGGCCAAGGGGCGTCTCATGAGCGTCACAAGACGCGGGGCGGGGAGCGGTGGCCGTTGTTTGCGTCAAGACGTGGCGCTGCAGCGGAGGCCCAAGCTGCGATGATCCGGGCCCAGTGCCTGGGCTCACCA
>Ga0182748_1003534_pt1 | contig 13105 bp, 11 predicted proteins | sample eDN3rd37CKraftOP_FD_128877 | JGI IMG/M metagenome (GOLD analysis project Ga0182748, IMG submission 128877) | Enriched Organic Plus compost microbial communities from Emeryville, California, USA - eDNA 3rd pass 37_C Kraft OP (version 2) (version 2) ...
CGGCCAGGGCGTGCGTCATGCCCGCTTCGGCGAAGGCACGATCATCGGATTGTCGGGCGCGGGCCAGGATGCCCAGGCCCAGATCCAATTTCGTGACGTCGGCACCAAGACGCTGGCGCTGGGCATCGCCCGGCTGGATATCGTCCAGGGCTGAAGCGCGTTCGCGCAGCCGGCCGCGGCGGCAAGCGTCCCACCGGAGCCGGTTCGCTTCAGCCAGGCCCGGCGGCGATGGTCCAGGGCCCGCCCGGCACCTGCGCCAGCTCGCAATCGACTTCGCGGCCGCGCCGCTCCAGCACCACGAATTCACCGTCGGCCAGCGCCAGCAGCGGGTGATGCCAGACGCCGCGCGCCAGCGTGATGCCGCTCGTGCCGTCGGCCAGGAAGGCGGCCAGGGTGTCCGCCCGCGGTGCGTCCCCGCCCAGGGCCACCACCACGATATAAGGCGTGCCCGCCAGGGGCACGAAGGTTTGCGTGCCCAGCCTGTGGCGCTCCAGCACGCGCGCGGGGCAGGGCAGGCGGGCGGCGCTGGCGCGGAATACGCTCAGCGAGGGGTGGCCGCCGTCGGCCAGCAGGTCGGGGTCGGCCAGATCGACGCGCAGGGATGAGCCGGCGTTGATCGGGCGCCCTGCGCGGCCGGCGCTGGTGAGGACTTCGCCGTAAGGCGCGAAGCCTTCCGGCGTGAGGGGCTGGGGATTCAGTGTGGACATGGCGGGCATGGCGTTCAAAAGTTGATCCCCAGCCATTCGCGCACCTGCGCGTGCAAGTCGCCGGAGAAGTCCTCGGGCGTGCCCGATGCAGTGATTTCGCCCAGGCTCAGCACGTAGATGTGGTGCGACATGGAGACCACGCGGCGCACGTTGTGGTCGACCAGCAGGATGCCCATGCCGGCATCGGCGAAGGCGCGGATCCACTGGAAGACTTCGGCGGCCACGCGCGGGGCCAGGCCGATGCTGGGCTCGTCGATCAGGCAGACGCGCGGCCGGACCATGTAGGCCTTGGCGAATTCCAGCGATTTCTGCTGGCCGCCGGACAGGTTGCCGGCCTGTTCGCGCAGCTTGTCCTTGAGCACGGGGAATCGCTCCAGGGTGTCGGCATAGCGCCGCTCCAGCTCCACGCCATAGCGCTTGCGCCGGCCCTCCAGCGGCAGGCGCAGGTTTTCCTGCACCGTCATGTAGGGAAACAGGCTGGATTCCTGCGGGATATACCAGAGGCCGGCGTCTATCATGGTGTGCGGGGCACGGCCGGAAATGTCCTGCCCTTCCCACGTGACGCGGCCCGACTTGGGCTTGAGAAAGCCGCACAGGGTTTTCATGAGCGTGGACTTGCCGGCGCCGTTCAGGCCGATCAGGCCGCTGATGCGCCCGGCGCGCACTTCCAGCGACACCGAGCGCAGCACGTCGATGTCGCCCAGGTAGCCCGCGGTGACGTTTTGCATGGCGAGCAGGGCCTCAGGCATGGTGCTGCTCCTCGCTTTCCTCGCCCAGATACGCCTCGATGACGGCCGGCGCGCGCAGCACTTCCTCCGTCGGGCCGTCGGCCAGCACCTTGCCCGCGTTCATGCAGACCGAGCGCGGGCACAGGTCGACCACGACCGGCATGTCGTGGCTCACCAGGATGAAGGTCTGGCCGTCCCGGTTGCGGCGCTGGATGAATGCCGACATGGTTTCCTTCATGACCGGATGCACGGCGGCAAACGGTTCGTCGAGCAGCGCCACCCGGGGGGGCACCATGAAGCAGGCGCCGAACTCCAGCAGCTTCTTCTGGCCGCCGGAGAGCTGGCCGGCATCCAGGTGCATGACGTGGGTGAGCTGCAGTTCCTCGAGCAGCGCCACGGCGCGCGCCGCCGCGGCGCTCTCGTCCAGGCCCATGGCCAGGCCGCAGACCAGGAGATTGTCGAAAGCGCTCACGCGGTTGAAGACGCGCGTCATCTGGAACATGCGCAGCACGCCCAGGCGCGTGAGCTGGGTTGGCGTCAGGCCGAGCACGCTGCGCCCGTCGAGCAGCACCTGGCCGCCGTCGGCCGCCAGATGGCCGGACAGCACGTTGAGCAGCGTGGTCTTGCCCGAGCCGTTGGGTCCGATCAGGCCCAGCAGCTCTCCTTCGGCCACGTCCATGCCGGCGCCGTCCACGGCCCGCAGTCCGCCGAAGCGCTTTTCCAGCGCGCTGATCTGCAGCAGCTTCATTGCGTTCCTCCTGTTGCCGGGCTCCGCCGGCGTTCGGCCGCGCGCCGCGCCAGGCCCCACAGGCCTTCGCGGAAGAAGCGGGCGAAGACGATGACCAGCAGCGCGAACACGATCATTTGGATATTGCCGACGTCGCGCAGCATTTCCGAGGCGGAATAGACGAGCAGGGCTCCGATCAGCGGCCCGACCAGCGTGCCCATGCCGCCGATCACCACCATGGCGATCACGATGCCGGTCTGCGCGACGATGCCCAGCTCGGGACTCACCAATTGGGCGAAGGTGCCGTACAGTCCGCCGGCGAATCCGCAGATGGCGCAGCTGGCCAGGAAGGCCAGGGTCTTGCAGCGCACGACGTCGATGCCGCGGCTGGCCGCGCCGATTTCGTCGTCGCGTATCGCCAGCAGGAAGCGGCCCCAGCGCGCGCGCAGCAGCCAATACACCAGCAGCACCACGATGGCCAGCGCGGCCAGGAACAGGTAGTAGTACCCCAGCCGGCTGTCGAACAGGCCCGGCACGTGCAGGCCCTGGTCGCCGCGGGTGAAGTCGATGGAGTTGTAGATCACCAGGCGCACGATCTCGGCGAACGAAAGCGTGGTCAGCGCCAGGTAGGGACCGGACAGGCGCAGCACGATGCGGCCCAGCACCAGGCCGATCAGGCCCGGGATGATGGCCGACATGGGCAGGCCGATCCACAGCGGCGCCTGGGCGTGGTAGGCCAGCAGGCCGGTGGTGTAGCCGCCCAGCATGGCGAAGGCCGCGGGAGCGAGCGAGAACTGTCCGGCATAGCCGGCCAGCAGATTCCAGCCGCAGGCCAGCATGGCGAAGTACATGCTGACGATGAGCACGCCCAGCCAGTAGGGCGAGGATACGCCCAGCGGCAGCAGGGCCAGCACCGCGAGCACGACCAGGGACAGGCGCAGCTCCTGCGTCAGCTTGCTGCTCAGGAAATTGGGATGGGAAGGGATCGGCATGGCGTCAGACCTCGCGGGCGCGTTCGCCGAACAGCCCTTGCGGACGGAACAGCAGGACCAGAATCAGGATCACGAGCCCGAACGTGTCGCGATAGTCGTACGACAGGTAGACCGCGCCAAAGCTTTCGAGCACGCCCAGCGCCAGCGCGGCCAGGATACTGCCGGGAATGGAGCCCATGCCGCCGATCACCACGATGACGTAGGACTTGATGGCTGGAAAGGCGCCCACGTCGGGCGCGGGATTGATCACCGGGGCCAGCAGCGCGCCAGCCAGCGCGGCCAGCACGCCCGAAGCCATAAAGATGATGCTGCTCGCGCGCGCCGTGTCGATGCCCGCGATCGAAGCGCCCAGCCGGTTCTGCGCGACCGCCTGGACCTGGCGTCCCCACAGCGAGCGTTTGATGAACAAGGCCAGGCCGATCAGCAGCACGATGGCCAGACCGGCCGTGATCAGTTTCTGGCCGCTGCTCATGAACGGGCCGATGGCCACGCGGGTGACGTCCGAGAGCGACGGTCCGCGCATGGGATAGGGGCCGACGACCTTGTCGACGAGGTTGATCAGCAGCAGCGACAGTCCGAAGGTGACGACCACCGCGTACTCGTCTTTCATGAGGCCCCAGGAACCGTAGCCGGCATAGAGCGGGCGCATCAGCCAGCGCTCGGTGGCCCAGCCCAGCGCCGCGCCGGCGGCGGCGGCCACGGGCAGCGCCAGCCACGGCGGCACGCCCAGCGCCAGGGACACCAGCGTATAGGTGTAGGCGCCTATCATGTAGAACTCGCCGTGGGCGAAATTGACGACCTTCAGGATGCCGAAGATCATGGTCAGGCCGACCGCCATCAGGGCATAGAACAGCCCGATGATCAGCCCGTTGACGAACAAATCCAAAGCGAGCACGCGCATCTCCCGCCGCGCCGGGAACGGTGGTCCCCGGTGCGACTGTCACAAACCCCCCGCGCCGCGCGGGCCCGCTGCCCGCGAGGGGCCGGTTGCCCAGGGGCGGCGCGGCGGCGGCAAGAGCCCGCGCGCCGCCTTCGGCTGCCCCTCGAAGGGGCTGCGCCCAGGGCGGTGCGGGGGCAAAGAACGGCTTCAGTTGGCCGGCTTGATCACTTTGTCGATCTGCAGCGGCTGGCCCGAAGCCTGGATCAGGGTGGTTTTGGAAAGGGGCTGGTTGACCTCGGTCAGCTGGTAGGTGACATAGGGGATGTCGACCCATTGCTGATAGGTGTAGCCCGGTTCCTGCGAGAAGCGGAACTTGCCGCGCACGCCTTCGAACTCCATGTTCTGCAGCGTCTTGATGATGGCGGCGCTGTCGGTGGACTGGGCCTGCTCGATGGCGCGGGCGATCAGCAGCACCGAGTCGGCCGCCTGGAAGATCAGGCGGTTCGGCTCGTTCCCGCTCTGTTTTTCATAGGTCTGCCCGACCTCCATGCCCAGCTGCGGCATGGGCATCTTGGGGTGGTACAGGCCGAAGGCCAGCATGTACTTGCCGGCTTCCTTGACGTTGCTCCAGAAATCGGGATAGTCGGCGATGCCGGCGCCATCGTAGAACCAGGTCTTGGCGCTGGGCGCGACGCCTTGCTCGTAGAGCTGGTTCATCAGGATGTAGGCGGCCGGCGGCAGCATCACGTTGACCACCAGGTCGGGCGGGTTGGCGCGCAGCGGCAGCACGGCAGGCGTGAAATCCTTGCCCGCGCGGTCCAGCGCCACGTACTTGTATTGCGTCTGCGGGGCGCTCTTCTTCAGGAATTCGCCCAGCAGCTTGGCCTGGCCGATGCCGTAGTCGGTGTTCTCGGCGAAGGCCACGACGTTCTTGACCTTGAGCGCGGCAATGGTGTCGGCCATGGCCGAGGAGACGCGCGTATTGTAGTTGGCCGGATTGAACACTTCGGGGTAGCCCTTGGTGCGCACGTCGTCGGACCAGCAATTGGTGTTGACGTAAGGCACCTTGTAGCGGTGGGCGACTTCCATGCCCGCCAGGCAGACCGAACTCTGGTGGCCGCCGGCGATGGCCACCACCTTGTCGCGGGAAATCAGCTTTTCAACGGCCGCGCGGCCTTTTTCCGGAATGCCCTGGTCGTCCTCGTAGACGATCTTGAGCGGACGGCCGAGCACGCCTCCCTTGTCGTTGATGATCTTGGTGATGATTTCGATGCCGTCCTTGACCTGCGTGCCCTGCACGACCGAACCGGGAGGCGACTGGGCGATGCTGACCCCGATGGCGATGGGGTCGGCGGCCTGCGCCGGCGCACCGACGCAGGCAAGGAAGATCGCAGACAAGGCTGCGGCAGCATGGATCCGGGGTTTCATGGCACGTTCTCCTTTTGACGTTCAGGCGCCGGGCCGGTCTGGTCCGCCCCTGCGGGGTTTTTAAAGCGGTGTAACCGGTCTGACCAGTTGGGGTTTACCAGTAGCGCCGAGGAGGCGCGCGGCCGTTCAGCCGCCCGCGCCCAGCAGCGATTCCAGCCGCGCCCCGGCATTCAGCACCCGCCAGTCCTGCCCGCGCCAGCCCGCCAGCTGTATGCCCACCGGCAGGCCGTCCGGAGTCGGGGCGCAGGGCAGCGTCAGGGCCGGCATGCCGGCCAGATTGAACGGCATGGTCAGGGACGTGGCGGCCGTGTGCAGGGGAAATTCCCGGTCCCCCACCTGCACCGAGCGGCTGCCGGCCGGCGGCGGCGCAACCCGCATCGTCGGCGTGGCCAGCAGGTCGACCCGGCTCATCACGCCTTCGAACATGGCGGCCAGCGCCGCGCGGCCGCGCTGGGCTCGCACGTACCAGGTCGCCGGGATGAACTGGCCCAGCTCCAGGCGCACGCGGACGTCTTCGCCGAGGGAGTGGGGCTGGCCGGTCAGCACGGGCCAATGGATGTCGGCAGCTTCGCTGCACAAGGTGACGAATTGCAGTGCCGCGCAATACTCGATACCGGGCAGGTCCACCTCGACCAGTTCGGCGCCGTCGGCCCGCATGCGTTCGAGCGCGCCGCGCACGGCCTGGGCGACGTCGTCGGCCAGGGGCTCGAAGAAGTGGCGGGTCGGCACGCCCACGCGCATTCCTTGCAGCGGCCGCGGATCGGCGGTGCGCGCGGGCTGGCCCGCCATGATGGCGTAGCCCAGGGCGGCGTCGGCTACGGAAGCGGCGATGGGGCCGACATGATCGAGGCTCGCCCCCAGCGTTTGCACGCCTTCTCGCGAAATGGCGTCGTAGGTCGGCTTGAAGCCGACCACGCCGCAACAGGCGGCGGGCATGCGGATGGAACCCGCGGTGTCGGTGCCGATCGCCAGCCGCACGATTCCGGCGGCCACGGCGGCTGCCGAACCGCCGCTGGAGCCGCCGGCCGTGTGGCCGGGCGCGCGCGGGTTGCCCACCCAGCCGAAATGCGGGTTTTCGCTGTTGATGCCGTAGGCCAGCTCGTGCAGATTCGTGGTGCCGACGATCAGCGCGCCGGCATCGCGCAGGCGGGCAACGGCCAGCGCATCCCGCCGCGGCGTATCGGCCGGCGCGCCGCTGCCGTTGGTCTGAGGCAGACCGGCAACCTGCATCAAATCCTTGACTGCGACGGGCACGCCCAGCAGCGGCATGGGCTCGCCCTGGGCCGCCCGGCTCGCGGCTTGCGTTGCCGCTTGCCGGAGGTCGTTTTCGGTGGCGAGCTGCACGAACGCATTGAGATGCTCGAGACGGCGCGCCTGCGCCAGCGCCCGGGTAGCCGGCTTGGCAACCTGTTCCGGCGCGGCCCGCGCCACGCGGGCGATGGCGGCGATGCCCCGGGCGTTTTCGGGAACCGGCACGCCGCCCGGCTCGACCGCACAGGGCGGCGGCGCGAGATAGCCCAGATCCGGGCCTGGGGGCAGCTGTTGCAGGGTTTGCAGCTCGGGCAGGTTGATGGCCAGGCGGTCGAGCCAGGCTTGCCGGCGCTCGGGATAGGGGTACCGGCTCAATGCCGCCATGCCGTCCAGGGCATGGTCGAATCTTTCGAACAGATCGCTCATGGAAATTCCGCAGACGGGCCCGCGAAAGCGGGTCGATGGGGAAAACGTGCGGCGGTTATGCCGGCTGAACCGGTCAGACCAGTCGGTGCCATAATGCCCACAAGGCCAGGCGACTGTCAACGGGGAGATTCGATCATTGCTTTCAATCGCGCGCAAGGCGAAAACCCTCATGCAATGACCGCGCACCGCCGCAACGAAAGAGATTACCGCCATGAATACCGTCGAACACATTGCCCAGCAGCTGCAGGCGCGGATCCGCCAGGAAGAGTGGGCGCGCACCGGCAAGCTGCCCGGGCAGCGCCAATTGGCCGAGGAACTGGGCGTGAGCCGCGCCTCGCTGCGCGAGGCCGTGACCATGCTGGAAAGCCTGGGCCTGCTCAGGAGCGAAGCCGGCCGGGGCGTGTTCATCGCCCGTCCCGGCGACAAGGGCATGGGCAGCGCTTATGGCCGCTGGCGTTTCCAGGGGCGCTATGCGCTGCGCGATGTCTACCTGGTGCGCAGCCAGCTGGAGGAGCTGGCTGCGGGGCTGGCGGCGGGGGTGGTCACCCGCGCGGGACTGGCGCGCCTGAGGGCGACGGTGCGCCAGATGGAAGAGGCGGCGCGGGCAGGAGACCTGGTTTCGATGAGCGAGGGCGACAATGCCTTTCACGCCTGCATTTTCGAGATCGCGGGCAGTCCCTTGCTGCGGGATATCTCGGAGAGCATCGGCGAGGTGGTGGAGGGCAGCCGGCAGGTGGCGTTCGCGGATCCGGCTCGGGTCACGGAACCTATACGGGAGCATGCGGCGGTCATCGAGGCCCTGGCGACGGGGTCGGCGCGGGCGGCGCGCAGGGCGATGCGGGCGCATATTCGCAATGTGGCGGATCGGGCGGGGTTGGCGTTGGAGGTTCCTGGGGCTTGATCGATCCGGGATAGGCGTTGAGTTCTTAAGCCGTCCCTGCCGCCGGCTGGGGTGCCGGTGCCGGCCAAGTCGGTCGGCTCGGGCGCGCCATCAGGCGCCCTCGGCCCCGATGCGCGGGGCTGCCCTCCCTCCAATTGGCCGGCACCGGCACCCCCGCCGGCGACAGGGACTCACGGATCGGCGTGCGTAGAGCGCAAGGTATCCCAGCGGCGGCAGGGGTTCGCGGCTTGGCGTGCGTAGAGGGCTGGTGTCCCAGCGGTGGCAGAGCCTCACGGATCGGTGTGCGTGGACGACTGGTGTCTCAGCGGCGGCAGGGGCTCGCGGCTTGGCGTGCGTAGAGGGTTGGTGTTCCAGCGACGGCAGGGTCCCGGGGGTCGGGGGACGTAGAGGGCAGGCATTCCGGCGGGGGCAGGGAGTGGCCGTTCGGCATGCGTAGGGGGCGGGCAGCCGAGGCTGCGGAAAGGACTCGTAGCCGGGCATGGGTAGAGGGCTGGGTATCGCGCGCCGGCGATACGTTTATCCGGCCAATCGCCGCGACATGTCCATGACATAAGGCGCCGCCGCCTGGATCAGGCCCAGCATCCGCTCATCCACCGGCAAGCCTGCGCGGCGCGCGGCCTGTTCGCAAAGACGCAGCAATCCGGCGTCGGACGGGTCCACAGCCGGCGCGGCCTGCGGCGCAGCCTCGGCAGGTTCGGCCGCCGAAAGCTGCGGCGCGCGCAGATGCCAGTCTGTCGCCTGTTGATAGGCATGGCCTACCCGCAGCACCTTTGCATCGCTGCCCGGGGCGCCAATGATCTGCATGCCCAGCGGCAGTCCGTTGCTGTAGCCATTGCAGACTGCCAGCGCCGGTCCGCCCGAGATATTTGCGGGGGCGTAGGCATTGAGCCGGCGCCAGAAGTCCAGAGGCTGGTGAGCGTCCAGCCTGGGGGCTGTGCCCTGGGTGACCGTCACCAGCGCATCGTAGCGATCGAAAGCCGCCATGGCCTGCCGCTTCAGCCGCTGGTGAAGCTTGACCGCGTTCACATAATCCCCCGCGCTGAACAGGCAGGCCGGAACGATGCGCTGCAGGAAATCCAGCCCGAAATCGTAGGGACGCTCTCTCAGGGTCCGGGCATGCACCGCGAAAATTTCCGGTTCCCCGACGGCGATTTTCACGTCGAACGTCTGCTGCAACGACAGCCATGGCGTGTCTTCCAGTTCCGCGCCCAGTCCGCGCAACACCGACAGGGCCGCCCCCATGGCGTCGGCCACGTCGGCCGGCTGCCGGATTTCTTGTTCCCAATAGCTGCGTACTACTCCGATCCGCATGCCCTTGAGGTCGGGAGTGAGCGCCGCCCGGTAGTTGGTGACGGGGAACGGCTGGGATGCAGGGTCCCGCGGGTCATGGCCCGCCATGGCTTGCAGCAGGATCGCGCAGTCCTCGGCGGTACGGGCCATCGGCCCGCAGCGGTCCAGTGTGTAGGAATTGGAGATGACGCCATGGCGGCTGACCAGGCCGGGCGTGGGCATGTAGCCGCTGACGCCGCACAGGGAGGCGGGGCCGCGGATGGAGCCGCCGGTATCGCTGCCGCAGGCGGCCGGCAGGAAGCGGGCGGCCAGGGCGGCCGCGCTGCCGCTGCTGGAGCCGCCGGTGAAATGGTCGGGGTTCCAGGGATTGCGGGCCGCCGGCCAGGGCAGATCGTGCGAAGGGCCACCATGGGCCATCTCGTGGGTGGACAGCTTGCCGAGCAGCACGCCGCCGGCCGCCCGCAGGCGGCGCATGCATTCGGAATCGCGCTCCGGAATTCTTTGCCGGAAGACCTTGGAATGGCCGGTGGTGGCGATGCCGGCCGTGTCGTAGATGTCTTTCAGGCCGAACGGAATGCCGTGCAGCGGGCTGCGCGGGCCGTCCGCGGCGATCGCGCTTTCGGCCTGGCGTGCCTGTTCGAGCGCCAGGTCCGCGGTCAGCGACAGAAAGGAACGGATCGCCGGGTCCAGCTGCTGGACGCGGTCGATCAGGGCGCGTGTCAGTTCGACCGGCGAGATATCGCGCCGCGCAATGGCCCGGCTCGCCTCAGCGAGCGTGAGTTCATGAAGTTCGGGCATGAATCAGGACCGAGGTGCGGGCCAGGTCCGCAGCGCCGATTCGCACCAGCGCGCGGATTCCAGAAAGGCCGGATCCTGGCCGTGGCGCCCGCTCAGCTGGATGCCCAGGGGCAAGCGCTTGGGGCCCAGCGCGGCAGGCAACGTCAGGGCGGGTACGCCGCATATCGTCCAGGTGACGCAGAAGTTGGCGCTGCCGGTGGTCTCCAGGCCGAGCGGCGCTTCGCCATCCGCCGGGGGGCTGAGCACCGCCGAGTAGGGCCGCGTGAGGTCGTCGTAGAGGGCGGCGAGTTCCTTGCGCAGCTCCAGCGCTTCCTGGTATTGCGCCGCGGTGATCTGGCGGCCGGCCGCGACGTAGGCCAGGAACTGTGGACTCAAGGCGGGCTGCCAGGCGTCGAGCTTGTCCCGGTGCAATTGGACGATCTCATAGCGCTGGATGGTGGAGCACGCCCATGAGGCGCGGTCGAAGGCCCGCGGCAGTTCGATGTCGTCGACCTTGGCGCCGAGCGTGGCGAAATGCCGGGCCGCCGTTTCGACGCAGCGCTGCTGAGCGGGCGAGGCTTCGTCCCAGAACAGGGTTCGGATCAGCGCCAGAGCCGGCGGGGCCGGCGCCACGGGCTGGATGCGCATGCCGGACGGCAGGCAGGCCGCCGCCAGCAGGGCGACATCGGCCACCGAGGTGCCGAAGAAGCCGACCTGGTCCAGGGTATTGCTGGTCGGGAAAATGCCTTCCGTGGAAATGGCGCCCACGGTCGGCTTATAGCCGACGACCCCGCAATACGCCGCCGGGCGGATGGTCGAGCCCCGGGTCTGGGTGCCGACCGCGGCCGGCACGAAACCGGCGGCGACCGCGGCGGCCGAGCCGCTGGACGAGCCGCCGGGGGTGTGCGCGGGGTTCCACGGGTTATGGGTCTTGCCCGGGCATTGGGTGGCGAATTCGGTCGTGACCGTCTTGCCCAGCACGATCGCGCCCGCGTCTTCCAGCAAACGGACCACGGCCGCCGAACGGTCCGGCACGTGGCCGGCGAACAGAGGCGAGCCCATGCGGGTCGGGATGCCGGCGGTTTCGATGACGTCCTTGATGCCCACCGGGATCCCCTGCAGCGGCCCGGCGCGCCCGGCCGCGTACAGCGAGTCGCTGGCCCGCGCGAGCGACAGCGCCCGTTCCGCATCCAGCCATTCCCAGGCGCAAACCTGGGGTTCGTGGCGCCCGATCCGTTCGAGCAGGCCGGTCATGAGCGCCTCGCAGCTGAGCGTGCGGGATTGCAGGAGGGCGCGGATTTCGCACGCGCCAAAGCCGTGCCCGGCCGAAATTATGGGTTTCATGCCGGAAACGGGAGTGTTTTCTGAAGCGGGATCACTGCAGCTTGATTCCAAGATCCTGGATGGTCCGGGTCCATTCCCGGATATCCGCGAGGTAGCGTTTGTGGAAGGTGTCGACATCTGCCTGCTCGAGTTCGATTCCCTGCGCGGAGAGTTTGGCCGCGATCTCGGGGTCCGACAAGGTTTTGTAGATTTCTGTGTGGATTTTTTCGACGACATCGGCCGGAGTGCCGGCCGGCGCGAAGAAAGCGAACCAGGGCGCGTACTCGAAGCCGGGCAGGCCGGCTTCGGCGATGGTGGGGACATCGGGCAGCGCGGCCGAGCGGGTCTTGCCGGAGCTGCCGAGCGCGCGGACGGAGCCGGACTTGACGTTGGGCACCATGGGAGTGATGGTGTTCATGAAAATGGGAACGCGGCCGGCGATCAGGTCGGTCATGACCTGGCCCGCGCCTTTGTAGGGAATGTGCTCGATCTGGATGCCGGCGGCCTTCTGGAACGCGACCATGGCCATGTGGCCGGTGCTGCCGATGCCGGCCGAGCCGTAGTCCAGCTTGCCCGGGTCGGCCTTGGCCAGGTCGATCAGCTCGCGCACCGAATGCGCCTTCAGGGAATTGGAGACGGCCAGTATGGTCGGAGTGAAGCCTACCAGCGCCACCGGGAGAATGTCTTTCTCGGTGTCGTAGGACAGCGAAGGGTACAGCGCCTTGCTGAAGGCGATGCTCATGTTGTTGATGAGCAGGGTGTGGCCGTCGGGTTGGGACTGCGCCATGACGGACGTGCCGATGGTGCCGCCGGCGCCGCCGCGGTTTTCCACGATGAAGCTCTGGCCGAGAGTGCGGCTGAGCCGTTCGCCGACCACGCGGGCAATGAAGTCCGTGGTCCCGCCCGAGGAGTACGGGTCGATGATGGTCACCGGCTTGGCGGGCCAGTCCGCGGCGCAGGCCGGCGCCTGCGCGAGCAGGGCGGCGGCGGCAAGGCCTAGTTGCGAGGAGAGGGCGATGAAGCGGGACAGCGCGGTCGGCATGATGTGATTCCCCATTATAGTGGTGGTAATAGCAACGACTATATGTACCGCGCGGGAGTGTGTCAAGCCTGAATTGGAATTTAGTGGTTCCTATTGGGACGACTATTTGTCGGCGCGCTACGTGCTGCGGCGCGCAGTCGCATGAAACGGCCGGGGAGAGCGCCGGCGCGGTCCCGCACCTGCAGGACCGCGCGGCGATGCGCCGCCCGCTCAGCAGCCGGAGCAGGTGGCCAGATCCGGCGCGACTTGCTTGAGCACCGATGTATCGATCATCTTGCGCGGATCGCTGCCGGCGGCGATGCGCTTGCTTTCGACCAGGAAGGCGGAAAGGGTGTCCAGGTCCTGGACCAGCCGGTCGTCGAGTTCCAGCGAATACCGGTTCATGTCCAGGATGGCCTCGATTTCCCGCGGCTCCAGCTCGTAGACTTTGGCCAGTATCGCGACCGCTTCCTGGCGCTGGCTCTGGATGAAGCCCGAGGCTTTCTGCAGCGCCCGGACGACGGCGGCTGCCTGGTCCGGCTGGCCGCGCAGGGTTTTTTCGTGGACGAAAAGCAGCGCGTGGTCGCCGTAGACCCGCTTGGGGGCCGGGGATGCGCCCCGGAAGTCGGTGGTGCCGCTCAGCAGGATCTTGCC
>Ga0182748_1003538_pt1 | contig 13101 bp, 11 predicted proteins | sample eDN3rd37CKraftOP_FD_128877 | JGI IMG/M metagenome (GOLD analysis project Ga0182748, IMG submission 128877) | Enriched Organic Plus compost microbial communities from Emeryville, California, USA - eDNA 3rd pass 37_C Kraft OP (version 2) (version 2) ...
ACCAGCGGGGTGATATCCGGTTCAGCGGACGCCACACCGGTTGCTGCGCCCAGCGAGAGTGCCGCAGCACCCACCGCGACGCCGAACCTCGTAAGTGATTTTCTGATCATGTTGTCCCCTCCTTGAAAAAACGATCCATCGAACCCAAGACGTTCAACCAGAAAACGAGGCCTGGCGTTCCACCGACGTGCATCAACTACCACTGACACGTCGGCCTCAAACCTCGCGGGCTACTACCCATATCTGTGGGCGCATGCCCGGTGTTACAGCAGTATGCCCCTTTCTGTGGGCGGGCTACTCTCGATCCAGAAGTTGCAGCAGGTAGTGGCCGTAGCCGGACTTGAGCAACTCCTTGGCGCGAGTTGCGAGTTGCTCGTCGTCGATGAAACCCGCGCGCCAGGCGATCTCCTCGGGGGCGCCGATCTTCAATCCTTGGCGACGCTCGATGGTGCGGACGAAATCACTCGCATCCAACAGAGAGTCGAAGGTGCCGGTATCCAGCCACGCGGTGCCACGCGCGAGCACCTCGACCGACAACTCGCCGCGGTCGAGATAGGTCTGGTTTACCTCGGTGATCTCGTACTCCCCACGCGCAGACTTGCTCAGCGACCGCGCTATTTCGATGACGTTGTTGTCGTAGAAGTACAGTCCCGGCACGGCATAATGGGATTTCGGTGACTTCGGCTTCTCCTCCAACGAAAGAGCAGTGCCGTCAGGACCGAACTCCACCACACCGTACGCGGACGGGTTCGCGACCCAATACGCGAAAATGGCTCCGCCGGTGACATTTTGGAATCGCTTCAGGCTCGTTCCAAGGCCGGGGCCGTAGAAGATGTTGTCGCCGAGCGCAAGTGCGACCGTATCGGTGCCGATGTGGTCCGCGCCGATGACGAAGGCCTGCGCGAGGCCCTCGGGTTCGGCCTGTACGGCGTACGTAAGGCTGACACCGAACGCGGAACCATCGCCGAGTAGGCGCTGAAACGCCGATGCGTCAGCCGGTGTCGTGATGACGAGGATGTCCCGTATCCCCGCCATAATCAGCGTGGACAGGGGATAGTAGATCAGAGGTTTGTCGTAGACCGGCAGCAGCTGCTTGCTGACCCCCATGGTGATCGGATGCAGCCGGGTGCCGGAACCGCCGGCCAGTATTATCCCGCGCATACGTCGTTCCTACCCGACAAAAACTGCGGAGTCGATGAATTCGGCCTCGACGTCGGTGTTGCCGTGAGAATGAATCACGTAGCCACTGTATGGCACACGGCGGCGATCGGTCAGACGGTGTGAGGCGAAGGGCCTCAGGCCCAGGTGCCTCTTCGGCGATGTGCCATCGCCACGACCTCCAGGATCGGCCGGACGACAGCCGGTTTGACGAGTTTGTTGAGCAGGCCGTCTTGAAAGTGACGATTGCCTTCGTTCATCACGCGGAAATCGTGCTCTGCAACGCGGAACTGCTCGTACACGCGATCCAGGGTGTCGGTGTCGATGGGCTCATCTCGCCCCGCTGCCCGCAGAACCGCGTAGACCGTCGACAACCAGTCGGTACCGAACCGGTCGATAACCGGTTTCTCGCTGCGTTGCCGTCGGAGGCTGGGCGCGAGGAAATCGTCGACTGCCTGTTCGTCGGGCGGGGTGAGGTCCACGTTCAACGCGGTGGACACGCGTTTCACCTCGCGGCGCCAGTCATCGATCATGTTCGGGTAGTCGACGACGACCCGGGGCACGTCACGGGTGTGCCGCTCTGACAGAAGGTTTCCCTTGAGCCATAGTCCCGCCGTCAATTCCGGCGGGGCCTTTGCCGCCGCGGCGAGCGAACTCGCTACCTCCCCGGGATGGCGCACAGGGATGACGACCGCGATGTCATATCCCGCCGCGCGGGCGGCCTCGAACCACATGTCGTAGAGAACAACGATCTGGAGGTCCTTGACGACGACGACGTCGGATTTCGGCAACTTGGCAATGAATGGTTCGATCTTGGCCATACAGGCCGCCCGCTCCTTGCCGACGTACTGTTCTTCCTCGGTGAGGCGGAGCGTCGGATCCCACCAGGCGCTCCCGTGGCGGTCGAGTATCGAGCGATTGAGCAGGAGGGATTCCCGCGGTTCCCAGTAGCCGCGTGGATTCGATTTGTCCGCGCCCATCATCTTGGTGGGTAGCGCGGCCCCGCACAACGACAGAACGCGGGTGAGCGCGGACGATCCGGACCGGCCCATGCCGAGGACGAAGAGGATCACTGGACGCGTTCGCGTGCCGTTGCCGGTCATGAGCGGCTTCCCCCGAACGTTGTGGAAGACCCAGCTGGCGCAGCTGCATGACAACTCGTGTGGGTTGTTCTGATCATGATTCCCCCGGGTCGTAGAGATACTTTGCGGGGCAGTGCGCCGTCGCCGCTGCCGCTCAGACGGTCCAACATTAGGCCAGGTCTTTTGATGCCACAGAGCCTTTCGGAAATCAACGGCCATGGGGAACGCGGCCACGACCGCGTGTTCATTGCCGTTTCAAACGGTCCCGCGTACCGCACTGTTGTACAGCGGAACAAACGGCATACGAAAATTCGAGGCTGTAGCGTGTCGGCCATGTGGAGCTCAGTGATGGGCCTGGCACTCATGGGGACGCTCAATCCGGTGCGTCTCGGTGTGCTGCTGCTGCTGATCTCCCGGGAAAAGCCCGCCCAGAACCTGGTCGCGTTCTGGATCGGCTGCCTGACGGTGAGCCTGTTCCTCATTGTCGGGCCCCTCGTGCTCCTCCATTTCACGCCGTTGTTCGATTCCTTCTCCGACCGTCTGGCGGCCCCGTCGGACAAGTCGCGGTTCGCACATCTACAGGTCGGTATCGGACTGTTCGCGTTGTTCATCGCCGCGGCGATCCTGGCGCGCGCCCGTTTACGCCGACGCGCGGCTGTCCGGCAGCCGGAGGAGCGTATGGCGCCTGCCTCCGGCCATGGGCCCGGTGCGATGGTGGCGTCGGGCGCTTTCGGCGACACCGAGCGATCCGGCGTGTTGAAGGGGTCGTCACACCGCCTGGTGACGAGGGCACGGGACGCCTGGAACAGCGGGACCCTGTGGGTGGCTTTCGTGGTGGGCCTCGCGATGGGGCCGGCGCCGGAGATCGTCCTCATCGTGTTGGCCGTCATCGTGACATCGGGTGCGGCCGCATCGGTTCAGCTCGGTGCGGCAGTCGTCTACATTGCCGGCGTGCTGGCGGTCGTCGAGATCGTCTTGATCAGCTACGTGCTGGCGCCCGCGCGCACCGAACCGGTGCTGCGCAAGCTACGCGAGTGGGCGCTGGTGCACCGCCTGCACGTCCTGGTTGTCATCTTCACGGTGGTGGGTCTGTCGAGTCTGATCCGGGGGTTGAGCGTCATCTGAGCGATCGCGAAGCAACTGGCCGAGGGCAATTTTGTCGTGCCGGGGAGGAACGGGGGCGGCGATCTGTGGATTCGCATCAGATATTTGCCATAAGGGCGTTTTACTGCGATCGAACCATTTGGCTTTGGAGATTGACGCAGTAGTCGAATTAGCCTTGTTTGCAGGATCTGTGCGAAAACTCGACAACGACTGCCCCTAACAGTGTTCGGGCGGGTGCGCTGTGTGCTACCGAATTGCACTAACGCCCCCATACCCGGGTTAGGCTCATCTCCGATGTACCGCCACAGGAGATAGGGGCAGTTTTTTGACTGTGACTCACCGCGACAGCCGATCCGCGTATCTCGACCTGCTCCGGCGGGACCTGACCCGCTACGGGAGCGACGAGTTGGTCCCCGTGGGGTGGGGTTTGCTGCACCGTCCGCTGTTCAAGCTCGGCAACCTCATGCTCGTACGGAAGCGTGCCTTCGATTCACGCAAGCGCGACCTGGGCTTGGACTGGCCTGCCGACGCTCTGACGATGATCGGGATGAAGCGGCTCACGAGCCTGCAGGAATGCGTCGAAACCGTGCTCGCCGAGGACGTCCCCGGCGACCTGGTCGAGTGTGGGGTGTGGCGAGGCGGGGCGTCCATCCTCATGCGCGCGGTGTTGTCCGCGTACGGTGACGAGACCCGTCGGGTGTGGCTCGCGGATTCCTTCCAGGGTGTGCCCCCGCCGGACGCCGAGAAGTACGCGGCGGACAAGGGCGACCGGCTGCATCGTGCGGCGCCGATTCTCGCGGTCTCCGAAGCGGACGTCAGGGCCAACTTCGAGCGTTACGGTCTGCTGGACGACCAGGTCCGTTTCCTGCCGGGTTGGTTCAAGGACACTCTGAATGACGCCCCGATCGAACAGATTGCGGTGCTCCGGCTCGATGGTGATCTCTACGAGTCCACGATCCAGGCTCTTGACGGTCTTTACCGCCGCCTGTCGCCGAGGGGTTTCTGCATCATCGACGACTACCACGCCATCGACGGATGCAAGAAGGCGGTGACGGACTTCCGTGCGGCACACGGGATCTCCGCAGACATCGTCGAGATAGACGGGACGGGCGTGCTCTGGCGCAAGGAGTGAGCGCCGAGCCCACCGCGGCAGGCGGCCGGCGGCGCACCCGGATCCTTCTGAAAGGCTTTGACTCCAGATGAAATTCGTGATGGCCACCTACGGGACCAGAGGTGATATCGAGCCATCTCTGGTCGTAGGCCGCGAGCTGTTGCGCCGCGGGCATGACGTGCGAATGGCTGTCGCACCCGACTCTGTGGATTTCGTCGAGGCTGCAGGTGTCCCGGCCGTGCCATTCGGCTTGGACACCCGCACCTGGCTGAACGTCTATCGCAACTTCTGGAATTCGGTCTTCAAGGAATTCTGGAAGATCAACGAACTGCGGGCGCTGTGGAAAGAGCTGTGGGAGCGCAGCGACGAGAGTTGGGCGCAGATGAGCGCCACGCTGACCGAGGTGGCGGCCGACGCCGATGTGCTCTTCGCGGGACAGGCCTACCAGGAGACGGCCGCCAACGTCGCTGAACACTTCGACATTCCTCTGGTCACGCTTCATCATGTGCCGGTACGGCCGAACGGACGACTGGTGCCGATCTTGCCTCCTCTGCTCGGGCGTACGGCGATGAAAGGCTTCGATTGGTTCACCTGGTTGCTGAACAAGAAGGTCGAGGACGCGCAGCGGAGGGAACTCGGCTTGCCGAAGGCGCGGATCCCGTCGACCCAGCGGATCGGCAACCGTGAGTCGCTGGAGATCCAGGCCTACGACGAGGTGTGTTTCCCGGGCCTGGCCGCCGAATGGGCGAAATGGGGGGAGTTACGCCCCTTCGTCGGCGCCCTGACGATGGAGCTGTCGACGGAGGTCGACGGCGAGGTCTCGGACTGGATCGCGGCCGGGACGCCCCCGATCTGTTTCGGTTTCGGCAGCATGCCGGTGGAGTCGCCGAGGGACACCGTGGAGATGATCAGTACGGCGAGTGCGTTGTTGGGCGAGCGCGCCCTGATCTGTGCTGGCTACAGCGATTTCAGCGGGGTCCCGACTTACGACCATGTGAAAGTCGTGGGCGCGGTGAACTATGCGGCCATCTTCCCGTCGTGTCGTGCGGTGGTGCACCATGGCGGGTCCGGAACCACGGCGGCGAGCATGCGTGCGGGCGTCCCGACATTGATCCTCTCCATGGATGCAAACCAGACATTGTGGGGTTCGCAGGTCAAGAAGCTCAAAGTTGGTACGACCCGTAGATTCTCCGCGACGACCAAGGATACGTTGATCACCGATCTGCGACGTGTCCTCGATCCGGAGTGCGCCGAGCGTGCGAAAACTCTCGCCCTGCAGATGACCAAGCCGGCCGACGGTGTTCGGCGCGCGGCGGATCTGGTCGAGAATTTCGCGCGAGTGAGAAGTGCTGCCTGATCGGCCCGCCGATGTCGTCGCGGCCTTTCAGAATGTGGAATCCTGAGCGGAAAAGGTAGATGTCCGAAATCAGCAAAGAATGCCGGATGTGTGGGTCCGCGGGACCACATCGGACGGTCACCGTCCGCGAGATGTATTACGGCACCCGCGAACTGTTCGAGTACTATGTCTGCGCCGACTGCGAGACGCTGCAGATCGTGGATGTGCTCGAAGGTGAGGAACTCGCTCGCCACTACCCGCGGAAGTACTACTCGTACAACGCTTCCCAGGGGGCCGGTGTGCTCCAGTGGTTGACCAGACAACGAGATCGTCATGACCTGGGCGAGGGCACACAGCCAGTCGGTGCCCTCATCGCCGCTCTGCCGCCTGGCATTCGCTCGCTCATCGGCACAAACGACGCGAGCGGTGATGTTGTCGGGATGCTCGGTCAGTTGGGTGTGGGGCGTGAGGCGCGGATCCTCGATGTCGGATGTGGCGGCGGTGCCCTACTCGACCGGTTGGCGAGAGCGGGCTTCCGTAACCTGTTCGGGGCCGATCCCTTCGTCGATGCGGACACCACCACATCAATGGGTGTGCCGATCGCCAAACAGTTCATGGAGGACGTGGCCGGCGAGTTCGATGTGATCATGTTCAACCATTCGCTCGAACACGTACCGGACCCGGTTTCGACTTTGAAAGCCGCGCGCGCCCGGCTCGCGTCCGGTGGTATCTGTGTGGCACGGGTGCCCACGACGTCTTCGGAAGCGTGGGATGTCTACGGGAAGAACTGGTGTCTGATCGATGCGCCCAGGCACACGGTGGTGCCGTCACGGCGTGGAATGGCGCGGGCCGCCGAAGCGGTCGGTATGCAATTGGAGCGGACGATCGACGATTCGAATGCGTCCCAGTTCTTCGGCAGCGAGATGTACCGCACCGACACCGCACTGACCGAGGCCGGCGGCTTCGGCTATCTCTTCAAGACTTTCGGCGTGAAGCGCGTCTGGGACTGGGAGCGACGTTCGATCGCGCTCAACCGGCAAGGACGCGGCGATCAGACAGGGTTCATCCTGCGCGCGAGATGAATTCGGGGTAGGCCCGGATAGGATCCCCCCGGCCGCACGCCCTGTGGCGGGCACGTATGTGCACAAACTGGAGAACATCGAAGGAAAGGCCTCGACCGTGGCAAAGTCCGTGCTCATCACTGGTGGAGCGGGGTTCATCGGCTCGTTGCTTTCACGTCGGCTCGTTGAAGCAGGTTACGAAGTCGCGGTGACCGATGTCTTCCTTCCCCAGGTGCACGGGGAGCGACGGAAGGCCGACCTGCCGTCGTCGGTCCGACTGTTCACCAGCGACGTCACACATGCTCCTGACTGGGACGCCGTACTGCGGCTGTTCCGCCCGGATCAGGTGGTCCACCTGGCCGCAGAAACGGGTACCGCACAGTCCCTTTCGCAAGCGACACGACACGGCTCGGTGAACGTCGTCGGCACCACCCAGCTCCTCGACGCGTTGAGCCGTGCCGACCTGGTGCCGGAGCAGATCGTCGTCGCGTCGTCGCGGGCTGTCTACGGTGAAGGCGCATGGCGAAGCGGCACCGAGGTCTTCTACCCGAAACCACGAAGCCATGCCCAGCTGGCAGCAGGCATCTGGGACCCCGTGGGGCCCACTGATACCCCTGCGGTGCATCTGCCCAGCCGTGCGGGCGTGACCCAGCCTAGGCCGACGAACATCTACGGGGCCACCAAACTCGCCCAGGAGCACCTCCTGGCGGCTTGGACATCCGCGCATGACAGCGCGCTCAGTGTGTTGAGGCTGCAGAATGCATACGGCCCCGGCCAGTCCCTCACCAATCCCTACACCGGTGTTGTTCCGTTCTTCGCGCGGGTCTCACGTGAGGGGCGCGCATCGGAGGTGTACGAAGACGGCCTCATCATCCGGGACCTCGTCTACATCGACGATGTCATCGACGCGCTCTTCGCCGCGGTGGACAGGCCTGCGGCAGAGTCGCGACACGTGGACATCGGCTCCGGTATCGGCGTCACGATCCATGATCTGGCGCGCAAGATCGCGGCGGCGTTCGACGCACCTGAGCCTGTGGTGGTCGGCAAGTTCCGCGACGGCGACATCCGGGCCGCGAGTGCCGACATCGAACCGGCGCAGCGGGAACTGGACTGGGCACCCAAGTGGGGACTAGACGACGGTCTCCGGTCCCTGCTGGACTGGATCAACGAACAACACGAGCTGTCCGCCCGCAACAACTGAATGTTCGCGTTGTCGGCCGCTGATGCGCTGACGGCGATCACTCACGGGAAATCGGCTGATCAGTGCCTTGGTTGACAGGACGAATCAGGTTGCCAGTTTCGACCGCCGCGGGTGGCTTGCCCGGACGATGGCTGTGAGTACGGTTTTTCCTGCGCGAGGCTGGGATTCGCCCTACTAGGATTCGTCCTGTTTGATATTGAGGATTCGGCAGTGGTAGCTACCGTCGGATTCATCAGGCGGCGCGGGAGGATCCGTGCGGATGAAGGCGGGGACGATGAAGCTGGGGCAGGTTTTCGATCCGCGTAACAACGCGTTGAACGCCTTCCGCCTCGCATTGGCGGCAGAAGTCATTCTCTGGCATTCGTTCCCCATCACGGGCCGCATGCCCCCCGAACCCGTACTGCAGGTTCTGTTCTCGGTCGGTGTCGACGGATTCTTTGCCATCTCAGGGTTTCTCATCACGCGGAGCTGGTTGACCAACCCCCAGATCCGTGACTACCTCCTCGCGCGTGCCCTACGAATCCTCCCCGGCTTCTACGTATGTCTCATCGTGACCGCCTTCGTGTTCGCGCCGCTCTATCTCGCGACCCACGGCGACTCGGTCGCCAAGGTGTTCGGAACTTCGGCGCCGTTCGAGTTCATTCTCAAGAACAGCGGATTGATCTATATCCAGCGTGACATCGCGGGTACGCCCTACGACATCCCCGACCACATGGCCGGCTGGAACGCGTCGCTGTGGTCGTTGATCTGGGAAGTGATGTGCTACATCATCGTTGCGATCCTGGGGTTGATCGGGCTGGCCAAGCGGCGATGGACATCCGTGGTGATTCTGTGTCTCGCGCTGGTCGGCGCGAACTTGTTCCCGCCGCTCACCTTCCCCGGCGTGTGGACCATCCCCCAGCTCATGATGCGCTGCGCGATCATGTTCGCGGCCGGCGCGATGATGTATCAGTGGCGTGGCGTCATCCCGGCCCGATGGTCCCTGGTTGCGGTGTGTGTGGTGATCGTGTTCGCGGCGGGCCTGATGCCCGACTACCGCATCCTCGGCGGCGTCCCACTGGCCTATGCCGTGATCGTGGCGGGCTCGCTCATCAAGGCCAAGCGGTTGAACCTCCGCACGGATCTGTCCTACGGCCTCTACATTTACGCCTTCCCGATTCAGCAGTTGCTCGCGGGTCTGGGGCTGGTGTTCCTCCATCCGGTGGCATTCTTCGCCGTATCCACAGCCGCCACGCTGCCTTTTGCCGCGCTGAGTTGGTTCATCGTCGAGAAGCGCGCCATGGCCCTCAAACACCGGGCCAGGATGAAGAGGGCGGCGACTTCGCCGCAGGTCGAACCTCAGCCTGGTTGAACCGGACCGCTTCACGTAGGGTTCGCCGCGCACAGCAATTACCCTGCTCGTCAGAATGCGCTACGAGCGAAAATTTGCGAGCCGGCCATCTCCTCACAGTAGGCTGGCTGTCACCGCGCGGACCGCTCGTGCACAGCGGCCGGATTCGCTTGAGCAACAGAGGGAATCAATATAATGCCTATGTTCCGGCCGGTTTTCCTGCCGAGGCCGCCGTTCATCTTCCGTCGGTACCCGTTCAAGGGTCGCAAACAAATGCTGGCCGCACTCGGCTCGGACCTGGCCCGCCCGGTGGTCATGCGACGAGACGATTCTCCTCCCGGGGAAACAGCGATCGGGAAGATTTTCGACAAGTCCGAACATATCCACAAGCTGCGTCACTACCTGCCGATCTATGAACGCTTCCTGCCCGGAGCCGAGCGGATGCTTGAGATCGGCGTCGATCGAGGGGGATCCCTCAAGATGTGGCGAGAATTCCTGCCCGACACCACGATCGTCGGTCTCGACATCAACCAGAACTCCGCGCAGTTCGACGACCCGGAACGGGATGTCCACGTCCGGATCGGCGATCAGACCGACACGAGCTTCCTCAGCAGCGTCGACGACGAGTTCGGGCCGTTCGACGTGATCCTCGACGACGGTGGCCATACGCCCAACCAGATGATCTCTTCGTTCCAGTTCCTGTTCCCGAGACTGAAGCCGGGCGGCGTGTACCTTGTGGAGGACGTGTGCGCGAACTACTGGATGGGTTATCGCGATCGTCCCGACACGTTCATCGACTTCACGAAAACGCTCATGGATGCCATACACGCGCCATACATGGCGCTGCGCTCACCATTCGACTTCATGGAGGAGCATCCAGATCGCGTCGACCACGTGCAGGTTCCGTTCGCGGCGACGATTGTCGACAGCATCCAGGTGTTCGACTCGGTGGTTGTCGTCCATCGGTCGAAGGAGCCGAAGCCGTTGCCGCGGACGGTGTATCGGTAGACCCGACAACCTTCGGGTTTGCCGAGCTGGTCCTCGTTGTCCATTGAGCGTCGTCGGCGGATTCTTTGTCCGATCGCTGCGTTAGCTTGTCGGGTGTGCGTGTGGGAGTGTACTGCCCGAATTGCCGTGGCGGCAAGAGCAATCGGACTGGGCCAGGGAGTGCCGTGCGGTGAAGTTGCTGCAGCATCGGCGTTGTCTCCACGGCGAAGCGATGTGCCGCGGTGTTATGGTTGCCGCCGTGCCGACTCGATTGTCGTTTCCCGCCCGTCTGAAGATGTTGGCCGTACGTGGCGAATATTGGCTCGCGCGCACCATTTTGCGGGACGTGTATTCGAACGATGCGTTGATCACGTTCAATACGCATGCGTTCATGGAAGATCCGGATTTCCAGCGCGCGTACGAGCGCGGTGCGAAGGCACTCGGCGACATGGACTGGTATCAGTGGCACTGGCGCGTGCACGTGGGGCTGTGGGCGGCAGCGAGTGCGAGCAAACTCGAGGGTGACTTCGTCGAATGTGGCGTCAGCTATGGCTTTCTGAGCAGCGCCATCATGGAGTACCTCGACTGGAACAGTCTCGAAAAGACGTTCTATCTTCTCGACACCTTCACCGGGTTGGATCCGCGGTACGTATCAGCGGTCGAGCGCGAATCGGGTGCCCTTGAGACGAGCGAGGCGCACCTGCGTGACGGTCTATATGTCGATTCCGTCGACAGCGTCCGCGCCAACTTCTCGGAATGGAAAAACCATCGGATCATCGTCGGTGCTGTCCCCGACACGCTCGATCAGGTCGATGCCGAAAAAGTGGCGTACCTGCACATCGACATGAACTGCGCGCCTCCTGAGGTCGCCGCGCTGCGCTACTTCTGGCCCCGCCTGACGCCCGGCGCGTTCGTCCTCCTGGACGACTACGCCAACAGGGGCCGTGAGGAGCAGCGCATCGCCATGGACGAGGTCGCGAAAGAACTCGGCGTGATGGTCTGCACCCTGCCCACGGGGCAGGGGCTGATCATCAAACCGGCAGCCTGACCGTCGGCACCGCGGGCCCTCAGACGATGTGAACCTGGGGTACGTAGACGATCCAGCGGCCGCCCTTCTCCTGGAAGAGTCGCTCCTTGCCCATGATCTCCTCTGCGTGATTCCACGCGAACAGCAACGCGTAGTCCGGGTACGGGTCGGCGAACGCATCGGGCGGGCAGACCGGGATCAGCGACATCGGCGTCACCCGCCCCTGTTTTTCCGGTGTCGAGTCGCAGACCATCGGCAGTAGGTCGGGGCCGATACCGCAGTAGTTGAGCACGGTGGCGCTCCTCGACGTCGCGCCGTAGCCGACAACGCGTTTACTGTCGGAGCGGAGTTTCTCCAGTAGGGATACCAGGTCTGTCTTGATGCGGCCGACCTCACCGGCGAACCGTTCGAACGCTTCCTCCCCGGCCAGTCCTTCGGCTTGTTCCTTCGCGAGAAGTTCTGACACCGCGGCGCTCGGCACCCTCGTCCCTCGCCGTGCCACGGTGTATCGGATCGAACCGCCGTGGAGCGGCAGATGTTTGGCGTCGACGAGTTCGAAGCCGAAATGCTCGGCCATGGCCTTCACCGAGGTCACCGAGAAAAGGTAGATGTGTTCGTCGTAGATCTGGTCGAAGTAGTTGTGCCGGATTATGTCGGCCAGGGAACGGTCTTCGAAGACGAACGAACCATCGGGGCGCAGCAGGGTGTCGACGCCTTTGAAGATCGTCGCCAGATCCGAGATATGACTGAATGTGTTCGCCGAGAAGATGATGTTCGCAGGCCCCTGCTCGGCGTAGATCTCCTCCGCAGTGGATGCATTGAAGAAATCGGTGCGGACATTGATGCCGTGTGAACGTGCGACCTCACCCGCACTCGCAGCCGGATCGACACCGAGGTGCCGCACGCCCGCGGCGCTCAACGTCTTCAGCATGACGCCGTCGTTGCTTCCGATCTCGACGATGAAGGTGTTCTGGAGGTCCGCGCATGTGTCTATGATCTGACGCGCGACCTCTTCGAAGTGCTTGCGGATCATCATGGAGCCCGACGCGCGGTAGGGATAATCGGCCCGGTACATGTCGTTCGGCGGTACGGTCTCAAGTTGCTGCACCATGGTGCACGTCTCGCAGGAACCGATTGCGAGTCGGAAGACAGGCACGTTACCGGCGTCTTCTCGCTTGACGAACGCGTTCGAGACAGGTTGTCGGCCGAGATCGAGCACCTGGCGTAGAACACCGCCGCAAATACGACACCTGTAGTCGGTCACGCTGCCCCCTGTTATTCGGATGTCGGATCACCTGCCGACCCGCACAGCAGGCTCACCATTGCCGAAAGCCTATTGCTTTCTGGTACGACCTTCCTGCTTTTCGTGCAGAGGAGCGGAATTGCCGGGTGCCGGCACCGGCCGCGCAATCACCGGCTCGATTTTTCCGCGGTTGCCTCGAAGAGATCGGCGGCCGTTCGCACGCTTGCGTCCGCCTGTGTCATTTGCGCGGCGACGGCTCGGGCGCGTATCAGGCATTCCTCGGCAAGGACCTTGTGCAGGTCGGAGACCAAGGTCTTCGTGGTGGTGCTCGAGAATCTCCGCGCGGTGCCCACCTTCAAACGCTTGAGTTGATTACCCCAGTAAGGCTGGTCGGCTGAACTCCACAAGATCAACGTCGGTACCGCGGCGCGCAGGCTGGCCGCGGTGGTGCCGGACCCCCC
>Ga0182748_1003552_pt1 | contig 13069 bp, 10 predicted proteins | sample eDN3rd37CKraftOP_FD_128877 | JGI IMG/M metagenome (GOLD analysis project Ga0182748, IMG submission 128877) | Enriched Organic Plus compost microbial communities from Emeryville, California, USA - eDNA 3rd pass 37_C Kraft OP (version 2) (version 2) ...
AGTCGGCGCTCGACCGGCTCAAGCGGCATCGCTGGCCGGGCAATGTGCGCGAACTGGAAAACCTCGCGCGCCGGCTGGCCGCCCTCTATCCGCAGGAGACCATTACCGCCGCCGTGATCGAGGCCGAGCTTGCGCAGCCGTCAATCGCGGCGACCGGCGAGGAGCCGCGCCGGCCGGAATCCTTGAGCGCGGCGGTGGAACGTCATCTATCGAACTATTTCGCGGGCTTCGAGGACGGTCTGCCTCCGGCGGGGCTGTATCACCGGATCTTGCGCGAGATCGAATATCCGCTGCTGACGGCGGCGCTCGCCGCCACGCGCGGCAACCAGATCCGCGCGGCCGACCTCTTGGGCGTGAACCGCAACACCTTGCGCAAGAAGATCCGCGACCTCGACATCCAGGTCTTCCGCGGCGGCGGTTAGCCGCCGCCTTTGAACTGGTCGTTGCCGGCGTCCTACGCTATCGGTGCGCATTCGCTTGTCCCGGTTCAATCGGGGGCTTGCGATCACGCGCGCCGGATTCCTGCTTGCCGGGAATGAACGGGCGCATCCGTCCGGTGCCCCAACCCCGCAGGTAGGCGACGATGACCAGCCCGATCGAACTCGGCCTCGACACTTTCGGCGACGTAACCGACGGCCCCGACGGGCAGCCGCTGCATGCCGCGCAGGTGATCCGCAATCTGGTCGAGGAGGGCGTGCTCGCCGACAGCGTCGGTGTCGACTTCATCGGCGTGGGCGAACATCATCGGCCCGATTTCGCGGTGTCCTCGCCCGAGATGGTGCTGTCGGCGATCGCCGCCCGCACCACGCGCATCCGGCTCGGCTCGGCGGTGACGGTGCTGTCCTCCGACGATCCGATTCGCGTCTACCAGCGTTTCGCCACGCTCGATGCGGTCTCCGGCGGCCGCGCCGAGGTCATGCTCGGCCGCGGCTCCTTCATCGAGTCCTTCCCGCTGTTCGGTTTCGACCTCGATCAATACGAAGAACTGTTCGACGAAAAGCTCGATCTCTATGCCGCGGTGCTCTCCCAGCAGCCGGTCACCTGGCAGGGCCGCACCCGTCGCCCCCTGCGCAACCAGAGCGTCTACCCGAAGACGGAATCCGGCACGCTGAAGACCTGGATCGGCGTCGGCGGCACGCCGGAATCGGTGGTGCGCGTGGCGCATTACGGCATGCCGATGATGCTCGCCATCATCGGCGGCGATCCCCGGCGATTCGCGCCTTTCGCCGATCTCTACCGCCGCGCGCTCGCCGAGATGGGCAAGGCCGAGCTGCCGGTCGGCGTCCATTCACACGGCTTCGTGGGCGAGACCGATGCCGAGGCGCGCAATGGCCTGTGGCCGGACTACAAGCGCATGCGCGACAAGATCGGCGCCGAGCGCGGCTGGCCGCCCATGAGTCGCGCCGACTTCGACCACGAGATCGAGTACGGCTCGCTCTATTGCGGCTCGCCGGAGACGGTCGCGGGCAAGATCGCCGCGACCGCCAAGGCATTGGGCGTCGCCCGCTTCGACCTGAAATACAGCGCCGGGCCGCTGTCGCATGAGAAAATCATGCGTTGCATCGAGCTCTACGGCCGCCGGGTGATCCCGTTGGTGCGGGACATGCTGGCCTGAGCGAGCAGGACCTCGTTTCGGCGAATCTGTGGGGCAGCGCCGCGGATTTGTCGCAATCTGGCAACATTGTTGTATAAAAGCATCAGTGCGCCGGGTGGGCCAGCCAGGACGTGCCCGGCGCCATTGCGAGGGGCCGCCGCTCGGCTGCGCTCCTTATCCGCCGGGGGTCTATGAGCGTCGAACAGGCCGCTACCGCCGAGACTGGGCTTGCTGCTCCGGCTTCGCAGCGGGGGGAGACGCGCGTGCTCGGCCCGCTGGCGGTCGGGCTGGCGCTGTTGTCCGCCTTCGTCACCTTCGTCGTTCTGGCCGATCTGACGCCCGTCGCGCCGACGCACTACGTCGTCGTCTCCCTCTTGTTGGCGAATGCGGCGACGGTGTTGCTTCTGCTCGGCGTGATCGCGCGCGAGGTCTGGCAGGTCGTGCAGGCGCGCCGCAGCGGGCGCGCCGCCGCGCGGCTGCATGTGCGCATCGTCGGCCTGTTTTCCGTGATCGCCGCCGCCCCCGCGATCCTGGTGGCGATCGTGGCGAGCGTCACGCTCGACCGCGGTCTCGACCGGCTGTTCTCGACCCGCACGCGCGCGGCAATCGAGAATTCGCTGATCGTCGCCGAAGCCTATCTGCGCGATCACGCCGCGATCGTCCGGTCCGACATTTTGGTGATGGCCCTCGACATCGCGCGCGCCAAGCCGGTGTTCGACCAGGAGCCGGACAAGCTGCAGCAGTTCCTCACCTTCCAGGCCTCGGTGCGCGGACTGGCGGCCGCGATCGTGCTCGACGGCGATCTCAAGGTGGTCGCGCGCGCCGCCGTCAAGATAAACCAGACCTTCGCGCTGCCGCCGCGCAATGCGCTGCCGCATATCACCACCACCGAGCCGCAGGTCGTGCTGCTGCCGGACACCAATTACGTCGCGGCTGTCATCAAGATCGACAAATACGACAACAGGTATCTCTACATCACCCGGCTGCTCGATCCGCGCGTGGTGCCGCAATTGCAGGCCACGCGCGCGAGCGTCACCGAATATGCCGCCATCGAGCAGCGCCGCCTCGGCGTGCAGGTGGCTTTCGCGCTGATGTACACCGTGATCGCGCTGATCGTGCTGTTGTCGGCCGTGTGGATCGGCCTGAATTTCGCCAACCGTCTGGTGGCACCGATCCGCCGGCTGATCGGTGCCGCCAATGCGGTGTCCACCGGCAACCTCTATGTCCGGGTACCCGTGCGCCAGTCGGAAGGCGACCTCGCCCATCTCGGCGAAACCTTCAACCGCATGACGCAGGAATTGCGGACGCAGCACGACGACATCATGCGCGCGCGTGACGTCATCGACCGCCGCCGCCGCTTTACCGAGGCGGTGCTTGCGGGCGCCAGCGCCGGCGTCATCGGCGTCGACGGCAACGGTTGCGTCAGCATCCTCAACCGGTCGGCGGAAAAGCTGATCGGCCGCAGCGAAGCCAACGCTCTGGGCAAGCCGCTCGCCGAGGTCCTGCCCGAGCTCGCCGATATCATCGCGGCGGCGAAGGTCGGTGCCCGCGCGCAGGACCTGGTGACCATCAACCGCCAGGGCCGTGAGCGCAACCTGTCGGTGCGTGTCACCAGCGAGCAATCAAGCGAATCCGATCACGGTTACGTGGTGACGCTCGACGACATCACCGAACTGGTCGCCGCGCAGCGCACCTCGGCCTGGGCCGACGTGGCGCGCCGCATCGCGCATGAGATCAAAAACCCGCTGACCCCGATCCAGCTCTCGGCCGAGCGGCTGCGCCGCAAATACGGCAAGATGATCGTCGAGGAACGCGGCATCTTCGAGCAATGCACCGACACCATCGTGCGTCAGGTCGACGACATCCGGCGCATGGTGGACGAGTTCTCCCGCTTCGCGCGCATGCCGAAGCCGGTGATCGCGGCGGAGGATGTCGCCGACACCGTGCGCGAGGCCGTGTTCCTGATGCGCGTCGGCCATTCCGACATCGATATCGAGGCCGAAATCGCGGACGGCCCGATGCCGGCGCGGTTCGACCGGCGGCTGATATCGCAGGCGCTCACCAACATCATCAAGAACGCGACCGAGGCGATCGCGGCGGTGCCGCCGGCCGAACTCGGCAAGGGCAAGATCCGCGTCGTCGCCGCGCGCGACGGTGACGATATCGTCATCGACGTGATCGACAACGGCATCGGCCTGCCGAAGGAAAACCGCAGCCGCCTGCTCGAACCCTATGTCACGACGCGCGAGAAGGGCACCGGCCTCGGCCTGGCCATTGTCGGGCGCATCGTCGAGGAGCACGGCGGCAGCATCGAATTGCGGGACGCCGGTGAGAAGATACCCGGACAACGCGGCGCCTGGGTGCGCGTGCGTTTTTCGGCGGCCGGCAAGGCCGAAGCCAGCGAGAATGAACGACAGACGACTGCGAACGAGTGAGCCATGGCTGCCGAAATTCTGATCGTCGACGACGAGGCCGATATCCGCGAACTGGTGGCCGGAATCCTGGAGGATGAAGGCTACGCGACGCGTACGGCCCGCAACAGCGACGACGCGCTGAGCGCGATCGTGTCGCGCAGGCCCAGCCTGGTATTTCTCGATATCTGGCTGCAGGGCAGCAAGCTCGACGGCCTGCAATTGCTGGAGGCGATCAAGCAGGAGCATCCCGAATTGCCGGTGGTGATGATCTCCGGCCACGGCAACATCGAGACGGCCGTGGCCGCCATCAAGCACGGGGCCTATGACTTCATCGAGAAGCCGTTCAAGGCGGACAGGCTGGTGCTGGTGGCCGAGCGCGCGCTCGAGACCTCGCGCCTCAAGCGCGAAGTCAAGCAGCTCAAGCAGCTTGCGCCGTTGCCGGCGAGTCTGGTCGGGCGTTCGGCAGCGATTTCGCAATTGCGCCAGGCGATCGAACGGGTGGCGCCCACCAACAGCCGCGTGCTGATCGTCGGTCCGTCGGGCGCCGGCAAGGAACTGGCGGCGCGCACGATGCACCAGCAGTCGGCGCGCGCGAACGGCCCCTTCATCGTCATCAACGCGGCCGCGATCACGCCCGAGCGGATGGAAATCGAGCTGTTCGGCGTCGACAACGGCAATGGCGGGGAGGGCCGCAAGCCGGGCGCGCTGGAAGAAGCGCATGGCGGAACGCTGTTCATCGACGACGTGGCGGATCTGCCGCGCGAAACCCAGAACAAGATCTTGCGCGTGCTGGTCGATCAGACCTTCCAGCGCGTCGGCGGCGCGAACAAGATCGCGGTCGATGTGCGGGTCGTGTCCTCCACCGCGCGCAATCTGGAGGCGCTGATCGCGGAGGGCAAATTCCGCGAAGATCTCTATCACCGGCTGTCGGTGGTGCCGATCCGTGTGCCGCCGCTCGCCGAGCGGCGCGAAGACATTCCCGACCTCGTCGATTATTTCATGGACCAGATTTCGCAGGCCACCGGCCTGCCCAAGCGACGCATCGGCGAGGACGCCATGGCCGTGCTGCAATCGCATAATTGGCCGGGCAATGTGCGTCAGTTGCGCAACAATATCGAGCGGTTGATGATCCTGGCGGGCGGCGACCCGGACGCCGTGCTCAATGCCAGCATGCTGCCGCCAGACGTGGGATCCATGGTTCCGAGCATGCCGAACGGCAATGGCGGCGAGCATCTGATGGGCCTGCCGCTGCGCGACGCGCGCGAAGTATTCGAGCGCGAATATTTGGTCGCCCAGATCAGCCGCTTCGGCGGCAATATCTCGCGCACCGCCGAATTCGTCGGCATGGAACGCTCGGCGCTGCATCGCAAGCTCAAGGCGCTGGGAATCGGATAGCGCTTGATCCCGAAGAGCGGGAAGCGGTTTTCGGATCAGATCACGCGCAAGGAATAAGCCCCCATGTCACGCATCGCTTACGTCAACGGCCGCTATCTGCCGCGCGATGAGGCCGCCGTGTCCGTCGAGGACCGCGGCTTTCAATTCGCCGACGGCGTTTATGAAGTCTGCGAGGTGAGGGGAGGCCGCCTCGTGGACGAGGGCCGCCACATGGCGCGGCTCGACCGTTCTCTGCGCGAATTGCGCATCGCGCGCCCGATGTCGCCGGCGGCGCTCGCGGTCGTGTTGCGCGAGACGGTGCGGCGCAACCGCGTGCGCGACGGCATCGTCTATCTGCAGGTGACGCGCGGCGCCGCGCCGCGCGATTTTCCGTTTCCGGCCGAAGGCACCCTGCCGTCGGTGGTGGTAACGGCGCGCAGCAACGATCTGTCGCTGCTCGAGCGGGTCGCGGCGGACGGCATCGCCGTGGTCACGACGCCCGATATCCGTTGGCAGCGGGTCGACATCAAATCGGTCGCCCTGTTACCGAACGTGCTGGCCAAGCAGATCGCGCGCGATCAAGGTGCGCGCGAGGCCTGGCTGGTCGATGCGCGCGGCTACGTCACCGAGGGCGCCTCGTCCAACGCCTGGATCGTCAGCAAAGACGGCGTCCTCATCACCCGTCCGCTCGGTACCGACATCCTGCCCGGGATCACCCGTTCGGTGGTGCTGGATCTGGTCAAGGCCCAAGGTCTGCGCTTCGAGGAGCGCGCCTTCACGGTCGAGGAGGCCTATGCGGCGCGCGAGGCCTTCGTCACGTCGGCGAGCCAGATCGTGCAGCCGGTGGTGAGGATCGACGGCAGGCCGGTCGGCAATGGCGCGCCCGGCCTGGTGGCGGGCGCGCTCCGGCAGGATTATCACCGCTTCGCGGAGTTCAGCTGACCCGATCCGGCTTTTCCGGCGGTTTGGTCTCCCGTCAGCGCCGGCGGCGGCCCGGCGGCCTTGGGAAAAATACGTGGAAATCAATTTATTTCAGAGACTTGGATAGTTACGTTCCAACTTGCACTTGCACCGGACGGGCACCTGCCATCTAATAGTCGCCTCCCGGGGGCTTGGCACCGCGTCAGGTGGAGCAGAGGGTCGCATGCGGCGCTAGCCGGGTGGGCGGGCGTCCGGGCAACGAAATGTCTCGCGCGTAAAGACGCGGGCTAATAATGGAACACGGCCATGGCAGCCGAACGAGCGCAAAATCTGCAAGACACTTTCCTCAATCACGTCCGCAAGGCGAAAGTTCCGCTTACCATTTTTTTGGTGAATGGGGTGAAGCTGCAGGGCGTGGTAACTTGGTTCGACAATTTCTGCGTTCTTTTGCGACGCGACGGGCATTCCCAACTCGTCTACAAGCACGCGATTTCGACGATCATGCCCGGACACCCGATTTCCCTGTTTGAAGGCGGCGAGGAGCCGCCGGCGGAAAAGGCCTGATTGGAACCACGTCGTCGTGAGCAGCGCGTCGATCGCTTGAGCCCAGCGGCTGCAGGCGGGGAAACAGGCCGCGCCATTGTCATCGAACCATGGCTGAAGCAGGGGGCGAGCCGCGCCGAGGCCGCGCGCGCGGATACACGCACGCCCGAGGCGCGCCTGGAGGAAGCGGTCGGCCTCGCGCGCGCCATCGATCTCAATGTCGTGCAGTCCGGCCTCGTTACGCTCAACGAGGTGCGTCCGGCCACCTATATCGGCAAGGGCAAGGTCGACGAAATCGCGGGCCTGGTGAAGACCGCCGAGGCTTCCGTGGTGATCATGGACTGCCCGGTTTCACCGGTGCAGCAGCGCAACCTCGAGAAGGCGTGGAACGCCAAGGTTATCGATCGCACCGGCCTTATTCTGGAGATCTTCGGCCGGCGCGCTCGCACGCGCGAGGGCGCGCTGCAGGTCGAACTGGCGCATCTGAGCTACCAAAAGACGCGGCTGGTGCGCGCCTGGACCCATCTCGAGCGTCAGCGCGGCGGCTTCGGCTTTCTCGGCGGCCCCGGCGAGACCCAGATCGAGGCCGACCGCCGCGTGATCGAGGAGCGCATCGCCCGCATCGAGGATGAGCTCGAAAAGGTCAAGCGCACCCGCAAGCTGCACCGCGACAGCCGCAAACGCGTGCCTTATCCGATTGTCGCCTTGGTCGGTTACACCAATGCCGGCAAGTCGACGCTGTTCAACCGCATGACGACGGCGAGCGTTCTGTCGGCCGACATGCTGTTCGCGACGCTCGATCCGACCTTGCGCGCGGTCGATCTGTTGCGCGGTTCACGAGTCATTCTGTCGGACACGGTCGGGTTCATTTCCGATCTGCCGACCATGCTGGTGGCGGCGTTCCGTGCCACCTTGGAAGAGGTGATCGAGGCCGACGTTATCCTGCATGTGCGCGACATGTCGCACGAGGATGCCGCCGCGCAATCGCGCGATGTCGAAAAGGTGCTGGGCGAGCTCGGCATCGACGCCAGCGACCGCCGGCTGATCGAGGTCTGGAACAAAGTCGACCGGCTCGATGGCGAAGGCCGCCAGCGGCTCGCCAATCTGGCCGAGCGGCAGCCGGCCGATCGGCGGCCGGTGCTGGTTTCGGCCGTCAGCGGCGAGGGCATCGACCGCCTGACGGCCGCCATCGAAACGCGCCTCGGCGAAAGCCATCAAACGCTCACGCTGTCGCTCGATCCCGCCGACGGCGCGGGTTTGAGCTGGCTCTATCGCCATGCCGAGGTTTTGTCGAAGGACCTCAGCGAGGACGGCCGCCACCTCACGGTGTCGGTGCGCGCCGACCCCAAGAACGCCGAGATCGTGCGGCGGAGGTACGCGGTCGTTTAAGGCCGTCGTTCGAGCCGCATGATGCGCTGTTTGCCCATCCCCTTGCGGGGAGGGTGCGAAGCGCCCTACCGCGCCAGCGTCTCCGACAATTTGCGCGCCGCCTGACGCAATTGGGGCAGATGTTTTTTCGCCTCTTCGGCGGAAAAACGCACGCTCGGCGCATGGCAGGCGACCGCCGCGATCGCGGTGCCGTCGAGGCCCAGCACCGGTACGGCAATGGCGGCCATGCCGAGCAGGAATTCCTCGCGATCGAGGCTGTAGCCCTGCTGGTGAATCCGGCTGAGCTCGGCCTCGAAGGCTGCGCGGTTCGTGATGGTGTGCGGCGTATAGGCGGGCAGGCCGACGGCATCGATGATGCGCTTGCGCTCCGGCGCCTTCATCGCGGCGAGCAGGATCTTGCCGCTGGCGGTGCAGTGGATCGGCACGCGCGAGCCGATATCGAAATGCAGCCGCAGCGGCCAGCGCGCCTCGACGCGATCGAGGTAGAGTACTTCATGGCGGGCCAGCGTGGTGAAATTGCAGGTTTCGCCGATCGCGTCGACCAGCGCGGCGAGGATGTGGTGGCGCTCCGCGGTCAGACCCGAGCGCATGGCGTTGAAGCCCACCCGCAGCAGGCGCGCGCCGGGCGTGAAGCGGCGCCCGCCGGGCTCGCGCACCACATAGCCGATCCGCTCGAGCTGCTGGCAGAGACGATGCGTCGTGGCCTTCGGCAAGTCGAGCAGGGCGCACAGCTCGGGCAGGGCGAGCGGGCGGTCCGAGGCGGCCACCGTCTCGATCAGTTGCAGGGCGCGCAGCACGACGGTGCTGCCGCCGGACTTGTCGCCTGCATCGGGGGATTTGTCTTCGCTCACCGTGGGCCTTCGTGGTGGAAAAAACAGCACGTCCCGGCCTATGCCGGACAATCGTCTCATCTTGCGGGATGAATTGTCTCAGATTTTGTTGACGGGCGCCATGACCCCGCCGAGGATTTGAAAAATAAGAATGTGAGGGGAAATGGCCTCGGAAGACTTCGATTACATCGTGGTCGGCGCCGGTTCGTCGGGTTGCGTGCTCGCCAACCGGCTCAGCGCCGACGCTTCGATCCGCATTGCGGTGGTCGAGGCGGGCCCACGCGATTCAAATTTCTGGATCCATCTGCCTATCGGCTACGGCCGCACGATGTGGGATCCGAAGGTCAATTGGAAATTCAAGACCGAACCGGAGCCGCAAATGAGCGGCCGCGAGGTCTATTGGCCGCGCGGGCGCGTGCTCGGAGGGTCGAGCTCGATCAACGGTCTGATCGTCATCCGCGGCCAGCAGGAAGACTATGACCGCTGGGCCGGACAGGGCGCGCCCGGCTGGTCATGGAACGAGGTGCTGCCCTATTTCATCAAGCTCGAGAACAATCCGGAATTTGGCGGCGAACAATTGCACGGCGCAAGCGGACCGCTGCCGGTCTCGAGCATCGGGCGCAAACACGAACTGATCGAAGCCTTCATCGCCGCGGCCGAGGCCAATGGCGTCCCGCGCACCAAGGATTTCAACGGCCGCAGGCAGGAGGGTGCCGGCTATTTCCAGCTCACCACGCGCAACGGCTGGCGCATGTCGGCGGCGGCGGCCTATCTGCGGCCGGCCGAGAAGCGGGCCAATCTCACCGTCCTCACCGACACGCAGGTGACGCGCGTCCTGTTCGACGGCCGACGTGCGGCCGGCATCACCTGTTATGGGCCGGGCGGCACGCGGACGCTGAAGGCGAAGCGCGGCGTCATCCTGTCCGCGGGCGCGATTCAATCCCCGCATCTGTTGATGCTGTCAGGCATCGGCCCCGGCCGCCATCTGCAGCAGAACGGCGTGCCGGTGCTGATCGACCGGCCGGCGGTCGGTCAGAATCTGCAGGATCATCTGCAATTCAGGCTGATCTACAAGGCGCGCAAGCCGATCACCACCAACGACGCGCTGCGCACGCTCTGGGGCCGCGCCAAGCTCGGGCTCGAATGGCTCTTGTTCCGCCGCGGAGCGCTGGCCATCGGCATCAATCAGGGCGGGCTGTTCGCACGGCTGATGCCGGAGGCCAAGTCGCCCGACATTCAATTTCACGTAGCGACGCTGAGCGCCGATATGGCCGGCGGCAAGGTACACGATTTCCCCGGCTTCACGCTGTCGGTCTGCCAATTGCGCCCGGAAAGCCGCGGCGCGATCGAACTCGCCTCGGGCGATCCGCTCGCGCGCCCGCGCATCTACGCCAATTATCTCTCGACCGCGACGGACCGCGATTACGCGATCAAGAGCATCCGCTTCGCCCGCAAGCTCGCGCATACGGCGCCGCTGGCCGATCTGGTCGCGGAGGAGGTGACGCCGGGGCCCGCGGTTGCAAGCGATGCCGACATCCTCGACTTCGCGCGCCGCAACGGCGCCACGATATTCCACCCTTCCGGAACCTGCCGCATGGGCACCGATGAAGCCGCCGTGGTCGATCCGCGGCTGCGCGTGCGCGGCGTCGACGGTCTGTGGGTGGTCGATTGCTCCATCATGCCGACGCTCGTTTCGGGCAACACCAATGTCCCGGCGATAATGATCGCGGAAAAGGCCGCCGACATGATTTTGGAAGACGCAGAAAAACAATCAAACGGGAGGAAACCATGGCAAGCGGAGCAATATCGGATCGCGATCTGAAACGCGTCGTTGCGGCAAGTCTGCTCGGCGCCACCATCGAGTGGTACGACTTCTTTCTGTACGGGACGGTGGCCGGCATCGTCTTCAACAAGCTTTATTTTCCGGCCAAGGACCCGGTGGTTTCGATCCTTCTGGCCTACGCCACCTTCGCGGTGGGATTCATCGCCCGCCCGCTCGGCGGCGTGATCTTCGGCCATTTCGGCGACCGCATCGGCCGCAAGAGCATGCTGGTGCTCACGCTCATGATCATGGGCGTCGCGACCGTGCTGATCGGGCTCTTGCCGACCTATCAGCAGATCGGCATCGCGGCGCCGGTCCTGCTGCTGATCTTGCGGGTGCTGCAGGGCATCGGCCTCGGCGGCGAGTGGGGCGGGGCGGTCTCCATGACCTACGAATATGCGACCGAGGACCGGCGCGGGCTGTTTGCCAGCTTCCCGCAGATCGGGCTGTCGATCGGCCTCTGCCTGAGCGCCGGCATCGTCGCGCTCGCCTCCAGCCTGCCGGAGGAGCAGTTCCTGTCCTGGGGCTGGCGCGTCGGCTTCATCCTGAGCTTCGTGCTGGTCGCGATCGGCCTCTATATCCGCCTGAAGATCATGGAGACGCCGGAATTCACCAAGCTCAAGGCGCAGGGGCAGGAGGTGGCGATCCCCTTCATGAACATGCTACGCGAATATCCGCGCAACGTGCTGCTCGGCATGGGCGCCCGCTACATCGACGGCGTGTTCTTCAACGTGTTCGCCGTGTTCAGCATCTCCTACCTGGTCAACACCGTGCACATCAACCGCACCACGGCGCTATGGGGCGTGTTCGCATCGGCCTTGGTGATGATCGTGTTCATCCCGCTGTTCGGCCATCTGTCCGACAAGTGGGGCCGCGGCCGCACCTATGCGATCGGCTCGGTGCTCCTGGCCGTTTCGGTGTTCCCGGCCTTCTGGGCGATGAGCGGGGGCAATATCGTGTCGATCTTCATCGCCATGATCGTGCCCTTCGGCATCATCTATGCGATGTGCTACGGGCCGGAAGCGGCGCTGTTCTGCGATCTGTTCGACGCGCGGGTGCGCTACACCGGCATCTCGTTCGTCTATCAGTTCTCCGGCATCTTCGCGTCCGGCATCACGCCGATCATCGCCACCTATCTGATTGCCGAGAACGGCAACCAGCCTTGGTATCTGTGCGCCTATGTGGTGTTCGCGGCGCTGATCAGCGCCTTCAGCGCCATGGCGATCAAGGGCAGGGCGACGATGCCGCGCGAAGCGGTGCGGCCGGCGGTGAGCGCGGCGCGCGCCTGACGGCGGCGCGGCGCGGGCGGCTTCAATCCTTGGCGGGGGCGGCCTTCTCGGCCGCCTTCGCCTCGTTCCAGAGCGCGTCCATTTCCGCCAAGGTCGCGTCCTGCGGCTTCTTCCCGCGCTGTGCCAGCGCGGCCTCGATGAAATGGAAACGGCGTTCGAATTTCAGGTTGGTATCGCGCAGGATGCCCTCCGGATCGGCATCCAGATGGCGGGCGAGATTGACCACCGCGAACAGCAGATCGCCGACTTCGGTGGCGGCATGCGCCTCATCGCCGGCGTCGAGCGCGGCCTCGATCTCGTCGGTTTCCTCGCGGATCTTCGCCAGCACCGCGCGCGGATCGTTCCAGTCGAATCCGACCTTGCCGGCTTTGTTCTGTAGCTTGAGGGCCCGCGTCAGTGCGGGCAGGACGACCGGTACGCCGTCGAGCGCGCTGGCAACGGCGGCGTCGCCGCGCGCGGCCTTGGCCTCGGCCTTTTCTTCGGCCTTTATCCGCTCCCAGAGACCCTTGACCGCCTCGGCGGTCTGTCCGGTTTCGTCGGCGAAAACGTGCGGGTGGCGGCGGATCATCTTGGTCGTGATCGCTTCGACCACGTCACCGAACGCGAAGGCACCTTGCTCCTCGGCCATGCGGGCATGGAAGACGACCTGCAGCAGCAGGTCGCCCAGCTCGTCCTTGAGCTCGCCCAGATCGCCGCGCGCGATGGCGTCGGCCACCTCATAGGCTTCCTCGAGCGTATAGGGCGCGATGGTGCGGAAATCCTGCTCCAGGTCCCAGGGACAGCCGGTCCCAGGCGTGCGCAGGGCCGCCATGATCTCGATCAGCCGAGAGATATCGCGCGACGGTTTCATCTATCCCCGATTCGCATAAGACATATTATGGAATATCTTAGCC
>Ga0182748_1003555_pt1 | contig 13062 bp, 8 predicted proteins | sample eDN3rd37CKraftOP_FD_128877 | JGI IMG/M metagenome (GOLD analysis project Ga0182748, IMG submission 128877) | Enriched Organic Plus compost microbial communities from Emeryville, California, USA - eDNA 3rd pass 37_C Kraft OP (version 2) (version 2) ...
CCGTACGCATAGAAAATAGCGGTCGCGTGTCGCCAGGCCGAAACACGGCGAACTGAAAATCGGATGGTGAAGGCGCGGCAGGCCGTTGGCGGCCAGCATGCCGAACACGGCGGCAAGAGCGGCGCACAATATGACCATCTCGAACGTGACGGGAATGAACATGGGCCAACTGTTCAGGGGCCGCCCGCCGATGTTCACGGGAAAAGACACGACGGCGGCATACCACTGCATGAAGAAGCCCGCCGCCCCTCCCAGCACGCCGCCAACCAGAGTGAAAAGGGGTACTTTGCTCGGCGGCAGATCCAGCGCTTCGGCCAAGCCCTCTACGGCATAAGGCGCATAGGCTTCGAGCCGCAGACAACGGTCCCGCCGGCGCAGGAGACGGATGGCGTCGAGCAGGGCCTCGGGCGTTTCGAAACGCCCCACCACGCCATAGAACCGGGGCGTCATGGCTTGCCCTCCTCAGCGGTTTCCTGGACCAGCCCGCGCATCTCGGCCATGGAGATCATGGGCAGATAGCGGACGAACATGAGGAACAGCCACACGAACAGGGCAATGGACGACAACAGGAAGATCCAATCCCAGACCGACGGAATGAATATGTCCCACGCGGAGGGCAGATAGTCCTGGTGCAGGCTCTGAACCACGATGACGAAGCGTTCCATCCACATGCCCGCATTGACCAGCAGGCTCACGATCAGCAGTGTGGGAACGCTGCGGCGCACCCGCCGCCACCATAGCAACTGCGGCACCGCGACGTTGCAGCACATATAGGCCCAGTACACCGGCGCGTAGACGCCGGTGAAGCGATCCCGGGTCATGTGTATTTCATAGGTGTCGCCGCTGTAGTAGGCGGTGAATAGTTCGCAGGCGTATCCGTAGGCCACGAAAAGACTGCAGGCCAGCATCACTCGGGCGGCCAGGTCCAGATGCCGCAGCGTAATGAAGTCCTGCAGACGGAAATAGTGGCGCAAGGGAATCGCCAGGGTGATGACCATGGCGAATCCGGAGAACAGGGCGCCGGCGACGAAGTAGGGCGGAAAGATGGTCGAATGGTAGCCGGGCGTATTGCCGATGGAGAAGTCCAGCGCCACCACGGTATGCACCGAGACCACCAGCGGCGTGGCCAGGCCCGCCAACAGCAGATAGGCGCTTTCATAATGGTGCCAATGCCGGGCGTCACCGCGCCAGCCCAGGGCGAAGATGCCGTAAGCCAGGCGTTTGCCCCGGCTCGCGGCCTTGTCGCGCAGCGAGGCCAGGTCGGGAATCAGGCCCACGTACCAGAACAGCAGGGAAACGAGCAGATAGGTGGATATCGCGAATATGTCCCACACCAGCGGGCTGCGCCATTGCGGCCAGAGCTCCATGCGGTTGGGATAGGGCAGCAGCCAGTAGGCGAACCATGGACGCCCAAGGTGGAATATAGGGAAGAGTCCCGCGATGCCGGCCGCGAACAGCGTCATGGCTTCCGCGTAGCGATTGATGGAGGTACGCCACCGCTGGCGCAGCAGCAGCAGGATGGCCGAGATGAAGGTGCCCGCATGGCCTATTCCGATCCACCAGACGAAATTGCCCAATGCGAAGCCCCAGGCCACGGGAATATTGACGCCGAACAGGCCCACGCCGCGCATAAAAAGCCAGGTGCTGGCGGCCAGCAGCGTCAGCACTCCGCAGAAGCTGATCAGCAAGGCGCTGCGCCAGCGCCAGTGCTCATGCCAGCCGCGCGTCCATGGGCCGCCTCGTCCCAATACGATGGCGGAGATCTTGTCGGTGACGCCGCCTGCCGTCCAGCCCGGGCCCAGTTCCGGCGTGCCGGGCGAAACGGCTTTTGCTTCGCGCTCAGCCATCGCCGTCCTCCGGAGCGGCCTCGCGATCCACGATGCGGGCCAGATAGCTGGTTCGCGGGCGGGTATTCAGCTCCGCCAGCACGGTGTAGTTGCGGGGCGACGCCTTGCTGCGGCTGACGCGGCTATGCGGGTCGGCGGTATCGCCGAACACGATGGCCTGTGTCGGGCAGGTCGCCTCGCAGGCGGTCACTACTTCGCCGTCCCTGATGGTCCGCCCTTGCTTCTGGGCCTCGATGCGCGCATGTGAAATGCGCTGGACGCAATAGGTGCACTTTTCCATGACGCCGCGCTGGCGCACCGTCACATCGGGGTTGGCATGCGCGGCGGCGCTGGGGTCGTGATCGGCGTAGTCGAAGAAATTGAAGTGCCTGACCTTGTACGGACAGTTGTTGGAGCAGAAGCGCGTGCCGACGCAACGGTTGTAGACCTGCACATTCAATCCCTCGCTGTCGTGCATGGTGGCTCCCACTGGGCAAACGACTTCGCAGGGTGCGTTCTCGCAATGCTGGCAGGCCATGGGCTGGAACTGAGTGCGGCCGCCATCCCCTTCGTGATAAAGATCGATGCGCATCCAGTGCATCGTCCGCCCGCGTGCAATCTCTTCCGGCCCGACGACGGGAATGTTGTTCTCGGCCTGGCAGGCAATGGCGCATGCATTGCATCCTATGCACGCATCGAGATCCACCGTCATGCCCCAGGCATGGCTGTCATATTCGCGTGGCGGGTAGAGCGAGGGCTGGGCCGCGCTGCCGCGTACGTCCGCATTCGAGCTTTGCAGGCTGACGATGCGCACGGGCTCGCGTCCCGCCAATCCCATTTCGTGCTGGGTGACCGCTAAGGCATGGCGTTGGTCGGCCGGCTGCAAACACAGTGGAAGGCAGCGCCGCGCCGCGCCGTTGCGCGTGTCCTGCAAGACGTAGGCGTCGAAGCCGCGGCCTTGCGCCTTGGCGCCCGCATGGCGCCGTCCGAAGCCGAGAGGCAGGATGACGACGCCATCGGCCTGGCCGGGCACTATCCATATGGGCGCGAGCAGCTTGGCCGACGCATCCGTCGACGACAAGGACACCACATCGCCGTTGCGCAGCGCATGCCGGCGAGCGGTGCCGGGGCTGAGCAAGGCGGCGTTGTCCCAGGTGATTTTGGTATAGGGCCGGGGCAGCTCCTGAAGCCATGCATTGTTCGCGTGACGGCCCGCGACGATGCCGCTGTCGTTGACGAACACGGCAAGGAGTTCGCCTTCTTCGGGGGCCGGTTCGATCTCTTCGGGAACCTGCGCAGCCAGGGCTCGGGCATCCAGATTCAGCGCAGGCCCAGCGGGCTCGCCGTCGATCACGCCGCGGCGCAGGGCCTCATCCCACCGCTGCTCGAAATCGTGCGCGTCCTCCATGTCCCATAAGTTTCGCCAGAAGGCTCTGACCCGCTCATGAGCGCCGGCCGTACGGGTGTCAGCCAGCATGTCCATCACCTCGTGCGGCGACCGGCCGCCATACAGGGGCGCAATGACGGGTTGTATGAGGCTGGCCGTGCCGTCGATGCTGCGCGCATCGCTCCAGGCCTCGAGCTCATGCGCCATGGGAATGTGCCAATCGCAGGCGTGCGCCGTCTCGTCGCGATAAAGGCCCATGTGCACCGAGAAGGGTATTTTGCTCAAGGCTCCGGCGAAGTCGAGCGCGCCGGGGCTGTCGTACACCGGATTCACGTCCAGCATGATGAGGGTCCGCACCGCGCCGTCCCGCATGGCGTCCACGAGCTCGTTCAGTGTGCCCGGCGAAACCCCGGACGTTCCTATACCGGCCGCGCCTGTGCCGGCCGCCTCCGCACCGGCCGATTGCAATGCGAGGCGTGGCTCCGTGGGCAGCTGTTGCGCCGTGGGAATGATTGTCTGGCCCAGATTGCCCAGATGAGCATTGATCCGCCATGCCATGAGATGAGCGCGCGGGGACAGGCTGTGCCCGGGCGCGACGACGCAGGCGCCGGGTGTGGAGCGCAGCTGCGCGCACACGGAATCCAGCCAAGCGGGTCGTGCCTCGGTTTCTTGCGGGGACACTGCGGCAGGCACGCCAAGCCGTGATGCAACGGCGTCGAGCGCGGCTTCCATGTCGGCGGGGGACAAGGCGACGCGCAAGTCCGCGATAGCGCCGCACAGGCCGGGTGTGCTCTCCAGCGCGAGCATGCGCGCCCGCGGCTCGCCGCGTCGAGCCTGCATGAAATCGTGGGCGTTGCGCACGCCGTCGGCCGATGGCCCGAACAGATCGGCGTCGACGCTCAGCACCGTGCGCGCCCGGTCCAGGCGGTAGACCGGCCGCACGGGCCGTCCGAACAGGCGTCGGGCCACTTGCGCCGCGGCGTCGCAGCCGGCCGGATCATGCACATGCCAGCTTGCGCCGGGAAAGCGCGCCAGGACTTCCCCGATTTGCGCCAGCAGAGTGGGCGAAGACACCGGGCCGGACAATAGACGCAGTCCCTTGCCCTGTGTGCCGGCCTCTTCGCGTAATTGCGTTGAAAGGGAATCGAGCAGGGCCGACCAGGTCGACGGCTGGGCGCCGTGCATCACGATGCGGGAACGCTCGGGATCCCAGAGTGTAAGTATGGCGGCTTGCGATTGGGCGTCGGCTGCGCCCAGGCTCGCCGGATGGATCGGGTTTCCTTCGATCTTGACGGGTCGGCCCGACTCGGTCTCCACCAGTACACCCACGCCATGGCCCTCGTGCAGCAAGGTGGTGGCATAGAAAACCGGATCGCCGGGCGCCATGCCCTCCGGCATGTTCACATAAGGCCTGATCTTTTCGGCGGGAGGCTGGCTGCAGCCCGAGCCGGCCAGAGCCGCGGAGGCCGCCATCAGCTTGAGCATGCGGCGGCGGCCGCCGTCGACGCCGGCCGGCATGGTGGTATTGATTGCGGGTGCGACTACACGTCTCATGGCGTACTTCACTCAACGATGGCAGGTGGAACAATCGGTCAGGCGCCGGGAGTCTTCCAGCCGCAGGGACTGCACCAGCCGTTCGGCCTGCGCATCGCTGAGCGCGGGAAAGCTCCCCATGGCGGTGATGTGGTCCAGCGGCACTATCCGTCCCGAAGGATCGCGGTGGCAGTCCAGGCACCATTGCATATCCGGCGCCTGCCGCCGTACGAGCACCGGCATCTGATCCACCCTGCCGTGGCAACTGACGCAGGCCACGCCCTTGTTCACATGGATGCTGTGATTGAAGAACACGAAGTCGGGCAGGTCGTATACGCGATTCCATGCGATGGGTTTGCCGCTTTGCATGCTTTCATGCAGGGGCGCCAATGCGGGCGCGTCGCGAAACAGCTGCGAATGGCAGCTCAGGCAGATGCCGGTGGCGGGCATGCCGGCCGAGGCCGAGGTTTCGACCGTGGTGTGGCAATAGCGGCAATCTATGCCGTCGTCCCCGACGTGATGCTTGTGACTGAAAGATATGGGCTGGGACACGGCCACGCCCGGCTCGACCGGCGAGGTGGTGCGCCAGAACATGCCTGCCACCGTCAGGACCAGCAAACCCACTGGTACCAGCAATATCAGCTTTACCAGCAAGACTTCCGAACGTTCCAGAAGCTGCGGCATGTCGGCCCCTCAGTGCAGTGAGTGTGAGATCAGGCGCTTGTAGCGCGGTCCATATTCATGCACGGCCTGCCGAACCTTGTCGACTTCGTCCGCGGAAACGGCGGGCGCCTTATTGCCCCAGGCATTGCGCACGTAGGTCAGCACGTCGGCGATCTCCTGATCGTCCAGCTTCCAGTCGAAGGCCGGCATGGCCAGGCCCGTCGGCAGTTCAGGCGGGTCGGCCATGAAGTCTCCGGCCAGCACTACCTGTATCAGTGTCTGCGGCCGCTCGGCCTGGACGGGAGGGCTGTCCGCCAGCGGCGGGAAGGCGTCTTTCTGCCCTTTGCCGTCGGCCATGTGGCAGCCCATGCATTGATCCACGTATATGCCTTTGCCGCGCACCATGGTCTCTTTGGCGATCTTTTGTTCTCTTTCATCATCGCCGCCGACATGGTGCGCGGGGATGTCCTTCAGGTAGCTTGCCATGGCGGCAAGATCCTCCTTGCTGAGGTGGCGGGTGGAATTCATGACCACTTCGGTCATGGGGCCGGTGCTCGCGGTGTCCCGATTGGCCCCGGTGGCCAGGTACTGTACGATGTCGTCGGCCGACCAGCTTCCCAGGCCGTCCCGCTGATGGCCGGTAAGGCTGGGAGCGAACCAGCTTTCGCCGGCGTCGCCGCCCTGCATCGGCTTGTCGTGACTCGATGCGCCCAGCATGTTCTTGGGCGTGTGACAGGCGGCGCAGTGTCCCAGCCCGGTGACCAGGTAGGCGCCGCGGTTCCATTCCTGCGACTTCGCCGGATTGTCGACGTACTGCCCCGGCTTGAAGAACAGCAGCTTCCATCCAGATACCAGCTGCCGCCAGTCCAGCGGCCACATCAGCTCATTTTCGGGCGGAAGGGCCCGCGCGGGTTCCAGAGTATCCAGAAACGCTTTCAAGGAGTCGGCGTCCTCGCGCGTCATCTTCGTGAACCACGGATAGGGGCAGGCCGGATACAGGTTCTCGCCGTCCTTGCGTACGCCTTCGTGCATGGCTCGGTAGAAATCGTCGGACGTCCACTTGCCGATGCCCGTTTCGAGATCGGGCGTGATGTTGCTGGAGTAGATGGTGCCGAAAGGCGTCTCCACCGGATAGCCGCCCGCAAAGGGCTTGCCGCCCTTCACGGTGTGGCACGATACGCAATCGCCCGCCGCCGCCAGGTAGCGGCCTCGCTGGATGTCGGTGAACTCGGTGCCTTGCGCGCGCGCAGTGATGGTCAGCGCGCACAGGCAACCCAGTAACAGCCCGGCCAGTTCATGAGAGTGTGCATGCATGACGCCTCCTGATCATGCCTGGACCAGCGGCCCGGGGTTCTTCAAGTACATGCCGCGGATGGCGTCGGCCGCCCAGTAAGCCAGCGCGCCGACTGTCCCGGTGGGGTTGTAGCCCCCGTTCTGGGGAAAGTTGCAGGCGCCCACCACAAATACATTGGGCACGTCCCAGCTTTGTAAATAGCGGTTGACCACGCTCGTGCGGGGATCGTCGCCCATGACCGCGCCGCCTGTGTTGTGCGTGGTCTGGTAGGGCACGATCGAGTAAGGCTTCTTGCGGTTTTTCACATTGATGGAGCGCGGCCCCATCGCCTTGGCAATGCCCTCTGCCTTGGCTGTGAGAAAGTCCGACATCCGATAGTCGTTGTCATGGAAATCGAAAGTCAGGCGCAGCATGGGGTTGCCATAGATGTCCTTATAGGTCGGGTCCAGATCGAGATAGGCCTGTCGATGGCTCACCACGCTGCCATGCGTGGATATCGACACGCTTTTCAAGTAGTTTTCGGCCATGGCCTTCTTCCAGCCGGCGCCCCACTTGGGTGTGTCCTTGGGCAGATGATGTTGCAGAATAGGCCGGCCGCCCGTCGTCCACAGGGCGATGTATCCTCCTCCGATGAAGCCTTCAGGTCCATGATCGAAGTTGTCGGTATTAAAATCGTCGATGGCCTGTCCCAGCGCGCCCGCTCCCATATAGGGGTTGATCAGTTCGTCGACGAATACCTCGACCGAGGAGGTGATCTGATAGGCGTAGTTGCGCCCCGTGACCCCCGTTGCGCTTGCCGGATCGTAGGGCGTGCCTATGCCGGAAAGCAGCAGCAAATGGACATTGTGATGTGCAAAGGCGCACAGAATCACCAATTGCGCCGGCTGTTCGTATTCCTGGCCTTGCAGGTCGCGGTACAGCACGCCCTTGGCCTTTTTGCCGGTGCTGTCGAGTACGACGCGGGTCACGTCGCATCCGGTGCGGTACGTGAAGTTGTCCTTTTTGAGCAGCACGGGCAATATGGTCGATTGCGGCGAAGCCTTCGAATAGTTGCCACAGCCGAACCACTCGCAGAAGCCGCAATACGTGCACTGGCCCATCTGAACGCCCAGAGGGTTTTTGTAGGGCCGCGATGCGTTGGCCGCCGGCGCGGCGAAGGGGTGGTAGCCGAGCTCGCGTGCCGCTTTGTCGAACATCAGCGAGCCCGCACTGCGTTCGAGCGGCGGCAGAGGATACGGGCGGCTGCGCGCCCCTTCGAACGGGTTTCCCTTTGACTGGCGTGTGCCGCCCAGATTGCCTGCCAATCCGGACACGCCGCACAGATACTCGAAGCGATCGTAGTAGGGTTCCAGCTCTTCGTAGCTTACGCCCCAGTCCTGGATGGTGAGGTCTTCGGGAATGAAATCTGCGCCGTAGCGCTCTTCGGTGTGCGAGCGCAGTACGAAGTCGTCGGGCAGGAAGCGCCACGTCTGCCCGTTCCAGTGCACTCCCGCTCCGCCTACGCCCGCGCCCGGCCTGAAAGAACCCAGGTTGCGCATGGGCAGCGCCGTCTGGTCGCGGCTGTTGCGAAAGCTCAGCGTCTCGCGCACGGGCGCCTGGAACAGGCCGTCGCGCACCGCATACTTCAATTCGTCCTGTATGTGCGTGGTCGCAAAATCGGGCACGGTGGCGCGGTCCACGCCGCGCTCCAACGCAAGCACCTGCAGCCCTTCTTCAGTTAGCTCCTGGGCAATGATAGAGGCCGTCCAGCCGAATCCCACCAATACGACGTCCACCGGCCTCAGTCTTTTGGCCATTTCTCCTCCTTCATGAAAGCATGCGCATGCCGTCCCGGCCCATCAGGCCCACGGGGGGCAGGGTGTAGGGCTCGCCGTAGCGCGTGATTTCTTTGACATAGTTGTAGCGGGGGCCTGGAAAGCCGATCAGTTTCCAGCCCGCGAAATTGCGATTGCCGCCATACATCGGATCGGATAGAAACCCTTCCTGGGTGTTTTGCCAGAGCATCGAAAAGAAGGCCTGAGAGGGAAACTCTTCCAGCTCGATCTTGTTCTCATCCAGATCGTGCAGGACGTGTTCCTGGTCCTCGGCAGACAGCTCGGCATAGACCTTGCCGTCGAAGCGATCACGGCAGTGAGCGTCTATGCCGGCAATCGCCTTGCGATACAGCTGAGCCGGGGTTTCCCTCAATTGATAGCCTTGCTGATCCGAGCCCGACGCCCATGGCCCTTCCATGTACCAGCGGTCGGCTCGGCCATAAGGCCCCGACAGCTGGCGGTCGATAAAAAAAGGAACACCCGCTTCGAGGGCGCCGGGATCATTGGCGTCTCCGGGGATGAGCCGCGCCGTGGCGGCTTCGATGAAGCGGTATTCGTTCGGTGAAAAGAAAGTTCGGGCCAGCGTTGGGCTCTGCGCGTCGCTGCTACAGGCCGGCAGCGCCAATACGACGGGCAAAGCCAGCGCGCCCTGCACGAACCGCCGGCGGCCCAGAAGACAGGGGTCGTCGCTTAGCCAGCCGGTCGAGGAAACCAGAGTACGAGCACGTGACAGTAAATCGCCCGCGATGCCGTTCTGTGGTTTGTTGGCTGTGGTCATGGGTGTCTCCGCATGGCAATATGGCCACGACCCCCCAGCAAAGTGTGTACCTGAATGTAAGCTGACCCAGCGCGGAGCGCCGGAAATCTGTCTGCATGTGCTCGTGCTGTGCTTTATTCAGTGCCATATCAGCGATAGCTTTGCGCCGAATTCGTGTATACACAAGTAATTTGCGGAAGCCGAACCTGCCGGTCCGGCTTCCGCATTTGCACCGCATGGATTCAGCTCAGGGCTCGACGCACTCGAAGCTGGAAGCCACTTTCGGATCTCCGTTCCCGTCGTACTTGGCGTACAGCGGATACGGGCACAGGGGCCGGCTTTCGACGCCGCTCAACGTGCTGTCGGGCGAGGCCATGGCGATCACCTGCTCGGGCGCCTTGTCATTCTCCACCCAGTCGACCAGAGCCGTCAGCAAATCGAACTGGCTGGTGGAGGGCCCGCCGCCGCAGTGGTTCTGGCCCGGAACCGTGAACAGGCGGACATAGTCGCCGGCCCTGGCGTCGGCGCTTTGCAGGTTCTCGTACCACTGAATAGTGTCATGCACCGAGAACACCGGATCGCTGGTGCCGTGGTGGACGATCATCTTCCCGCCCTTGGCGTTGAATGCGCCGAGATCGGTGGGATCGGGCGGGGTCATGAACTCCATCGACGATTCGGTGTAGACATCGGTGCGGCGGTAGATGCCGGGTGCATCCGTATCGAAGTTGTAGCCCAGCAGATAGTCGATCAGGCCGTGCCCGGCGCCGGGCACCTGCACGGGCGGCGTCATGAAGATGTAGGGCAGGGCAGATCCGCCCATGGTGGCAATGATGGAGTTGGGGATGGTGGGATCGGGGTTGGGAAACGGCATGGCCAGCTTCCAGATGCGCCAGCCCATCTCGCCCACCCCGGCATCCCACGGCCAGCTGGCGTACAGCGATTGATTCTGGGCGTTCCTTGGCCCATCGAACACCCGGACCAGGGCGTCGACTTTCGCCGCGTCGCCCAGGCAGTCGGTGCCCGGAGTCTGGCCGGAAGCGCAAACCAGTTCTTTCACCGGATCAAAGGCGGCCTGGCAGGCGGCAGAGTTCAAGATCATGCCGTCCTTCAGGCCGTCCAGAGCGTCGCATGCGCCCAGCACCTTGCCGGCCACGAGCTGCATGTCGGGCACGGTGAACGATTGTTCGATGATGGGCCGATTGGTGGCGGCGTCACGGGGTGCGACGCCGGCGAATTGCTGGTTGTCCCAGGCGTGCTGGATGCCGGCCTTTGGCAGATTGAAGCCGGGGTTGCCGGCGATGACGCCGTCATACAAGTCCGCAAAGCGCGAGGCGGCCACCATGGCCTGGCGGCCGCCGTTGGAGCAGCCGACGAAGTAGGAGCGATCCGCGCCTTTATCGTAATGGCGCTGGATGAGCGTTTGCGCCGCTTTGGTGACCTCGCCAACGGCGTTGTAGCCATAGTCGATGCGGGCCTGGGGGTCGACGCCGAACAGCGAACCGCCGGCGGGCGTGCCGTCGTCGACGCTCTTGTGTCCGCCATCGGTGCTGGCGACGGCATACCCTTCGCTCAATGCGTTGGTGGTTTGGCCTTCGCCGGGCAGGCTGCCCAGCGCAGGGTTGACGGCGCCGTCGGTGCCGCCGCCGCCCTGGAAGAAGAAGCGGCCGTTCCAATCGGTGGGCAGGCGCACTTCAAAACCGATGGCGTATTGCTGATTGTCGACCTCGCTCTTGCGTTCGTTCAAGTGGCCTTCCACCAGGCAGTGCGCCGGCGTGGATTGGCTGGTGCCGGGGTCGGTGGCCGGATTGGCGACGGCGTTGGTGATGACCAGGCCCGGAACGTCAAGGGCTTCGGTGGTGATGTCGGCGCAGCCGAGCTGCGGCGGGTCGTCGGGCTTATTGTCGCTGCCGCTGCTGCTGTGGCAGCCGTACAGCAGGGCGGTCAATGCGGCCAGGGTGGTAAGGGTAAGGCGCTTCTCCATGCATGTCTCCCATTTGCTTGTTGTTGGTGATTGGCGATGGCGCTTGCCGATAATGCAGGCCTTAAATCAAGGTAATATCAGGTAACCTGATATATAGCCAATACTACATGGCGCGCCATTGGATGACAAGCATGAATAGGATCCAGAAAAACCCTAAAGGAGGCGGGCCTCGTTCGGGCCGGACAAGTTGCCGCCGCTTCAGAATTTGTATTGCAGGCCAGCCACGAACAGGTTGTATTTCTGGCGGCCCATATTCACGTGCCAGGTCGCGGTGGGAAGGTGCAGGCCGGGATAGTCGGTGGCGCCGAACTTGTAGCTTGTGGCGTCGATGGACAAATGCCTGTATTCGGCGAACAGGCGCAGGTTCTTGGTGATGTGCCCCTTGATGCCGGCTTTGACCTGCATGGCGAAGGCGGAGTCCGACGCGTCCGGATCGGAATTGAAGTGATTGATGCCGGGTTCGGACGGGTTGGCGGAATCGGAGCCTTTGATGGACACGAAGGCCATGCCGGCGCCCAGGCCTATGTAGGGGAAAACTTTGCTGGAGTAGGGCGTTTCGAGGGTGAAGATCGCATTGGCCAGGAAGACCCCGGCCGTGGTGGGAACAGTGACATACTGCATGCCCAGGAAGCGCGGCATGACGGGCATTTCGCCGGTGGGCGAATGTTTGCCGATGTAGATGCCTTCGAGTTCGGCCGCCGGCCGCAATCCCCAGTTCGAATCGAGGTTCAGGCGGTTCCATTCGTAGCCGAGATGCGCGCCGCCCAAGGCGACGCTGGTGCTGCTTGCGGTGGAGCCCTTTGCGTTGATGGGCAGTATGGGCAGCTTTTGCGGCGGACGCAGGTAAACCGCGCCTTGCTGTTGCAGACTCGTCGCGGTGGCGGCGCCCAGACCGCCGAATAGACCCACATACATACCCTGGTCGTTTGCCGCCTGCTCCGCGATGGAAGGCGAGCTTGTCGTCATGCAGGCGAACAGGAGCGCTGCGAGATACGGTGTTTTAACCATGTGTCTTCCAATTTCTGTATCGACTAGATATACATAGTTACCTGCGATATGGTAGACGGTTTGCAGTTGCGAAGCCAGACTTCCGGCCGTCACGGACCGCGTCCTGCCCGATGCTACACTCGACCGCTGTTGGCCGCCGCACTGGGCGGGGCGGCCTTGGCAACCGTTTTACAAGGCATGAGGCATGGGCAGCACACTTGCAATCGTCGTTTCGCTTCTTCTCCTGATGTATCTCGCTTACCGGGGAATCACAGTGCTGCTGCTGGCTCCCCTGATGGCCGCGCTGGCGGTGCTGCTGTCGGGAGAGATCTCTTATTTTCTGCCCATCTACACCGAAACCTTCATGTCGGCGCTCAGCGGCTATGTGCTGCAGTTCCTGCCGATATTCCTGCTGGGCGCCTTGTTCGGGCAGCTCATGGCCGATTCGGGCGCGGCCAACACGATCTCGCGCTGGATCGTCGAGCGCCTGGGCCACAAGCACGCCATTCTGACCGAGGTGCTGGCCTGCAGCGTATTGACCTACGGCGGCGTATCTCTATTCGTGGTGGCCTTCGCCATCTACCCCATTGCGCGCAACCTGTTCCGTGCGGCGGACATTCCGAAGCGGCTCATTCCGGCCTCCATTGCGCTGGGTTCCTTTACCTTTACCATGACGGCGATGCCCGGCACGCCGGCCATCCAGAACGCCATCCCGATCCCTTATTACGGCACCAATGTCTTTGCCGCGCCGGGGCTGGGCATAATCGCCAGCATCATCATGCTGGGCGGCGGCCTGTGGTGGCTGCTGACGCGCCAGGCC
>Ga0182748_1003563_pt1 | contig 13045 bp, 12 predicted proteins | sample eDN3rd37CKraftOP_FD_128877 | JGI IMG/M metagenome (GOLD analysis project Ga0182748, IMG submission 128877) | Enriched Organic Plus compost microbial communities from Emeryville, California, USA - eDNA 3rd pass 37_C Kraft OP (version 2) (version 2) ...
CAGGAGGGGCGCATCGGCGGCGCGGCACTGGATGTCTATGCCGTGCAGCCGCTGGCGGCGGATCATCCGCTGCGGTCCCTGCCCAATGTCGTGCTCTCGCCCCATGTCGCAGGCCTCTCCCGCGAATCCGCCACGCGCATGAGCCAGGTGGCGGCGGAAGAGGTGGTGCGCGTCCTGCGCGGCGAGCGGCCGGTCAACCTGATCAACCCCGAAGCCTGGGAGGCGCATCAGCGGCGCCGCGCGACGCCATGAGGATCACCCGCGTCGAGGCCAGCTGGGTCCATGTTCCGATCCCGCCCGAGCGCCAGCATGTCAGCGATTTCGGCCGGCAGCCCAGCTTCGACTCCGTCATCGTCCGCCTGGAGACGGATGCCGGCATCACCGGCTGGGGCGAGGCCAAGGCCGGTGTCGCCAGCACCGCCGCCTGCACCGGCCTGGCCGCCATCATCAACCATGATTTCGCGCCGCTGCTGTTGGGCGAGGATCCGCGCGACATCTCCCGCCTCTGGGATGTGCTCTACAACCTGCCGCGCCAGGGCTACGCCATCGCGGAAGGGCATGTCTTCCCGCAGCTTGGCCGCCGCGGGCTTTCCATCAGCGCCATCGCGGGCGTTGACCTCGCCCTCTGGGACATTCTGGGCAAGTCGCTCAACGCACCGGTCTGGCGCCTGCTCGGCGGGCGGCGTGCCGCACGCATGCCGGCCTACGCCTCCGGCGGCTGGGCGGACGAGGCCGGCATCGGGGCGCAGCTGCAGGGCTACATCGACAAGGGCGGCTTCCGCGCAGTGAAGATGCGCGTCGGCATCATGGATGGCTCCCCTGCCCGCTCGGCCGCCCGCGTCCGCGCTGCGCGCCGCGCGCTCGGCCCGGAGATCAGGCTGATGGCCGATGCCCATGGCACCTGGACCGTGGCGGAGGCGAAGGCCTTCTGCCGCATGGTCGAGGATTGCGACCTGACCTGGTTCGAGGAGCCGGTCACCGCGGACGACAAGCAGGGCCAGGCGGAGGTGCGGCGCTCCTCGGCGGTGCCCATCAGCAGCGGCGAAAGCGAGTTCACCCGCCACGACTTCCGCGAGCTGGCCGAACTGCGTGCGGCGGACGTGCTGCAGCCCGACCTTGCGATCGCCGGTGGGCTCACCGAGGGGCTGCGCATCGGCGCCATCGCCAGCGCCTTCAACCTGCGCCTCGCGCCGCATCTCTGGTCGGGCGCACCGGCTTTCGCGGCGGGGCTGCATCTGGCGGCCAGCAGCCCGGCCGGCTTCATCCTGGAATATTCCCTCGGCCACAACCCGATGCTGCATGACCTGGTGGAAGAAAGCTTTCCCGTCGTGGACGGCATGGTGGAGGTGCCCGACCGCCCCGGACTCGGCATCACGGTGCGCGAGGAATTCCTGCAGCAATATACGAGGCGTCCATGAAGATCCGGGAGATCAGGGCCTATCCCACCAGCTTCCCGCTGCCGCCGAACAGCGGTCCGCGCCTCGGCATCGGCCAGGCGGTGAAGCGTGACTGCGTCATGGTGAAGGTGACGACCGAGGACGGCATCGTCGGCTGGGGGGAAAGCCATCATGGCCGCGCCCACACCGCCATCGCGAAGCTGATCGAGACGACGCTCAGCCAGCTCATCCTCGGCATGGACGCGGCGGATGTCACCGGCATCTGGGCCAGGATCTACAAGTACCAGCTCGGCAGCCACGGCATGGGCGCGGCCACCGCCATGGCGATGTCGGGCATCGACATGGCGCTCTGGGATATCCGCGGCAAGGCGGTGGGCTGGCCGCTCTACCGGCTGCTGGGCGGCACGCGGCGGCCTGTCGCGGCCTATGCCGGCGGCGTCTCGCTCGGCTTCCAGATGCCGGCCAGCCTGATCGACGAGGCGCAGCCCCATGTGGAGGCCGGATACAAGGCGGTGAAACTGCGCATCGGCGACACGGTGCGCGACGATATCGCGCGCATGGAGGCGGTGCGCAACGCCTTCGGCGACAGCCTCGTCATCCTGACGGATGCGAATACGGGCTACTCCATCACCGATGTCCGCCAGGTGATGCCGGCGATGGACAGCCTGAACATCGGCTGGCTCGAGGAGCCCTTCCCCGCCCACGACCACCACCTCTACGCCCAGGCGCGCGGCTATGGCCACACGCCGCTCGCCGCTGGCGAGAACCACTTCACGCGCTTCGAATTCACCCGCGTGCTGGAGGACCGGGTCATCACCATCTGGCAGCCGGACCTGTCGAAATGCGGCGGCATCACCGAGGCCCTGCGCATCGCCGCCATGGCCGGCGCCTTCAAGATCCCGATCAACCCGCATTCCTCCATGACGGGCGTGAACCAGGCGGCCTCCATCCACCTGCTCGCGGCCATCGAGAATGCCGGCTACTTCGAGGCCGATATCTCGAAGAACAACCTTTTCCGCGATGCGCTCGGCAGCGAGCCCTGGCGCATCCAGCGCGACGGCACCGTGCTGCCGCTCGATGCGCCGGGCATCGGCGTGGAGGTGGATGAAGGCTTCCTCGCGGCACATCCGCCGATCGAAGGGCCGGGCTACGTGTGACGAACCGGTAGGGAGGAAACAAGCCATGAGACGTCGATTGCTGGCCGCAGCGCTTCTGCTGCTGGCCGCCATGTTGCCTGCGCGCGCGCAGGAATTCCCCAGCCACGACATCCGCTTCCTCTGCGGCTTCGCGCCCGGCGGCACCTGCGACCTGCTCTCCCGCATCCTGGCCGAGCATCTCACGCCCATCCTCGGCCAGCGGGTGGTGGTGGAGAACCGCACCGGAGCATCCGGCAACATCGCTGCGGACCTCGTGGCCAAGTCCGCCCCGGACGGACATACCGTGTTGCTCGCCACCATGGCGCTCTACACCATCATGCCCCAGATGCCGGGCATGCGGCTGCCCTTCGACGTGGACCGCGACCTGACGCCGATCAGCAACGGCGCCAACATCTACAATGTCCTCGTCGTCAGCCCGCGGGGCGAGATCCGCAACGTGCGCCAGTTGATCGAGATGGCGAAGGCACGGCCTGGCGGACTCACCTATGCCAGCGCGGGCAATGGCGGCAGCCAGCACCTGGCGGCCGAGTATTTCAAGCGCCTCACCGGCGTTGACCTGCTGCACGTGCCCTATCGCGGCGGCGCACCGGCCATCGTGGACATCGTCGCCGGGCGCACCGACATGATGTTCGGCAACCTGCCGGAATTCCTGGGCCAGATCCGCGACGGCGGGTTGCGCCCCGTGGCCTATGGCGCGCCGCGGCCCTCGCCGCTGCTGCCCGAGCTTCCGCTGATCAGCGAGACGGTGCCGGGCTTCACCATCCGCAACTGGTTCGGCGTCGCCGGGCCCGGCAAGCTGCCAAAGCCGATCCTGGATCGCTGGGTCGCCGCCATGCGCCAGGTCAATGCCGATCCCACCTTCCAGAAGCGGTTGGCGGAGAACGGCATGGAGAGCCTGATCGACGGGCCGGACGCCTTCCGCGCCACCATCGCCGAAGACCGGGAGCGCTGGGGTGAGGTGATCCGCGCCGCCAACATCCGCGCGGACTGAGCGCCCGGGCAAGGGATGCGGCGCGCGCCGGAATGGTCAGCGGCCACGATTGGCGCGCCTGTGCAGCCGCTCGCATTGCGTGCTCTCGCCGACGCCGAGCTGGATCGTCGGCAGCAGGGCCAGCGGGCCGGCAAGCACGCCGAGCCCGGCGGCCGCTCCGGCGCGCGCCGCCAGCTCGGCAGGCTCGGGCCCGACATCCGGGTCCTTCAGGGTACCGGTGATGAGGATCGGCGTCGGCAGCGTGCCGACGGTGAACTGCTTCGATTGCGTGCGGATGCGCAGGTCCAGCCGCTCGGAGCGGAGCGCCACCTGACCGCCGCCGGTGACCAGGGAGCTGTCGGTCTCCATCAGCAGCGCACGGGTGGACAGCGTGCCGCGGCGGAGCGCGAAATCGCCGATCAGGCATTCGACCCGCTCGCGATCCGGCAGGCCGAGCGCCGAGAGCAGCGCCTTGGCGAATTGCAGCCCCGAAAGATCGACCAGGAAGGCGCTGAGCGTGCCGCCCACCATCACCACCGTCAGCGCGCCATCGCCATGTCCGAGGATCTCGGCGAGGGACCGGCCCGTGCCTTCGACGCGCCCCACGCCACCGAGCCGACCGGTGCCACGCACCCCGGCCGCGCCCACCAGGCGGGAGAAGTCCACGCGGCGCAGCTCGATCTCCCCGGCTGCGTGCAGCGCCTCTCCCTCCCGCGGCGTCAGGGTGAAGTGGCCGGCGAGCTGACCGTCACCGATCGGAAAGGCCAGGCGCTTCACGTCGATGACGCCGTTCACGATGTCGAACTGGGTGACGAGCCCATCGAAGGGTACGCCCCGCCCCTCGATCCGCTCCGCACGGTAGTCGACATGGATATCGGCCAGGCGCAGCCGCGGCAGGCTGATCGGCTTGTCCGGCAACAGGCGCGGCTGCGCCTCCTCCCGCCGCAGCGCCTCGCGCTGCTGTGGCGTCAGCCCGGGGGTCGCACGGCGCCCGGGCTGCGTGCCGATGAAGCCACCGAGATCCGCCAGATCAACCCGACGTGACTGCACCTCTGCCGCCACCACGGGCCGCTCGCCCCCGGTGGTGATGATCAGGCCGCCCGAGATGTCGCTGCGCCCGAGCCGCCCCTCGGCGTCGAGCAGGCGTACCCGCCCGGCGACATAGTCCAGCCGCCCGGTGAGGCGGAAGGGTGGCGTCGTCGGGAAGGGCACGCCGCTCAGCGGTTGCAGCAGTGCCATGTTGGGGCCCGCGGTCTCCAGGCGCAGGTCGGCGCCACGCAGTGCGAGCGGATCGCGCAGCGTGCCCTTCAGCATGGCCTTGGTCGGCCCATTGGCGAGTTCCAGGTGCACCGGCCAGGGGCGCGCAGCGTCACGCAGGTTCAGCACGGCGCCGCCGGCGAGCTGCGCGGTGATGGGTTGCCCGGCGTAAGTGCCCTCGGCCCGGGCGGCGATCCGTGGCTCCTCGCCGGGCGGGTCCTGCGTGCCGAAGGACACCGCGAAGTCGGCGGCGAGGCGGGCGACCGCGACATGCGCCCGTCCCTCCCCTATCCGCAGCGCACCGATGCGCGGGCCGGGGGGCGCATCGGCCGGGGCCGTCTCGCCCGGCGGCCCGGAGCCGGCGAAGACGTAGTTCGCGCGCCCGTCCTCCAGCGCCCGGGCCTCGATCTGCGGGCGCTCGACCTCGATGCGCGGTACCACCCAGAGGCCCTCGCGCAGCCAGGCCATCAGGTCGAGGTCGAGCGTCGCACGGGGCACGCGGGCGAGGGGCGGCGCATCCTCGGGGAAGTCGGGCGGATTGCCGAGGACGACATCCTCGGCGGTGATGGTGGCGATCCGTCCGGGGTTGATGTGCAGCCGCCCGATGGCGACCGGGCGACCGAGCGCAGCGGAGGCACGCGACTCGACCAGCGGGCGCAGGAGCGGCCCGGCGAAGGCCAGGGCTGCGCCGATGAGCACCAGGAGCGTCAGCAGGGGCAGGCCGACCCAGCCGGCCCATTTCCGCCATGCCATGCCGATCCACCGTACCTCCCTGTACCGACCGGCTCGACCAAATGCGCCCGGCCTGCGGGCAAAGCGCCTCGGGGCCGGATCGGTTCATGGGGCGGTGGCCAACGGTCAGGCGATCTCGCGAATCAGCTTCGCCCGCAGGGCGCGGGCGATGTCGCGACGCCCCTGGGCGCTGACAACGAAGGCGCCGGGACCGCCGATCACCTCGCGACGATAGGTCTCGGCCAGGGGCTCGCCGAGGCGCGTCACCTGGCCGGCGGCAGCGACCGCCAGCGCGTTGACCGTGATGCCGGCCGCCACCGCGTCGTCGCGCGCCACATTCGCGGGACGCAGCGAACGCAGGTCGGGCCCGTCGCCGGAGAGATCGATCACCCTTTCCGCCGCCCGGTAGGGTGCCGCATCCAGCAGGCGCACCCCGTGGTCGATCGCATCGCCGATGGCGTTCCAGCTCTGCCGGCTGCGCGGGGCGGCCAGCGCCGCCTCGGCCGCCGCCCGGGCGGAGGAGGCATCGGCGATGCGCATCCACTCCATCACCGTCGCGGCGCCGCCCGGCGCACCCCACTCCACCATGGCGACCGCGATGGCACCGCGCGGCTTGCCGGTGATGGCGGCCAGCACCGCCGGATGGGACAGCGCCTCGGCATACCCCTCGCGCTGCAGACGGAACTCGTCCGTGTTGATCGAGCCCGAGGCGTCCACTGCCAGCACCAGCAGCAGATCCACCTCCGCCACCTGCGCCGCGGCGTGCGAGGCGACCAGGGCGCCAGGCAGAGCAAGGACGCGGCGGCGTTGCATGGACCCCCCCCATGGCTTCCGTTGCGTCCCGGCAGATGGCGGCGCCCGGGGTGATCGCCAAGCCTCGGCAGGGATTGGCCGGGGCGACGACCCGGCGCAGGATAGGCGGCGCACCCTGGAGGAGGAAACGCATGCCCAGCCTGCGCGTGAACGGCTATGACCTGGCCTATGCCGAGGAGGGCAGCGGCGATCCCGTGCTGCTGATCCACGGGACGCTCGGCGACCAGCGCAGCTGGGCAGCGCAGATGGCACCGCTCGGCGCGCGGTTCCGGGTGCTGGCGCTGAGCATGCGCCATTGCTGGCCGGGGCGCTGGGAGGAGGGTGGCGATTTCACGATCGACCGCCATGTCGCCGATGTGGTCGGCCTCATCACGGCGCTGGGCCAGGGACCGGTACGGCTGGTCGGGCATTCGCGCGGCGGGCATATCGCCTTCCGCATCGCAGAGCGGCATCCCGAACTGCTGCGCGCCCTGGTGCTTGCGGAGCCCGGCGGCGAGCTGGACGAGAGCCTCGGCGGCAAGCCGCCGGGCGCGCCGGGGCGGCAGGCCAGCGCCTTCGCCGAGGCCGCGGCGCTGATCGCCGCCGGCGACACCGAAGGCGGGCTGCGCCGTGTCGCCGAGCACACGGGCGGCCCCGGCGCCTGGGAGCGACGGCCGGAAGCGCGCAAGGCGATCGCCCGCGACAATGCCCGCACGCTGCTCGGCCAGGTCCATGAGCGCCGCCGCCCCTATTCCCGTGCCGCGGCCGAGGCGATCCGCACCCCCACCCTGCTCCTCGGGGGTGCCGAGACCCGGCCGCAATTCATTGCCATCCTCGATGCGTTGGAACGGACCATCGCGGGGGCGCGACGGGTGACGATCCCGAACGCGACGCACGGGCTGACCCATGAGAACCCGGAGGCCTTCAACCGGGCGGTGCTGGATTTCCTGGCCGCGCACTGATCCCGGCCGGCGCCGATTGACAGGCGGCCGAGGGAGGCGATGATCCATCGGTCGGGCAGCGGCCCCGCGTGATGATCCGCTGCCCACCCCCGGGAAGGAGGCCAGTCCATGGGAATGTCGCTCGACGCCTTCGTCGCGAAGTGCCGTGACGCGCTGAAGGCGCAGCCCGGCACCGAGGGTCGGCAGAAGGTGTGTGCCCTGGTGCGCGATGCGCTGAAGGATCCCGGCTTCGTCGCCACCTACATCCCGGAAGGCACGCCGGAGCGGAAGGTGCTGTACGAGGATCCGGAGCTCGGCTTCACCATCCTCGCCCATGCCTATGAGGGGGCGAAGAACAGCAAACCGCACGATCACGGTCCTTCCTGGGCGATCTACGGCCAGGCGGCCGGCGAGACCATCATGACCGATTACGACTGCCTCGAGCGGCCGAGCGGTGACAGGCCCGGCAAGGCGCGCCGCACCCGCGATTACGTGCTGCGGCCCGGGGATGCGCATCTGTACGAGCCGGGCATGCTGCACTCGCCGCGGCGCGATGCCTCCACGCGGCTGCTGCGCATCGAGGGCATGAACATGGACCGCGTGAAGCGGTTGCCCTATGAGGAGGTGCAGAGCGCAGCGGCCTGAGCCGCTGCGCCAGGGCGCGCTCGCCTGCGGTGGGACCGACCGAAAGCGTATCGCGCCTCTTGCCTCGCTTCCGGAATCTGGCTGGTCCAAACCGAACCGGTCGCGCCCCAGGCGCTACATCCGGCGCAGCCAGACCTGCTCCACCGCGTGATCGCTGCCCTTGCGCAGCACCAGCCGGGCGCGCTGCCGGGTCGGCAGGATGTTCTCCTGCAGATTGACCAGGTTGATGTCACGCCAGATGCCCCGGGCGATCTCCCGCGCCTCGGCCAGCGGCAGCCGGGCGTAGTGGTGGAAGTAGGAGGCCGGATCCCTGAAGGCGATGCGCTGCAGCAGCAGAAAGCGCTCGATGTACCAGGCTTCGATATCCTGCTCCGCCGCATCGATATAGACCGAGAAGTCGAAGAAGTCGGAGGCGGTGACGGCGGAGGCACCGGCGTGCTGCAGCACGTTCAGCCCCTCGAAGATGACGATGTCCGGCCGGCGGAGGCGCTGCCATTCGCCGGGAAGGATGTCGTACTTCAGATGCGAGTAGACCGGTGCCTGCACCTCGGCCGTGCCGGCCTTCAGGGCGGCGAGGAATCCGATCATGCGACGCAGGTCGTAGCTTTCCGGGAACCCTTTGCGCCGCATCAGCCCACGCTCCTCCAGCACCCGGGTGGGATAGAGGAAGCCGTCGGTGGTGACGAGCTCGACGCGCGGATGGTCCGACCAGCGGGAGAGCAGCGCCTGCAGCAGGCGGGCGAAGGTGCTCTTGCCCACCGCGACGCTGCCGGCGATGCCGATGATGTAGGGCGGCATGAGCGCGGGGCGGCCAAGGAAGGAATCCTGCACCACGGCGAGGCCGCGCGCCGCGGTCACCTGCAGGTTCAGCAGCCGTGACAGCGGCAGGTAGATCTCCTCCACCTCGGCGCGCGAAACCGTCTCGTTGATGCCGCGCAGCGCGGCGATGTCGCTGTCGCTCAGCGACAGCGGAGTGTTGGCGCGCAGTGCCGCCCATTGCGGGCGGTCGAATACCCGGTAGCCGCGCTGCGGCTCCTCGGTCCGGACTGGTCTGTCTGCTGTCTTGAGGACTGCCATCGCGCCATTTCACCACGCCAAGCCTAGGAACGCACCACCAGCACCACTGCGGCCAGAGTCAGGGCCAGTGCCGTCATTTCCCTGCCCCCGAAGGGCTCACCGAGGAGAAGGCTCGATCCCAGCACTCCCACCAGCGGCGCGATGAGCGTGCCCGTGGTGGCGACGGAAGCCGGCAGGTGCCGGAGCGCGGCGAACCAGGCGAGATAGCAGAGGCAGAACGGCACCAGCGCCTGGTAGGCCATGAAGCCCCAGCCCTGGAGGGAGAGCGCGCCAAGCTCCGGCCGATCGAAGACAAGCGTTGCCACCACCAGCGGCAGCATGCCGAGCAGCATCTGCCAGGCCACGCCCGCGGCCGGCGGCATGGCCAGTGGCCGTCGCTTGGTCAGCACCGTGCCCAGCGCGAAGAGAACCGCGCTGGCCAGCGCGAAGCCGACACCCGGCAGCTTGGCGAGGCCGATATCGATCCCTCGCCCCGCCACGATCACGAACACGCCCGCAAGGCCGCAGGCCAGCGCCAGGATGCGCCGGGGCGTCGGCCGCTCGCCCAGTACCGGCCAGGCGAGCAGCGCCGCCCAGACCGGCATGGTGTAGCAGACGACGCAGGCCTCGCCGGCGTCGAGCCAGAGCAGCGAGAAGCTCGCCAGCCCCATCCAGGCGGAGACGTTCAGCAGCGAGGCGAGCCAGAGCCGGGGCCAGAGCCCCCGCGGCACGCCCAGGGGCACGCCTGCGGCGCGCACCGTGGCGGCAAGCACCAACGCCCCGGTGAGTCCCGGCCAGGCGCGCGCCGTCAGCACCGGCAGCTCCTGGACCAGCAGCTTCATCGGAGGCCAGTTGGAGCCCCAGCCCGCGACGGCGAGCAGCAGCAGGAGCAGCCCGGCTGTCTCGGGCCGTTGATCGCCGGCACTGTTTGGCATGCGGCGCGACCTACCATCTCAGGCGGGAAGCGGAAACAGAGGCCCTGCCATGGACCAGACTGTGGCCGAGGCCTGCCTCGACACGCCACGGCTCCTGCGGCTGTTCGAGGAGGCGATCGGCACGCCCTTCACACGGGGCAACCGGATCGAGCGCCTGCGCAACGGCGACGAGATCTTCCCCGCCATGCTCGAGGCCATCGCCGGCGCGGAACGAAGTGTCGAGCTGCTCACCTATGTCTATTGGCGCGGCGACATCGCCCAGCGCTTCGCCAGGACGCTGGCGGCCAAGGCGCGGGAGGGCGTGCCCGTGCGCGTGCTGCTGGACGCCTATGGCGCGGCGCCGATGGCCCGGGAGCTGATCCAGATCATGGAGGAGGGTGGCGTCGTCCTGCGCTGGTTCCGCCCGTTCGGACGCCTGCGGCCCGGGCAGAACATCCGGCGGACGCACCGCAAGGTGCTGGTGGTGGACGGACGCATCGGCTTCACCGGCGGCGTCGGCATCGCCGAGGAGTGGTGTGGCGATGCGCGCGACGAGACGGAATGGCGCGAATCGCATTTCCGCCTGCAGGGTCCCGCCGTGCGCGGCCTGCGCGCGGCCTTCTACGGCAACTGGGCCGAAGCGGTGGCCGAGGAGGAAGCACTTCCCGGGCTGGTCGCGGCGCTAACGCCAGGCGAGGATCGGGTTGCGCAGCCGGGTGACGCGCTCGTGCAGGTAGTGCGTTCCTCGGCCAGCTATGGCTGGTCGGATGTGGCGGCCATGACGGAACTGGCGATCGGCGTGGCGCGCCGGTCGCTGCGCATCGGCACGGCCTATTTCACGCCGGACGAGGCGACAACGCGGGCGCTGATCGCGGCGGCGGAGCGTGGTGTGCGGGTGGAGGTCATGCTCCCCTGGCCGCATATGGACACGCGGGTCAGCCAGCTTGCCGGCGCCGACGCCATCGCGCCGCTGCTCAGGGCCGGGGCGGCGTTCCACATCTTCCAGCCCACCATGTACCACGCGAAGCTGATGCTGGTGGACGATACGCTGAGCATCGTCGGCAGCGCCAATTTCAACCGCCGCTCCGCCTGGCAGGATGAGGAGGTCTGCCTCGTCTGCCTGGACCCGGCGCTCGCGCGGGTACTGGCCGCTGACTGGGAGACGGATCTCGCGCGAACGCGGCCGATCGAGTTGCGCCGGTGGCGGCGGCGTGGCGTCTGTCGGCGGGCGCAGGAGACGGTGGCGCGGCTGATCAGGCCGATGGTGTAGCGCGCCGCGCCAGCAGCCTCAGCAGCCTGGAGCCGCGACCCGGTCGTCAGGGCCGATCAGGCTGAAGGCGAAGGGCGCCGCTGCCGCCGGGTCCACCCGGACCAGCACGGCGCGGGTGTCCCGCTCACCCGGCACCATCAGGCGCAGCAGGTTGGGCGCTTCCGGCACCGGGTGGTCGAGCAGATGGAAGTGGCTATCGCCGTGCAGCAGCAGCACCGGCCGGCCGAAGCGCCGCGCGCCTTCGGCGAGCGCCTGGCGGGTGTCGCGGTGACCCGCCACCGTGCCGCGGCCGCAGCGGTCCCGGTAGTAGAGGTCGGCCTGCATGCCCACCACGACGGCGCGATAGCCCTCGCGAGCCGCGCGTGCGAAGCCCTCCTCGATCCAGGCGATGTTGGCCGCGTTGCGCGCGGGATATTCCTCGGCGGCGCCGGGCGGGACGGGCCCCGTCGCTGGCGGGCGGTTGTTGTCCGAACCCGGGACATGCACGGTCACGAACAACACGCCGTTGTGCACCCAGCGGGCATTCTCGACGTAGAGGCGATGCGCCGGATCGAGATCCGCCTGCCGGACGAGGGGGATCGGCGCCCGGCCGAGGCTCCGCGGCGCGGGAAAGAAGCGCTCGCGGATGCTCTTCAGCACCGCGATCGGGTCGTGGCGCCCGGCGCGGTCCTGCCAGCAGTCGGTCCATTCGTTGTCGCCGGGCGTGTAGACCAGCGCACCCTCGATGCGTCCCATCCAGGCGAGGGTGCGGTCGATGACGATGGCCGCCGCGCAGGCCTCGGCGCCACCCTTGGTATCGCCCAGGAAAAAGCTGAAGGCGGGGTGGGCCGCATTGATGGCATCAACCAGCGCGTCCACCCGAGCCACCTCCGCGGGGCAGGCGGCAGCATCGCGGGGATTGCAATAGGGCATGTCGCCAAAGGCCGCGAAGGTGAAGGGCTGGGCCGCGACAGGCTGGGGCAGAACCAGGGCGGCGAGCAGCACCAGGGGAGCGAGGCGTCGCATCGACAGTTCCATCCAGGGGCGAGGCACTGGCCTAGCCGATCAGCCGGCGATCGCGCCAGCGTGTCCGGATGACAGCGACGATCTGGCCCCGGGCACGGGGTGGCCGACTGGCACGGTCCCGCGATCGGAGGGAGGATGAGACGCCGCGAGGGCCGGACACGCGCCCCGCGACCTCATCCAGCATGAGGATGTCCCCCATGAAGCTTCCCGGCCCCGACCACCCGATCACCATCGCGCCCAATCCCAGGCGCGTGCGCGTGACCTTCGCCGGCCAGGTGGTGGCGGAAACCACGCGGGCGCTCACCCTGCGCGAGGCCTCCTACCCACCGGTGCAGTACATCCCGCGGGAGGATGCGACGATGGCGCTGCTGCGCCCGACCGAGCACACCACCCACTGCCCCTACAAGGGCGACGCCAGCTACTTCAGTATCGAAACGCCCGGGCGGCGGGCCGAGAATGCGGTCTGGAGCTATGTCTCCCCCTTCCCTGCCGTCGCCGCCATCGCCGGGCACCTGGCCTTCTACCCGGACCGGGTGGACGCGATCGAGGAACTCTGAGCCGCCGGTCGCGCGGAACCGGGCAGCGGGAGGCGATGGGGCCGGCAGGATGGGCGGCAACCCATGAGCGGGTCGCGACCTGGCTGGCACTGCTCTTGCATCTTGGGGCCCCGCGGGTTACCGGCCGCGCGTGCTTGATGCCCCCCCGCTCCCATCCCGCCTGCGCACGGCCGACTTCGACTTCACCTTGCCGGAGAGCCTGATCGCGCAGGCCCCGGTCCGGCCGCGCGACGCCGCCCGCATGCTCGTGGTGCGGCCCGAGGGGCTTGCTGACCGGGGCGTGCTGGACCTGCCCGCCCTGCTGCAGCCCGGCGACGTCCTGGTGGTGAACGATACGCGGGTGATCCCGGCG
>Ga0182748_1003570_pt1 | contig 13032 bp, 9 predicted proteins | sample eDN3rd37CKraftOP_FD_128877 | JGI IMG/M metagenome (GOLD analysis project Ga0182748, IMG submission 128877) | Enriched Organic Plus compost microbial communities from Emeryville, California, USA - eDNA 3rd pass 37_C Kraft OP (version 2) (version 2) ...
GTTGTCGAATATCGCCTTGAGGTCGGTGATGGATATGTCGTTGCGCAGCACGCGCATGCGGATGCGGTCGAACTTGCCTATCTCTGCGCCCACGCGGATGACGTCGCGGTCGACCAGGAAGCCGACGTCCTGCACACCGAACAGGATTTCGCCGTTATTCGCCTGTCCGGGCGGAATGGCCGAGGTTTCCGGCGCTGTCTCGCGGGTCTTGACGGTGCGTCTTTGCTTACGTTGCTGCACTCGAACGAGCGGGGAGGTGTCGCGGCTCATTTCCAGAGCTTTGCCCATCCGGGCGACGGTTGCGTCCAGGGCCTGCGGAGCCGAAGCTATCCCCGTCGCCGCCAGCAGCATCCCTGCCAGCACCAGCCTGATCGTCATGACCTCTCCCCTCATTGGTGAAGACGCGCACGGACATATCGCTCAGAGATGATGCTTTTTAACCTAGTCGCGACTCCAACAAAAGCTGCGCGTACCGACAAACCTCGTCAGATCAGACAGGCCAGCAGCAAAGCCGGATTTTAACGCGATCGGTGTACTGCAAAGCACCATCCCGGCGACCTGAAGCCGGCACCGAAGGGGACTAAGAGGCCATGGAGAGCAAACAGCTCAACCTGCTGATCAACGCGGGCGCCGCGGTCGTCGGCCTCTTCCTCATTGGCTATTTCGTCTATTCATCGATGCATAGCAATGCAGTTTTGCCATGCTCCCAGCGCTTTGGCGCAGCGATGCGTTTTTCCCTGCACACTGGCGGTGGCAAACCTCTCACGCCGATCGAGTTGCAAGCGCGCGCAGGAGCTCGCGACTTCGGCGTCATAGACAATGCGTCCGTCGTCTCCGTGCCGGATGGCCCGGCGAGCGAGGTGCTGGAGGTGAAGCTGCGCAAGTTGCCTGCCGCCGCTGATCCTAGCGACACGGCGCGCAACGGTATCGAGTTTCGCTGGGTGCCTCCGGGCGTGAAGGGTTCTGCGTCCGCTTGCGTCAGCTACAGTGTTTGGTTTCCGCAGAATTTCGAGTTCTCCGGCGGCGGGACTTTACCGGGCGTGTTTGCAACCAATGCAGCGCAGCCCTCCGACGTGAAGATAACCGTTTCACCGCAGTGGGACGGCGCGGGCAAGCCGCTCATCGGGACGACAGCCGACAGCGGCGAGATCCGCCACATGTTCGGGCAGACCACGGCGTTGCCGACCGGGCGCTGGATAAAGGTGGATCAGGAGGTCACGCTGAACGAGCCGGGGCAGAGCGAGGGCACCGCGCGGCTGTGGATCGATGGCGCGCTCGCCATCGAGGACAAACGAATTGGCCTGAGGAGCGGCGCCGACATACTGCTCGCGGGCGTTTTGGTCACGGCGGCTCACCGCCGTCTGCCGGATGAGCCTGGCATGTTGCGCTTGTCTCCCATCGACATTTCGTGGCGCTAAATCCCGAATACCGCTGGCCCTGCTCACGCCTGCAAACCATCTTTCGGCGTGGTGCTCGGAGATCCCCTAACTCGGGCTCCGTGCGACCCGGCGACCCGGCGCCCCGGCACAGTGCCGGAACCCCCGTGAATATGACTTGCGAGTTAGAAGAAACTATTGGTCCAAAGTATAATTTGAGAGCGCCTTAAAAGATTACGCTTTTGTAAGTCGTTTCTTAACTCTTGCAGGAAAGGCAATGCGAATTCCAATTGCAAAATGGCCAACAATGGTATTCACTGAATCTCGAACGTGGCGCCCTCCCACCTGTCCCCCCTAAGCGGCGTCACGCATCGCAGCCCGCGCTCTTCCCCCGGAGCGCGGGCTTTCCTTTTGTCGCGACGCTTAGGCGCCATTTGATTAAGTCATTGGACGCCGGGCTCAGGATTGCTCGTTGGGCCTAAAGCCGGCTGCGCGCGCTTCCTCCTCAGAACAGAACCAACGCTCGCCGCGACTACGGACGACTTTCACGCGTTCGTAGTTGCGTGCCCACGGCACTACGTAAACGCGCCGGCCGCCGCGCACATTGCCTTTGATCGGGCAGCCCTCGGGCGCGGCTTGTTTGGCCTCTTCCCATTTGCGCGCGCGGTAATCCACCGGACGCAGCGCTTCTCCGGCCCACAGTCCCAGTTTTCCCTCCCGCGCTTCTTCCTCGAGACTGCCGTAGGACGATAGCAGCCCCGTGCGGGCGAAGACGTGGCCGTCGCGAACGAGCTTGGCGGCGATGTCGATCTCGCCGACGTGGCAGGTACCACGTGAAAAGCCATCGGCATGCCCCGAGACCTCGCACGCAACGCGCCCGCGCAGCAGGCCCGTCAGTGCTTGGCGCGCCGTGCGGCCGCACAGCCAATCACGGCGGTCAGCGGTGAGGCAGAGCTGCCCGGGCTCGGGCGCTTCGATACCTTCGAGGCGTATGAGCGTGGAGCCGACGCGGAGCATATCGCCGGTCACAGCCGTTGCGCGGCCGGTGATCTCTCCGCGGGTGGACCGGCGCGACGACGCGCGGCGTGATTTGCTCGTGGAGGCAGTAGTGATCTGCGCCTCGTCGGAGGTGGGAGCCCAGGCCGCATAGGCGCCCCCCAGCACGAGCAGCGCCGCGAGCCCCGCCGCGCCCATCTGCACCGGCGGACGGGCGAAGAAATTGTCGGGAAGTTTTCCGACCTTAGCTGCCAAGCCCGTAAACGGAGCCGACAGCCAACGGGGGATTTCTGCCGCAAGATGTGCCAGCGTCAGTGCGCAGAGGACCAGCATTCCGGTCGTGAGCGCAATCCATGTATCAGTGACGAAGCCGTTGGCGTGCGCGCGGATGATGCCGCCGGCGAGCGTGACGGTGCCTACAAGGAACACCATTGGACGCACGTTCGGCCGGCGCACGAATGCGGCGAGTGGTGCAAGCGGCGGGCCGAGATAATCGCCTATGAGCCCGCCGAGCACGCGTAGCGTCGCCCCGGTGTAAGCTATTGCAGAAAGCAGCGCCGCGCCGGAGCGACGCACATATTCCGCAGCGACCGGCATTGCGGCGCGCAGCTTCGCCCACGCTGCCAAAAGCCCCGCAGCGCCGAGACGGATGCCTTCACGGCCGTAATGCAACGCGCGCTGGCCAGCTGCGCGTAGGCCCGCGGCGCCCATCAATGCTCCCTGATGACCGAGGCTGGCTGCACGCTTGCCCACCGCCTTGGCACCCGCAGCCCCCATCATCGCGCCGTGCTGGCCGGCATTCGCCGCGGCCCGGCCGGCGGCCATCGCCTTTTCAGCACCTGCTGCGGCGCCGCGCTGGCCAGCCTCCTTGACGTTGCGGACGGCTGCTTTACCGGCTTCCCCGATGCGGTCACGGCGCTGCTTGCGGCGCACGAGGATCGTCGTGCGCACGTAGTCGCGCCATTCGAATCCATCGTTGCGTCTGCGCCAGCGGAACATACGGCCTCCGATACGGGGTGGATGGCAGATGACGTCTACGCCGCCGCCGGGGGCGCCGAATCATTCGTCATCATCGCACCTGCGCGGGATGATAGCAGGGCTTTGGTCCGCAAGCCTCCCCCACGGCTTCAGTGGTAGCCCTCGCCCTCACGCACTTTCCCGCGGAACGTCCAATAGACGTAGACGGTGTAGCCGAGGATCAACGGCAGCATGATGAGCACACCGATGAGCAGGAAGATCTGCGATTCCGGCACTGCAGCCGTGTCCCAGAACGTGAGCGTGGGGGGCACCAGATAGGGCACGTTGGAAATCGCCAGCCCGAGGAAGCCGAGAAGGAAGAGAGACACCGCGGAGAGGAACGGCAGCACCTCGCGTCCGCTGTTGAGACCATGCCAGCAGGCGAACGCCGCGAGCGCCGTGAGAAGCGGCACGGGCGACAGATAGAGAAGGTTCGGCCAGGTGAACCAACGCTCGGCGATGCGCTCGAACAGAAGCGGAGTCCAAAGGCTTACGATGGCCATGGTGACGAGAACGGCGAGCAGCAGATATTTCGACCAGCGCCGCGCATTCACTGCAAGCTCGCCTTCGGTCTTCATCACGAGCCACGTGGTGCCGAGCAGCGCATAGCCGACAACGAGTGCAGCACCCGTGAAGAGGGGGAAAGGGGAAAACCAATCGAACGTGCCGCCTGCAAAAGCATTGTTCTGCACGTTGATGCCCTGCAGGTAGCCGCCGAGCACAACGCCCTGCATGAAAGCGGCGGTGATCGAGCCATAGGCGAAGGCTTTGTCCCAGAACTCGTGATTAGGTTTCGCGGTCCAGCGGAATTCGAAGGCGACGCCGCGGAAGATGAGCCCCAACAGCATGATGATGATCGGAAGATAGAGCGCCGGCATGATTACCGCGTAGGCCAGGGGGAAGGCGGCAAACAAACCGCCGCCGCCGAGCACCAGCCACGTCTCGTTGCCGTCCCAGAAAGGCGCGACCGAGTTCATCATCACGTCGCGACGCTCTTCCTCAGGCGCAAACGGGAAAAGGATACCGAGGCCCAGATCGAAGCCATCAAGAATGACGTAGAGCGCCACCGCCGCTCCGATGACCGCGGCCCACACCAGGGGCAGCCAATAGTGGATCGAATCCATGGTTCAGGCTCCCTCGATGGCATCGTGAGCCGCCTGCTCGGCGGCGGTGAGCGGACGCGAGGGTAGTCCCTCAGGTGTTTCTGCTGCGGCCCCCTTCGGCCCGTATTCGATTAGCCGGTTGATGTAGTAAATGCCCACCGCGAACACGATACCGTAGACGATGACGAACAGTATCAGTGTCGACAACACGGCTCCAAAGGAGACCGGAGATGCGGCGTCCGCCGTGCGCAGGATACCCTGGGCAATCCAGGGCTGACGTCCGACCTCGGTCGTGTACCACCCGGCCAAAATAGCGATGAAGCCAAGCGGCCAAGCGTACTGCGCGTAATTGAGATACCAGCGCGTCTGGAAGAGGGTTCCGCGGAACCACAGCCACGCGCCGATGAAGCCCAGCGCCAGCATCAGTACGCCCATGCCGACCATCACCCGGAAGGAGAGGAAGACGGGAAAAACCGGCGGACGGTCGTCAGGTGCAAACTCCTTCAGGCCTGGGAACAAGGCGTCCGTGCTGTGCTTGAGGATGAGGCTCGCGCCGCCCGGAATCGCGATCTCGAAGTCATTGCGCTCTTCCTTTTCGTTCGGAATAGCGAACAGGACGAGCGCTCCGGGCTTCGAGCCATCCCAGTGGCTTTCGATGGCTGCCACCTTCGCGGGCTGGTGCTCCAGTGTGTTGAGACCGTGCTGGTCGCCAATGAACACCTGCAGCGGCGCCAGAATGGCCACCATGCCGAGGCCCATGTGGAGCATCGTCTTCGCTTCCTCTGGGAAGCGACCCTGCACGAGGTAGCGAGCGCCCACGGCCAACACCACCAATGAGGTGGTGAGGTAGGCGGCGGTGAACATGTGCGCGAAGCGATAGGGGAAGCTGGGATTGAAGATCACGGCCAGCCAGTCGACGGGATAGGCTATGCCGTCGCGCACCTCATGACCGGCTGGGGTCTGCATCCAGCTGTTGGCGGAGAGGATCCAGAATGCCGAGAGGGACGTGCCCACCGCAACCAGGATCGCAGCAAGTACGTGAATGTTCGGCGGTACACGGTTCCAGCCGAATAGCAGGATGCCCAGGAACGTTGCCTCGAGGAAGAACGCAGTGAGCACCTCGTATCCCAGCAACGGCCCCAGCACGTTGCCGACAACGACGGAGAAATTGCTCCAGTTGGTGCCGAATTGATACGAAAGCACGATGCCCGAGACGACGCCCATGGCGAACGACACGGCGAATATCTTGGTCCAGAAGCGGGCCAGCCGTCGCAAGTGTTCGCGGCCGGTCAGCCGCCATCGCACCAGCAGCGTTGCGATGAACGCCGCGAGCCCGATAGTGAAGCTCGGAAAGATGATGTGAAACGTGATCGTGAAGGCGAACTGGATACGTGCCAGCAGAACAGCATCTAGGTCCATGGCACCCACTTTGCGTTCTTGTCTCTGAGGCGGACGCATTGTGCCCCGCTTCGGACCTTACGTCGAGAAAAGCCGATGCGACGGACCGCCCGCGGTGACAAGCTGTGCACAGGGCAAGGACGCTCCGCACAGGGAGCGACGCAATAACATCTGGAAATGGCGCAGCTATTCTTGCGCGACGACGCCGAGAGGCAGAGACCAGAGACGTACGCGGCCGTCGACCCCGGCCGACGCGAGATAGTGCCCATCGGGCGAGAAGGCGACCGCTGTTGCACCGCCGACGTGGCCAGTCAACGCGCGCAGGATGCGTCCGCGCTTCAGATCCCAGAGGCGGACGGTGCCATCCTCGCCCGCAGAGGCGAGTTCATTCCCGGATGGGGAAAAGGCAAGATCGGTGACCCGGCCACGGTGGCCGGTCAAGGCGCGCAGGCGGCGCGAGGACATCACCGACCAGATTTGTATCCGTCCATCGAGCGCCCCAGCGGCGAGCAGCTTGCCGCTGCGGGAGAACTCAACCGAAGTAATGAAGTCACGCGGCCCGCGATAGGCGCGCTTCAGCGTCAACGTATCGAGGTTCCACAGGCGTACGGTTTTGTCGGCGCCGCCGGAGGCAAGTTGCATCTGCTGTGGCGCATAGGCGAGGGACTGCACAGCGTTCTCATGGCCTTCCAGCACGTGCAGCGGCGCCGATGACTGGCGTGCATCCCAGAGCGTGATTTTCCAGTCGTGACTGGCGGCGGCGAAGCGGTCGGTATCGCCGGTAAAGGCAACGGCCCAGATGTTCGCCTCGTTGCGCTGCACCGTGATGAGCTTTTCCGCACGGTCGATATCCCACAGCACGACCTTGCCGTTGGCATGGCCGGTCAGCGCGCGCGAGCCGCTGAGGGCAAGGGCGGTCGCGGGGCCATCGTCGAGCTCAATGGTGCGCACGAGGTTGCGATAGGTGGCGTCCCACAGCTTCATCGTGCCGTCGGCGCCGGTGGTGAGGATGCGCCGGCCGTCTGCGGTATAGACCGCGCCGGAAATCGATCCGCGATGCGCCTCGATCTCGGCGATGGGCGTCACGAGGGCGGGTGGAGGTGGGCTTGCCGGCTGGATGGATGCCGTCGTCGCCGGGTCGGTGGCGCCCGTGGTGATGCCGGTCGTCACCGCCGAGCCGCGGCTTTCGAACTGGGGGAAGCGGTCCTGCATGGCGACGGCGGCGCTGGCGACACCTACCCCGACGAGCAGCTTGAAGACGATGGGCAGCAGGCTCGGGCGGCTGCCCTTGAGACGCCGCGGGCGCGGGCGCGCAGGCGTCTTTACGACGACGAGCGCACGCTCCTTGGGGATCGGCTTTTTCGACTGCGATTTCTTTTTGGCGACCGGCGCAGCCTTGACGACCGGTGCGGGGACAGGCGGCGTCTCGATCTTCACGGTCGGCGCGGGAGCAGGCGCGGACGCCTTCGCCGCGGCGGGCGCCGGCTTTACACCCGGCACGTCGATGTCCGGCTTCTTGCGTAGCCCCTCGAGAAAGTCGAGCAGGCCACCCTTCGGACCGGGCGCGTCGGGCGGTGGCGGGGAGGATGCTGCGGGCAGCGGAACGGTAGCCGCCATAGCAACGGTCGCCGCGGAAGCGGCCGGCACAGCGGCAGGCTCGGCTGCAACCGGCTTGGGCGCAGGCTTCGGGGCGGGCTTATCTTCGGCCGCTTCCGGCTCGGCCCCCACGTCCTTCTTGCGATTCTTCGCGCGGCCGCCCGTGCGGCTCAGCCAACTGGTGCGCACCGGATCGGGCGCGAGCAGGTCGTTGCGCCACGCAGCTATCGACTGCGGGCGGCCTTCGACGTTGAGCGTCAACGCCTTGTCGATGGCCTTGAGGAAGCCTGCGCGATACGAGCTGAGCGCCGCCTCGCGTGCGGGCACCAGATCATCCTTGACCATGCGCGAGGGTGCATCGGCCGGACGCTTGCCGGTGATCGCGTGGTAGAGCGTGCCAGCGAGGGCGTAGATGTCGGTCCACGGGCCCTGCTTGTGGCTCGTCTCGGCGTACTGCTCGTAGGGGCTGTAGCCCGGCTTCACCAGGGCCGAGACGGTTTTGGTGTGGGAGGCGATCTCACCGCGCGCGGAGCCGAAGTCAATGAGGACCGGATCGCCCGCCTTGCGGATGATGATGTTGTCCGGCGCGATGTCGCGGTGGAGAAAGTCCGACTTGTGAATCAGCTCGAGGGCATCGAGCAGCGGACCGAGGATGGCATCCAGCTCTTTCTGCCGCGGCGCGCGCCCGAGCGATTTCAGCCACGCTTTGAGACTCTGGCCCTCCTCGAAGTGGAGCACCATGTAGCCGGTCTTGTTCGCGCGGAAGTAGCGATATACGCGCACGATGTTCGGGTGATCGAACTTCGCGAGCGTCTGCGCTTCCTCGATGAAGCGATCAAGACCCCAGCGGTAATCGCCGGCACAGTCCTGCGAGCGCGGCACGGCATCGATGCCGCCGTCGCGCGCGGCGATATCGCTTGGAAAATATTCCTTGATCGTCACCATGCGGGCGAGTGCGATCTCATCGGCGAGGTAGGTCACGCCGAACCCGCCCGCACCCAGCACACGCTCGATGCGATAATCGCCAACCAGCTCTGTCCCGCTTGGCAGCGCGATAAGATTCGTCATAGCTCCCCGTGGCGTCGGCGCATCGGCTCAATGCAATGCCGTGCACCGCTCGTCAATTTGACGTACCGCCTTCGACACACTTATGGCCAGCAAATGTGGCGCAGACTTGAGCATGTAGAAGCTGCGAAGAAATCTCAGCGGAGGCGATGAATGCCATGTTATCGCCGTCATGCGGCCCGAGGCTGCACTTTGATTTGAACCGAGGCTAAGACCATGGGACCGCCGGTGGTCGCGGCATCAGATCTCTCAATTGCCGCGGTCGCAGTCTTTCGACAGATGTTGCAGCAGCAGCGCTTACACCCGAACCGCGACACACCGTGAGAAACGAACTCGTCCCGACAATCGCCATTCCCGCCGCCGATGCCTGGGGAGATGTCAACCTCTGGTTCTCGGATACCTATGCGAGCGCTCCGGCATTGATGCTCTTTCTCGCTGCACTGCTCGTGCTGCCGCCGCTCGCCGTCGCGGGCCTGATGCTACGCCGCCAGCGGCGCTCACCCGAATCGACGGTTCTCATCTCGCGACCATCGCTGCGCCCGTGTGCCGAGCGGCGGTCCGTCACCGCGCGCACCGAGCTTGCAGTGTGGCCGACCGAAGCGTGGGTGGAAACGGCTTCCGGCGAACGTCACGTGGTCGGACGCGCATTGCTTCGCATCGGCCGGGAGGCCGACAACGACATCTGCCTGCAGGAGAAAACCGTGCACCGCTATCATGCGGTGGTGCGGCGCACGAGCGACGGCAGCGTCCTCATCACCGATCTTTCGGGTGATGAGGGCAACGGCGTGCTCGTCAACGGCCGCCGTGTTGCCGAGGGCCGATTGAAGGCGGGAGACGTCATCGGCATCGGCGAAGTCAAACTGAACTTCGATTCCGGGCCCGTCTAGCGCCGACCCGGAAGGCTCAGCTCTCGCCGGCATTGGAGATTTCCATGTCAGAAGAACGCCAAGGCGAAACGGAGGACACGATGTCTCAACAGGGAGTAAAGCCAGGCCGCTTCCTCGGCTCGCTCAAGGATGCCCTCGCAGCCGCCAGCCGTGACGACACCCATCGCAGCTCCGCGTCTGCGGTCGCCGGACAGACGGAACCGGCGCCGAGCGCTGCGGCGCCGCTCACCGTCAAGATCGAGACGCCAAAACCGGCCATGGCCGAGTCCGCGAAAGCCGAAGGTGTACCCGCCTCCGCCCCGGGGCCGGCCGGCGCCGGTCTCAGCGCTGCGGAAGCTGCCCGGGAGGTGAAGGGCCAAACTTCCCTCAAAGCCCCCGACCGCCATATGGAGTTCTCTACGCCCCCGACGACGCGCGTCGTGCGCGGAGGCCCGCCGAAAACTGAAACGACCGACGCGCCCCGCACGCAACTTGTTCGCGGCAAGGTGCAGGTGAAGCGGGGCGAGTTCGAGCAGGATCCCGTCGTTGGCTGGCTGGTGGTGGTCGGCGGGGCCGGCATGGGCTCGTTCCGCCCGATTTTCGAGGGCAACAATACCGTCGGGCGCGCCAGAACTCAGCGCATTCCTCTCGATTTCGGCGATGATACGATTTCGTCCGAAGAGCAGGCTTACATCCGCTATGATTCAACGGCACGATCTTTCCTGTTCGTGCCGAACCTCGCTAAGACCAACGTCGTTTCCATCAACGACAAGCGCCCAACGGCTGCCGTCGAGCTCAACCAGATGGACGTGATCACGATCGGGCGTACGCAGCTCGTTTTCGTGCCGTTCTGCGGACCTGATTTCGACTGGGCCGAGCTGACCGATGCCAAGGACTGATGCAGGCATACGACCATGCCGCTCGTGCCACCAAAGGCGCGCGCGATTATCAAGAAGACTCGAGCGCATTCTGGCCGCCTAAGGATCGGGCGGCCGGAGACGCCGTTGATGTGCCGCCCACGGCCAATGCCACGCGCCTCGTCGCCGTCCTCGCGGACGGAATGGGCGGGCATACGGCTGGCGCCCTGGCGAGCCGGATGGTGTGCGACAGCTTCATCTCCACCTATACGGGGCTCAACGGCTCGCGGTCGGACCGGCTCATCAAGTCGCTCACCGCTGCGAACGATTCCATCGCGGCGCAGGTGCGCGCCAACCCGATGCTGTCGGGCATGGGTACGACGCTGGTCGCCGCCGTTTTCACGGGCGAGGGTGTCGAGTGGGTGAGCGTAGGCGATAGCCCTCTGCTGCTCTACCGGCGCGGCGAGATCGCGATGTTGAACGAGGATCATTCGCTGGCTCCCGAGCTCGATCGCCTGGTCGAGCTGGGCCGCATCACGGCAGAGCAAGCAAAGCACGATCCGCGGCGGCACATGCTGCGCTCGGCGGTGACAGGCGACGAGCTCGATCTCGTCGACGTTTCGCGCCGGCCGTTAGTGTTGGAGGAGGGCGACTACGTCATCCTTGCCTCGGATGGGCTGCAAACACTGGAGCTGACGGAGATCCAGCGCATCGTGTCGGCGTACGCGAACGATGGCGCGGAAGCCGTTGCGAACGCGCTCATCCGCGCGGTGGAGGCAATGCGCGATCCGCACCAGGACAACACGACCGTGCTCGCGGTGCGGCCGCTTCCTGTTTCTTCGGTCGCTTGAGCCGCCGATGCGGCACGCATGTTCTCATATTGTTCTTGATTGCATCGCTCACCCGCGCTAGCGTTGCAGAGGCTCAGGTCGAGCCTGTGGGGTGGGCATGTACGGGCAAATTTCCACGCTTGCGTTTGTCGGCATCGAGGCGCGTCCCGTCGAGGTGCAGGTGCGCATCACGCCCGGCCGCGCGGCGCTCGTCATCGTGGGCCTGCCGGACAAGGCCGTCGCCGAAAGCTCCGAGCGGGTGCGCAACGCGCTGCACGCGGTGGGGCTGGGGCTTCCCTTCAAGCACGTAACAGTAAACCTTGCGCCGGCTGACCTGCCCAAAGAGGGCAGCCAGTTCGATCTGCCCATTCTGCTGGCGATGATGATCGCCATGCAGGCGCTCTCTCCCGATGCGGTATCCGGCTACGCGGCAATCGGGGAGCTGGCGCTCGACGGCTCGATCCGTGCCGTGCCGGGTGCACTGCCGGCGGCGATCGGCGCCAACGCAATGGGGAAGGGGCTCATCTGCCCGGCGTCTTGCGGGCCGGAAGCGGCATGGGCGGGCGAGGACGTCGATATTATCGCGCCGCCCCATCTTCTTTCCCTGGTCAATCACTTCAAAGGCTTGCAAGTTCTTGCGCGGCCACAACCGGCGCTCGAGGATACTTCGACGCCCCGGCCCGATCTGGCCGATGTGCGCGGGCAGGAAAGCGCCAAGCGCGCTCTCGAAGTCGCGGCGGCGGGCGGGCACAACCTCTTGATGATCGGCCCGCCGGGCTCGGGCAAATCGATGCTGGCAGCGCGCCTGCCGTCGATCCTGCCGCCGCTCACACCGGAGGAGATGCTCGAAGTCTCGATGGTTCACAGCCTCGCTGGCGAGTTGATGGGCGGCAAGCTCGCCACTGAGCGCCCCTACCGCACACCGCATCACTCGGCAAGCATGGCCGCGCTCGTCGGCGGCGGCACGCGGCCCAAACCAGGGGAGGTGAGCCTTGCGCATCTCGGCGTACTGTTCCTCGATGAATTCCCCGAGTTCCAGCCGGCCGTGCTCGACGCGCTGCGCCAGCCGCTCGAGACCGGCGAGACCGTCATCGCGCGTGCCAATCACCGCATTCAGTACCCTTCGCGCATCCAGCTCGTGGCGGCGATGAACCCGTGCCGCTGCGGCGGAGGAACGGGCACCACGTGCAAGCGCGGCGCGCGCTGTGCGACCGAATATCAGGCGCGCATCTCAGGCCCGCTGCTGGACCGGATCGACGTGCAGATCGAGGTGCCGGCGGTGAGCGCGGCCGATCTCATCCTGCCCGCTTCCGCCGAAGGCAGCGCCGAAGTGGGGGCTCGGGTTGCCCGCGCACGGGAGCTACAGCGGAGACGCTTTGCTGCGCTCGGCGTCAAAGGCATGCGCACCAACGCGGAATGTTCAGGGCGGCTCCTGGAGGACATCGCGCGGCCCGACGCCGAAGGCGCCACCCTGCTTCGCCGCGCCGCCGATACGCTACAGCTCACTGCACGCGGCTTCCATCGCACGTTACGCGTTGCGCGCACGCTGGCGGATCTCGATGGTGCGGAGGGGATCGCGCGCGTGCACATTGCCGAGGCGCTGAGCTATCGCGGTGAGACGCTGCGCCAGCAGGTGAACGCCGCCTGAACCGAGATCGGTCGAGGCCGGCCCGTGAAAGACTTAGCCGCCGTGACGCTAGAGATTAAAAAAGCAGCGGACCGCATCCGCGATCCGCTGCTGAGTAGCGCGTTCCGGCGCCAGGCCGGAGTAGCCTTTAATGATTAGGCGCGTGCCAGACCATGCTGCATGAGCGCTGCCTCGACGGTATTTTTCAGGAGGCACGCGATGGTCATCGGGCCGACGCCACCCGGCACCGGGGTGATGGCACCGGCCACTTGCGCCGCCGCCGCATATTCGACGTCGCCGA
>Ga0182748_1003573_pt1 | contig 13021 bp, 14 predicted proteins | sample eDN3rd37CKraftOP_FD_128877 | JGI IMG/M metagenome (GOLD analysis project Ga0182748, IMG submission 128877) | Enriched Organic Plus compost microbial communities from Emeryville, California, USA - eDNA 3rd pass 37_C Kraft OP (version 2) (version 2) ...
CGCGCCGGTGCCCGCCGCTTCCGCGAGGTCGAGGAGATCGCGGGCCAATATGCCGGACCAGACGACGTCGATCTGGAACACGTCGATGTCCGGCGCGCGTGCGGCGAGCAGCTGCTGATAGAGGGCGAGGCGCTCCGTCGCGGAGTTCGGCGTCGAGACGATGCGCACCGTGTTGCCGGTCCGCTGCGACCATGCGTCGATGCCCTGCTGACAAAGCTCGCGCTCCTGCCCCAGCGCGCTGCATGAAATGGTGAGCTCAGCGGCGCGGGCGCCTTGACCGACATGGAGCGTGGCGGAAAGAAGCAGGACGAGGATCGCGGCTCTCATCCGGAATCGGCGCCCCCTTTGATACCCCCGTATCGGGAGATAAATCGCCAGGCCGGCCATGGTTCCCGGTCCGCGGCGCGGACTGGACAAGGCGGCCAACCGGAGCTCACATGAGGGCGAGGAGTTCATCCTGATGCCGAGCGGCGCGATCGAGATGCACACCGAGTTCCACCAACCGGTGACGGCGGCATGGCGCACATGTTCCTGAGCATGGGGGAGGGCGGGGCCGGCACGGCCTCGATCTGCCGCAGCGATGACCTCGACGGCCCGGGCCTGCCCGCCAACATGCCCGCGGCCGAAACCGCCGATCCCTGATCTTCCCGTCCGAATCTTCCCGTCCAACTCCACCATCAGGAGCCGCCATGACGTCCGTGAACGCTTCCGCGCTCGACCGCGCCATCGAGGAGCTTCCGCGCCGTTATCCGGGACCCGGCGGAGCCGTTGCCGTGGTCAAGGATGGCGTGCCCATCATCCGCCACGGCTGGGGCTTCGCTAATCTGGAGACCCGCCAGCCCTACACCACCGCGACGCTGGCGCCGATCTGCTCCATCACCAAGCAGTTCACCTGCGCGACATGGCTTGCCGTCGCACCGGACCCTTCCGCGCTCGACCCGCTCACCTCGGCGCTGCTGCCGCGGCTCGACGGCGGGAAGCCCTCCGCGCTCGACCTCGCCAACAACCAGTCGGGACTGCGCGACTACTGGGCGCTGACGGCGTTGTGCGGCGCAATGCCGGAAGGCGACTTCCGCCCGGCGGACGCCGTGACGCTGATCGGCCTGACCCGCAGCCTGCATTTCCGTCCCGGCACCGCCTATTCCTATTCCAACGGCAATTTCCGCATGCTGGCGCTCGCCCTGGAACAGGCGGCGGGCCGCGACTTCGGCGAGATGCTGATGGAACGGGTGGTTCGGCCGGCGGGGATGGAGACCGCCGCCTTCGTGCCCGAGACCGGCGCGCTTCCCGGCGGGGCGATCGGCTATGAGGGCGCGCTCGGCACCGGATGGCGGGCGGGGATCAACCGGCTGCATTGGTCGGGCGATGCGGGCCTGTGCGCCTCCATCGACGATCTGGTCGCGTGGGAGCGCTTCATCGACCGCACCCGCGACGATCCCGACGGCCTCCATTCCCGCCTCTCGCGCCCGGTCGCCTTCCGGGACGGCACGCCCGCCGCCTACGGGCTCGGGCTGGCGCGCCGCACACGGTGGGGCCGCGCCATGACCGGCCATGGCGGGGCGATCCGCGGCTGGCGGCTGCAGCGCTTCTGGGTGCCTTCGGAGCGGCTGTCGGTCGACATCGCCTTCAACCATGAGAGCGACAGCCACGGCGCCGCCATGCATGTGCTTGCCGCCGCGCTCGGCGAGAGCGATGCGCCCGGTCCTTCGGACATGGCGGCGGCCAAGGGCTTTGCCGGTACCTGGCTCGACGAGCCGACGGGCCTGCTGCTCGACGTCACGGTCAATGCCGACGGCACGCTGTCCGCGCTCTATGACGGCGGTGCCGAGATACTTGGCGTCGGGGCCTACGGCGTCGCGCGCGGGCTCGACATGACGCTGGCCCGTGAAGCCGGCGGCCTGCGCATCGTCCGGCCGGGCGACGCCATCAACTCGCTGGCGCGACCGGCGGGCCCGCCTGCGGCCGACGACATTGCCGGCCGCTACCGCTCGCAGGAACTCGAATCGGAGCTGGAGATCGTGAATGCCGGCGGCAGCTGGTTCGCCGGCTTCCACGGCTTCCTCGGCGCCGGCCCGCTGATGCCGCTGACGCCCGCCGGCAAGGACGTCTGGCGCCTCGCCTGCCATCGCTCCCTCGACGCCCCCGCTCCCGGCAACTGGACCGTGCGCCCGCGCCGCTCGCCCGATGGCGCCATCACCGGCCTGAGCGTCGGCTGCTGGCTGGCCCGCGACGTCGTGTTCGACAAATAGCGAAGCCCTGGGGCCGGGCGGGCGAAGGGGCCCGCGGCCCCATGCGTCAGATCGCCGTCGTGCCGCCGTCCATCGAGACGATGCTCCCCGTCGCGTAGGAGAAGGCGTCGGAGGCCGTCCAGGCGATGGCGCGGGCGACCTCCTCGGCGGTGGCGAGCCGTCCCATGGGGACACGGGCGAGCGCGCGGGCACGGGCGGCCCCGGCATCCTCGGTCCGGGCAAAGTCGCTGTCGGTCATCGGGGTTTCGATGCCGCCGGGCGCGAAGCAGTTCACCCGCACCGTCGGCGCGAGCTCGGCGGCGAGCGCCTTGGTCATGGTGACCATGCCGCCTTTCGAGGCGCAATAGGCGACCTGGCCGGCCATCCCGATCAGCCCGAGGCCCGAGGCGACCGTGACGATCGACCCGCCGCCCCGCCCGCGCATATGCAGCCCGGCCGCGCGGCACACGAAGAAGGCGCCGCTGAGATTGGTGTCGATATAGGAGCTCCAGGCCGCGTCATCGAGATCTTCCAGCGCGCGGCGATCGCCGATCCCGGCGCTGGCGACGGCGATGTCGACACCGCCGAACCGGCGGATGGTCTGCGCCATGGCCGCGTCCACATCGGCCGAGCGACACACATCGCCGGGCAGGACGAGGGCGGTGCCGCCCGAGGCTTCGGCATCCCGCGCCACCGCCGCCAGCCTGTCCGCCGAACGGGCGAAGAGGGCGACATGGGCGCCGAGCGCGCCGAGCAGCCTCCCGAGCGCGGCGCCGACGCCCGAGGACGCGCCGGAAATGAAGACGGTCTTGCCGCGATATTCCGGCGCGAAGGCATGGTGCATGGGAGGCTCCTTCGACGGGTGGCGTTGAGCCGGGCGCCTCACGCGCGGGCGATCGCCTTGGCGGGATCGAAGAACGGACGATTGGCGACCTCGACGGCGACCGTGCCTTCGGTTCCGGCGACGGTGAGGGACGTGCCGAGCGCGGCGGCGCGGCTGGCGATGCGGGCATAGCCGATCGCCCTGTCGAGGCGGGGCGAATGGACCACGACCGTGGTCCTGCCGACCTGCTCATTGCCGAGGAACACCGGCGCTCCGGCGAGGGTCATGGCCTTGGCGCGGTCGACGCCGGCTTCGCATACGAGGCTCGCGAGTTTCCAGTCGACGCCCTTGCGCGCGATCTCGATCATCGCGTCCTTGCCGATGAAGTTGCCGGGCTTGTCGAGATTGACGAGGCGTTCGAGACCGACATGGAAGGGGGTGGCGTCGGCGGGGATGTCGGAGCGCATCGCGATGATGCCGGCCTCGACGCGCCGGATGGTATTGGGTCCGGTCACCCGGATGTTGTGGGGCGCGCCGGCGGCCAGCACCTTGTCCCACAGCCGCTCGGCCTGCGACAGGTCGCGCAGATAGATCTCATAGCCGAGGTCGCCGCTCCAGCCCGTGCGGGTCAGCAGCACGGGAATGCCGTCGAGGTCGGTCTCGGCGAGATGATAATATCTCAGCCCCAGCGCCACCTCGCCGAACAGCGCGGCGACCACGTCGCGCGCCTTCGCTCCCTGGATCTGGATCGGCGCGACGGGCGGCTCGCTGATGGTGACATCGAGGCCGGCGAAGGCGGCGACGCCCTTGCACCACAGAAGGATGTCGGCGTCGGCCGCCGACAGCCAGTAGCGGTCCTCCGCGAGGCGGTTGAGCACCGGGTCGTTGATGATGGCGCCGTTTTCGTCGGTCATCACGACGTAGCGGCACTGGCCGGGCTGCATCTTCTCGAGATCGCGCGGGACGATGATGTCGATGAAGCGCTTGGCGTCCGGGCCGCGGACCTCGATCTGGCGCTCGGCCGCCACGTCCCACAGGGTCACGTCGTTCACCAGCGACCAGTATTCCTCGACCATGTCGCCATAGCCGTAGGGCATGAACATGTGATTGAGGACGATGTAGCGCGCGGCCCCGGCGCGATGGGCGCACTCGAAGAAGGGGGATCGGTCCAGCGACTGGTCGGAAACGTTAAGCAGCATGATTACTCCTCGATCCAAGAGGTGCATCATGGCTGGCGGCGTCGTGGCAGGACGCCTTGAATCTCGCAGGTCGATTTTCTTTTAGGCTGGCGCCGTTCGGCAAGTCAATCGGCCGCAAAGCCTGCACCCGTGCCGTGCGGCCGGCTGCGGTGCCGGTCCGATGACGCGGATTGGCGCTGATTGTCGGCCCCCGCCGGCCGCGATATCGTCGGCATAGCGCAATATCGAGATTTATATGAGCCGGTCCGCCTCCGACGTATCGATCGCCGCCAATCTACGCATGCTGTGTTCGCTGTACCCGTCGGTTTCCGAGGTCAGCCGCAAGCTCGGGATCAATCGCCAGCAGCTCAACAAATATCTCGCCGGGACCTCGCATCCCTCGCTGCACAACCTGCGGCGCATCACCGATTTCTTCGGCGTCGACGAGTTCGAGATCATGCTGCCCGCGGAGGCGTTCCAGGCGAGCGTCCTTCCGCGCCGGGTCGAGGCGGAGAAGAAGCAGGCGGCGGCCTCGCCAAGCCTGATGCCGGCCCATTCGGAAGAGATGCAGCAGAAGCTGGCCAATTACTGCGGCTATTATCATGTCTATTTCTGTACGCCGGTCTGGTCGAACCATGTCGTCCGTGCTCTGACCAAAGTATTCCAGCGCGACGGGCGGACCTTGACCAAGAGCATCGAGCTGCTGCGCGACCGGCGCGCCGGCACGACCCAGGGGCCGGTGCAGAAGTTCAGCGGACAGATGTCGCTGGTCGTCGACCGGGTCTGCGTTCTCGAATACGAGACGGCCATCGACGAACTGCTGACCATGACCGTGCTCTATCCGTCGCATCGGCGAAGCCTGCGGTTCCTGACCGGCCTTTTGACCGGGGTCGCGAGCGGCGGCAGCCGGCAGCCCTTCGCCTCGCGCATCGTCTATGAATTTCTCGGGCGCAAGATCGACGGCCGGGCGGCCATAAGGGCCTGCGGCCTGTTCCTGCCGGACGATCCGTCGATCTCGGAGGATATCCGGCGCCGCGTCGTCAACGAGATCGCGCCCAACGAAGCGGTGCTGCTGCCGCGAAGCTACTGACCGCAGCCGCGTCAGCTCGACCTCGATGGCGCTGAAGCGCTTTGATGCGCTTCGGGTGCAAGGCGCATCATAAATAGCGAACCGGCTTTATATACAGGGCTGGGGCGGCGACCTACGATCCTAGCAGTGCTGACAAGGCTGGATCCGCAGGTCAAACGGATTTCCCGCATTGCCTCACCGGAGAATGACGTGGATCCACTGCTCTTCAAGGCCGATCAACGCACGCTTTCGGCGTTCGGCGACGGCCGGGGGCTGGTTGCCGTCGGGCGCGACATGACGGCGGACAACAACGCGGTCATGGGCTGCGGACGGGCGGAGTTCGAGGACTGCGAGCTCACGGCGACGATCCCTTATGACGAATATCTCTACTGCGTCGAGGGCGAGATCGGCATCAGGATCGGCGACCGGAACCTCGTGCTGCGCCGGCACGACGCGGTCTGGCTGAGCCGGGGCACGCAGCTCACCTATCTCGTCAAGGGACATGCCGTGGGCGTCTACGCCTTCACCCCGGTGAACTGGCGGCAGCCGGAAGCCGGCTGAGCGCCGCCGGCTGGCACCGCACGGCATCCCGGCCGCGCTTAACGGACGAGCCGCCATGATATCGGACCGCTACACGCTCCGCCGCTGGAGCGTGCGCCATGCCTTCGCGCTACAGCTGTTCTACCGGGCCTTCGAGCGTCTGCTCATCCGCCTCGACGGCCTGTTCCGCCGGGCCGGCTATGGGCGGCTCGAGCGGCCGGCGGCGGCGCTCGAGCGGGCGATGAAGGGAGTGCTGTTCGACTGCCGCATGTGCGGCCAGTGCATCCTCTCCTCGACCGGCATGTCCTGCCCCATGACCTGTCCCAAGCAGCTGCGCAACGGCCCCTGCGGCGGCGTGCGTCCCGATGGGACCTGCGAGGTCAGGCCCGCCATGCGCTGTGCCTGGGTCGCCGCCCATGAGGGCGCGCTCCGGATGAAGGGGGCGGACGGCCTGCGGCAGCGCCAGCCCGCGCTGGACCACAGGCTGTCCGGCCGATCCTCCTGGCTGGCGGTCGCGCGCGAGCGCCCGCGTGCCTGAGGCGCCGAGCTTCACGAGCGTCGACCCGGAACAGCGGGCGGGCCGCTTCGCGCGCCGGCTGGCAAGCGGCGCCTTCGTCGTCACCGCCGAGCTGGCCCCGCCGGACTCCGCCGACCCCGCCGAGATCGAGCGCCGGGCCCGGCCGTTTGCCGGCTGCGTCGACGCCATCAACGCCACGGACGGCTCGGGCGCGAACTGCCACATGTCGAGCATCGCCGTGTCGGCGCTGCTGGTGCGCCTCGGCCTCACGCCGATCATGCAGATGTCCTGCCGGGACGCGAACCGCATCGCCATTCAGGGGCATGTCGTCGGCGCGGCGGCGCTCGGCATCGAGAACATCCTCTGCATCACCGGCGACGGCGTGCAGGCCGGCGATCACCCGGGCGCCAAGCCGGTGTTCGACCTCGATTCCATCTCGCTGATCGATACCGTCCGCACGCTCCGCGACGACGGCCGCTACCTGTCCGGGCGCACGCTGTCCACGCCGCCACGGGTGTCGATCGGCGCCGTGGAGAATCCCTTCGCCCCGCCCGCCGGCTTCCGTCCGGCCCGGCTGATGAAGAAGATCGCCGCGGGGGCGGATTTCTTCCAGACGCAATATTGCTTCGACGTCCCGGCGCTGCGCCGCTTCATGACCGAGCTGGGCGATCTCGGCTTCGCGGGACAGGCGCATATCCTCGCCGGCGTGGGACCGCTGGCATCGGCGCGGGCGGCGCGCTGGATGCGTCGCCATGTTCCCGGCGTGCATATCCCCGAGGCGGTGATCGAGCGCCTCGCCGGCGCCGCCGACGAACGGGCCGAGGGCATCCGCATCTGCGTGGAGACGATCCGCGAGATCGCGACCATCGAGGGTATTTCCGGCGTGCATGTCATGGCGTATCGCCAGGAGGAGCGGGTGCCCGAGATCGTCGCGGCGTCCAGCATACGCGATATGCCGCGTCGGGCGGTATAGCCGCGGCCGGTGGCGGCGCGCCTCAGAGCGGGAAATGGCAGGCGAACCGGCGGCCGGCTTCCTCCGATCGCAGCTGCGGCTCCTCGGTCCGGCAGCGCTCGGCGGCGAGCGGGCAACGCGGATGGAAGCGGCAGCCGCCGGGCGGGTTGCCGGGACTGGCCATCTCGCCGCGCAGGATGACCCGCTGCTTCCGGCGCTCCGGGTCGATGGTCGGCGCCGCCGAAAGCAGGGCGTGCGTATAAGGATGGCGCGGATGCGCGAAGATCGCCCGCGTGTCGCCCGTCTCGACGATCCTGCCGAGATAGAGGACCGCGAGTTCCTGCGTGGTGCGCGCGACCACGCTGAGATTGTGGCTGATGAACAGGATGCCCAGGCCGAACTGGGCCTGGATCCTTGTCATGAAGTTGAGGAAGTCGCCCTGGACCGAGACGTCGAGGCCGGCCGTCGGCTCGTCGGCGATGAGGAAGCGCGGCTTGAGCATCAGCGCCCGGGCGATCGCCACGCGTCGCGCCTGGCCGCCGCTGACCTGATGGGGATATTTGGCGGACAGGCTTTCGGGCAGGCCGAGCGCGGCGAGCAGGGCGGCGATCGCCTCGCGGTCGACGGCCCGTCCGTGGATGCGGAACGGTTCGGCGAGTGCCCGCCCGAGCGTCATGCGCGGGGACAGCGAGGCGACGGGATCCTGGAAGATGATCTGGACGTGGAAGGGCAGCCAGCGCCTGCGCTCGGCGCGGCTCATCGCGGCGAGGTCGCGGCCGAAGAGCTCGATCGAGCCGCCCGAGATCGGCGCGAGGCCGACCAGCGCGCGGGCCAGCGTCGACTTGCCCGAACCGCTCTCGCCGACGACGCCCAGCGTGCGGCCGGCGCCCAGCGTCAAGTCGACGCCGGAGACCGCCGGGACGCCTGCGCCATAGCTGACGACGAGCCCGCGGATGGCGATGGCGTCGGCGTGGCTCATTGGGGGTGCCAGCATGCGGTGAGATGTCCGGGGGAGGGGGCACCGAGCGGCGCGAGGACGGGGTTTTCGCGATGGCATCTCTCGCTCGCGTGCGCGCAGCGCGGCGCGAAGACGCATCCCGGCGGCAGGGCGGCGGGATCGGGAAGGTCGCCGGGCACCGACACCATGGGCAGGCCGGGAGGGTCGTCGTGGCGCGGCTCGCAGGCGATCAGGGCGCGGGTATAGGGATGGGCGGGGTGGCTGAACAGGCTCCGCACATCCGCGCGCTCGACGATGGTCCCGGCATAGAGCACGACGACGTGGTCGCACAGCTCGGAGACCAGCGCGAGGCTGTGCGAGACGAACAGGATCGAGCCGTTGAACTGCTGCTTCGACAGGCGGAGCAGCTCGGCGATCTGCGCCTCGATCGTCGCGTCGAGGGCGGTGGTGGGCTCGTCGGCGATCAGCAGGTCCGGCTCGACGAGGAGCGCCATGGCGATCATCACGCGCTGGCGCATGCCGCCGCTCAACTGGTGGGGATAGGCCTCCAGCCGGTTCTCCGGATCGGCGATGCCGACCTGGCGCAGCATGTCCGCCGCCCGTTGCCGCAGCACCCCGCTGCGCAGCTTCGGGAAGCGGGCGCGCTGGGCGTCGATCATCTGCGTGCCGATGCGCATCACCGGATGCAGGGCGTTCATCGGGTCCTGGAACACCATGGACAGGCTTCGCCCGCGCAGGGCCTCGGGCTCGACCGTGCGGCCGCGCAGGCGGATCTCACCATTGCGGAAGACCGCATTGGACGGCAGCAATCCCATCAGCGCCTGGGCGAGCGTCGACTTGCCGCTGCCGCTCTCGCCGACGAGGCCGACGATGCTGTTCTGCGCTATGTCGAGGTCGATGCGCCGCAGGGCCGAGGCGACCCGGCCGCGACCGACCGCGAAGTCGACGTCGAGGCCGCGCAGCTGGACGAGGGGACCGGTCGCCTGCGTGTCGTCATGGTCCGCGGTGGTCCTGCTCATGCCCGGCTCCGCCGCAGTGGATCGAGATAGCCTTGCAGGCTCTCGCCGAGCAGCGTGAAGGCGAGGGTGGCGAGCGAGAGCGCGACGCCGGCCGTCACCGCCGGCCAGGCGGACTGATCGAGATAGATGAAGCCGTCATAGAGCGTGCTTCCCCAGCTCGCGAGTGGCGGGCGGATGCCGAAGCCGAGGAAGCTCAGCCCCGCCTCCAGCGTGATGACGAAGGGGATGTTCATGCTGGCGAGGACGATGACCGGCCCCAGCACGTTCGGCAGCACATGGTGGAACAGGATGCGCGCCGGCGAGGCGCCGAGCGTGATCTCCGCCTCGAGGAACGGCCGGTGGCGCAGGGACATGGTCTGGGCGCGCGCGATGCGGCCGAATTGGGGGACGAACACCAGCGTGATCAGGACCAGCAGGTTGTTCACGCCGGGACCGAAGATCGCGACCAGGGCAAGGGCGAGGATCACGGTGGGATAGGCGCCGATCAGGTCGAAGACGACCAGCCCGGCGCGTTCCGCCCAGCGCGGCGCATAGGCCATGCCGACGCCGATGACGGTGCCGACGACCATGGCGAGGCCGGTCACCGTCAGGCTCAGCCCGAGGGCCACGCGCGCGCCGAAGAGGCAGCGCGACAGGAGGTCCCGGCCGAGATGGTCGGTGCCCAGCCAATGGACGGCCGAGGGCGGGCTGAGGCGCGCGGCGACGTCGATGCGGTTCGGCGGCCACAGCGGAAGGAGGGGCGCGAGCAGCGCGCCGCAGACGAGCAGCACCGCGAGGATCAGCCCCACCCGTCCGGTCGGGCTGCGCCAGACCGCGGCAACGACCTCCATCAGGCGCTCTCCGCGCGGAACAGGCGCTCGCGGATGCGCGGGTCGAGCCACGCGAAGACGATGTCGATCGCGGCGTTGATCGCCACGAACAGGAACACCACGACGAGGACGCCGGCCTGCACGACCGGGTAGTTGCGGTTCTGCAGCGATTCGTTGATCAGCGATCCGATGCCCGGCCGATTGAAGATGATCTCCACGAAGACCGACTTGCCGATGATGTCGCCGATGCCGATGCCGAGGACCGACAGCACGGGGATGATGGCGATCTTCAGCGCGTAGCGGTAGCGGATGGTGCGGTTGGGCAGGCCATAGGCCCGCGCCGTGCGGATATAGTCCTGGCCGAGGACGTCCAGCAGCGAGGCGCGGATCTGCCGGGCGATGTAGCCGACCCAGCCGCAGGCGATGGCGAGGGCCGGCAGGATGAGATGGTGAAGGCGGGCGAGAAGGCCCTGGCCCTCGCCACCCCCCAGGACCGGCGTCCAGCCGAGCCGCACCGAGAAGACGAGCAGCAGCAGGATGCCGATGACGAAGCTCGGGGTGGAGATCAGTCCCACCGATATGTAGGCGGTCAGCCGGTCGAAGAAGCCGTCCGGCCGCGCTGCGGCATGGACCCCGATCGGCACGCCGACGAGCGCGGCCAGCAGGATGGCGGAGAAAGCGAGCACCAGCGTGTTGGGAACGACCGCGAACACCTGCGAGGCGATGTCGCGCCCCGAGATCACGTCGGTCCCGAGATCGCCGCGCGCGGCGTTGAAGACGAACATGGCGATGCGCTGATAGACGGGCAGATCGAGCCCCATCTCACTGCGCAAGGCGGCGATCGATGCCGGCGTCGCGCGCGATCCGAGCAGGACCGATGCGGCATCGCCGGGAATGAACTCGGTCAGCACCACCAGAAGGGCGATGGCGCCGATCAGCACGGCGACCATGGTCGCGGCCTGCCAGGCCACATATCGGATCATGCTTGCCTGAAGTCCTGCAGGATGAGGTTCGCTCCGCTCGGCAGGATAGCAGGCGTGACCGTCTCGCGCATGGCGAAGGCGTAGACGTTGTTGGTGATCCAGATGAAGGCGGCGGATTCGTCCATCAGCTTCTGCATCTCGACATACATCGCCGCGCGCGCCGCCGGATCGGTGTCCGCTCCGGCCCTGGCGTGCAGGGAATCGAATTCCGCATTGCCCCAGCGCTGCCAGTTCCACAAGCCGATCTGGCTGGTCGTGAACCATTGCAGCTGGAAGCCGGGATCGGTCTTGCCCGGATATTCGACCAGCGACAATTCGAGGTCCCTGGACGCGTCGTTCTCGCCCAGCGACCAGTAGGACCCGCCGCCGCGCGCATCGATTTCCAATTCGATGCCGACCTCGGCCAGATTGGCCTGGATGATAGTGGCGATCGCCTGGTTGCGGGCATTGTTCAGGATCGTCAGCCGCGTCCTGAAGCCGCTGCCGAGCCCGGCCTTCTCCAGCAGGGCCATGGCGCCGTCGACATCGCGCCGGTGGACGGGGGCGTCCTTCCAGTAGCCGAGCAGCTCGGGTGCGAGGATGGCATTCGCCCGCGGCGCGAGGCCGTTATAGGCGCCGGCGAGGATCGCATCGACATCGACCGCCATGCGCAGCGCCTGGCGGACTTCGAGCTTGTCGAACGGCGCCCTGGCGATATTCGGGCCGAACCAGACATAGTCGATGCCGGACTGGCTGACCGTCCTGGTATTCGCCGTCTTGCCGATTTCCGCCATGCGGATCGGCGAGATCTCGGTGAAGTCGAGCTCGTTGCCGAGGAAGGCGAGTTCGGCGGTCTTGAGTTCCGGGATCGGCTTCAGCACGATCTCCGCGAAGTGCTGGGCGCTGCCGCTGTAGCCTGGATTGGCCTTCAGCACGAATTGCGAGCCGGGGCTGGCCTCGGACAGCATATAGGGGCCGGAGCCGATCGGCGTGCCCTGGATCTTGCCGTCGAGCGCCTCGAAGGCCTTGCGCGAGATGATCGCGCCGGAGCCGTCGGCAAGGGCGACCGACCACAGCGCGGCGGAGGGCTGCTTGAGGTGGATGCGGCCGGAAAGCGGCCCCGTCACCTCGACATGGTCGAGCGCCGCCCAGTCATCGGCGAAGGCGACCTTCTTGCCGCCGGCATCCGGCTTGATGAAGCGCTCGAACGAGAACTTGACGTCCTCGGCGGTCAGCGGACCGTAGCCGCCGGTGAATTCGAGCCCTTCCTTCAGCGTGAACTCGATGAGCTTCGGATCGACCTGCTCGATGCTCGCCGCCGCGTCGAGTTCGTAGTCCAGCGCGCCGATCTTCGGCTTCACCAGGCCCTGACAGACGGCGAGGATGACGTTGACCTCGGCCGGCCCGGTGCGATTTCCCGGATCGAGATTCTGCAGGTCGCGATCCATGCGGACCACGAGGCGCCCATCCTGTGCGCTGACGGCCCCCGGCGCCATGCCGATGAAGGGCGCCGCCGCTCCCAGCGCGGCGGCACTGCGAAGAAGCTGCCGACGCGTCACATCCATGGTCATGCTCAGCCCTCCTTTTCGCTGCTCGCTGGCAGGGGTGGTGTCTATTCGGTCCGTCCGTCCCACAGCGTCAGCGGCACGCCGAGGCCGGCCTTGCGGGCCGCCTCGAGCAGGTAGCCGCCGACCACGACGTCGATGATCCCCATGCCGCGATGCCAGAACAGCGTGCGCTCCTGCGCGTCGGTGCGCCCGTGCTTGCGGCCGGTGACGATCTCGCCGATCTCGGCGTGGAGATGGTCGCGGGTCAGCCGGCCGGCGGCGATCTCCGAATGGAAGGTGCCGGCCATGGTGCACTGGTTCCAGTCGTCGACGACGAACCGGTCCACCTTCCGGGGCAGCGTGGCGTCGACGGCGCGGACGAAGCCGTAGGAGATCAGCAGGCTGCCGGGCTTCATCCA
>Ga0182748_1003583_pt1 | contig 13006 bp, 14 predicted proteins | sample eDN3rd37CKraftOP_FD_128877 | JGI IMG/M metagenome (GOLD analysis project Ga0182748, IMG submission 128877) | Enriched Organic Plus compost microbial communities from Emeryville, California, USA - eDNA 3rd pass 37_C Kraft OP (version 2) (version 2) ...
GAGCGCAGCCAAGTCGAGCGTAGCCAAGTCGTCGCCATTGTACCCTCCCTGATTGGTGACATTCATAGGTCGCCCCTCTGGATTGTAGGGGAGGACAATGACGGACCCAAGGGCAGGGCGCGGCCGAGAAGGGACGGCGACCGGAAGAGGTCTGGCCGGGGCGCTAAAGCGGCGTCTTGCGCAGGCGCAGCGCGTTGCCGACCACGGAGACCGAGGAGAGCGACATGGCGGCGGCGCCGATGATCGGCGACAGCAGGATGCCGAACACGGGATACAATACGCCGGCGGCGATCGGCACGCCGGCCGCGTTGTAGATGAAGGCGAAGAACAGGTTCTGCCGGATGTTGCGCATGGTCGCTTCCGACAGCGTGCGCGCCTTGACGATGCCGGCGAGGTCGCCCTTCACGAGCGTGATGCCGGCGCTCTCGATGGCGACGTCGGCGCCCGTGCCCATAGCGATGCCGACGGCGGCGGCGGCGAGCGCGGGGGCGTCGTTGACGCCGTCGCCGGCCATGGCCACGACGCGGCCCTCGCGCGTGAGCTTCTCCACCACCGCGCTCTTCTGATCGGGCAGCACCTCGGCCTCGACTTCCTTGAGGTCGAGGCGGCGGGCGACCGCTTGCGCGGTGGTGCGGTTGTCGCCGGTGAGCATGACCACGCGGATACCGTCGGCGGCAAGCGCGCGCAGCGCGTCGGGCGTGGTGGCCTTTACCGGATCGGCGATGGCGATGATGCCGGCCGGCTTGCCGTTCACCGCCACGAAGATGGCGGTGGCGCCGTCCTGCCGCAGGCGTTCCGCTTGTGGCCCGAGCGCGCCGGTGTCGATGCCCAGCTCTTTCAGGAAATTCGCATTGCCGATGGCGAGCCGCTGGCGCTCCACCATGCCGATCACGCCCTTGCCGGCCGGCGCGTCGAAGCCGCGCACGGGCGCCAGTTCGAGCTTGCGCTCGGCCGCCGCGGCGACGATGGCGGCCGCCAGCGGATGCTCGCTGCTGCGTTCGACGCTGGCCGCCAGCCGCAGCACTTGGCCCTCCCCGAAGCCTTCCACCGGCTCGACCGCCACCACCTTCGGCTTGCCTTCGGTCAGCGTACCGGTCTTGTCGATCACCAGCGTGTCGATCTTCTCCATGCGCTCGAGCGCTTCGGCGTGCTTGATCAGGACGCCGGCCTGCGCGCCGCGCCCGACGCCGACCATGATCGACATCGGCGTGGCGAGGCCGAGCGCGCAGGGGCAGGCGATGATCAGCACCGTGACGGCGGCGACCATGCCGAAGGCGAAACGCGGCTCCGGTCCAAACGTCGCCCAGGCGGCGAAGGCCACGACCGCGACCGCGATCACCGCCGGCACGAACCAGCCGGCCACCTGGTCGGCGAGGCGCTGGATCGGCGCGCGGCTGCGCTGGGCGGAGGCCACCATCTGCACGATCTGCGCCAGCAGGGTATCGCGGCCGATCTTGTCGGCGCGCATGACGAAGGAACCGCTCTTGTTCAGCGTGCCGCCGATCACGCGCGCGTCCTTTTCCTTGCTGACCGGCATGGATTCGCCCGTCACCATGGATTCGTCGAGCGAGGAGCGGCCTTCCAGCACCACGCCGTCGACCGGCACCTTGTCGCCCGGCCGCACGCGCAGGCGGTCGCCGACCTGCACCTGATCGAGCGAAACTTCCTCGTCGTCGCCATCGTCGTTGACGCGGCGCGCGGTCTTGGGCGCGAGATCGAGCAAAGCGCGGATCGCGCCCGAGGTCGCCTCGCGCGCGCGCAGCTCCAATACCTGGCCGAGCAGAACCAGCACGGTGATGACGGCGGCGGCCTCGAAATAGACGGCGACCGCGCCGTGCGCATCGCGGAATGCGGGCGGGAACAGGCCGGGCGCGAGCACGGCGACCACGCTGTAGACGTAAGCCACGCCGGTGCCCATGGCGATCAGCGTGAACATATTCAGGTTGCGCGTCTTGAGCGACTGCCAGCCGCGCTCGAAGAAGGGCCAGCCCGCCCACAGCACCACCGGCGTCGTCAGCGCCAACTGGATCCAGCTCGACCAGGGCGCGCTGATGAGCGCATGAAGTGGCGTGAAGTGGCCGCCCATTTCCAGCACGAACACCGGGACGGTGAGCGCGAGGCCGATCCAGAAACGGCGCGTCATGTCGGCGAGTTCGGGATTGGGGCCGGTGTCGGCGGTGGCGACTTCCGGCTCGAGCGCCATGCCGCAGATCGGGCAGGAGCCGGGGCCGATCTGCCGGATCTCGGGATGCATCGGGCAGGTATAGACCGCGCCTTCGATCACCGGTTCGGGCTCGCGCTCGCCCAGATATTTCTGCGGATCGGCGACGAACTTGGTGCGGCAGCCGGCGGCGCAGAAGTAATAGGTATGGCCGTGATGCTCGGCGCGGTATTTCGCGGTATGCGGATCGACCGTCATGCCGCAGACCGGGTCGATCACGCCATCCTGCGCCGGGGCATGGTCATGGTCATGCCCGACATGCGCACCATGATCGTGATGATGATGGTCGGCGTTCGCGTTCATGACGGCCTCGTGCCTTGCCGGCTCTTGTCTTCATATACCCTGGGGGGGTATATAACGGACATGACCCGGAACGGCAAGACAACGACGCTCAAGCGGCTCAGCCGCATCGAGGGCCAGGTACGCGGGCTCGCCCGCATGGTCGAAGAAGACCGCTACTGCATCGACATCGTCACGCAGATCGGCGCCGTGCGCGCGGCGCTGCGCCGCGTCGAGGAGGAGATTTTGCGCGAGCACGTCGCCCATTGCGTCGAGCACGCGATCAAGAGCGGCGACAAGGCCGACCAGCGCCGCAAGGTCGCCGAGCTCATGGCCGTCATGGGCCGCGCCGGAAGATGATGATCCGTCGTCCCCGCGAAGGCGGGGACCCGGTATTCCGTGCCCGATCGTTGGATAGAATGCCGCGCACCGGGTCCCGGCGCGCGCTCCCCAGCCTCGAGGCCGGGGTCGCTTGGCCGGGACGACCGTCGTGCGTGTCGTGCCCGCTCTACTTCGTCGACATGCCGAACAGGCTGTAAGCCGGGCAGGTGCCGAACAGCGCGGTCAGGATCGGCACCACGCCGATCCAGCCGACCCAGCTCCAACTGGTCCCCGGTGCGATATAGCCGAGCGCGAAAGCAATCAGCGCCAGGCCGACGACGATGCGTGCGATGCGATCGAAAGTCCCGACATTGGCCGTCATGATGAACCCCCTTTGGGCCGCAATAGGTGGTCAACATAGCCGCGCGGGACGGGGAATCGGTTGATCAAGATCAACGGCCGGCCGCCGTCCCGGCCAGGCGGGCGCCGGCGCGCGCGCCGGGACCCGGTACCCCGTGCCCTATCGATAGGCTGCGGAGTACTGGGTCCCCGCGTTTGCGGGGACGACAGCAAGACGTTGCTTCACGCGTAGCGTTGTCTCGCCAGCGCAGCACCCTTACCGAGCGCCACGAGCTTGGCCTCGGCGATCTCGCGGCGCATCGGCGCCATGCCGCAATTGGTGCAGGCGACGATGCGCTCTTTCGGCACGAACGCAATGACCTCGCCGATGACCTGTGCGACGCGCTCGGCGGTCTCGATCTCGTCGCTCGCCACGTCGATGACGCCGACCAGCACGTCCTTGCCTTCGAGCAAGGACAGCAGCCTGAGCGGCACATGCGAATTGATGCACTCGAGCGAGACTTGGCTGATCCGGCTCTTGGCCAGCGCCGGAAAGATCCGCTCGTATTGCCGCCATTCGGCGCCGAGCGTGTTCTTCCAGTCGATATTGGCCTTGATGCCGTATCCGTAGCAGATGTGCACGGCGGTGGTGCAGGAAAGCCCGTCGATCGCACGGTGCAGCGCCTCGATGCCCCAGCCCGCGACCTCGTCCATGAACACGTTGAAGGCCGGCTCGTCGAACTGGATCACGTCGACGCCGTCGGCTTGCAGCGCGCGCGCTTCCTTGTTCAAGAGGTCGGCGAAGGCGAAGGCCATCTTCACCTTGTCGCCGTAATGGGCGTCGGCGACCGTGTCGGCGATGGTCATCGGCCCCGGCATGGTGATCTTCAGCTTGCGCGTGGTGTGGGCGCGCGCGTGGCGCGCCTCCGGTTCGTGCACGCGGCCCTTCAGCGTCAAGGCGCCGCGCACCACCGGCACCATGGCCTTATAGCGGTCGGCGCGGATGCCCATCTCGACCTTGTTGGCGAAGTCGATGCCGTCGACGAATTCGAGAAAACCGTGCACGAAATGCTGACGCGACATCTCGCCGTCGCAGACGATGTCGATGCCGGCATCCTCCTGCAGCTTGACCGCGAGCAGGGTGGCGTCGAGCTTGGCCTGCGCGAGCTCTTCGCCGGACTGACGCCATTGCGGCCACAGCTTGTTCGTCTCGGCGAGCCAGGCGGGTTTCGGCAGGCTGCCGGCGATCGTGGCGGGAAACATCATAGCGGCGGACTCTGGGTTCGGATGGTCTCTGGAGGCATCCAAGCATAAATCCAATCGTAGCGCGCGCGCAGCTTTTGTCCGCCCATGGCGCGCATCACGAGGTTGCGGGCAAGCGCCTCCGGGCCGGTGAGCCCGTAGATGCGGCCCTGCTTGCGCGAGGCCTGCTGCGCGCGCTCGGTGCGGGCGCGGCGGGCCTTTTCATAGGCGCGCAAGCCCGCGGTCGGATCGGTGATGGATTTGCCCAGGCATTGGGCGAGAACCGCGCCGTCCTCGATCGCCATGCCGGCGCCCTGCGCCAGGAACGGCAGCATGGGATGGGCGGCATCGCCGATCAATGTCACGCGGCCTTCGCCGCCGAGGAACGGCGCCTTGCGGTCGTATAGCGCCCATTTCAGCCAGCGCTGCGGCGTGCCGATCAGGTCGCGCACCCGCTCGCACCAGACCCAGCGCGCGAAATGGCGCAGGATCTCGGCGCGCTCGCCCGGCGCCGACCAGCCGGTTTCGTTCCATTCGTCGCGCACGATGCCGACGATGTTGACGAGTTGCCCGGCCTTGACCGGATAGTGGACGAGATGGGCGTCGGCGCCGAGCCACAGCGTCACGAAGGGCGCGCGGAATTCCGCCGACAGTGCCTCCGCCGGCACCAAAGCGCGCCAGGCGGTGCGGTGCGAAAAGCGCGGGCCCCGCTGGCGGCCGAGGCCCCTGGCGATGTTCGACCAGATTCCGTCGGCGCCGATCAGCGCGATGCCGCGTTCGTCGGTGACATTGCGGGGGCCGCGGCCGAGCACGCTCACGCCGTTGGCATGGGCGGCGAATTCCTCGACCCTGATGCCGAGCTTGAGCGTGAGATCGAGCGTCGCGCGCGCGGTGTCGGCGAGCGCCGCCTGCAGGTCGGCGCGATGCACGACCCAGAACGGCGCGCCATAGCGTTTTTCCGCGTCGGCGAGCGGAATGCGCACGATCTCGCGCCCGGAGCCGGCCGACATCACGCGGATGCCGTGCGGCACGACGACCGAGGGCGCGAGCCGCTCGGCGACGCCGAGCGCGCTCAGCACCTTGGTGGCGTTGGGCGAAAGTTGGATGCCGGCGCCGGTCTCTTCCAGCCGTTCGGCCTGTTCGAGCACGGTGACGCGCAAGCCCGCCCGTGCCAGCGCCAGGGCCGCCGTGAGCCCGGCAATGCCGGCGCCGGCGACGATGACGTGGCGCTCGGTCGCCAAGGGCTAAAACTCCGGTCGGCTCAGGCGGCTTCGGTCGCGGGCAGGGCGCATTCCGGCGGCCGTGCCGCATGCGGATCGAGCGCCGGGTCGTGGCGGTAGAGCGTCGAGCAATAGGGGCAAATGATCTCGTTGTCGGCGCCCATGTCGAGGAACACGTGCGGATGATCGAACGGCGGCTTGGCGCCCACGCACATGAATTCCTTGGCGCCGATCTCGATCACCGGCACGCCCGGATCGTTGTGGAAATGGGGGACGACGTGTTCCGCCATGGGCAATCCTCGAAAACGGTCGGCGATGGGCTCAGCGATTTGGCGCGCACCATAGCGAGACGCATCCGCCATGCCTAGGGTCGTCCTGTTCATAAGCCGGGCGCCGCCCGGGCCGTCAGCACCGTTGAATTGCCGGTGGATTTTCGGCCGCCCGGCCCGCCCGGGACGATGGCAAAGGCGCGATTCCGTCACCATTTTATCGCAAGGATAGGCCGCGACGCGGCGAGGATTCGCGTCGCGATATCGAGGAAGCCCATTCATGCGCAGAACGCGCCTTGCACTCGCATTGCTTGCGGCCGCCCTGTTGGCGGCGGCCGCGGCCTATGTGGTGCCGCGCGGGCTGGAGGCGGCGGTGCTGCTCGCGATCGAGGACGATCCGGCCCGGCTCGCCGCGCGCGCGCTCGATAAGACCTTCAATGCCGACGTCGCGACGCGGGAAATCAATGCCGCGCTCGCGGCCGAGGATGCCGATCTGGCGCAAAGCTTCGTCGATCTGGCCGCCGACCGGAAGGTTTCGCTCGATCCGGCCTTGCTCGAGAACGTGAAGACGGCGGTCGCGGAGGCCGCCTCGGCGCAATACGCGGCCGCGAGTTTCGCGCAGGGCCTGATCACGGGCGAGCCCAAGGACGGGGTCGGGCTCGCCGGGACCGCGCTCGGCGATCTGTTCGTATTCGGCGACCTGCGCGATGCGGTACGCGAGGGCGCGCGTCTGGCGTCGGGCGAGCAGGCCGACGAACTGGTGCTGGGGCTCGCCTGCGTGGGTCTGGCGATCACCGCCGGCACCTATGTCAGCGCGGGCGCCGCCGCGCCGGCACGCATGGGCCTCACGCTCGCCAAGGCCGCGCGCAAGACCGGCCAGCTCGGCGGCGAACTGACCGCCCGTTTGGGCCGCCTGCTGCGCGGCGTGGTCGATTGGGGGCAACTCAAGAAGGCGCTCGCGGGCGCCTCCATTGCCGAGCCGGCCGTGGCGATCCGCGGCGCGCGCGAAGCGGTCAAGCTCGAACGCGCGGGCGCGCTCGTCGATGTCGTGCGCGATGTCGGCCGCGTCGAGGCGAAAGCGGGCACCAAGGCCGCGCTCGACACGCTGAAGGTCGCGCAGACGCCGCGCGACGTGGCGCGTGTCGCCAAGCTTGCCGAAAAGGAAGGTTCGCGGACGCGCGCCATTCTCAAGACGCTCGGCCGCGGCGCCATTGCGCTTTCGATCGCCGCTTTCGATCTGGGCAGCTGGATCCTGGGCGCGCTGCTCACGGTTTTCGCATTCGTGTCGTGGCTCAAGCGAGCGACCGAGCGGACGACCGAGCGTGTTCTGCGCCGCCGCAAAGAGCGCCGCCGCAAGCGCGCGCAAGGAGGCCTCGCAGCCGTGCCGGCGCAAGGCTAGGGTCACGATTCCGTCATTCGCAATCGTTCGCGGCGCGCGCAAATGCGCGCCATCGCAAGCGAAGGCTGCCGGCAAGCTTTTGATTCTGGTGTCGATTGGTTCGGAATCTCGCCTGCATGACGGGCGGCGAGAATGACGCGCAAGTCCAAGACCGCGACACGAGGCGCTGGCACGGCGGCCGGTCCTGCGCTAAAAGCGCGCCTCACTTTCGCAATCCAGGTTCAAGCCGATATGCCGAGTTTTCATCACGGCTCGGTCGAGATCGCCTATCTCGACGAAGGCCAAGGCGAGCGCAATGCCGATCCGATCGTGCTGGTGCACGGTTTCGCCTCCAACAAGGAAGTGAACTGGGTGCATCCGGCCTGGGTGATGACGCTCAAGGACGCCGGCCGGCGCGTGATCGCGATCGACAATCGCGGCCACGGCCGCTCGGGCAAGCTGTACGATCCGGCGCTCTATCACAGCGCCACCATGGCCGAGGACGTGCGCGCGCTGCTCGATCATCTCGAGATCGCGCGCGCGGACATCATGGGCTATTCCATGGGCGCGCGCATCACGGCCTTCCTCGCCGTCAAGCATCCCGAGCGCGTGCGCTCGGCCGTGCTCGGCGGGCTCGGCATCAAGCTGGTGGAAGGCGTCGGCCTGCCCGAGAGCATCGCCGAGGCGCTGGAAGCGCCGTCGATCAACGATGTGAGCGATCCGACCGGCCGCATGTTCCGCTCCTTCGCGGAAACCACCCGGTCCGACTTGCGCGCGCTCGCCGCCTGCATCCGCGGCTCGCGCCAGACGCTCACGCGCGAGGAGGTCGCTTCGATCGCCGCGCCGGTGCTGGTGGCGGTTGGAACCAGGGATCAGGTCGCGGGTTCCGCCGCCGCGCTCGCCGCGCTCATCCCGGGCGCGCAGGCGCTCGATATTCCCGACCGCGATCACATGCTCGCGGTCGGCGACAAGGTGTTCAAGGCGGCGGTGGTGGAATTCCTTAACCGGCGCGGCTGAGGCCGTCGCTGCCCGCGCGGGAACGGGCTGCTTGTGCCTCGAAAATGTGCTAGAAGAACGACCTTGAGGGGATCGAGAGGCGCCGGGAGTACGACACCATGGCTCACTATCAGACACGGCCCGCAAAGGCCCTCGACAAGGTCGATCCGGTCTGGACGCGCATCCGCAGCGAGGCGGAGGACGTGGCGCGCCGCGAACCGGAACTCGGCACGTTCATCTACGAGAACATCCTGCATCACGACTCGCTGGAAAACGCGGTCGTGCATCGCGTCGCGCAGCGCCTGCATCATGCCGACCTCTCGGCCGACATGATCCGCCAGGCCTATACCGACGCGCTGGAGGACGAACCGGCGCTCGGCGTCGCGTTCCGCGCCGACATTGTCGCCAATGTCGACCGCGATCCCGCCACCAACCGCTTCATCGAGCCGGTGCTCTACTACAAGGGCTTCCACGCCATCCAGACGCACCGGCTGGCGCATTGGCTGATCGGCAAAGGCCGCAAGGACTTCGCGCTCTACCTGCAGAGCCGGTCCTCGGTGGTGTTCCAGTGCGACATCAATCCGGCGGCGCGGATCGGCCGCGGCATTTTCCTCGACCACGCCACCGGGCTCGTCGTCGGCGAGACCGCGGTGATCGAAGACGACGTCTCGATCCTGCACGACGTGACGCTGGGCGGCACCGGCAAGGAGCACGAGGACCGTCATCCGAAAATCCGCCGCGGCGTGCTGATCGGCGCCGGCGCCAAGATCCTCGGCAATATCGAGATCGGCCATTGCGCGCGCATCGCCGCCGGCTCGGTCGTCATCAAGTCGGTGCCGAACAATGTCACGGTCGCGGGCGTGCCGGCCAAGGTCGTCGGCGAGGCCGGCTGCCCCGAGCCTTCGCGCGCCATGGACCAGATGCTCGATGACGTGACGCTTGACGGCTGATTGGCGCCCGGTCCCGCAAAGGGCGGTCGCCGCCGTGCGCCGGAATCGCGAGCGATTTCCGAATAAGATCGCTCGCGCGCAAGAGAACTCTCAAGCTTGCGCCGGGCCGCCCGATCGGGCATAGGCCTTGCCCAATACAACAGGAGCCGCCCGGTGAACGTCAGCGAAGTCAGGCAACTCGACGCCTATCTCAAGAAATTGTTCGGCAACCCGAATATCCGCGTGGTGCCGAAGAAGGGCGACGCCGCCGAAGTGTTCGTCGGCGAGGACGATCTCGGCGAACTGACCGCCGACGAGGACGAAGGCGAGCGCTCGTACAATTTCCGCATGGTGATCCAGTTCGGCAACGATCCGAGCCTTCAGCCGGTGCCGGCGCTCAATGCTTATCTGCGGAACAAGTTCGACAACGAAAAAATCCGCGTGGTGACGCGGCCGCGCAAGCTGGACTCGCTCGAAGCCTATATCGGCGAGGAATTCCTCGGCGTGCTGTTCCTGGAAATCGAGAAGGGCCGCCGCTCCTATATTCTCGAGCTGCCGATCCTGGATGTCGATCTGGCGGAGTGACTAGTTTGGATGCAATCTCGCCATCAGCCGGTCGATGCCGGCGGCGAGGTTTTTCCAATCGGCGAGCCAGTCGCGCGGGAAGCGGACCGTGATGTCGGCGTCGCCGATGCGCCGCTCCAAGAGGCATGTCCCCGAATTCATCACGCCCTTGCGCGAGCAGCGCGCCAGGAAATGCGCGGGCGCCTGCGACTCGAAGGCGAGCTCCTCGCCGCGGTAGGGCGAGTCGTCGCGGAAGCCGCGCAGCGTGAGGCCCTCCGGTCCCGCCTTCGGCTCGGCCACCAGGTAGCGCGCATAGATCGTCTCGACGCGCTCGATGATCGGCAGCGTGCCGTCGGCGGTCTCGATGGTCACGAACAGCCGCTCGTTCGGATCGACGGGAACCCCGTCGTGGATCTTCAGCGCCGGGTCCGGCGGGATGAGCGATGGCCACAGATAGGCGAGATCGACGCGGTCGTGCGTGCCGGGGCGGCGCTGCACGGCCATGCGGATCGCCGCCGGCTCGATGTTGAAGGTGGCGCCGGCGATCACGATCGGCATGGACGGGGCGTCGTGCGCCACCGGCGCATCCGGCCAGCGCGGCCACAGCACATAGGCGACGTAGGAGGCGGCCATGACGACCACCGCGCCAAAGACCAGGAGCGGCCCCAGCAAGGGGTTGTGGCCGGCCCGGCGCTTCCGGTGGCGGCCGGCGCGCCGGGATGCGGGATAGTGGTGCGCCAAGGCGGACAATCGGCACTCCTGGGGGACGAATCGCCGGTCAGCGCGGCGTGCGGCTCACCATGGGCGCGCGTCCGTTAACCATCGGTTAAGGATAGACTGGCGTGCCCCGCGCCCGACGCGGCAAATGAAGGCTCGGATCGTGTCGGGGCTCGCGATGACGTCGGAATCCTTGCAAATGCTGCTCGCTCTCGCGCTCGGCTTCGCCGTGTCGGGGCTGTGCTGTTCCGCCTATCGGCTCATCACCGACCGGCTGCCGAGCTTCAGCCTGCTGGCGACCGGACCGGGCGCCGCGGCCTTCGCCGCCGTGCCGCTGCTGATCGTCTCGGCGCCGTTCCTGATCATGCGCAATACCTTGCTCGGGCCGCGCGAGGAGCCGGTCCGCCGCTTCCAGTTCGTGTTCCTGGCCACGGTGATTTCCGGCTTCTGGAGCCTGATGTCGGGCCTGGTGCTGGTGATGACCCTGCAGGCCTGCGGGTTCTTCCTCTCCTGAGCGTCTTCCATCGCGCGTTTCGTTCGTGCATGGTCGCCCGCCGTAACGGAGGGCGCGGACATGCCGATCTATGAGCTCGACGGTGAGCGGCCGGAATTTCCCGGCGAGAGTGAATACTGGGTCGCCGAGACCGCGACGCTGATCGGCCGGGTGCGGCTCAAGCGCGAGACCAGCGTCTGGTTCGGCGCGGTGCTGCGCGGCGATAACGAGTGGATCGAGCTCGGCGAGCGTTCGCAGATCCAGGACAATGCCACGCTGCACACCGATCCGGGGTTTCCCATGGTCATCGGCAGCAATTGCGTGATCGGCCACAACGTCATCCTGCACGGCTGCACGGTCGGCGACAATTCGCTGATCGGCATGGGCGCGATCGTGATGAACGGCGCCAGGATCGGCGCGAAGTCGATTGTCGGGGCGGGCGCCGTCGTCACCGAAGGCAAGAGCTTCCCGGACCATTCGCTGATCGTGGGCGCGCCCGCGCGCGCGATCCGCACGCTCGACGAGAAGGCGGAAGCCATGATCCGCGGCGGCGCCGACATTTATGTGCGGCGCTCGCAGCAATATGCGAAGGGCCTGAAGCGGATCGGCTGAAGTTCCCGCGGCCCGACGGCGGAATTCCGCGCCCCGAAAAATGGTGCGGCCGGCCCTTGGGGGAGAGCCGGCCGCTCGCGAACCCGGTCTGGGGACGGGGAGGGGTGGGGACGTGACCGGGACCGCGATTTCCTCGTTAGCTATTTTCCGTTCGGTTCGTTTCAACCGCTGCCGCGATTGACATTTTCGTGTTTGCCGGCGTCAGCGGGCCGAAACCACGGCCGGCGCCGAATTGGGCTCGCCGAGCGCAACCCACAGATTCGGGTCCGATTGCGACTGCCGCTTCACGAAGCGGTAGCCGGTCTTGTACCAAGGCAGGATCTGAGCCTCCTGGTTGTCCAGAATGAACTCGCCGCGGTTGGTCTTGACCGTCAGCACGGCGTGGCCGTCGCCCTTTTTGTCGCGCACCACCGTGATCAGCAGCGCTTCGCGGGGCCAGCCGGCCTGCATCAGCACCTTGCGTTTGAGCAGCACATAATCTTCACAATCGCCTTGACCGTCGTCCGGGTAATTCCAACGCTCGACCACGCCCCAATGTTCAAGGTCGGTGACCGGTTTAATCGTGTTGTTCACCCAGGCATTCACTTTGACGAGATCGCTCCAGGCCCGGCCGGTGAGTACGACGTCGCGCGGCGCCGACGGCTTGGTATTGCATTCCGGCTTGTATTCGACGCAGAACTCGACCCAGCCGATCGGCGGGCGGGTCTGTTCGTCGACCGAGATGTAGACCGGGCGCTCGTTGGGTACGATCGCACCGTTGCCGATCGATCCCGTGCGCTCCGCCGCAACACCGGCCGTCGCCCCGGCCGCGAGCGTGGCGGCGCAGATGGCGATCAACATCCCGCCGCTCGAAACTCTCTGTTTGAAACGCCTGAACATTTGCTGCAGTCCCTTCCCGTCTTGTCGGGACCACAAATCGCACAAAGCTTTTGCAGTGCGGCTAAGTAGAACAAGTCATTTTGAGAAGAAGGCAAGTCAAGAGAGAGACAAATACTGTAAAACATCGAGCTTAAATTGAATAAATTTGAAGATGTTCTGATTTATCTAAAATTTTCTGCATTAATGACATCAGTACAGCAACGGCCGCGCTTTCTGCGTTGCCGGGAACAGGGCATTTACCTTGTTCGGATCGGGCGATGCGCCAAGCGGTTACCGCGTGCCAGCGCGCGCATGTCACGCCGGTACCGCCGGCAAATCCGGCAATTCTATTCGTGCCGTTTACGCCACGGTGACCTTGCAGCAAGCTCGCCGATGACGACGGCGAGCGGCGCGCAAATTGCGGGGATGGGAAGTCTTTGAAAAGCCGTCCGCCGCGCGCGCGGACGATCGGCCGCCGGGGCTATCCGCCGGTGACGTTGTCTTCGACGAAGTCCGGGTGCTGCAACCGGGTGAATTCGATCGCGAAGCCGTTCTCGATATGACGGAC
>Ga0182748_1003584_pt1 | contig 13000 bp, 13 predicted proteins | sample eDN3rd37CKraftOP_FD_128877 | JGI IMG/M metagenome (GOLD analysis project Ga0182748, IMG submission 128877) | Enriched Organic Plus compost microbial communities from Emeryville, California, USA - eDNA 3rd pass 37_C Kraft OP (version 2) (version 2) ...
AAGCTGCGGCCCGCGCTGTCGGTCCAGGCCAGGCCCATCTCGACGCCGAAGGTGGTCACGTCGGACAGGCCCTTGTCGTGATAGCGCTGCAACCGCACGCCGCGCCCGCGCGTCATTTCCGGCACCTGGTCGAGCCCGAAAATCACCATCTTGCGGTTTTCGCCGACGACCGCCAGCAGGTCGCCATCGACCACCGTCAGCGCGACGGCGCGGTCGGGCGCTTTCAGGTTGAGCACCTGCTTGCCCTTGCGGGTGGTGCCGAGCACCTCGTCTTCCGGCACGATGAAGCCGTTGCCCTGGTAGCTCGCCACCAGGAACTTGCGGCCGCCCTGATAGGCGAAGGCCGCCACCACGTCGGCGTCCTGCTCGAGGTCGATGAACAGGCGCAGCGGCTCGCCGTGGCCGCGGCCGCCCGGCAGCTTGGAGACGTCGAGCGTATAGAACCGGCCGTTGCTGCCGAAGATCAGCATCTTGGCGGTGGTCTCGGTCGGGAACGCGAATTTCAACGAGTCGTCGGCCTTGAAGGCGATACCGGATAGGTCGGCGACGTGGCCGCGCAGCGCGCGAATCCAACCCTTCTCCGACACCACCACGGTGACCGGCTCGCGCACCACCATGGCTTCCTCGATCGCCGCCACGTCGTGCGCCGGCGCCTCGCCGAAACCGGTGCGGCGGCGGCCGAGCGCGGTCTTCGGACCGAACTTCTCCTTCAGTTCCTTGATCTGGCCGGCGATGGTCTTCCACTGCTGGTCTTCCGAGCCGACCAGCGCCTTCAGCTTCTTCTGCTCGTCGCGCAGCGCCTTGTCCTCGCCGCGGATCTCCATTTCCTCGAGCTTGCGCAAATTGCGCAGGCGCATGTTGAGGATGGCGTCGGCCTGCACGTCGGTGAGCTTGAAGGTCTTCATCAGGACGGGCTTGGGCTCGTCCTCGGTGCGGATGATCTTGATCACCTTGTCGAGGTTGAGATAGGCGACCAGGTAGCCGCCGAGCACTTCCAGCCGGTGCTCGATCTGGCCGAGCCGGTGCCTGGAGCGGCGCAGCAAGACCTCGCGCCGGTGGTCGAGCCATTCGCGCAAGGCCTCGGCGAGACCGAGCACCTGCGGAATGCGGCCCTTCACCAGCACGTTCATGTTGAGCGGAATGCGGCTTTCCAGCTCGGTGAGCTTGAACAGCGATTCCATCATCAGTTCGGCATCGACCGTGCGCGCGCGCGGCTCGATCACGAGGCGCACGTCATCGGCGGATTCGTCGCGCACGTCGGCGACCAGCGGCAGCTTCTTGTCGTTGATGAGCTCGGCGAGCTTTTCGACGAGCCGCGACTTCTGCACCAGCCAGGGGATTTCGGTGATGACCACGACATAGGTGCCGCGCCCGGTTTCTTCCGTCTTCCAGCGCGCGCGCACGCGGAACGAACCGCGGCCGGTGGCATAGGCTTCCGCGATCTGCTCGGCGCCGTCGACGATGATGCCGCCGGTCGGGAAATCGGGGCCCTTGACGAATTTGAGCAGGGTCTTGCCGCGCGCGTTCGGATTGTCGATGAGATAGAGCGCGGCGTCGCACAGTTCGGCCACGTTGTGCGGCGGGATCGAGGTCGCCATGCCGACCGCGATGCCCTGCGAGCCGTTGGCGAGCAGATTGGGGAAGGCGCCCGGCAGCACCACCGGCTCTTCGCTGGTGCCGTCATAGGTCGGGCGGAAATCGACCGCGTCCTCGTCGATGCCGTCGATCAGCAGGCGCGCGACTTCGGTGAGCCGCGCCTCGGTGTAGCGCATGGCGGCCGGGTTATCGCCGTCGATATTGCCGAAATTGCCCTGCCCGTCGATCAGCGGATAGCGCTGCGCGAAATCCTGCGACAGCCGCACCAGCGCGTCGTAGATCGCCTGGTCGCCGTGCGGATGGAAATTGCCCATCACGTCGCCGACCACCTTGGCCGACTTCTTGAACGCGGCGCCGGGATCGAGCCGCAGCAGGCGCATGCCGTAGAGGATACGCCGATGCACGGGCTTGAGCCCGTCGCGCGCATCGGGAAGCGCGCGGTTCATGATGGTGGAAAGCGCGTAGGCGAGATAACGCTCCTCGAGCGCCTCGCGCAGCGCGACTTCTTCGACCGAGCCCTTTTCGGGGGGAATCAATCTGGTGCCCATACCGGATTAACTAATGCCTCGGGGTGCGATGAACAAGCGATGAACGCCTTGGCCAGCGTTCCTTCCGGGTCTTCCGCCCAGGATTGCAGAACCCGAGCGGTTCGTCCGCGTTTAACCGAAATCCGCCGAACCCTCGATTTCGACGTTTTTCCGATGGAGGAAGCCATGCGCCGATTGACCCTCGCGATTGCGGCGACCCTGTCATTGCTCGCCGCCGGTTCGCTCGTGCCCGACCGGACCGAGGCGATGACGCTCACGACGCCGGCCGCCATTCAGGCCGCCATCGACGATACCGCCCTCGCCCGGAATGTCGCCTATGTCTGCCGGCGGGTATGGCGCTGCGGGCGCTACGGCTGCGGCTGGCGCCGGCGCTGCTGGTGGACCCCGCGGCGATACTGGCGGCGCCATTGGTATTATGGGCGGCCGTACTGGCGCTACCGCTACTGGTAACAGGATCGCCCGCGCGCGGACGAAGCGCCTCAGGGCCTCTCACGCCACGTCTTGAAGCGCGCGCGCGAGCGCGGCGATGAAATGGGCGCGCTCGTCGGCGAGCATCAGCCCGCGCGGTTCCAGCGCGTAGCGCGTGAGAAAGAAACCGGTGAGCGCGAAGCCGTCGGCGACATCGCGCGCGCTCGCCGGCGCCGCCGCCTCGCGCAGGAAGGCCGGCAGCCGCAGCATGCGCTCGGCATAAGGGGCGCCGGCTTCGCGCGACACCGCGCGGCCCGACTTGGGCGAGACATAGACGAGATCGGCGCGCGTGCCGGTCGCCACGCATTGCGTCAGATCGAGCCCGAAGCCGAGCTCGGCCAGAAGCTGCAATTCGAAGCGCGCCACCATGGGCGCCACCGCCGCCGCATCGTCGAGCCGTTCCAGCACGGTCTCGAGTTCGGCATAAAGACCCGCATGCGGATCGCGTTCGGGCAACAAGCGCATCAACGCGGCGAGATGGGTGACGCCATAGATCGCATGCGGCGCCGAAAAATAATTTGAGGCGCGCAGGCGCAGGCCCTCGACCGTGAAATTGCCGAGATGCTCGTCGAGCCGCGCGCGCCAGGTCGCGCTCACGCTGTTGCCGGTCTGCAGCACCGGCTTCATGCGCGTGCCGAAGGCGCCGCGCACCATGCCGAGATGGCGGCCGTGCGCGCGCGTCATCAGTTCGAGGATGCCGCTCGCCTCCCCGTGCCGCTTGACGCCGAGCACGATGCCTTCGTCGGTCCAGTGCATCTATTTCTCTGTCGTTCCGGGGCGTTCGCCGAAGCGCCGACCGGCGCGAGGCGGACGCAACCCGCAATCCATAACTCCAGAATCGATGAAAATCACGGCGGCGGCGGCCCATGGGCTCCCGGCGCGCCGCGGCGCGGCGCCCCGGAACGACAGCCACCTACTCCTTCGGAAACTCCAGCCCCATAGCGCGGTAACGCTCGGGGTCCTCGCCCCAGCCCTCGCGCACCTTCACGAACAGGAACAGGTGCACCTTGGCCTCGGCGATCTCGGCGATCTCGCGCCGCGCCGCCTCGCCGATCGCCTTGATGGTCGCCCCGCCCTTGCCGAGCACGATCTTGCGCTGGCTTTCGCGCTCCACATAGATCGTCTGCTCGATGCGGATGTCGCCGCCGCGCAATTCCTTCCAGACTTCGGTCTCCACCGTCGCCTGGTAGGGCAATTCCTGGTGCAGCCGCTCGAACAGTTTTTCGCGCGTGATCTCGGCGGCGAGCTGCCGCAGCGGCGCGTCCGACATCTGGTCGGCGGGGTAATGCCACGGGCCCGGCGGCACGCGCCCGGCCAGCCAGCGTTTGAGATCGGCCACGCCGTCGCCGGTCAGGGCCGAGACCATGAAGGTCGCCTCGAACTTGGCCTTGTCGTTCGCGGCCTGCGCGAGCTTGAGCAGCGCGGCCTTGGCGGTGACGTCCACCTTGTTGAGGATCAGGAATTTCGGCACGCGCAGCTCGGCGAGCTTGCCGAGGATCGCTTCCGCTTCTTCTTCCAGACCCTTGCGCGCGTCGATCAGCATGCCGACCAGATCGGCGTCGTGCGCGCCGCTCCAGGCGGTCGTCACCATGGCGCGGTCGAGCCGGCGCCTGGGCGCGAAGATGCCGGGCGTGTCGATGAAGATGAGCTGGGAGGCGCCTTCCGCGGTGATGCCGCGGATCAGCGTGCGGGTGGTCTGCACCTTGTGCGAGACGATGGTGACCTTGGAGCCGACCAGCGCATTGAGCAGCGTCGACTTGCCGGCATTGGGCGCGCCGATCAGCGCGACGAAGCCGCAGCGCGTGCCGGCTTCGGGACCGTCTTCGCCGTGCATGGTTTCGTCAGCCATCGAGCTTGTCCGCGGCAATGCCGACGCGATCGAGCATGGCGGCAGCGGCGGCCTGTTCGGCCGCGCGCTTGGAACTGCCGCGCCCTTCCGCCGGCTCACGTTCGGGCAGCGTCACCGCCACGCGAAATTCGGGATCGTGATGCGGGCCGGTGCGGCCGATTTCCTTGTAGGCGGGTGTCGGGAGGCCGCGCGCTTGCGCCCATTCCTGCAGCATGGTCTTGGGATCGCGCAAGGGCCGCGGCGGCTTGAGCATGCGCTCCTTCCAGAAACGCTCCACCAGCGCGTCCGCGGCCGGATAGCCGCCGTCGAGATAGACCGCCCCCACCAGCGCCTCGCAGGCATCCGCCAGGATGGTCGTGCGCAGGCGGCCGCCGGCATGCGATTCCGAACTGCCGAGCTTGAGCTCGGGCCCCAAATCCATCGCGCGCCCGACCTCCGCGCAGGTTTCCTTGCGCACCAGGTCGGCGAGCCGGCGCGACAGTTCGCCTTCGTTCGCCTTCGGGAAGGCGCGGTAGAGCATGTCCGAGATCACCAGGCCGAGCACGTGGTCGCCGAGGAATTCCAGGCGCTGATAGCTGTTGACCCGGGTGGCGCCGCCCGACAGCGCCGAGATATGGGTGAGCGCGCGCTCAAGCAGCGCCTTGTCGGCGAAATGATAGCCGATGCGCTCCTCGAGCGCGGTTCTGTCCTTGGCCTTGCGGCTCATCTGACGATCGTGAACAGCCGGTTCCAGCGCACCGAGAACGGCCAGCGCCAGAACTGCCAGGCATGCTCACCGTCATAGACGGAGAAGAAGATGATCTGCGCCTTGCCGACGATGTTCTCGAATGGCACGAAGCCCACCTGGCTGAAGCGGCTGTCGGTGGAGTTGTCGCGGTTGTCGCCCATCATGAAGTAATGACCGGGCGGCACGGTATAGACCTGGGTATTGTCGGCGAAACCGTTGTCCACCAGGTCGAGCGTGTAATAGCTCACGCCGTTCGGCAGGGTTTCCTTCCAGCGCTTGACCGGCGCCTCGCGCACGCCTTCCTCGGTCTCGATGAAGTCGGGCGCGCGCTCGCGCTTGATCGCCACGCCGTTGATGTAGACGACGCCCTCGATCACCTGGATCTTGTCGCCCGGCAAGCCGATCACGCGCTTGATGTAATCGACGGACGTGTCTTTCGGCAGACGGAACACGACCACGTCGCCGCGTTGCGGCGTCAGACCGCCGGGAATGCGGCCCGAGAACAGCGGCGGCGACAGCGGCAGCGAGTACTTGCTGTAGCCGTAGGAATATTTCGACACGAACAGATAATCGCCGACCAGCAGCGTCGCCTTCATCGAGCCGGACGGAATGTTGAAGGGCTGGAACAGGAAGGTCCGGATCACCAGCGCGATGACCAGCGCGTGGAATACCACGCGGATCGTCTCGGATACGCCACCTTCTTTCCGTTTTGTACCGGATGTCACGCTCATCGGCCTTTCGTCCCGTCCGTCGGCTCGAGCCGCCCCGGCGCCGTTGTAGCGGCTGCCCCATTTGGGCGCAATGAATAACGCCCGGTGTCCTGCACAAGTCTTTGGCGCAACTGAATTTCCCGGCTTCAATCCGGCGTTGCCGTGCGCCCCTGCGGTACCGCCTGGATGATGACAATGGCCTGCGCCGTCGGCCCCTCGTCGGTCAGCGACACGTCGATCACGGCCTCGTGGCCGGCCGGGGTGATCGCCTTGAGCCGGGCGAGCGCCCCGCCCGTCAGCCGCATCGTGGGGCGCCCGGAGGGCAGATTGACCACCCCCAGGTCGCGCCAGAACACGCCCGCCCGGAAGCCGGTGCCGAGCGCCTTGGCGCAGGCCTCCTTGGCGGCGAAGCGCTTGGCATAGGTTTCCACCCGGTTCGCGCGCCGCTCCGCCTTGGCGCGCTCGGCCGGGGTGAACACGCGGTCGAGAAAACGGTCGCCGTGCCGCTCGAGCACCTCCGCGATGCGGCGCACGTCGCACAGGTCGGAGCCGATACCGATGATCATGCGAGTTCTTCCCGGCGCAGGATCATATCCGGCAACCGGCTGCCTCGGTCCGCGATCATGCGCGTTTCCTCCCCCGGTCCATGGCGGCACGCATGAAGCGCACCGTCTCGGCGAGCCCCTCGAACACCGACTCGCCGATCAGGAAATGGCCGATATTGAGCTCGACCACCTGCGGCAGCGCGGCGATCGTCTCCGCGCTGGCATAGTCGAGGCCGTGCCCGGCATGCACTTCCAGCCCGAAGCTCTGCGCGAGCACCGCGCCGGCGCGCAGCAGCTCCCACTCGGCAGCGGCCGCGGCGGCGCGGTCTTCCGCCAGCGCATCGCACCAGGCGCCGGTGTGCAGCTCGACCACCGGCGCGCCGAGTTCGGCCGCCGCCTCGATCTGGGCGGGCGCCGCGCCGATGAACAGCGACACCCGGATGCCGGCATGCTTGAGGTCATGCACCACCGGCTTGAGCTCGGCCTTGTGCGCGACCACGTCGAGCCCGCCCTCGGTGGTGCGCTCGCTGCGCTTCTCCGGCACCAGGCAGACCGCGTGCGGCCGCGTTTCGATGGCGATGCGCAGCATCTCCGCTGTCGCGGCCATTTCCATGTTGAGCGGCTTGTCGATCTCCGCCTTCAGCCGCGCGATGTCGTCGTCGCGGATATGGCGGCGATCCTCGCGCAAATGCGCGGTGATGCCGTCGCAGCCGGCCGCGATCGCGAGCTTGGCCGCGCGCACCGGATCGGGATGGCGGCCGCCGCGCGCGTTGCGGATGGTGGCGACGTGATCGACATTGACGCCGAGGCGGAGACGTTGCGCGATCATTCAAAAATTCCCAATTGCAAAATCGGCCGCCGGCTACCCGTTGACCCGTTCGGCCTTCGCCACCGCCGGCTTGGCGCGCAACTGCGCCAGGATGGCGGTGAGATGCTTGAGGTCGTAGACCTCGAGATCGATCTGCAGCTCGGTGAAATCGGGCGCGCGCCGCGTCATGCGGATATTGTCGATATTGCCGTCGTGCTCGGCGATCACCTGCGCGATCTGCGCGAGCGAGCCCGGCTCGTTCACCGACTGCACCGTGATGCGCGCCGGAAAGCGCCGCGGCGTGGTCTCGTCGGAATCCCAGCGCACGTCGAGCCAGCGTTCCGGATGGTCCTCGAACTCGCTCAAGACCGGCGACTGGATCGGATAGATCGTGATCCCCTCGCCCGGCGTGAGAATGCCGACGATGCGGTCGCCCGGCACGGCGCCGCCGTTCGGCGCGAAGCGCACCGGCAGGTCGCTGTTGATGCCGCGGATCGGGATGGCCGGCCACTCGCTGCCGGTGCCGGGCACCTTGAATTTGACCGAGGTGAGCCGCTTCAGGCCGAACCAGCCGCTTTCCGGCTTCGGCTTCATCGCCATGGCGGCGGCGCGCTCCTCCTTGTAGTCGGGATACATCGCGCGCGCGACATCGGAGGCCTTCAGCTCGCTGCGTCCGACCGCCGCCATCACGTCGTCGATGGTGGCGCGCGCCAGCCGCGGCAGCGCGCCGGTGAGCTTCTCGTCCGAATAGGCGATCTTGGCGCGCTGGAACAGGCGCTCGACGATCCGGCGCCCGAGCCCGGTATATTGCGCGCGCACCGCCGCCCGCGTCGCGCGCCGGATCGAGGCGCGCGCCTTGCCGGTGAGCACGATCGATTCCCAGGCGGCCGGCGGCGCGGTCTGCGCCTTCGAGGTGATGATCTCGACTTCGTCGCCGTTGACCAATTCCGAGGTGAGCGGCGCGATCTTGCCGTTGATCTTGCAGCCGACGGCGGTGTTGCCGACGTCGGTATGGACCGCATAGGCGAAGTCGATCGGCGTGGCCTTGCGCGGCAGCGCGATCAGCTTGCCCTTGGGTGTGAAGCAGAACACCTGGTCGTGGAACAGTTCGAGCTTGGTATGCTCGAGGAATTCCTCCGGGTTGGAGCCTTCCGCCAGGAGTTCGATGGTGCGGCGCAGCCAGGCATAGGCGGTCGACTCGCGCGACAAAAGCTCGGTCGGCGAACCCTCGCCATCCTTGTAGAGCGCGTGCGCGGCAATGCCGTATTCCGCGATCTCGTGCATCTCGACGGTGCGGATCTGCAGCTCGACGCGCTGCCGGCCGGGGCCGATCACGGTGGTATGAATGGAGCGATAGTCGTTGGCCTTGGGCGTGGAGATGTAGTCCTTGAAGCGCCCCGGCACCATGGGCCAGCTCGTATGCACGATGCCGAGCGCCTCGTAGCAGTCCGCCACGGTCTTCACGATGACGCGGAATCCGAAGATGTCGGACAACTGCTCGAAGCCGACCGACTTGCGTTCCATCTTGCGCCAGATCGAATAGGCGCGCTTGCGGCGGCCGGATACCGCCGCCTCGATGCCGCGGTCGGCGAGCTTCCGGGTGAGCTGCCGTTCGATTTCCGAAATCACCAGGCGGCTGCGTTCCTCGAGCGCGTCGAGCCGCGCGCTCACCACCTTGTAGGCCTCGGGATAGAGTTCGCGGAACGCCAGGTCGTCGAGCTCCTCGCGCATCTCGTGCATGCCCATGCGGCCGGCGAGCGGCGCATAGATGTCGAGCGTCTCCTCGGCGACACGCCGGCGCGACTTCTCCGGCATGTAATGCAGCGTGCGCATATTGTGCAGCCGGTCGGCGAGCTTGATCAGCAGCACGCGCACGTCGTCGGCGATCGCCAGCAGGAGCTTGCGCAGGTTTTCCGCCTGCTTGGCCTCCTTGGTCACGAGGTCGAGCTTCTTGAGCTTGGTCAGTCCTTCGACCAGCCGGCCGATGCCGGGCCCGAACAGCTGGTCGATCTCGGCGCGGGTGGCCGCGGTGTCCTCGATGGTGTCGTGCAAGAGCGCGGCGGCGATGGTGGCATCGTCGAGCTTGAGGTCGGTGAGGATCGCCGCCACCTCGATCGGATGCGAGAAATAGGGATCGCCGGAGGCGCGCCGCTGATCGCCATGCGCCTTCATGGCGTAGACATAGGCGCGGTTGAGCAGCGCCTCGTCCGTATTTGGATTGTAGGCGCGCACCCGCTCGACCAGATCATATTGCCGCATCATCTGCGGCTTGCGCGCGGGCGCCACCGGCTGCGCCGGCCGCGGCATTGCGTCACGCTCGACGGCCGCGGAGGCGAGCGGCGCCCGGGTCGGGGACTGCTTCTGCATGCGCGGCAGGTCGGTACGCGGGCGCGTCATTTACGGCTACCTTCGGGCGCCTAGAGATACCTTCGGGCGTCGCCCGCCGAACAGGCCGTCCGGCAAGGGCCATTCGCTTTCGCCCTAGATATCACCTCGTTTCCCTGCGCTCGCAAGGGTTTGCGCCGGCGACCCGGCCAAAAAGACAACGGCCCGGCGGTGAGACCGGGCCGTTTATGCGAAATTGACGCGGACGCCGCGTTTATTCGCCCTCTTCCTCGGGCACTTCCTCGGGCGGCGCCAGACCTTCCAGGCCCCGCAGCAGCTCTTCCTCGGTCATGCGATCGGCGGTGACCTCGGTGTCGTCGGAATCGACGCCACCGGCACCGGCGCCGATGAGCGGCACTTCCGGTTCGGGCTCGTCGACCTCGACGTATTTCTGCAGGGAGTGGATCAGGTCCTCCTTCAGGTCGCCGGGCGATACCGTGGTTTCGGCGATCTCGCGCAGCGCGACGACCGGGTTCTTGTCGTTGTCGCGATCGACGGTAATCTGGGACCCCGACGAGATCATGCGCGCCCGGTGGCTCGCCAAAAGAACGAGGTCGAACCGGTTTTCAACCTTGTCGATGCAGTCTTCAACGGTGACACGGGCCATCGGCTCGTCACTCCTTCAGGTGGAACTTTGTCCTGGAAATAGCTTCTAGCTATCCCCTGTAGCAAGAAATTTCAAGTATTTTTGTCTTGGATTAGCGGCGAGCCTCTGTTAGCGAGGACGCAAGAAGCAATACGCAAGCGGGCCCAGCCGACGCGGATTTTCTCGGCAACGGCGTGATTGCGGTGAAGCCGAATTGATTATCGGCGCAGGGCGCCGTTCTCATCGCCGGTTCATTACCGCACATTTCATGCTGCCCGCACGCCGGGAAGCCAAACCCGAATATGGCTGGCACGCTCGATTTACAAGGATTGTGAGAGAGACAAGTCATGACAGTTCCAGGCGAAAAGATCGCGTTGTTCATTGACGGAGCGAATCTTTACGCGACCGCCAAGTCGTTGGGTTTCGATATCGACTACAAGCGGCTGCTTCGTGAATTTCAATCGCGCGGCTATCTGCTGCGCGCCTTCTATTACACCGCGGTGATCGAGGATCAGGAATATTCGTCCATTCGTCCGCTGATCGACTGGCTCGATTACAATGGTTACTCGGTCGTTACCAAGGCGACCAAGGAATTCGTCGACCAGACCGGCCGCCGCAAGGTGAAAGGCAACATGGACATCGAGCTCGCCGTCGACGCCATGGAAATCGCCGGCTCGATCGACCACATGGTGCTGTTCTCCGGCGACGGCGATTTCCGCTCGCTGGTCGAGGCGGTGCAGCGCAAGGGCGTGCGCGTGACCGTGGTGTCGACCATCTCGACCCAGCCGCCGATGGTGGCCGACGAATTGCGCCGCCAGGCCGACGTGTTCGTCGACATCGTCACCCTGCAGAGCAAGATCGGGCGCGAACCGTCCGAACGCACCCCGCGCGAGCCGCGCGGTCCGCGCGAGGAGCGCGAGCCGACTCACACGCCGCAGTTCCTGCAGCGCCCGGCCACGGCGCCGCGCGCCGGCGCGGCCGCGGCGGCCGGCGCCGACGAAGACGACGAATCCTACGAATAGTCGGGCAGCATGGCCGCACGGGGGGGCGAGCCGGGACGCGACTGTCCGCGCTGTCCGCGGCTGGTGGCGTTCCGCAAGAGCTGGCGCGCGAAAGAACCGACCTGGTTCAACGCGCCGGTGCCCTCGTTCGGGCCGGTCGATGCGCGCGTGCTGATCGTCGGGCTCGCGCCCGGCCTGCAAGGGGCCAACCGGACCGGGCGCCCCTTCACCGGCGACTATGCCGGCGTGCTGCTCTACGACACGCTCAAGCGCTTCGGCTTCGCGCGCGGCGAATACGCCGCGCACCCGGACGACGGGCTGACCCTCACCGATTGCCGCATCACCAATGCGGTGCGCTGCGTGCCGCCGGAAAACAAGCCCACGCCGGCCGAGATCAACACCTGCCGGCAGTTCCTGGTGCCCACCATTGCCGAAATGAAGTCGCTGCGCGCCATCGTCGCGCTCGGCCGCGTGGCGCATGACAGCGTGTTGACCGCGCTGCAGACCAAGAAGTCGGCCGCGCCGTTCAAGCACGGCGCGCATGTCGTGGTGGGAAAGCTGGCGCTGTTCTCCAGCTATCACTGCTCGCGCTACAACACGAACACCGGCAAGCTCACGCCCGAGATGTTCCGCGCGGTGTTCAACGACCTGCGCGGCTATCTCGATGCATAGCAGCGCGCGCCCGCTCGCGCGCTCAGCGTGAGGCGCCCCGCAGCCACGCGATCACTTCCTCGGCGTTCTTGTCGGGCGGGAACACCGGATAGAACGCCTTGCTGATGACGCCGTCGTCGATGACGAGCGCCATGCGCTTCAAGAGCGTCATGCCGGCCGCCGTGAAGGTGGGCAGCCGAAGCGCCGTGGCAAAGGCGAGCTTTTCGTCGGACAGAATCGCGAACGGCAGATGCAGACGCTCGGCCGCCTCCCGCTGATAGGCGGTGTCCTGCGTCGACAGCCCGTAGAGATAGCGCACGCCGAGCCGCGTCAGTTCGCCGAAATGATCGCGGAAGCCGCAGGACTGCGGCGTGCAGCCGCGCGCGCCCGGGATCTCGTCCCAGCCGGGGGGCGGATCGACACCCGGCACGCCGGTGCGCGGATAGATATAGACCACCGTCCGGCCGGGCAGCTTCGCCAGATTGACGCGCGTGCCGTCGGTCGCCGGCAGGGAGAGATCGGGAAGCGCCAGGCCCGCGAGATGGCGCGCGGCACCGTCGTCCTGCGGCACCGGGATGTCGAACGGAAGAATGTTGGGATTATGCGTGCCTGGCGCTTCCGCCACGGTCCCCTCCTCTGCGCTTCGCCGTCAGGCCACTTCCGACACCAGCACCGTGAATCCGCCGGTGGCGAAATTCGCCAGGTCGGCCACGGTTGCCTTGGCTTCGGGCGTGTCCATGACGCGCTTCATATGGTCGACGTCGTCGAAATAAAGATCGGCGAGCCGATAGAAGGACGGCTGACTGCCGTCGGGCGTGCCGACCACTTTCGACAATTCGATACGGCGCACACCCTGCATCTTCTGGGCGATCGGCATGTGCGTCTCGGCGTAATACTGTTCGAATGCGGCCGCGCTTTTGGGCTGGCCGTACAATACGGTCAGTTTTACCATTGTCGTCCTCCCGCTCGCTTGCTTGGCGCCGCCCCCGCTCTGCCCGTCTTTCTTATCAGCTTAACCGACCTTTTCGTAGGACATGAATTCCATCAGCGAGCCGTCGGGATCGCGGAAATAGACCGACGTGCCCGGCCCCTTGGCGCCGAAGCGCTGCAGCGGCCCGCGCTCGAT
>Ga0182748_1003585_pt1 | contig 12999 bp, 14 predicted proteins | sample eDN3rd37CKraftOP_FD_128877 | JGI IMG/M metagenome (GOLD analysis project Ga0182748, IMG submission 128877) | Enriched Organic Plus compost microbial communities from Emeryville, California, USA - eDNA 3rd pass 37_C Kraft OP (version 2) (version 2) ...
GCCTCGCCGAGGCGCCGCGCACACGGTTCACGCGGTCTGGTGGCTCCTTCCGGGGGTGAGGAGCCGGAGGACCGGCACGGCGAGCAGGAGGGTGCCCGCCGTCGTGGCGACAGCGACCCATACGGGCCCGAGCGCGCCCGCCGCCGTGCCGAGGGATGCCGCTCCGCACACCGGTCCGACGACGGCGCCGACGTTGAGGGCGGCGGTGGCGTACGACCCGCCCATCGTGGGGGCACCCGACGCGGCGTACAGCACGCGGGTGATGAGCGCGCTCCCGACCGCGAAGCCGAGGGCGCCCTGCGTGAGCAGGAGGATGAGCGCCACGGGTGAAAGCGAGCCGAACACTGCGAGAGCGAGCCACCCGAGCAACAGGAGGAGACCGCCCCCAAGGATGACCAGCTGCGGATGAGCGTCCGAGAGCCGGCCCGCGACCGTGACGCCGAGGAAGGAGCCCGCGCCGAAGAGCGCCAGCGCGACGGGGACCCACCACGGGCTGAGGCCGGCTGTATCCGTCACGATGGGGGCGAGGTAGGTGAGCACGGCGAACGTGCCCGCGTTCAGCAGAGCGGCCAGCAGCATGGCGAGGGCGACGCGGGGCGTGCGCAGCTGCGCGAGCTCCGACCGCAGCGACACCTGGGCAGGGTCACCGGAGGCGTCGCCGCGGGCGCGGGGGCCGAAGGCTCTCGTGACGCCCAGCGCCGCGGGGATGCAGAGCAGGGCGACAGCCCAGAACGTCGAGCGCCAGCCGAACGCCGTCCCGAGAAGCGCGCCGGCGGGGACGCCCACCACAGTGGCGACCGTCGTCCCCGACAGGAGCACCGCGAGGGCGCGTCCCTTCCGGTCCGGGGCGACCAGTCTCGTCGCCGCTCCGAGGGCGACGGCGAGGAAGCCGGCATTGGCGAGGGCCGAGAGCACCCGGGTGGCGAACAGCACGGCGAAGTCCGGTGTGACGGCGGCGACCACGTGCGCGACGGCGAACAGCGCGATGCAGCCGACCAGGGTCGCGCGAACAGCGAGGCGGCGGGTGAGGGCGGCCATGACGGGCGCGCCGATCACCATGCCGGCGGCGAACGCGGACGTCAACAGGCCGGCCGTCCCCACCGGGACATCGAGGTCGGCGGCGATGTCGGGGACGAGGCCGGCGAGCATGAATTCGGATGTGCCCATGGCGAAGACCGCCAGGGCGAGCAGATAGAGGGCGAGAGGCATCGAGGACTCCGAGGTGTGAAACGGACAGGAGACGTCTCGTCACCACGGTCAGCGCCTGCGTTCCGCCGACGTGCCGCGCGCAGAGGGGCGGCAGGATGTCTGAGGCTCAGCGGTTCTCGGGGCTGACGGTGTGACCGACAGCCCCCTGAGTGTCCGATTCAGGGCTCGCCATGCTCCTCATCCTATGCATCCGCCTCGGCGGAAGCATCCGCTCGACACCGGGGAACGTGCACGACGAGGCGGAGCGCGCGCCGTCGACGAACCTCGCCGTTGCCGGGGAGACGCTGCCGGCCTCCTGACGACCTCGGGACTTTGGGCCCACGGCTGTTGCCGGCGCTCCGGATAGCGTCGAGCGCGACCGCTGTGGAGCGTCGCCAGGAGGGGTGAGATGGAGAGCATCGTTGTCGGATACGACGGCTCGCCGCCGTCACGCGCGGCGGTCGACTGGGCGGCCCGGCGCGCAGCCCGCGACGACTGTCGGGTGGAGATCGTCCGGGTCCGCACGGCGACCCCTGCGCTGGATCCCGGTGAGGACCCCGACGTCGTCGAGGCGGAGATGCGCGTGCGGGACATCGCGCCGCACGCCGAGGTGACAGGACTGTCTGTCTCGGGGCGGATGCCGGGGGCGCTCATCGACGCGGCGGCCCAGGCGGACGTCCTCGTGATCGGGATCCAGCGGAATCATCCGATCAAGGCGGCCCTGAAGGGGTGGCGCTCCCTGCGGCTGGCGGCGCAGTCCGGTGTGCCGACCGTCGTCGTGCCGGAGGCGTGGACGCCCGTCGACGGCGGTGTTCTGGTCGGCGTCGACGACGACGATTCCTCGAACAGCGCGATCGCACGGGGAGCGGCCGAGGCGGTGGCGGAAGGTCTCCCGCTGACGCTCCTCCACGCCTGGCTGATGCCCGTCCCCTCCCTCGAGGGGCCGGGCGCGCTCGTCGCCCCGCACGCCGAGAACCGCCGGCTGCACGGGGCCATCCTCGAAGCGGCCCGGGTCGTGGTCGTCGGCGCCCACCCCGACCTCGAGGTGCGAACCGCTCTCGTCGAGGACAACCCGGCATCGGCGCTGCTCACTCGGGCCGCACACCACTCGCTGCTGGTCATCGGCACGCACCGCCGCGGGATCCTGGAGGGCGCGTTCATCGGCTCGGTGGGCCAGGACGTGCTCGTGGAGGCCGCCGCGCCCGTGTTCGTCGTCCCTCTCGTGTCGGAGGTCGATCAGCCCGGTCGCTGAGTGGGCGTCGCGTCCAGGTCTGGCGCGCGGTCTATCCCGCCGCCAACGGCGCCGTCCACCGCGCGCGTGTGCCGCGCCCCGACAGCCGCTCGAGGACGAAGTCGCCCCCGTGATCGCGTGCCCGGTGCGCCAGGTTGGCGGTCCCGCCCGCGAGGACCGCGCCCTCCGGCACGCCCGCGCCGTCGTCCTCCACCGTCACGGTGATCCGCGCGTCATCGACGCCCACGGCGAGCGTGGTGCTCTCCGCCTGGGCATGCTTCGCGACGTTCGCGAGACACTCCCGGACGACCGCCACCACATCATCGGCCAGAGGGCCGGAGGTCATCAAGTCGACCGGTCCGCTGAACGCGACCCGAGGCGGCGTCGTCAGGGCGGGGGACATCTCCGTGACGACATCCAGGAGCCGATGCCTGAGCCCTCCGCCTCCGTGCCCGCTCCCGCGCAGAGCGAAGACGGCCATCCGGATGTCGGCGATCGCCGCGTCGAGATCGGACACATAGGCGTCCAGCTGCGCCCGATGCGCGGGAGCGGCGTCCGCGATGACCTGGATCCCGAGTCCGACGGCGAACAGCCGCTGGATGACGTGATCGTGGAGATCGCGCGCGATCCGACCGCGCTCCTCGATGACCTGCAGCCGCTGTCGGTCCTGGCGTGCCCACGCCAGCGAGAGGGCGACACCGGCTTGCCGGGCGAACTCGGCGACCGTGCCGAGCTCGTCCGCCGTGAAGGGGGCGCGCCCGGCCGTTCGGGAGACGCACAGGGCTCCGATCCGTCGCTCGGGTGACGTGGCAAGCGGCACGGCGGCCGTCGGCCCGAGCCGGATGCGTCCGTCGAGCAGTTCCCGCTCCGTGCTGCTGTCGGTGACCACCTCGCCCGTGGTCATCGCCTGATCGGCGAGGGTGCCCGCAGCGGGGAACAGCGCCCCCACGATCTCGTCGGAGCCCGGTCCGCGCGCGACGTCGACGCGGACCTCGTCCGGGCCGCTCGGTACGACGACGGTGATGAGATCGGCCGGGACGGCCAGGGCGACGCGGTCCGCCACGAGGGCGAGGGCATCCGTCGCCTCCTCCGAGAGCAGGGTCGCGGAGATGTCCGACAGGGCCCGGCTGAGTCGCTCCTGCCGACGGGTGCGGTCGAAGAGTCGGGCGTTGTCGATCGCGATGCCGGCCGTGGTGGCGAGCGACGCGATGAGCTCTTCGTCCTCCTGCGTGAACCCCCCGTCGCGGCGATCGGTGAGATACAGGTTGCCGAAGACGGTGTCGCGCACGCGGATGGGGACCCCGAGGAACGAGTCCATCGGAGGGTGGTTCTCGGGAAACCCCACCGAGCGCGGGTCGTCTCCGAGATGAGCCAGTCGGATGATGTCGCCGCTCTCGATGACGGCCCCGAGCAGGCCATCGCCGTGCGGGAGGTGGCCGATCGCCGCGACGCGCTCCTCGTCCATGCCGACGTGGATGAACCGTTCGAGCCGGCCCTGGTCGTCGATGACGCCGAGCGCGCCGTACTCCGCGTTGACCAGTTCCGTCGCGGCACGGACGATGCGGGTCAGGACGTGGTCGAGGTCGAGGTCCTCGGACACCACGCGCATGGCGGCCAGCAGTCCGCGCAGGCGTCCCTGGACGGCGAGGACCCGTTCGGCTCGTGCGATCAGGTCCCGGATCGTCGCATCGAGCTCGGAGCGGGAGATGTCGGGGAACCGGAGGGGGTCGTCGGCCATCGCTTCCTCCTCCCTCGGAGTACCGCGAGTGTACAACGCGCGCCGTCCGGGCAGACAGGTGCCGCGAGGACGGGCGGTCGATGACCCGGCGTTCAGCGCTGGTCGGAGGGCGGAGGCAGGTGGGGGATGGGGTTCGGCTTGTCGAGCGCGCCCTTGCGGGCGACGGGCAGGAAGTCCTGCTGCGTGGAGCTCAGGCGCTTCGCGCTCGGTCGCCGGGGGAACCTGCGCCCGGTGATGGTGCGCGGGGTGAGCTCGATGAACTCGTGCTTGCGCGTGGGGGTCCACGTGAGCAGCTGCAGCAGCCCCGAGGCGCGGACGTCTTCGTCGGTCTCGAGGCGCCGAGCCGTGCCGCGGACGACGACGCTCCACCGATGGTGCGCGTCCGTGCCGTCGATCTCGAAGGCCACGAGGGGGTGCTCAGCGATCGCATCGAGCTTCGTCCCGGGAGCGGATCTGACGAACACGCGCCCGTCGTTGACGAGGAAGTTCATCGGGAAGACATCCGGTCCTCCGTCCGCCGCGATCACCGCCAACCGGCCGACCGCGCTGCGCTCGAGCAGTGTCCAGCACGTCTGCGGGTCGAGTTCCGCGCGCCCGGGGGACTTGTCAGGGCTGTGGGACATCCTGCATCCTTCTCCGCTCGGTGAGTCGGCCTCAGTCAACAGGCCTCCGGCGCCCGTTCGTGGGTCGAAGGTCCCGTGGGCCGGGAACGCGGCCTGAGTAGGGTGCAGATATGTGTCCGGGTGTCGGGGGCGGATGATGGTCCGCATCTTCCTGGTGGACGACCACGAACTGGTCCGGCGCGGCGTCGCCGGCGTCCTGGAGGCGCAGCCCGACCTGGAGATCGTGGGCGAGGCGGCGACCTGCCGGGATGCCGCCGCCAGGATCGCCGCCACGCTGCCCGACGTCGCGATCCTGGACGTCCAGCTGCCGGACGGAAGCGGCATCGACCTGTGTCGTCAGCTGCGGCAGGAGAACCCGGAGGTGAGGTGCCTCATCCTCACCGCCTACGACGATGAGGACGCGGTGATGGCGGCTGTCATGGCCGACGCCGCCGGATACGTGTTGAAGAGCCTGCGCATGGACGAGCTGGTGGCCGCCGTCCGGTCCGTCGCCCAGGGGCGGCGTCTGCTGAATGCGATGCTGCGGACGCAGGCGACGGAGCACATGCGCACGGCCTCCGCGGACGATCCGCGGTTCGGCGCACTCAACCTGCGGGAGAGACAGATCCTCGCCCTGATCGCCGACGGCTTGACGAACCGGCGGATCGGCGAGCGGCTCGGTCTCGCGGAGAAGACGGTCAAGAACTACGTCTCGTCACTACTGCGCAAGCTCGGTCTGGAGCACCGCACCCAGGCGGCGATCTTCGAGATCGAGCGACTGAACAACGCGAACTGACGGCCTCGGTCCGAGGGACCTTCGGCCCGAAGCCCGCGGGCGACGAGCGGTTGACTTCACATGCCCGGTCACTTGACGAAACGGAGACGCGATGAAGGCGCTCGTGTACCACGGCCCCGGCGAGAAGGCATGGGAGGAGGTCCCCGACCCCGTGCTCGCCCATCCCACCGACGTCATCGTGCGGATGGAGGCGACCACCATCTGCGGCACGGACCTGCACATCCTCAAGGGCGACGTGCCGGAGGTCGAGTCCGGACGCATCCTCGGTCACGAGGGGGTGGGAACGGTCGCGGCGGTCGGCAGCGGTGTGACGCAGGTGGAGGTCGGCGACCGGGTCCTCGTGTCGTGCGTGAGTCCGTGCGGCCGGTGCGGCAACTGCCGCAAGAGCCTGTACAGCCACTGTCTCGACCCCGAGGGCAAGGCGGGCATCGGATGGATCCTGGGCTACATGATCGACGGGACGCAGGCCGAGTACGTGCGCGTGCCGTTCGGCGACAACTCCCTCTACAGGCTCCCCCACACGGTGACGGATGCCGAGGCGATCCTCCTGTCCGACATCCTGCCGACCGGCTTCGAGATCGGCGTGGAGTACGGGCGTGTCCGTCCGGGCGACGTCGTCGCCGTCGTCGGTGCGGGACCGGTCGGGCTCGCCGCGGTGGCGACCGCGCAGCTGTACGGGCCCGCGAAGATCGTCGTCATCGACATCGACGACGCGCGCCTCGCCCGGGCCCGGAGGTTCGGCGCCACGCACACCGTCGACTCGAGCGGGTCCGACTGGCGTCGGCAGGTGCTCGCCCTCACCGACGGGGACGGGGTGGACGTCGCGATCGAGGCGGTCGGCGTCCCTGACACGTTCACGATGTCCGTGGACCTCATCCGTCCCGGCGGCCGTGTCGCGAACATCGGCGTCCACGGCAAGCCGGTCGAGCTGAGGCTCAACGAGCTGTGGATCCGCAACATCGAGATCTCGATGGGGCTCGTGAACACGAACACCACGGGCATGCTCCTCGCCCTCGTCGCCGAGCACCGCCTGCCCGTCAGCGAGTTCGTCACGCACGAGTTCTCGTTCGCGCAGATGCTCGATGCGTACGAGGTGTTCGGACACGCGGCCGACCACGACGCGCTCAAGGTCCTCATCCACTGACGGCCGGGAGGGTGCAGCGACGTGGTCACCGGGTCACGGTCTCCCGCCGCGCGGTCCGCACCGTGAACGCCGGGGCGCGCGGCCCCGCGAGCGCACGGAGCGCGTAGAGGATCGTCGCGAGGTCCACGCCCTCCTGGATGAGGGCGCCCGCGACGGCGGGGATGACCCCCGTCGTCGCGACGAGCATGAGGGCGATGCTCAGCGAGATCCCGATCCAGATCGCGGTGAGGGCGACGGTGAGCGTGTGCCGGCTGATGACGACGGCATCCGCGACCTTTGCGAGGCTGTCCGCCAGGATGACGGCGTCGGCGGCCTCGCCCGCTGCGGTCGCGCCGCGGGCGCCCATGGCGATGCCCACGTCGGCGGCGGCCAGCACGGGCGCGTCGTTCACGCCGTCCCCGACCATCATGAGGGGGCGGGGCTGCAGCTCAGCGGCGATCCTCACCTTGTCCGCGGGAAGCAGTTCCGCCTCGACCTCGGTGATCCCGACGCTCTCGGCGACGGACTCCGCCGTCGCCAGGACGTCGCCGGTCAGCATCACCGTGCGGTCGACGCCGCGGGACCGCAGCCATCCGATGACCTGCGCGGCCTCGGGGCGCGGCGCGTCGGCGAGGACGATCGCGCCGGCGAACGCGCCGTCGACGCTCACATAGGCGGCCACCTCCCCGGGCCCGAGAGCGGCGCGGGTGAGACCGGCGCACAGCGTGGCGATGTACGCGGGCTTCCCGACGGCCACATCGTGCCCGTCGACACGCGCCGTGACGCCGTTCGTCGAGATCTCGGAAGCATCCTCCGTCGGCAGCATCGGCAGGCCGCGGTCGAGTGCGGCGCGATGGATGCCGTCGGCGAAAACGTGGGTCGAATACTGTTCCGCAGACGCGGCGAGCTGCAGCACCTCACGCTCATCGAACGGCTCCGCGGCCTCCACGCGCACGAGGACGGGATGCCCGAGGGTGAGCGTGCCGGTCTTGTCGAAGGCGGCGGACCGGATGCGCGCGAGGCGTTCGATCACCGAGCCGCCCTTGACGATCACCCCGGCCTTGGCCGCGCGGCTGAGTCCGCCGAGGAATGCCACGGGTGCGGCGATGAGGAGAGGACACGGCGTGGCCAGGACGAGCACCTCGGCGAATCGGGACGGATCACCGGACAGCGCCCATGCGGCCCCGGCGATCACGAGCGACACCGCGGTGAACGGAATGGCGAACCGGTCCGCGAGGCGCTCCACGGGAGCACGCGCATCCTGTGCCTCGCGCACGAGTGCCACGATCTGCTGGTATTGGCTGTCGGCGCTGTGGCGGAGGACGCGGATCCGCACCGCGTGCGTCCCGTTGACGGCGCCGGACAGCACCGTCTCGTCCGCCACCCGCGTCACGGGGAGGCTCTCCCCGGTGAGCGACGACTCGTCGAAGCTCGCCGAGGCGTCGAGGAGCACACCGTCGACGGGCACGATCTCGGCGGGGCGCACGAGGATGACGTCCCCGACGGCGATCCGGTCCGCGGGCACGTCTTCGAGCGCACCCTCGGCGGACACTCGGTGGGCCACCTGCGGAGAGCGGTCGAGCAGCGCGGTGAGCTCCCGGCGGGCGCGACGATCCGCATAGTCCTCCAGCGCCTGTCCTCCGGAGAGCATCAGCACGATGATGAGCGACGCGGCGTACTCGCCGACCGCGAGCGTGGCGACCATCGCCACGACGGCGAGGATGTCGAGCCCCACGTGGCCGCGGAGCACATCGCGGATCATGCCGATCAGGGTGCCCAGTACGACGGCGGAGACGTACACGACCGTCAGCCATCCGGCCGCGGTCGCCTCACCGGACAGCGCCACGGCGCCCGCGACGATGCCGACGATGACCGTCACGCCGACGAGCAGATAGCGGGGGAGCGCGCCTGTGCGCATCATGCTCCTCCTTCGGTGCGTTCGGGATGCGCCGTCGGCGCTCACCATCGCGCCGCCGACAGCTCCGCTTCGAGCCGTGCCACGTCAGCATCCTCGCAGAGGTTCGTCCCCGGCCGCATCGCGGTCGCGGAGCCGGCGGCGACAGCGGTGCGGAAGGCGTCGGCGAGCGGACGGCGCTGCGCGAGGCGCAGGATGAGCCCGCCGAGGAAGGCATCACCCGCGCCCACGGCGCTCACGACGTCGACGCGCGGCGTCGGCAGGCGCAGCTGCGCGTCCCGGGTGGTGAGGACCGCGCCGGCGGCGCCGAGGGTGAGCGCGACCCCTTGTGCCGCGCCGCGCACGACGAGATCATGCGCGGCCGCGATGAGAGTGGGATCTTCGGCGTCGGCGTCGGCTCCGGCGAGGGCGATCAGTTCGGACCGGCTCGGCTTGATGAGATGCACACCTTCCTGCAGCGCCGCCGCGAGTGCGGGGCCCGAGCTGTCGACGACGACGCGCACGTCGTCATCGCGGGCGACGCGGGCGACGCGCGCGTAGAAGTCGTCCGGCACCCCCGGCGGCAGGCTTCCGCTCGCGACGAGATAGCCGCCATGGGGCAGGTGCTCGGCGATCGCGCCCAGGCACGCTCGCCACTCCACGTCGTCCAGCGTCGGGCCCTTCAGCACGAACCGGAACTGATCGCCCGTCGTGGCCTCCGCGACCGTGAAGCTCTCGCGCGTGTTGCCGGAGATCGTGACGACCCGGCTGACCACACCGGTCTGCTCGAGGAACCCACGGTAGGCCTGGCCGGTGGGACCTCCCAGAGCGACGATCGCGGTGGAGTAGCCGCGCAGGTTGCGAATGGCGCGGCTGACGTTCACACCGCCGCCGCCGGGATCGAACTGGCTGGTGCCGCAGCGCATCTTGTGCTCGGGCACGACGCGCTCGACGTGAGTGGACACGTCGAGCGCCGGGTTGACGGTCACGGTGAGGACGGGTCGTTGCGGAGCGGATACGGCGACCATCTCGTGATGATCCCCGGTCCGGCCGACGCAGTCAGGGTCGAAGGTCCCGTCGCGGCGGGGGAGACCGTCCGTCCGGGATCAGTCCTCGGAGTAGTAGACGTTCTCGGAGAGCTCGATCGCGCCTTCCGGCGCGAAGGCGCCGTCCGGGATGACTGTGTACGTGCCCGTCGGGCCGCCGGCGCCGACTCCGCCGCCGTCGCCGCCGCACCCGACGAATGCCCCTTCATCCGGGGGCAGCACGACGACGCAGACGGCGCGCTCCTCCGGCTGAAGGGCGAGCCAGACTCTCGTGCCGTCGTGCTCGCCGGCGAAGCGGGCGCTGTCCGCATCCAGGTTGACGTCGAGGCCGTCGACGGATGCCGGGAGACGGTCCCCCTCCTCGGCCTCGCGGTTCAGCACGGAGTACACCGTTCCCGAGGGGAAGCAACCGGTCAGGAGCAGCAGCATCGCGAGAGGGGAGGCCGTTGCGGCGATGCGGGTCTTCTTCATGGACGTCCCATCCGGCGGAGGCCGATGAACGTCATCCTGGCATGCGGGAGGGTGTGTGCGCAGCGTCCCGCGAGGCATGCCGCGTGCGGAATTCATCCGCAAAATCACCTGGTCCTCACCCGGTCAACGGCCATTTCGAGGGAGACCGCCGAGTGACAATTGAAGTCCTGCCGCCGCCCGCCCGCGGCAAGAAGGACGCACGACATCAATGTGCACACGCGTTGTTTGGCCTGACGCCAACGGATCGGTCATCGTCGGCCGGAACATGGACTTCCACATGGATCTCCTCACGAATCTCTGGAAGCTGCCGAGGGGCATCGAGCGCACGGACGGTGTCAACGGGCGCCCTCACCTGGAAGGCGAAGTACGGCAGCATCGTCGCCACCGCCTTCGACCTCATCGCCACGGACGGCATGAACGAGGCGGGCTTCGCCGGCCACATCCTGTGGCTCGCCGAGTCCGACTACGGGAAGCCGGCCGCCGACGCGACGCAGCTCAGCCAGGCCGTGTGGCTGCAGTACTACCTCGACAACTTCGCCACGGTGGCCGAGGCCGTCGCGTGGACGAACGAGTCGCAGGTCGCCATCGCGCAGCTGTTCGACCCGACCGGTCACCTCGTTCCCACGCTGCACCTGGCGATCAACGACGCCACGGGTGACTCGGCGATCATCGAGTACGTCGACGGCACGCCGAAGGTCTACCACAGCCGCGAGTACCAGGTGATGACGAACTCCCCGACGTTCGACAAGCAGCTCGAGCTCGTCAAAGCGATCGAGGGTCTCGGTGGCGACAAGCCGCTGCCCGGCTCGACGCTGGCCAGCGACCGGTTCGCCCGCGCGTCGTACTACGTCGCCCACCAGGTGCAGCCGAAGACGCAGATCGATGCCATGGCGGCGATGTTCAGTATCATCCGCAACGCGGCGCAGCCGTTCCGCACCCCGGAGCCCGGCAAGCCCGACGCGTCGCAGACGATCTGGCAGGTCGTCCTCGACCTCACGAACAAGCGCTACGCGTTCGAGTCCACCACGCGCCCGAACATCGTCTGGGTCGACTTCGACGACATGAGCTTCGCGGAGGGCACCAAGATCCTCAAGCTCGACCTCGTGAGCCGGCTGGCGCTGGAGGACGGCATCGTCGGCAACGCGAGCCACCAGTTCCACGACCCGGGCGAGTTCGCCCAGGAGGTGCTGTCGACGGGCGTCAAGGCCCTCGAGTACATCGCCAAGAAGCAGGACGAGTTCGCCGTCATCAAGAAGGCCCTCCAGGAGCTCGTGGGCGCGAAGAAGAAGTAGGCGCTGACCCTCGGCGAAGGTGACCTGGGGGCTGCCGCTGTCGAGGCGGAAGTCCATCGCGAAGTCGCCGACGATCGGGATGAGCGGCAGGGATGCCGTCTGATCGGCGACCTGCGCCCGCAATCCGACCTCGGATCCGGCCGGCCCGTGGGTCACGATCCCCGGCAGCACGATCTCCGCACTGCCCTCGGGGCGCGCGCCGACGTTGCACGTGAGCACGCGGCGGTCATCGCTGATGGCCGATGCGGGATTCCCCGCGTCCAGGCACGTGTCCGGCATCGCCGTGAAGCGGGCGTTCGCAGCGGTGAAGACGATCGTCACGTCGGGCACCGGGGCATTGCCGGGCGCCGCCGCGTCGTCGTTGAGATTGAATCGCCAGGTCGACGACAGCGGGTCCCCGGAGCCCACCTGCGCCGGCGTCGACGACGCCCAGGCGCCCTCCAGCTCGTACACGGTCGCCGCGGCGGCGGGCTGGGCGAGCGCGGCGGGTGCGAACAGGGCGCCGGCGAGCACGGCGGCCAGAGCGACGATGCGAGGTCGAGGCGCTCGCGGCGAACGATCGTGAGACATCTGCACGGATTCCCCCTCCATGACCATTGCAGATGCGACAGGAGTGGCGACATCACCCCTCCATCATGAGAAGCTTCTCATGATTTGGAACGGAGTGCCGGAATCGCGCGCGGAGACCCCGCGTGCGCCTCAGCTCGAGACGGTCTCGACGACCTGCGGCGCGGCGTCCGCGACCGACTCGGGGTCGGGATCGATGTGCTCGGCGACGAGCTGGATGCCGCCGGTGGAGTTCGCGGAGTGGGCGAGATCCTCGATCCACTTCGGGCTCAGCTTGGCCGGAGCGGGATCGTCGAAGACGAACCGGAGCGGGATAGACGGGTGCAGCCAGACGGTGCTCCGACCGCGCGGCTCGTCCTCCGGGTGCTGCCAGGACACCGTGAAGCTCTCGCCGCGGCGCAGCTTGGTCGCGATGACGACTTTGAGGTGCGCGAGGGCGCGGTCCTCGATGTGGATCGGGGTGGCCGATCCTCCGTAATACATAGTGCCCACGGCGGAATCATATCCCGGCGCGGCGTACAGGCCGCACGCGCAAAGCGCAAGGGGCTTCGCGGGAGTCCCCGACGCTCCGTACGGTCGTCGGAATATGTATGTTCTGGAGGGTGGTCCGCGGGACGGGGAGCTCGTCGACGAGCTTCCCGAGGGGTACGTGCGCGGCGAGAAGCCGACCGATCACATCGAGATCTTCGACGGATACACGGCGCTGCGGTCGGTGTGGATGCACGTGGACGAGTCGCACCTGTGGCCGTGGCTGGCCGATCACCCCCAGTCCACGGATCCCTCGCCCGACTGAGCGCCTCACGATCCCGGGTAGAGCACGGGCAGCAGCAGGATGACGATGGGCAGCGTCGCGCCGGACAGCAGCGTCGAGTAGAACAGCGTGGGCCCGGCCGCACCCGAGGGGACCCGGTGCGACAGAGCCATCAGAACCCCGAAGAATCCGGACGGCACGGCCATGAGGAGCACGACCTCGGCGGCGACGATCCCGGTCATGCCCACGGCGGCCACGACGCTGATCGCGAGAAGCGGGCGGGCGATGTCCGCGACGAGC
>Ga0182748_1003588_pt1 | contig 12990 bp, 15 predicted proteins | sample eDN3rd37CKraftOP_FD_128877 | JGI IMG/M metagenome (GOLD analysis project Ga0182748, IMG submission 128877) | Enriched Organic Plus compost microbial communities from Emeryville, California, USA - eDNA 3rd pass 37_C Kraft OP (version 2) (version 2) ...
ATCTCCGAGCTGATGGAGGACGACCGGCCGCTGATCCGGGCGGAGCAGGACCAGGAGGAGGTGGCCCGGCTGTTCCAGCGCTATAACTGGGTGGCGGCGCCTGTGCTCGATGCCGGTGACCGGTTGGTCGGCGTCATAACCTTCGACGACGTGGCCGACGTCATCGAGCAGGAGGCGGACGAGACCATCAAGGCGCTCGGCGGCGTGACTGGCGACGAAGAGCTGTCCGACTCCGTCTGGTACATTGCGCGCAGCCGCTTCAACTGGCTTCTGGTCAACCTGGCCACCGCCTTTCTCGCCTCCTCGGTGCTCGGCCTGTTCGAGGGCCAGCTGCAGAAGATGGTGGCGCTGGCCGTGCTGGCGCCGATCGTGGCGAGCCAGGGCGGCAATGCCACGACCCAGACCATGACGGTGGCGGTGCGCGCCCTGGCCACACGCGAACTGGTCGATGCCAATGTCTGGCGCGTGATCAAGCGCGAACTGCTGGTCGGGCTCTTTAACGGGATTGCCTTCGCCGTCATCACCGGCGTGGCGGCCTATGCCTGGTTCCGGGTGCCGGGCCTCGGCTTCGTGATCGGGCTCGCCATGATCTGCAACCTGGTGGCCGCGGCGCTGGGCGGGATATTGATACCGCTATTGCTGCACCGGATGAAGATCGATCCGGCGGTGGCCTCGAGCCCATTCGTGACAACCGTGACCGACGTGGTCGGCTTCTTCGCGTTTCTGAGCATCGCGAGCCTCTGGTTCGGCCTGCGCTAGCACCGCTTTCGCGCCTGGGACCTGCAAGGGCCGGGCGCGGTTACCTTTCGTTCACCGTCTTTGCTGACCCGCCATTAAGTCTGAATCCTTATGCCTTCGACCGGGTACCGCAGCGTAACCCGGGGGATTGGTCGGTGGACGGCGAGGGCATCTGGCAGGCGCGGGGTTCTGATCCCAAGCGCGTACTGCTCGCCTTGGCGAGCCCGGAGGCCGGCCGTGCCACGTCCGATGGCGCGGCGGTTCCGCGCGCGCACGCCAAACGGATGCTCAAGGCCTCGCGCCTCATCGTCTTCCTGGCCGCGCTTGCACTGGGGGCCACGGTCCTCGCCGGGGCGGTCGGCTACCAGCTCGCAAACCAGAGCGATGCGCGCTTGTTGGCCAGCCAGCGGGCCTCGCTACGGGCGGCGATCGCGGAATATCGCGCATTCTTCGGGCAACCGGACCTCATCGATCCGCGCTTCGTACGCATGGTCGAGCAGAGCGTCGGCCTGAAAGGCCTCAAATTCGAGAGCGATCCGCCCCCCTCCGGCCGCGAGGTGCAGCCGGTGCTCGACGGGCGAGGGCGCATCGCCGGCTTCTTTTCATGGGAAAAGACCGGTCCGATGACCATGGCGATGGGCCAGCTCATGCCTATCGTGGTCGCGATCGCGCTGGTGCTGGTGATTTTCGCCACGGTTTCCCTCTGGCAGCTCAGGCGCGCCCGCCGCGAACTGGCGGCCAGCGAAGAACTGGTCCGCCGCGCCGCCGACGAGGACAAGCTCACCAGCCTGCCCAACCACGCCAAGACCCTGGAACTGCTCGACCTCGCCTTGGCCGAGCGGCCCGAATCCGACGTGACGACGTTCGCGCTCATCGAACTCGACGGCATGGCCGATGTTACCGCCCACCTCGGCGTGCTCGGCGCGGACGAACTCATCGTCGCGGTCGCCCGCCGGCTCACCGAGGCGCTGCCGCGCGAGGCCATCTGCGGCCGCGTCGGGGCCGACGAATTCGCGGTCACGCTGACCGGCGGGCCCGAGGTCGACGTGGAAGGCGTGGTGCGCGCGGCAATCGAGGCGATCGGACGTCCGCACTGGATCGACAAGGTGGTGCGCGTGAGCGCCCATGCCGGCTTCGCGCAGGCGCCGCGCGATGCCGAGACGCGCGGCGAACTCACCCGCAAGGCCGAGCTGGCGTTGCGCAATGCGGCCAAGAAGGGGCCCGGCGCGCTCGTGCGCTTCGAGGCCTCGATCGAAGCCGCCTCGACCGACCAGAAGTTCATCCACCGCGAACTGCCGCGTGCGCTGAGCGCGGGCGAACTGGAATTGCACTACCAGCCTATCGTCGCCGCGGGCGGCGGACGCGTGGTGGGCGTGGAAGCCCTGCTGCGCTGGACCCATGCGACCCGCGGGCCGATTGCGCCGGCCGCCTTCATTCCGGTGGCCGAGCAGATGGGCCTGATGGACGCGCTCGGGGCCTTCGTGCTGCGCCGCGCGCTCGCCGAGGCCAAGCGCTGGCCCGACCTCTACATCGCCGTCAACCTCTCGCCGTTGCAGGTGCGCGACGCCTCGATCGTCGATCTGGTCAGCTCGGCGCTCGCTGACAGCGCGGTGCCGCCGTCGCGGCTGATGCTGGAAATCACCGAGGGCGTGCTGATCGACAACCCGGACGAGATGATCAAGCGCATCGAGGACCTGCATGCGCTCGGCGTGCGCATCGCGCTCGACGATTTCGGCTCCGGCTATTCCAATCTCGGTTATCTCCAGCGATTTCCGCTCGACAAGCTCAAGATCGACAAGAGCTTCGTCGACGCGCTCGGCCAATCCGCCAATGGCGGCGTCATCATTCAGGCGATCGTCGCGCTCGGCCGCGCGCTCGGCCTCACGGTGACGGTCGAGGGCGTGGAGACCGAGCAGCAGCGCGTCCTGCTCCGGCTCGCCGGCTGCGACGAGATGCAGGGCTTCCTGTTCGCCAAGCCCGCACCGGCCAAGGTCATCGACCGGTTGCTGGCGCAGGCCAAGGCGGGCTCCGGCAAGGCCTTGCCGGCTCAGGCGGCGGCCCTTACAGCCTGAATGCGGCTAAGATGAAGGCCCCGCCGGCACCGCCTTGCCCGGCCGGGCCTGCGCGTGATCCCGGAAAGGGCTTTCCCCGACTTGATCGGGGACGGGAACCGGTTCTCGGAAGAGGTTGTGCGCAATCTGACTGAATGGAGGGCGAGCGAATGATCCCCAACGCCTGGTCGGGCTTCGATTTCGGCCTTGGAACCGACGTGGACATGTTGCGGCAGACGGTCGCCGACTTCGCCCGCGACCGCATCGCCCCGCGTGCCGACGAGATCGACCGCAGCAACGAGTTTCCGCGCGACCTGTGGCCCGAGATGGGCGCGCTCGGCCTGCACGGCATCACGGTCGAGGAGGACTATGGCGGCGCCGGCCTCGGCTATCTCGCCCATTGCGTGGCGATGGAGGAGATTTCGCGCGGCTCAGCCGCCGTGGGCCTGTCCTACGGCGCTCATTCCAACCTCTGCGTCAACCAGATCCGCCGCAACGGCACGCCCGAGCAGAAACGCAAATATCTGCCCAAGCTGATTTCCGGCGAGCATGTCGGGGCGCTCGCGATGTCGGAGCCGGGCGCCGGCTCCGACGTCGTGTCGATGCGCACGCGCGCCGACAAGCGGGGCGACCGTTACATCCTCAACGGCTCGAAAATGTGGATCACCAACGGGCCGCTCGCCGACACGCTGGTCATCTATGCCAAGACCGACCGCACCGCGGGCGCGCGCGGCATCACCGCCTTCATCGTCGAGAAAGGCTTCAAGGGCTTCACGCCCGCGCAGAAGCTCGACAAGCTCGGCATGCGCGGCTCCGACACGTCCGAACTGGTGTTCACCGACTGCGAGGTGCCGGAGGAGAATGTGCTCGGCGCGGTGGGCAACGGGGTCAACGTGCTGATGTCCGGCCTCGACTACGAACGCGTGGTGCTGGCGGCGGGGCCGCTCGGCATCATGCAGGCCTGCATGGACGTGGTGATCCCTTACGTGCACCAGCGCCAGCAGTTCGGCCAGCCGATCGGCCGTTTCCAGATGATGCAGGCCAAGCTCGCCGACATGTATGTCACCATGAATGCGGCCAAGTCCTATGTCTATGCGGTGGCGCGTGCCTGCGACGAGGGCCGCACCACGCGCGAGGACGCCGCCGGCGCCATCCTCTATGCCGCCGAGCGCGCCACCTGGATGGCGCTCGAAGCGATCCAGTGCCTGGGCGGCAACGGCTACATCAATGACTTCCCCACCGGCCGCTTGCTTCGCGACGCCAAGCTCTACGAGATCGGGGCGGGGACTTCCGAAATCCGCCGCATGCTGATCGGGCGGGAGATCTTCGAGAAGACGCGGTGAGGCCGCTCCCCGCATTAACGATTGGCTTCCGCGAATCGCCTAGGTTTTTGGCCGATACCGGCAATGCGGGAGCCTGCACCATGCTTCGGGTTCGGCTGAAAGCCGATGGGCGGATCGTGGAGATCATGCCCGACGGCAGCGAGAAGGCCATCAACCACGACGATCCGGCCGCTTTCGTGCGCCACGTGCGGGCGCGCTACGGGCTGACGCAGGCGGCCTTCGCCGAGAAGATCGAAGTGCCGATCGAGACCCTGCGCAACTGGGAGCAGGGCAAGCGTAGCCCACGCGGGCCGGCGCGGGCGCTGCTCAAAGTGATCGACCGCGCGCCGGAAGCGGCCTTTGCCGCGTTGGGTGCGAAGTGACGGTCGACCAGTCGCGTTAGACGGTGACTTGCCAGGACGTCTTTGCCCGAACAAAGGCGGACATGACGCGTGTGGAGAAGAAGCGCGGCTGGAATTACACCGCCAGCCGCTCGCGCGGCTGGTGGCGGGCAACGCGCATCAGCACATACATCGCCGCCAGCGTGCCGAGATAGGCGACGAGCTGCAATTGGGTCGGCCGCTCCGTGTAGCCGACCAGCGTGTGCAGCAGGTGGCCGAACAGGCTGCCTTCCGACAACAGCCAGGAGGTGTCCCATACCGTGCGGTCGAGCACGACGAGGATGCCGCCATTGTTGAGGAACTGCACCGACTGCGCCGCCATGCCGGCGGCGAGCAGCGCGATCAGCCAGCTCGTCACCGCGAAAATGTAGCGGCTGGGGATCGCGAGCAGCCCGAAATAGGTCAGGCCGGTAAAAGCCGCTCCCGCGGCGATGCCGAGCACGCCACCGCTCAACAGCGACATGCCGGAGGTGCCCGAGGCCATGATGCCGTAAAGGAACAGCACCACTTCCGAGCCTTCGCGCAGCACGGCGAGCCCGATGACGACGGCCAGCGCGGTCAGCGGCTTGGCGCCGTCGCTGACATCGGCGCCCACCTGGCGCAACTCGGCGGCGATCTCGCGTCCGTGCCGCGCCATCCAGGCATTGTGCCACATCAGCATGACCACGGCGACGCCGAGCACGCTGGCGTTGAACAGTTCCTGGCCGGAGCCCTGGAAAGCCTCGGAAATGACCCCGGCAAAGGCGGCGACCACGGCCGCGCCGAGCACGCCGGCGCCGATGCCGATCCAGATCCAGCGGCCGCGCCCGGCGACTCCCTGCGTCGCCGCCAGCACGATACCGACGATCAGGCCGGCCTCCAGGACTTCACGAAAGACGATGATGAGTGCGCCGAGCATTTCCCACTATTCCGCGATCACCGTGCCCTTGGCGGTCTCCTCATGGAACTCGCCGACGAACGGATAACGGCCCGGCTTGAGCGGGCCGATGCGTACCGTGCCCTTCGACTTGCCGGGAATGACCTTCTCCACCTTCATCTCGTGGCTTTCGAATTCCTCGGGCGTGCGGTCTTCATTGACCACCGTGATGACCACCCGCTTGTTGGCCGGCACCTTGATTTCGGCCGGCGTGAACCGGTGGTCCTTGATGGTGATCGTATAGTCCGCGGCGCGCGCGCCGGCGGGGACGAGACTGACCAGGGCGAGCAGGCCCAAAACGACGACGAAGCTGCGCATTGCTGTCTCTCTACTATGACCTGGCCTCACAAAACCATTAAAAGCCCTTGATGCAACAGCTATTTTTCTCTCTTGAATTATTCCAATATAAGAACACGAACCAAGACCTTGCCAAGCCACGCAATGTCGGATTTTGAGGGGGCGCAAAATCTTGCGTGATTTTTCGTCGCACCCGCTTGTGGATGCCGCCTGCCGTTCCGGGGCTGACCCGGTTGGCAGCGGGTCGGTGAGCGGGCATGCTCCGCCCGCCTAAAACCCTATGCCAACTGCCGCCCCAGGAGATTGTGATGCAATTCGTTGATGCCCATGGCCTTCGTATTCCTCAAATCGGTCTCGGTACCATGACCCTCAAGGAGGACGTCTGCGTGCAGGCGGTCAAGGCCGCGCTCCAGATCGGCTACCGCCACCTCGATACGGCATGGTTCTACAAGAACGAAAAAGAGGTCGGCGAAGGCATGCGCCAGTCCGGCATCAAGCGCGATGAAATCATCGTGTGCACCAAGGTGCGCGAAACGCATCTCGAGCCGGACAAGTTCCGCCAATCGCTCGACGAAAGCCTCGCCAACCTGCAATTGCCCTATGTCGATCTCCTGCTGATCCACTGGAACAACAAGGACATCCCGTACAAGACCTCGATCGGCGCATTGTGCCAGGCCAAGAAGGACGGCCTTGCCAAGCATATCGGCGTCGCCAATTTCAGCTCGGCCATGCTGGACGAGGCCTGGGCGGTCACTTCGGAGCCGCTGGTCTGCAACCAGATCGAGGTGCATCCGTTCATCAATCAGGACAAGGTGCTCGCCGCCTGCAAGCGGCACGGCATGGCGGTGGTCGCCTATGTGCCGATCGCGCGCGGCAAGGTGCCGGGCGCCGAGGTGCTGGAGGAAATCGCCAAGGCGCATGGCAAGACCGCCGCGCAGGTCTCGCTGCGCTACCTGGTGCAGCTCGGCTGCTGCGTCATTCCGCGCACCTCCAACCCGGCGCACATGAAGGAGAACCTCGACGTGTTCGACTTCAATCTTTCGGACGCGGAGATGGCGTCGTTGAAGAAGCTCAACGCCACCAATATGCGCATCGTCAATCCGCCGCATGCGCCGGTGTGGGATACGCCGTAATGCGCGTGGCCGTCATCGTATTGACGATGATCATGCTGGCGCCGGGCGCGCTTGCACAAAGCAAGCATCCCGGCGCCGAGGCCACCAAGGACATCGAGGACTGCGTCAAGGTCGCGGCGGGACCCGGCCCGGATATGCCGGCCGCCGCGAAATGTATTGGCATCGTGTCGGCGCCCTGCCTCAAGAACGCGAACTCGACCGCCGACATGAATCGTTGCTACGACCGCGAGACGGCGGTGTGGGACGACATATTGAACGAGACCTACCGGCGCCTCGGCGAGAAACTCGACGACGGGCAGCGCGGCAAGCTGCGCGACATGCAGCGCGCCTGGATAGCCTCACGCGACAAGACCTGCCATTTTTATTGGGACTTTTACCAGGGTACCATGGCAAGTCCGATGGCGGCGGCCTGCGTGAACCGTGAAACGGCCCAGCGCGCGCTGTTTCTGCTCGGCTTCCTCTACGACCAAGGGAAGTAGGACCATGCAGCACGTGGTCGAGGCCAAGGGCTTTGCGATACCGCTGGTCGGGCTGGGCACCTGGATGCTGCGCGGACGCGAATGCGCGCGGCTGGTCGAACAGGCGATCCGGCTCGGCTACCGGCACATCGACACCGCGCAGATGTATGACAACGAGGCCGCGGTGGGCGAGGGCGTGCGCGCTTCGGGCAAGCGCGCCGAGGTGATGGTTACGACCAAGGTGCAGCCGACGCTGCTCGCTCCGCACGATCTCGAGCGCTCGGTGAAGGAAAGTCTCGTGCGGCTGCGGCTCGACGTCATCGACCTCTTGCTCATCCATTGGCCGAACCCGCGCGTGCCCTTGTCCGAGACGCTCGGCGCCATGGCCAAGATGAAGCGCGCCGGCTATGTGCGCGCGCTCGGCGTGTCGAACTTCACGGTCGCGCTGCTCGACGAGGCGAGCAAGGTCTCGCCCGAGCCGCTGGTCTGCAATCAGGTCGAGTGCCATCCCTTTCTCGACCAGTCCAAGGTGATCGCCGCCTGCCGCCGGCTCGGCATGGCGGTGGTCGCCTATAGTCCGGTGGCGCGCGGCAGCGCCAAGGGCGACACCGTGCTGGAACGCATCGGCAAGGCGCACGGCAAGAGCGCCGCGCAGGTGTCGTTGCGCTTCCTGGTGCAGCAGGGCATCGCGGTGATCCCGCGCACCAGCCGGATCGAGCGGCTGGAGGAGAATCTGGCGCTGTTCGATTTCGAGTTGACGCCGGCCGAGATGACCGAAATCGCCAAGCTCGGCGGCCGCAATGGCCGCATCGTCGACTGGTCGTGGTCGCCGAATTGGGATTAAAGAAGGCACCGGCAGGCGCGAGCCCTCCCGCTGTCATGCCCGGCCGCGTGCCGGGCATCGCGCTTGCGAGGGCAGGGCGCGGCCTCCCTCAGCGAGATGGCCGGGGCAAGCCCGGCCATGACGAGACGTGAGCCTGAACCAAGAGACAGCCCTCGTTCTTTTCTCCGGCGGCCAGGATTCGACCGTCTGCCTGGCCTGGGCGCTGGAGCGCTTCGCATGCGTGGAAACGGTCGGCTTCGACTATGGCCAGCGCCATGCGATCGAACTCGACATGCGCGAGCGCCTGCGCCGGCGCATGGCGGCGCTCAAACCCGGCTGGAAGGCGCGGCTTAGCGAGGATCACGTCGTCAAGCTCGACGCGCTCGCCGCGATCTCGGAAACCGCGCTCACCCGCGATACGGCGATCGCGATCGCCGAGAACGGCCTGCCGACGACCTTCGTGCCGGGCCGCAATCTGATCTTCTTGTGCTTTGCCGGGGCGCTCGCCTATCGGCGCGGCGCCCGCCACCTGGTCGCCGGCGTGTGCGAAACCGACTATTCCGGCTATCCCGACTGCCGCGACGACACCATCAAGGCCATGCAGGTGGCGCTGTCGCTCGGTCTCGACAAGAGCCTTGCCGTCCACACGCCGCTGATGTGGATCGACAAGGCCGAGACCTTCGCCATGGCCGAGGATATCGGCGGCGAGCCCTTCCTTGATCTTGTCATCGAGGACAGCCATAGCTGCTACCGCGGCGACCGCGCCCGACGCTACGACTGGGGCTACGGCTGCGGCGAATGCCCGGCCTGTCAGCTGCGGGCGCAAGGCTTCGCCAAATTCATGAAGCGACGAAAGGCGACTTGAAAGCGCAATGATGACTACGTTCGGTATCGATCGACGAAGAAAAATCGAAGGCACGGTGTTCCTCGCGCTGTTTTGCCTGACGATTCCGGCCGCCAACTGGATGATCGGCCATGTCGGGGCCGTCTGCCTGAGGGACGGGCCGTGCCTGCTGCCGGTCGCGCCCGGGATGATGGCGCCGTCCGGCGTGATGATGGTGGGCGCGGCCCTGGTGCTGCGCGATCTGGTGCAGCGGCGGCTCGGGCCCGGCTTCGGGGTCGGCGCCATCGTCGTCGGCGCGGCGATCTCGGCGGCGCTCGCGCCGGCGGCGCTGGTGCTCGCCTCGGCCTCGGCGTTCCTGCTGTCGGAACTGGCGGATTTCGCCGTCTACACGCCGCTCGCCCGCCGCCGCCTGGTCACCGCCGTCGTCGCCTCGAGCCTCGCCGGCCTGGTGGTCGACTCGATCGTGTTTCTGTGGCTCGCTTTCGGCTCGCTCGAATTCCTCGGGGGCCAGGTCATCGGCAAGCTCTGGATGGTGATGATCGCGGTTCCCCTGGTTGCTTATCTGCGCCGCCGCGACGAGCGGCTCGGTCTTTCCCCTGTCTGAGAACCCCCCATGTCCGCCACAATCGAAGCTCTGAAAAACATCACCACCGGCACCATCACCACCATGCTCCTGAAGAAGGGCATCCGCCGCTCCTGGATGGCGGGCGCCATGCCGTTCGGCTTTTCCGGCAAGCGCGTGGTCGGTCCGGCATTCACCCTGCGCTTCGTGCCGGTCCGCGAGGATCTGGCGACGCCGGAAAGCTGGTCCAAGCCGATCTCGACCCGTTCGGCCATCGAGGCCATGCCGGAAAACTGCGTCGTGGTCGCCGACGCCATGGGCATCACCGGGGCCGGCATTTTCGGCGACATTCTGTGCATGCGCATGGTGAAGCGAGGCGTCGCCGCGTTGATCACCGACGGCGTCATGCGCGACAAGCACGGCATTCTCGGAACCGGCCTTCCGGTCTGGTGCCAGGGCGTCGCGGCGCCGGCTTCCGTGAACCAGCTCACCTTCGTCGGCTGGAACGAGCCGATCGGCTGCGGCGGCTGCGCCATCTTCCCGGACGACATCATCGTGGCCGACGATGACGGCGCGGTGGTGATCCCGAAGGATCTCGCCGACTTCGTCGCGAGCGAGGGCGCCGAGCACGAGCTCCTGGAAAGCTGGCTGGTGCAGGAAGTGGAGAAGGGCGAGAAGCTGCCCGGTCTCTATCCGCCCAACGAAGAGAACAAGAAGCGTTACGAGGCCTGGAAGAAGACGCGCTGATGTTCTTCGTCCTGTCGAAGACGGCGGGCTTCCTGACGCTGCCGGCGAACCTGTTCATCACGCTCGCGCTCGCCGGCCTCGTCCTGATGCTGACGCGCTTCCGACGGGCCGGCCTGCGGCTTACCGGCCTCTCCGTTCTGCTGCTGGCGATCGGCGGCTTTTCGCCGCTCGGCTTGGTGCTCGAGAACGGACTGGAGAACCGCTTCCCGCGCTGGAACGAGGCGCGCGGCGCCCCGGACGGCATCGTCGTGCTCGGCGGCGTGATCAGCCCGGCGATCTCGCGCTCGCGCGGCGAGGTCGCGCTCAACGACGCCGCCGAACGCGTGACGGCGATCGCCAAGCTCGCGCGGGCCTATCCCAAGGCCCGCATCGTGTTTTCGAGCGGCGACGGCAGCCTGCTCGGCAAGGAAGGGGCGGAGGCCAATTACCTTTATCCGCTGCTCGACAGTTTCGGCGTGCCGCGCGAGCGCGTCACCTTGGAGACCCGTTCGCGCAATACCGCCGAAAACGCCGCCTTCAGCAAGGCGCTGGTGAAGCCCAAGCCGGGCGAGCGCTGGCTCCTGGTGACGTCGGCCTTTCACATGCCGCGCGCGGTGGGCTGCTTCCGGCGCGTCGGCTTTCCGGTGGAGGCCTATCCGGTCGACTGGCATACGCCGCGCCGTTTCAAGCTGTGGGCGGTCGACGATTTCGCCGACGGCCTGACGCAGCTCAACACCGCTGCGCATGAATGGGCCGGGCTCGTAGTCTATTGGCTGACCGGACGGACGAGCGCGCTGTTTCCGGCGCCGTGACGAACAAATTGGCGTCTAACGCTTGCGTCCGGTGCGGCAGAACACGTCGTAGACGGCGCCGATCACGACACGCGCTTCTTCGCTGGCCAGCGTGTAGTAAACCGCTTTGCCGTCGCGCCGCGTCGTCACCAGACCGTCCGCGCGCAGGCGGGCGAGCTGTTGCGACACCGTGGGCTGGCGCAGATCGAGCAGCTCCTCGAGATCGCTCACCGACTGCTCGCCGTCGGCGAGAATGCACAGGATCATCAGCCGGCTTTCGTGCGACAACGCCTTGAGAAACGCGCTCGCGCGCTTGGCGTTATTCGCCATGCGTTCGAGTGTGCGCGGTTGCTCGCGGGTTTCTACTTGCTGCAAATCCATTGGGCCCCCAACTATAGCCCCCGACGCGCGAGAATACAGACGATCAGCCGCTCGTGCGCAATGTTTTTTCGCCGGCGCCGGCGCGTTCTCCACCCGTTCTGGCCGGATCGAGCTTCTTGATCAGCGCCCCCAGCAGGCCCCAGAAATGATCGTCGCCGGGATAGCCCCGTATTCTGCCGATTTCGCGGCCCTTGTCGATCAGCACGAACAGGGGCGTCATCCGCTCGACCTCGATAAAGGCAAGGTCGGGCGGCCGTTTGCGCGTGATATCGACGCGCCGCAGCGGCGCCCGGCGCCCTTCGTCGGTCTTGGGATAAATCGGCGCGATTTCGCGATCGAAGGCCTGACACCAGACGCAGCCTGCTTGTTCGAACATGATGAGTTCGGCGGCGCGCGCGGGGAGAAGCGCGCTCGAGGCGAACATTACCAAGCTTAGCGTCAGAGGCGTAAACAATTTCATGGCTGGCATGGCGCGCGACCGCTTTTTTCCTCGCGGCCCTGCGGCCGAATGGGAAAGACATATTGAATCCGTATTAAATGTATCACAAAAGACGAATGTGTCGATCTGGAGGAGACGCACGTGAGCCTCGATGTAACCGCCGGCGGGGCCTTCCTGGCCGGTCTGTTGTCCTTTGCCTCGCCTTGCGTATTGCCGTTGGTACCGGCTTACCTCGCCTATATGGGCGGCGTCTCGATCGACGAATTGCGCGCACGGGGCGCGGCGGCGGGCGGGCACCGCAAGCGGGCTCAGGTCATGCTGGCGGCCGTCGGCTTCGTGGCCGGTTTTTCGACCGTCTTCGTGGTGCTCGGGGCCACCGCATCGTGGATCGGGCAGGCGGTCGGGGCCTATCTCGGCTATTTCGGCTATGCGGCCGGCATCCTGATCGTCCTGATGGGGCTGCATTTCCTCGGCCTGTTGCGCATTCCGTTCATCGACCGCACCGCGCGGGTCGGCACCGGGAGCCGTCCGGCCGGCCCGGTCGGCGCCTATTTCATCGGGCTGGCCTTCGGTTTCGGCTGGAGCCCTTGCGTCGGGCCGGTGCTGACCGCGATCTTGCTGATGGCGGGGGCGCAGGACACGAGCGGGGAGGGTGCCCGGCTCCTGTTCGTCTATTCGCTCGGCATCGGCGTGCCGTTCCTGGTGGCCGCCGGCTTCGCGTCCGCCTTCATGCGCGCGATGGCGCGGCTGCGCGGCGGGCTCGGCCTGATCGAGAAGGCCATGGGCGCGTTCCTGGTGGTGGCCGGCGTGCTCATTTTCACCGGCGGCATGCCGGCGATCGCCAATTGGCTGTTGGAGACCTTTCCGGCGCTGTCGCGGATCGGGTGAGGAGTCTCGCCTCATCCCGCCGCTTGCCCGGGCGGGATGGGGCCATTGCGGCACCGCCGCGCCGCTCGCCGATCCGGTCGGTCACCTATTCGATTGTCAAACAGCCAACGCTCCGCCGCCCGTATTCTTTGCGGCCCCGGGCAGGCCGTCGTCCGCAGTCCAGGTCCGCCGCCCTTGAAACCGATGCGCGAGGGCGCGCGGGACGCCACGGGTCGAAACA
>Ga0182748_1003590_pt1 | contig 12987 bp, 11 predicted proteins | sample eDN3rd37CKraftOP_FD_128877 | JGI IMG/M metagenome (GOLD analysis project Ga0182748, IMG submission 128877) | Enriched Organic Plus compost microbial communities from Emeryville, California, USA - eDNA 3rd pass 37_C Kraft OP (version 2) (version 2) ...
CTGGCGCGCCATGGCCGCCTCGAAGCCTTCGAGGTCGACTTCCACGCCGCGTTCGCGGCAGATGTCGGCCGTAAGATCCACCGGAAAGCCATAGGTGTCGTACAGCGTGAACAGCGTCTGGCCGTCCAGGCGTCCGCCCTTGCCCAGTCCGCCCAGCGCGGCCTCGAGTATCTTCATGCCGTTTTCAAGTGTTTCGCTGAAGCGCTCTTCTTCCTGGCGCAACACCTGCTCGACGCGCGCCTGGTTGGCCGCCAGCTCGGGATAAGCGTCGCCCATTTGCGCCACCAGGTCGCCCACCAGGCGATGGAAGAAAGGCTTGGGCTGGCCCAGCTTGTGGCCGTGCCGCAGGGCCCGGCGCACAATGCGCCGCAGCACGTAGCCGCGGCCCTCGTTGCTGGGAATGACGCCGTCCACCACCAGGAAGCTGCAGGCGCGGATGTGATCGGCGATGACCTTGAGAGAATTGTCGGCCAGATCGGTGGCGCCCGTTTCGCGGGCGGCCGCGGCGATCAATGCCTGGAAGAGATCGATTTCGTAGTTGGAATGCACATGCTGCAGCACGGCGGCGATGCGCTCCAGGCCCATGCCGGTGTCGACGCAGGGCTTGGGCAGGGGCAGCATATTGCCCGCCGCGTCACGCTCGAACTGCATGAACACCAGGTTCCAGATCTCGATGTAGCGGTCGCCGTCTTCTTCGGGCGAGCCCGGCGGGCCGCCCCAGACGTCGGGGCCATGATCATAAAAAATTTCTGAACACGGCCCGCAGGGGCCGGTGTCGGCCATCTGCCAGAAGTTGTCCGAAGCGTATCGCGCGCCCTTGTTGTCGCCGATGCGGATGATGCGGTCGGCGGGCACCTTGATCTCGTTGAGCCAGATGTCGTAGGCCTCGTCGTCTTCGTGATAGACGGTGACCCACAGTTTTTCGGCAGGCAGGCCGTAGACTCCGGTAAGAAGCTCCCAGGCATAGGCAATGGCGTCGCGCTTGAAGTAGTCGCCGAAGCTGAAGTTGCCCAGCATCTCGAAGAAGGTGTGGTGCCTTGCGGTATAGCCCACGTTCTCGAGGTCGTTGTGCTTGCCTCCGGCGCGCACGCAGCGCTGCGAACTGACGGCGCGCTGGTAGGGGCGCGTCTCCTTGCCCGTGAAAACGTCCTTGAACTGGACCATGCCCGCATTGGTGAACAGCAAGGTGGGGTCGTTGGCCGGAATCAGCGGCGACGACGGCACGACGGCATGGCCCTTCGATTCGAAAAACGAGAGGAACTTTTGACGGATTTCGGTGGTTTTCATCAGGGAAAAACGCGCGCAATTAAAGGTAGGTAACCAATCATTATAGAGGGTGTTGCGCGCAAAAGACCAAGCGGCGTCCCCCGTCAGGCGCCCGCCGCTTCCGCCGGCCTGGAGACGTGCTCGAGCAGGTCTACGATCTGGGCCGCCACCGACACGGCGATCACGCCCGGCAGCTTGCTGGAGGTTTCGACGATGCCTATGGGGCACACTACCCGATCCACCAGCTCGGAAGGAAACTTGCGCAACAGCCGCGCGCGGAATTTGGCCCGCTTGGTGTCCGAGCCGATCAGGCCGAGATAGCGGAAGGGCTTGTACCGCAACACGCGCTCGATGATCTCCAGATCGAGCGCGTGGCTGTGCGTCAGCACCAGCCAATAGGCATCGTCCGGGAAGTCCAGCACGTCGTCGGCGTCGCCGTTCAGGCAGCGGACATTGTCGGGCAGGTTCTTCGGCCACTCGTCCTCGCGCGGATCGAGCCAGACAACGTTGACGGGCAGTTCGGCCAGGACGCGCACGATGGCCTTGCCCACATGCCCCGCCCCGCACACCACGATCAGGGGCGCCGAGGCCGGCGTGAAATCGACCAGCAGGCCTTCATCTTCATGCCACCGGGCGTCCGGCTGGTCGACGTCGAGGCCGTCCACTGCTTCGACGTGCACGCCGCAAGCATGGGACTCGCACTCCCGGGCCAAGCGAATGCGCCGAGTGCGCCGCGCGGCCGCTCCGCCTGCAAGCACTTCATGAAGCGCATCGCACCAGGCGAGGTCTTGCGTTTCCAGGCGCTCGAAAGCCAGCCAGACGGCGCCGCCGCAGCATTGGCCCAGGCTCGGACCCAGGGCATAGTGGCGCAGTTGCGCGGGCGGCGCTTCCGCATCGGCCAGCATGGCGCACGCGGCCTCGATCGCCTGCAGTTCGAGATGGCCGCCGCCGATGGTGGCATGCGCCCCCTCGGCGTCGACCCACATGCGGGTGCCGGCATCGCGGGGGGTGGATCCCAAAGCCCGTGCGACGGTAATCAGCACCAGCGGCTCGCCCCGCAAAAGACGGAATCGGGCCGCCTCCAGCCACTGGCTATGAATGGACGCTGCCGGCAACCGGAGGGCGGTGTTCATTGCACCGTTCCGCCACCCGGCTCGGCCGAAAGTTCCACGGTCTCGGAGGACATGTCGGCCTCGACGCGCGTTTCCGCGCTCAAGGAGAAGCGGTCGGGCGCGACCGCGTCCAGCGTCTGCAGGATGCGTTCGGCGGTGGCCGGCGCGTCAAGCGGGATGTCGGCGCGGGGCTCGGCCACCGAGGCGATGGCGTCCCGTATGGCCAGGAAGACCGAGATGGCCAGAGGCAAGGGCGGCTCGCCCATGGCCTTGGACTGATAGATGTTGTTCTCGGTATTGCCGTTGTCGAAGAATTCGACCTTGAACTGGTCGGGGCAATCGGACACCGAGGGTATCTTGTATGTGGAAGGCGCATGCGTTTTCAGCGCGCCTTGCTCATCCCACCACAGCTCCTCGGAAGTGAGCCAGCCGGCGCCCTGTATGAAGCCCCCTTCTATCTGGCCCAGGTCGACCGCCGGATTGATGGGCCGCCCCGCATCGTAGAGGATGTCGGTGCGCAACAGGCGGTTCTCGCCGGTCAGGGTGTCGATGACGACTTCGGAACAGGCGGCCGCGTAGACGAAGTAGTAAAAGGGCCGCCCCGTCAGCGTCTTCAGGTCGTAGTGGATCTTGGGCGTCTTGTAGAAGCCCGACGACCAGAGCTGGACGCGCGCCATATAGGCCTTCTGCACGAGCTCTTGAAACGGCATGACCCGGTTGCCGCAATGAACCTGGCCGCCCTGAAACCGGATGTGCTGTTCGTCGCAGCCGTATTGGTCGGCGGCGAAGGCGGTCAAGGCCGCCTTGATCTTGCGGCAAGCGTCCTGGGCGGCCTTGCCGTTCAGATCCGTGCCCGTCGATGCCGCCGTGGCCGAGGTATTGGCCACCTTGGAGGTATCGGTGCCCGAGGCCCGCACCCGGCCGATGTCGACGCCGAACTCTTCCGCGACGATCTGCGCCACCTTGGTATTGAGGCCCTGGCCCATTTCGGTGCCGCCGTGATTGACCAGGATGGAGCCATCGGTGTAGACATGAACGAGGGCGCCCGCCTGGTTCAGGTGGGTGGCCGTGAACGAGATGCCGAATTTGACCGGGACCAGCGACAGGCCTTTTTTAAGCACCTTGCTGCCGGCGTTGAAGCGCTGGATCTCTTCCCGGCGGCGCCGGTAATCGCACGATGTCTCCAGCTGATCGACCAACTGGCGGATGACGTTGTCCTCCAGCACCATGTCGTAGGGAGTGACGTTGCGCTCGTCGACACCGTAGAAGTTGCGCTTGCGCACGTCGAGCGGGTCCAGGCCCAGGCGCCGGGCAATGTCGTCCAGCGCGTATTCGATGCACAGTATGCCCTGCGGCCCGCCAAAGCCCCGGAATGCGGTATTGGACTGGGTATTGGTCTTGACGCGCAGCGAAAGAATATCGAAGGCGGGCAGATAGTAGGCGTTGTCAGTGTGGAAGACCTGCCGGTCGGCAACCGCGCCGGACAGATCGGCCGAATAGCCGCAGCGCAGCCGCTGCTCGAACGACACCGCGCCGATCACGCCCTGGTCGTCGTACGAAACGTCGTAGCGGGCGGAAAAGTCGTGCCGCTTGCCCGTGATCATGAAGTCGTCGTCGCGATCGGGGCGCAGCTTGACGGGCCGGCCCGTGCGCCAGGCCAGCAGGGCCGCCGCGGTGGCGAAGGGCCAGGACTGGCTTTCTTTGCCGCCGAAGCCGCCACCCATGCGCCGGCATTGCACCCTGACGGCATGCAGGGGCCGGCCCAGCATATGGGCGATCATGCCCTGCATATCGGTGGGATGCTGGGTGGAGCTGTAGACCAGCATCTCATCGTTTTCGCCCGGCTGAGCATAGGCGACCTGGCCCTCGAGATAGAACTGTTCCTGTCCGCCGCAATACAGACGGCCCTGGTGGCGATGCCGCCCTTTGTCCAGTTCGGCCTGCACGTCGCCGCGCGAGATGCGCACCGGCGGCAGCACGTAGGACTCGCGTTCAGCGCCCGCGTCGGCCGAAAGCACCGGCTCGAGATCCCGGTACTGCACCTCGGCCAGCTGGGCGGCGCGGCGCGCCGCGTCGTGCGAGGTGGCGGCCACGGCGAACAGCGGCTGCCCGACGTACTGGACATGGCCGTCGGCGAAGACCGGCTCGTCATGAACATAGGCGCCCACATATTTTTCACCGGGCACGTCGTCCAGGCAGACGACCTCGACCACGCCGGGCGCTGCGCGCACCTTGGACAGATCCATGGAAACGATGGCGGCGTGCGCGCGGCGGGACAACCCCAGCGCGGCATGCAGGGTGCCTTGCTGCTCGGGCAGATCGTCCGTATACAGCGCCTCGCCCGTGACGTGCAGCCGCGCGCTTTCATGCGCCAGCGGCTGCCCCACGGTGTGATAGGTCTTGCTCATGACACCCCCTTCATCTGGATGCGCGCATCGGCCTGGCCGGTGCTTTCGAGATAGAAGCGATACAGCAGGTTGCGGGCGGACTTGCGGCGGTACTCGTCCGAAGCCCGCATGTCGGTCAAGGGCTGGTAGTCGCGGTCGAGCGCCTGCATGGCGTCCGCCACGCTCGCTTCGGTCCATTCACGGCCCAGCAAGGCTTCTTCGGCATGGCGGGCCCGCTTGGACGTCGCCGCCATGCCGCCGTGGGCGATGCGGACCGATGCCACCCTGTTTTGTTCGATGGTGAGCGCATAAGCGCCGCACACGGCCGAAATGTCCTGGTCGAAGCGTTTGGAGAGCTTGTAGGTCGCCACCCGGCATTGCGGGCTGCGCAAGGGCACGATAACGGCCTCGACGAATTCGCCCGGCTCGCGATCCTGCTTGCGATAGTCGAGGTACAAGTCTTCGAGCGGCAGTTCGCGGCGGCGACCGCCTTTGCGCAGCACGACGGACGAGCCGATGGCGATGAGGAAAGGCGCACTGTCGCCGATGGGCGAGCCATTGGCCACGTTGCCCACCAGCGTGCCCGAATTGCGTATGGGCATGGAGGCAAAGCGTTTCCAGACCTCGTGCGCCTCGGGATACTCGGCGACCAGGGCTTCGTAGCCGTCGTTCAGCGACGCCGCCGCGCCTATGCGCAGGGCGCCGTCACGCCTTTCGATTCGGTCCAGCTCGGCGACGTCGCCCAGATAGATGACGACGGGCAGAATCTTGAGCTGCTTGGTGACCCACAACCCGACGTCCGTGCCTCCCGCCAGCAGCACGGCGTCGGGATGCTGTTCGTAAAGCGCGGCCAGTTCATCGGCCGTGGCGGGCGCAAAATACGTCTGGCCGGCCGTTTCGAGCGCCAGCATGCCCGCATCCGCATCGCGCAGCGCCTGCAGTTGCCTGCGCACACCGTCGTGATCCAGCTTGGCCGCCGGATAAGCGTCCATGCCGCAGGCCGCGTCGATGATGGGACGGTAGCCGGTGCAGCGGCAGAGGTTGCCGGACAAATGGTCGAGCGCTTCGTGGCGCGCGGGACGGATGTGCCCATTCTGGTACATGGTGTACATGGACATGATGAAGCCCGGCGTGCAAAAGCCGCACTGCGACCCGTGATGGTCGACCATGGCCTGCTGCGCCGGATGCAGCGCACCGCCGTCTTCCAGCGACTCGACCGTCCAGAGCGCCTTGCCGTCCAGCGTGGGCAGAAAGCGGATACAGGCATTGATCGCCTGGAAGACCAGGCGGCCGTCGGCCCCGAGGCTGGCCTGAGTGACGGTGCACGCGCCGCAGTCGCCTTCGCCGCAGCCTTCTTTGGTTCCCGTCAGCCGGCGCTCTTCGCGCAGGTACTGCAACACGGTCTGCGTGGGCGAATGCGGCGTGACTTCGTGAAGCACGCCGTTCAGGTAAAAGCGAATGACGCGTCGGACGTTCATATGGTCTCCACGGCAGGCGATGGCGTGTATGTCGTCCTCGCCCGCTCTTGTATTGTAATGTCGGACCCCGAAAGGACACTATATACCTTCGTCGCGAAAGCTGCCGTCGATCGTACGCAGTTCGTGCAGCACGTATTCGTCGCAATTGGGCGCCGTGCCGATGCGGTCGATGACGATGAAATCGCCCTGGCGGCCCAGCGACATCAGGGGATGGTGCCAGGTTCCCTGGCGGTAATTCACGCCTTGTTCGGGTGCCACGTAAAAAGCGCGGATCGCGGCTTCGTCGGGCCGGTCGCCCGCGCCGTCGGGCGCCACCACGGCGATGAACGGCGTCCCGTTGAAGGGTATCCAGGCCTGGCTGCCCAGGGTGTGGCGCTCGAGCATGGCGATGCGCAATGGAAAATGAAACGCGTCGCCGCGCGCCATGCTGACGCCGGCGTGGCCGTCCTCGCCCTCGACCTGGATACGCGCCAGATCGTGGTAGCGGCGCGTCGTTCCTCCATTGATGGGAAACCATGGCCGCTCGCCCATTTCGATCACGTCGCCGAAGGGGGCGAAGGCGTCCTTATCCAACCGTTCGAGCTTGAGTATGGCCATGATCTCTCCGTGCGCGGGTTCAGGCCCTATCGGGCCAGGCGTCCCCATATCCTCAGCCGGCTGACGCCGCCATCGGGAAACATGTTGAGCCGGACGTGGGTGACCGGGCCCAGCGGCCGGATCTGCTCGCCCGAATAAAAATGCTGCTTGTCCATCTCGGTTTTCTGTTCGCCCAGAAGCTCGGGCCAGAACATGGCCTGGGTGGTGATGGACTGGTCCGTACCCTGATCGACGTGCGCCGCCTGTATGGAGACGCGGTCGGGATAGTTGCCTTTGAAATGCGCTGTATCGACTTCTATCTTTTCGACCAGCGCGGCGTGGCCGAGTTCGACGATGCACCAGTCGTAGCCGGGATCGCGGCGGCGCCGGGTTTCCCAGCCGTCGCCCATGTTCACCCCGCGGCCGGGCATGATGAGGCGGAAAGGCACGCCGAAATGGGCATCGTTGTAGCTGACGATGCGGCCGCCGGCCGCCAGGGCCGATACCTCGTGCAGTGCATCGGGGTCTTTCGCGGCCCAATCGCACAGGGGCTGGCCGTAGACCCTGAAGCGGGCGACGCCGCCATCGGGATAGATATTAAGGCGCAGGTGCGTCCAGGGACGCTCGTCGCTCACCGGCAGAAAATGATGCGAACCGCCCGACAAGGGCGTGGCGGGGATGATGTCCGTCCAGGACGCGTCTTCGCCGGGGTCCGCCTCGCCGGCGCAATAGCAGCCCTGAACCGACGCCGCTGGCGGATAGTTGCCGGTGAAGTGGCTGGTGTCGATATCCAGCCCTTTGACGACACCCGGCAGGCCCAGCCGCACGACGGCGTGGTCGTGGCCCCCCTGGCGCCGGCGCTGGGTTTCCCAGCCGTCCACCCACTTGCCGTGGTCGTCGAACTTGCCCACGATGAATACCGACTCGGAAGATTGCAGCATGCGATCGGCCTCGCCGAAGAAATCATCGGAACACGCTACGACGCGCGCGCCGAAATCGGCCGAGGCCAGGTTGGCATGACGAACGGCAAAAGCCGGCGGTTCGGCGACGGGTGCTGCGTTGATTACAGTGCCTGCGGGCAAATTGGGGGCGGCCATGAAACATCACTCCAAAAGAGAAGAATCGGCAAGCTCAAGCGCTGGGCTTGCGAACCAGGTCATCGAGGCGGAATCGCCCGATCTTGTAGATTTGCTCCAGGCATTCGGCGGTTTCTTCGGGCGGCGACAATGCCAAGCGCCGCCTGAATTCGCGGATGACGCTTTGCCTGTCATGGCCACGCACCGCCAGAATGAAGGGAAAACCGAATTTTTCGCGGTAGGCCTGGTTCAACGCAGTGAGCGTGTTGTACTCCTCCGGAGTACAGCGATCCAGACCGGCCCCCTGCTGCTCGGAGGTGGACTCCGGCGTGAGTTCGCCTCGTATGGCTGCTTTTCCGGCCAGCTCGGGGTGGGCGCGAATAAGAGTCATCTGCGCCTCGGGCCCGGCGGCGGCGATGCGCTCGACCATGGCCCGGTGCAAACTGTCGATGTCCTGGAAGGGACGCGCGCAAGCCGCCTGCTCGGCCACCCAGGGAGAATGCTCGAAGATGCCGCCCAATAGGCTCACGAACTGCCCTGTAGGCAGCGCATTGAGTTCGGCAAGCGTGATGGTGGTGCTCATGCGCCCTCCTTCGCGGCCTGTTCGTGATAGGGATGGCGCTGGCTCCAATGGCGCGCAATGTCGACCCGGCGGCATATCCAGACGCGCTCGTGCCGCTGAACATGGTCCAGGAAACGCTGCAAGCCCGCGAAACGCCCCGGCCGGCCCACCAGCCGGCAATGCAGGCCGATCGACATCATCTTGGGCGTGTGCTGTCCTTCGGCGTACAGCACGTCGAAGGCGTCCTTGAGATAAGAGTAGAAATGATCGCCGGTGTTGAAGCCCTGCGCCGTGGCAAAGCGCATGTCGTTGCAATCGAGGGTATAGGGCACGATCAAGTGCGGCTTGACCGAGCCGTCGGACAGGCTCACCCGGCACCAGAACGGCAGGTCGTCGCCATAGTAGTCGGAATCATAGAGAAAGCCGCCGTGCTCGACCACCAGGCGACGGGTGTTGGGGCTGTCCCGTCCGGTGTACCAGCCCGAGGGCGCGCTGCCGGTGACCGCCTGGATGGCCTGCACGCATTGGCGCATGTGCGCCTGCTCGATCTCGGGGGGCACGTTCTGGTAGTGGATCCAGCGGTAGCCGTGGGCCGCGATTTCATGCCCCAGCTCGACCAGCGCCTGGGCCACCTCGGCATTGCGCTCCAGCGCCATGCCGATGCCGAAGACGGTCAGCGGCAAACCGCGGCGCTCGAATTCCTTCAAAATGCGCCACACGCCTGCACGCGAGCCATATTCGTAGATGGACTCCATGGACAGGTGCCGGTCCGGGTAGGCCGCCGCGCCGATGATTTCGGACAGAAACTGCTCCGAGGCTTCATCGCCGTGCAGCACGCAGCTTTCGCCGCCCTCTTCGTAATTGAGGACGAACTGCACCGCCACCCTGGCCTCACCGGGCCAGTCGGCCAAGGGAGGATTGCGTCCGTAGCCGACCAGGTCGCGGGGATAGGCTTCGCTCATGAGTGCTCCTCGGGCTTGACGCTGAAGGCCGCCCAGGGATCGAACCGTCCCGAGGAAGCCTCCAGCATGCGCTCTTCACAATCGCGCAAATGATGTGACATCGCTTCGCGGGCGCCCGCGCGGTCGGCGGCGGCCAGCCGGTCGAGGATCTGCTCGTGCTCTATGTACGAGCAGGTGCTGGCGCCGGGGGTGTCCCGATAAGCGATGATGAGGGTGGTGCGGGAACACAGGCTATGCATCAGCTCGGTCAGCGCCTCGTTGCCGGCCAGCTGTGCCAGCTTCACGTGGAAGGCGTTGGACAGCCTCAGCCAGCTGATGCGGTCGCCGCATTCGAAAGCACGGCGCTCCTGCCCCACCATGTCGCGCAGGGGCTGCAGGCGCTCGGCCAGGTCGGGCAAGGCGACGAGCTTGTCGATCAGCAGACACTCCATGTCGCGCCTGAGCTCGAAAACGTCGCGCATCTCGGCCTGGCTGGGCCGCCACACGAAGGCGCCTCGATTGGGCCTGAGCACCACGATCTTGTCGTGCGCCAATTGAGCCAGCGCCGCCCTGACCGTTGCGCGCGAGCACCGGAAGACCTCGCACAGCGCCGCCTCGGTCAGCTTGGCGCCGGGCAGGAGGCGGCGGTCCATCACCGCATCGAAAATATCGGCGTAAACACGGTCGACCTCGCCGCCGCCAAGCCCCCCTTCCAACAACGAAGAAGCTTTGGGCGCCGCGATGTCGCTACCGCGCGTGGCACGCTGGTCAAGGCGAAGCATGTTCACTCCGTGGATGGGAATATGGCAAATCGCTATTGACAATTATTGGCACGTAAAACAGAATCGTCAACATAAATTGTTGACAATCCGGGTTTCCACCGGATTCCCCGTTTACGACAACAACCTGGCAGTTCAAGCAGGCAACCGGAGACACCATGGGAAAACTTTCCACGCATGTGCTCGACACCATGCACGGCACGCCGGCAAAAGGCGTGGCCGTCGAGCTCTATGCCGTCCAGGAAGCAAGCCGGAAACGCCTTGTGCAGACGGTCACCAACGCCGACGGACGCTGCGATGCGCCCTTGCTTCAGGGTGACAGCCTGCAAATCGGCCGCTATGAACTCGTTTTTCATGTGAGCGAGTACTTTGCCGGCAAGGGCGCCACCCTGCCCGATCCGCCGTTTCTCGACCAGGTCGTCATCAATTTCGGCGTCGCCGATCCGCAGCAGAATTATCACGTGCCGCTCGTCGTCACACCGTGGTCCTACTCCACCTATCGCGGCAGTTGATATCAGGCGTCCCCGCCAGGGCCGGCGGCGCGCCACGCAAAGGATGAACACCCATGGATGCTTACCTGTTGGAATTCGGCAATGTGCTTCTGCGCTGGCTGCACGTGGTGGCCGCCATCGCCTGGATAGGCGAGTCGATCTACTTCGTCATGCTCGACAACAGCCTGCGACCGCCGCAATCGGCCGAAAGCAAAAGGCGCGGAGTATTCGGCGAAATGTGGGCCGTGCATGGCGGCGGCTTCTATCACAATCAGAAGTACCTGACCAACCCCGCCGAACTGCCCGACGACCTGCATTGGTCTTTCTGGAAGGCATACACCACCTGGCTGTCGGGCTTCGCCCTGTTCGCCGCCATGTACCTGGTCAAGCCCGGCTTCTACCTGGTCAATCCCGGCAGCAGTTGGGCGTGGGCCGCTTCGATGTCGGGCTGGCAGGCCAGCGCTCTGGCCATCGCCTTTCTGCTGCTGGGCTGGGTCGTCTATGACCAGTTGTGCCGCCGCATAAGCCCCAACATGGAGCGCGACGGCGTGCTCAGCATTGCAGTGGCGGTCATGATGGTGGTGGTGGCTTATCTGACCTGCATGATTTTCCCGGGCCGGGCGGCGTTTCTCATCACGGGGGCCGTCATGGCCACCTGCATGAGCGCGAATGTATTCTTCTGGATCATTCCCGGCCAGCACCGCATGGTCGACGCTCTGAAGGCGGGACGCGAGCCCAATCCGCTGGACGGCAAACGGGGCAAGCAGCGCTCGGTGCACAACACCTATTTCACCCTTCCCGTGGTGCTGCTGATGCTCAGCAACCACTATTCATTTACCTACAGCGGGCCTTACGCCTGGATCATTCTCAGCCTGTTCATCTTTTCCGGAGCCTCCATACGCCAGTACTTCGTGCTGCGCCACAGCGGGCAGAACAAACTGGCCTATCCCATCGTGGGTGTCGCCCTGCTGGTCGTCATCGGCTATCTGGCCGCGCCCCGGCCCGCCACACCCACAGCAAAGGGCGAACAAAGCGAAGCGGTCACCACCGCCCAGGTCATGCAGATCGCGCATGCGCGCTGCGTGCAATGCCATGCCGTCCATCCGACCCAACCAGGCTTTCCCGCGGCTCCGGCCGGCATGACGCTGGAGACCGAGCAAGACCTGCTTGCCCATCCCGACCTCATCAAGCAGGTGGTGGCCAATAATTACATGCCTCTGGGCAATCTCACCCAGATGACGCAAGCCGAACGCGATGCGATTGCCGCGTGGCAGGCGCCTTGAGAAAACTCGGCGCTCTCAACCCACGCAGATATAACCTCGGGTGCGCCCCTCCGACGGCACGGCGGACGTGCTGTCGGCGATGCGCACGGGCAGATGCGCCGCGGGGCAGGAACAGCCCCCCGTTACGGGATTGGCCCCCGCCGCGACACAGCCCGACAGGCTGTTTATGGAATAGCCACCCCCGCCGCTGCCGCCCGCCGAGCGCCACTGTCCCTCGCGGCACACCAGCAAGCCTCCGTAGCGCTCCTGGACGATGGCCCCTTCGATTTCGCACATAGTTTGCGCCCGAGCCTGGCCGCCGATGCGAAGATGCTCGTGAACGAGCAGCGCGGCGCCGGTGCTGAGGTCGCCCGCTATGCTTGCCGAGCCCTGGAAACGGGGATCGCGCCTGTCCTCCACTCTGAGGTAGTCGAGGGCGCCCAACTGCTCGGCGGTCACCGCCATCGCCACGGTGCCGGCCGGCAGCGGGGCCATGCCCGCCACCGGCGGATTGGGAAATGAGAACGCGGCTCCGCTTATCTGCTGCATGCGGCCGGGCATGACCGCGCCGCCCCGGCCCATGGAGGCGCCCAGCCAATGGGCCACCATGGAAGGGTCGGGGCCGCTCGAAGCGGCGCGCCCCAAAGGCCCGTCGCTGTAGACCAGCGCCTCGATCCGGCACGAGGGTGACGGGCAGTCCGCGCCGCGAGTCAACAGCACCCGGCCGCCCAGGCCGCGCGCGCCCTGGGCGGGAAAACCCGGCGACAATAGGCCGGCCGTCTTCAACTCCGCCAAGGTGGGCGCGAACGCGTCGGCAAATCCGTCGAGCCTAACCGCCTCGCCTTCTTCGGCCAGCATCGCCGCATGGCGTTCGACATATCGCTGCGTCGCTTGGCGCAGCGACGTCATCCATGCGGCGTGTCCCTCGGCCATGGCGTCCCGGGCGTCTTGCGCCAATCGGTCGGCGGCGAAGACCGCCGCCAGGGTAGCGATCAGCAGCGCGACCGCCAGCTCGAGAAGGGCGAAACCTCGTTGCGGAACCATGGCGCCTCGGCTC
>Ga0182748_1003595_pt1 | contig 12979 bp, 14 predicted proteins | sample eDN3rd37CKraftOP_FD_128877 | JGI IMG/M metagenome (GOLD analysis project Ga0182748, IMG submission 128877) | Enriched Organic Plus compost microbial communities from Emeryville, California, USA - eDNA 3rd pass 37_C Kraft OP (version 2) (version 2) ...
CTTCTCGACTCCCGAAAATGTGTCTACGTCCACAATACATAGACACACCGCTTGGGTGCCCGAACCACGCACCCCACCGCCCACGCCCGCACCGCGCGCCCAAAACCCAGCCACCTGTGGTGGGTGGGGTGGGCGCCTGCCGGTGGTGGCCGGGGTGTGTGGGTGTCCCGGGGCGAAGGGTCGTCGTCGTTGGGGGTGTTCGTCCTGGGGTGCCGGTGCCCGGCCCGGTCACCCGGAGGGTGGCCGGGCAACCCAGCCCGTGGGGCTGGGTTGAGGGCGCCGGTTCCCCAGGCTCCCGGCCGCCGGTAGGGGGCCGGGGGTTGACCTGCGCGGTGTTGGTGGGTGGTTCGTTCCCGGGGGCGGTGCGCCTTCGGTGCCGCACGGGTCGGTGGGTGTCGTTCGGCGCGGTCGCTGCAACGCGCCGTTGGTGACGGGGTGGGGTTCCTGATTTCGGCGGCACATCCTCGTGTGTCGGGCTGGTGGGGTGACTGGGGGGTGGCCTCCGGCCGGATCGTTGTCGGCTGTGGGTTGGGCGGGGGTCGGCTTCCGGGGGTGGCTTGTGGGCCTGCGACGTGGGTGGCGTGCGACGTGGATGGTTGGCCGGTGGCGGGGTTGGCCCTGTGCTGACTCGTGAGGTCACTTCGGGTCGACACAGCACCGGCGGGGCGACGGAGCTCCGAGGGTTTGGCGCGGTCGCTGCAACGCGCCGTTGGTGACGGGGCGGGGTTCCTGATTTCGGCGGCACATCCTCGTGTGCCGGGTCGGGAGGGTGTGGTTCGGGGGAGCGGCGCACCGGTGGTGTGTGGCTGGGAAGGGGTTCGGCGGCAGGTTCGCTCCGCTCAGATCGTGGTTGGCCGGCGGTCCGAGCGTTCGACGCGTGCGACCCGCCCCTCGCGGGTTGCCCGTCGGGACGACTCGGCGTCCACCCGGGGGCAGCCCGACAACCCGACTGTCACCCACAAGGGGCGGCCCGAGGGAAGACCTACGCCACCGCCGCAACAACCCCGGTCGGGTACGGCGCCTCCGGTGAGGTGCGCAGGTTCGGGCCGGAGGCCCACCCGGCAGGACGGCGATCACCGCAACCACCCAGAAGCCACCAACCGGGAGGACACCCGAGGCCGTGCCCGGCAGCGCCTCCGGCGCGAACCCGAACAGTCACCACCCCTGCGCGGCCGCCGCAGCAGGTTGACCCGACAAGGGCAGCCCGCGCTGACCCGGGGGCAACACCCTCGTCCAAGGCGACCACCACACACCCACGCGATGCGAGGGGGTCCTCACCCCTGGGCGGCCCGTGAACCACGCAGCGTTCCGAGCGAGCGAGGAACCAAGGGGTTCACACCAAGGCCGCCCAAAAGGGGTGACCCCCACGCACCGCGCGGGCACCGACACCCCAAAAGGGGGCAGCAGGGGCACCACCGGCGAGGCACGAGACCAGTGGAGCCCGCGACACCCCCGGGTGGAGGTGAGTGGTGGTGGTCGGCGGGGGTGGGGTGGGGGCTTTTCGCAGGTGTTTCAGGTGGAGAAGGCGGGTGATGGGGTGTGCGCGGTAAGCCCCCGTGTGGGGGGCGCGTTGGTGGGGGCCTTGTGGCTGGTGTGGCTGCGGGGTCTGGGGCTGGCGCGTTGGACGTGATGTGAGGAGTGGTGTCGGTGCCGGAGTACGTGGAGAAGGCGTCTGATTTGGGGGCGGGGTACCGGGTTCCGATGACGCGGAAGCGGCGGGCGGCGGCGGCGCGGCGGGGGAATCAGGGGATGTCGTCGGGGACGGTGCGGCGGCACGGGTGGCGGCGGACGCCGGGGGATGAGCAGTTGTTGGAGTTCGCCGGTGCGTTCGGTGCGATCACGCTTCGGCACGCCGCCGAACACTTCTATGGCGGGGTGTGGGAGACGGCGCGCAAGCGGGTGCAGTACATGCGGGAGGCAGGGCTGTTGGAGCGGTCCGACAACCTTCGGTGGGCGGGGACGGTGTTGTATCCGACGGCGGCGGGGATGGCGGCCGCGGCGGCCCCGGGGTTCCCGGAGCTGCGGGCGTTGGTGCCGTCGGAGGAGCGGATGCTGCACCGGTTGTTGGTGGCGGAGGCGGCGCTGCGGATGCGTGCCCGTGGGGTGCGGGTGGTGTCCGAGCGGCAGATGCGGGCGGTGGAACGCGCGAATGACAGTGGGCAGGCGGCGGAGGCGTTCGCACGGTTCGTGGGTGTGGCGGTGGCGGGGTCGTCGGCGGCGGATGAGTTCGGAATGGCGGTCTCGCCGACGATGGATGGGGCGGGGCGTGCGCGGTGGTTCGGGGTGCCGGTCGGGGTGGCGGGGGAGCTGCATTGGCCGGACTTCACGGCGATTGTCGGTGGGCGGATTGTGGCTGTGGAAATGGAGATCACGCACAAGGAGCGGTGGCGGATGCTGCAGGTGCTGCGGGGCTACAAGATGTCGATTGAGGCCGGTCATATCGCGCAGGTGTTGTGGGAGGTCACCCCGGATGTGCAGATGCAGTTGGAGGGTCGGCGCAGTGTCGGTGGGTGGGATGACGGGTTGCTCGCGGACCTTGGTTTCCTTGAGTCCGGACAGGCTCCGGACTGGTCTGTGAAGGGTCGGCCGATGGTGGTGCGGCCGGCGCAGGGCCGTGATGACGGGGTGCGGTACGCGCTGTCGCAGAAGACGCTGCCGCCGTCGCTGCGGTGCTCGTATCGGGTGTGGCGGCAGTGGCTGCAGGTGTGGGAGCGGGATGACTCTGCGTTGGAGTTCGAGGAGTGGTTGATGCGTCCGCGAACGCTGCAACGTCTGCAGAGTTTGGGCTCCTGAGTCACTTTCGGGTGGATCAGCGCAGATAGCTACAGTGACTCGACCCAGACAGAACGGACAGCTATGAGTTCGGAGATCGAGTACATCACCAGCGCTGAGGACGCTGAGGAAAACGCCGCGGAGAAGATGCGCGCAATGGGGTTCACAGATGCTCAGGTCACTGGGCCAGGAGCCGATGGCGGCATCGATGTGTGGTCCCGCAAAGCTGTCGCCCAGGTGAAGTGGCGAAGCGCGCAAACCGGCCGACCCGAACTACAGCAGTTGTACGGTGCGCGCGGTGGCAACCACGACCAACGGCTTCTGTTCTTCACCGCGTCGGGCTATTCGCAGGCGGCGATCGAATACGCCAAGTCGGTCAAGATGGCACTGTTCACCTACGACCCCTTGGGTGAGCTGACACCCCGTAACAAGCGGGCGCGGAAGTTGCTCGCGGCTCCGGTTTCGACGGATGAGTCCTCCGCCTCCGCTCTGGCTGGTGAACCGTTCGAGGTGGCTTTCGCGTCGAAATCGAGCGCGCCAAGTAGTGGCGGCGGTGGCGGGGGATGCTTCGAGACGGTCGGCAGTCTCATCGCGCTGAGTTTGACCGTGAACTTCCTGACCATGCTCTTCTCACCAGAGAGCCAGACGGAATTCATCATCGCGATAGCGCTCCTCGTCCTCATGGTGGTTCTCGGCATCACCTACGTAATCGTGCGCCGCCGGCTTATGGCGCGGGGACGTGAAGCTATGGAGCAGCAGCGTGAAGCGCTGCGCTTGGAAAAAGAGAGCTCGGACGACTAGCTGCCGATCGGAGACGAAAGTATGCGGCCCGGGCTCGCGTCGAGAGGAAGACGCGAGCCCGGGCCGCATTGGTCACCGCGGTGAGGGGAGGAGTGCGGTGACCGGCGGGGCACTGTCTCGAGGGGAGGAAAACAGTGCCGTTGTCTGTTACGCCAAGTTCTGCCTCGACGTGTCTCCATGATTGCCTACCGCTTCTCCACCTGTTTCAGCGGCGGTATTCCGGCCGGGTGCGGCGAATCCTCCGCGGCGGTCGGAGTGCTCCATGAACCCGAGCTTGAACAGTGCCTCCAGGCGGTCCGGGGCGGTGAGCTTTCCGGCTCGCAGTTCCTTGCGGCGCGACTGCACCCACATGCCGAGTGCGAAGCCATCCTCGGTGACGTGGCGACGGGGGACATCGGCGTTGCCATGGGTGGCGACGTACGCCCGCAGATGGTTCAGTCCGTGATCCCACTGCTGCTGGTGCAGTGAGGTGGGGCCGCGTACACCGCGAGGGCTCGTGGTCTCGAAGCCGGCGGCGTGGAGCTGAGCGATCCGTTCCGGACCCAGCGAGGTGTTGCCGGCGCGGATCGCGGCCCGCTTATGGGCAACCCAGCTACCCAGAGCGAACCCGCAGTCCGGGCATACCCAGGACCGGGGAACGTGCCCATTGCCGTGGTGTTCGACGTAGGTACGAAGGTGCGACAGACCCGTCTCGAACCGCTTCTCCCTCATGCGGGCAGACAGTAAGACGCCGCTTCTCCACCCCCTCCGGTTGTCGCCGGCCATCACCACTGCGGAAACAGAGCGCGCTGTTCCAACGGGGTTCGGCGATCAAAATGGAACCTCGTCTGGACGCGGCTTGCGAAGGATGGCGGCTGCTTCCGCGAAGGCTTCGTGTAGCTCCCGAGTGAACCGGACAATCTCTTCCGGCGTGCGATGCTTCGGGTCCACCACGGCCGGGCTCGTGTGCCATGTCCCAATCGCAGGCAGCCTGCTGGTGTGTATGGCACCGGGTTCGACCTTCGGCGCAAAAAAGAGGTCGACCGGGGTGTACTCGGCCAGTTTCTCCCAAGCCTTGCGGGCGACGGTCCCGTGGAGCATGACGACCTCAAGGTTCGGTAAGAGGGATAGGAATCGTGACAGCGCGCGCCTTGCAGCAATCTCGTTTTGCTTAGTACGGACGCTTTTGTCCTCGAACCATTGCGATCCGAACCAGGGGTACGCATTCCAGGTGACTACGTCACAGACATCGATTTTGTACTCAGACAAGAAGGCCTTGTGTCGTGCTGACATTGCGTCGTCGTTCTCGATACAGAGCATCCCTGACCCGCCGGTGTCAGGATAGGTTCCCGGCCCGGGGGTGGGGAACAGGGCTAATACGCGTGCGTTCGTACCGCCGAACGTGGGAGCGATGTACGGAATGAAGCGGTCCGGATGAACAGCGCGCAGCTCAACGATCAGACGGTTTAGGGGTCGAACGTGGGGCGCTGTGAGACATCTACCCTTCAGGTCCTCGACGTAGGACACATCTGAACACCACTGCACCACCTTGGTCCTCCCTCATCTCTCCCCCGAAAGGTAGATGATCGCGGGCCGGAGCTTCCCTGGGCATGCTCGTTGGGACTATTGCTCCACGGCCTCCATCAACGCTTGGATGCGGGCGAGGAGTTCGTCGGTGCGGTCGTCGAGTTCTTCGAAGGCCGGCTCGAGGTCTGCCATCGCTTTCGCAGTGCCGCGGCGCGCGGCGAGACCTGCTTCGTAGCGCGCCGCGAGTTCCTCGTTGGTCAGCTCTGGGGGCTCGACAGGCTCGATGTTGTCTGCGCCGTCTTCGCTGATGGCTTCGACGACGTCCTCGACGGCGTCGGCCCAGCCGTCGTCGAAGAACTTCACCTGCCGTTGTTCCCGAGTACTGGGGGTGCCGCTCAGGTGCGCGGTGAGGATGCGGGTGATGGCGCGGCGGGACAGGCCGACGCGGCTCAGGCTGGCGTGGCCCCACTTGTCGAACGAGGGCAATAGCGGTCCGTTGTGCCGGATCGCTGGGAGCAGTTGGAGGCCAGTGACGGAGTCGTCGGTGACCGGGGTGGCGTTGGTGAGGGACTCGCCGAGCCACCGGTTGGAGGGGGTGCGGTCGGTGAAGGCCTGCAGTCTGGCCCACCGCAGGTACACGGCGACCTGTTCTGTGCGGGGTGATTCGTGGGGGTCGTGGGGGACGACGATGCCGTGGCTGGGGATGCGGAGGGTGCGGCCGTCAAACGTGACGTCGCTGCGTTGGAGGCGTCCGACCTGGATGGGGGAGAGGCCCATGCGGCAGGTCAGGGTGAGCAGGAGGGCGTCGCGTCGACCGAAGAGACCTCCGGGCCAACCGGTGGTCGGCAGCCGGCGAATCACATCGGTAGCAGCGTCCCGCAGGTCCGGGCGGGGCCGGGTCCGGCGGGTCAACCGCTCCCGCAACGCCTGCGCAGTCCCCGGCGCCGGGTAGCCGCAGCGGGTATGGACAGTGTTGATCGCAGTCACGCGGCGGCGATGAGTACCCGTCGCGGCGGGGTGCTCGTCGAGAAACAGCGCAATCGTCAGCGGATCCGCCGGCAACGCGGACGCCTCGACCGCGGTGCACCAGTCCGCGAACAGCTGCCAGTCGTGCCGATACCGCGCGCCGATCGCACCGGCCGGTGCGATCGTGTCCACTCGCTGGGTGAGGCTCACGGAGTCATCGTCGCATCGTCCTGGCCCGCGATCGGGAACCTCGCCGGTACATGCGGGACCATTGGATACGCCGCCTCAACAGCCGCAGGGAACGTAGCTAGGCAGTCTTCCAGCACGGCGATGTGCGATCTGCCATCGGAGGGGTCGAAGCCCTCCCCGTCTCCGACGATGCCGCGCCACTCCGTGATGGTGCGACCAAGGTTGTGCAGTTCCAGGTTGAGATCGCGAAGCAGCTTCACCGCCTGCGGAGCTTTGACCACCATCAGTGCCTGATCGATCACTGCGATTGCCTTGACCATGTGATCGGAGGTGAACTCGTCGAGTCGAGCCAACAGGTCAACTGAAGCCGCCGGAATTGCAGGAGGCGCGTGGAGGGAATGGAGCGCGTCGTGCTCGTTGAGTCCATCAACGAGTCGTATAAGCGCGCGCAGTTGGAAGCTGACCGAGCGGACTGGGTACGGCAGTGTTGCGAGGGAGGCGATTTCGCGGTCCTGCTGGACAGCCAGTAACGCCTGGCGCGATCGGTCATCGGCTGCAGCAGCTTCCCGCTGTGCATCGGAACGCGCCCTATTCGATTCATACAGCGCCACACCCACAGCGAGCACCGTCGCGATGCCCGCCACCCAAGAGCCGGCGGCGGCCCAGCCTGCGGCGGTCCACTTGTTGGGGTTGGCGACGTCCCAGAGCAGTGCGATCCCGATGGCTACGGCGGCTGTCGACGCCAGCAGGCATAGCGCCAGCTTCGCGATGTCGCCGGTGGAGAGTGCGTTGCGGGCGGGCTGGGGGCGATCAGGGCGCGGGCGGTCGGTCACCCGAGAAGGCTATCCAGGGCTGGCCGCAGGTTGGCCCGCCTCCCGCGCACACGTGGGAGGCGGGCCGAGGATCCCCGAGATGGGGCTGGTCAGGAGGCGAGGAGCAGCCCGACTGCCTGTGCGAGGTCGACGACGTCGGCGTCGTCGGGCATCGCGGGGTTGACGATGGTGACGGGCAGATCAGCGTCGAGGTAGAGCGAGCCGACCTCGGTTTCAACGAGGAACATGCCGCGAAGGACGTTGGAGGGTTCGACGGAGCCGGTGATGCGGACGTGGCCGCCGCTGTCTCCGACGATCGTGGCGCCGGCGATGTGGGCGAGTTCGCCCGGGGTGACCTCGATGTGAGCGGGGATTGCAGTGGGTGTGGTCATGCGTGCCTCCTGGTGATCTGTGGTGGTGAGGCGACGGTATGAGCAACACGGGTGCGGTGTTTCAGCGCGCCACGGCCCGGTAGCGGTCGGTGTTGTCGGGCGATTTCCAGTACTTTCCGCCGCCGATGAGATCCGCCCGCAGCTTCCTCTTGAGGTAGCCGCGACGGTCCCGGGGCCGCCATCGCCGTGCGAATGGCCATTTCTGCTGCTTACACTGCCGTCATGGGTGAGCCCTGGGCCGACCATGAGCGTCTCGTCGACGCTGCTGACCTGTTCGCGGAGAAGGTCGACGTGCTGCTCGACCGTGTCGTGGACAACGCCATCGGACGCTGCCGTGCCCATTCTCCGGAACAGCTCCGCCAGGAAAACGTGGAGCGATTGCTCACTCGCATAGCGATCGGACATCGTGCTGGATTCGATCCGGCCGTGGATGTACGACGCGCCCTGCGTGCAGGGCTTGGTTGGGAGCAGATCGGGGAAGCGACTGGTCTCGGAACTGTAGAGGCTCGACGCAGGTGGTCGCCGAAGCCAACACCGGGCCGCCCAGCGCAACGATCTCGCCGGTGCCGGAAAGTGGACGAGAACCAGATGACGATGTGGTGACCGGACTCAAACCGCATTGAACTTCCGTCGGGCTAGCCCGCAAGGCCTTGAACGTGCTTTGACGGTGAAACACGTGGAGAAGGCGTAGGGGAAGGTCGGCGTCGAGCTCGGCGGCTGGTCGAGCGGTCCGCCCACGATCGGAGGTTCCATGTCCGTTACCCCCGCGTTCGCCCAGATCCCCGAGATCAAACCGGAAGCGCCACCGTTCTTCTCCGACCTGGTCGGCTCATTCAGCCCGCTGTGGTGGCTGCTGCTTGCCGTTGCGTTCGTGGCGTTCATGCTCGGGTTCCTCTCCTACCGCGGCATCGTCCAGCTCCGGGTGACCAAGGAGTTCCCGCTGATGTTCTTCTCACCAATGGTGGCGGTGCTCGCGGTCCTGGCCCTGGTGTACGGCACCTAGCTGCGCCCCGCACAGGTCCCCACTACGGAGAACGCCGGTGGGCTTCCCGAGACAATCTCGGGTAGGCCACCGGCGTCTTTGTTATTCGAAGGCATGGCTGGTGGGGGACACCTCTCACCGTCCGTGACGAGGCGGTGGTTCCGCCCCCAGTTCAGCGGGCGAAGCGAGTGACGGCGTTGCCGGTCAGCGGGTTGTGCTCACGCGCATAGATCCCGACCGTGACGGGGGAGGCGTGCCCGGTCTGCCGTTGGATTTCGTGAGGTTGGGCGCCGTTGCGAAGCGCCTCGGTGACGAAGCCGGCACGGACGGAGTGGCCGCCGAGTTGGGCGATCTTCGCGGGGGAGAGGCCGCCGGCCTGGGCTGCCCTGCGGTAGACGGCGTGGATGGCCTGGCCGGACAGTGCGGTGTCACCGAGGTTGCCGTTGACACGGATCGGCCGGAACACCGGAACGTCGATGTCGGTGAGCTGGAGGTGGGGGAGATGGCAGACGTGCCCGGCTGGCTCGTCGTCGGTGCGGAGCAGTCGGATGATGCCGGGTCGGCCGGCGGCCTGGTGGGCGGCGATCACGTCGAGCCAGCGGCGGTAGGCGCAGGGGCCGCACACGGTGTGGGTGAGGGCGACAGGGGCGGCCTTGATCAGGCCGTGGCCGGTTTGGTCGGTCTTCGAGCGGCGGACCCGCATGTGGAGGCCATCACTGGAGTGGATGGTGACGTCGCGGATCTGCAGGTCGGACAGCTCTGACCGGCGGAACGCACCGAGGAACCCGAGGAGCAGCAGTGCGGAGTCGCGGCGCTCCCGCGTCCGGGATTGCCAGGTGTTGGCCTCGGCGCGGAGGGTCGTGACGATGTGCTCGATCTCGGCGAGCTCGAGCGGCGCGACGCGTTTGACGGGACGGTCGCCGGCCGCGGCGTAGGTACGGCGCAGACCGGAGATGGTGTCCTTGACGAGCTGGTATTCGCCGGGTGCGCGGTGGTCGACGGCGCGGTGCCAGTAGTTGATCGAGGCGACCCACCGGGCGAGGGTGTTCATCGAGTAGGCGCGCTCGCCGGTCTCGGTACGCAGGTCCGCGCATTCGGTGAGGTAGTCGGCGACGACGGCGGGGTGGGCCGGTATCGAGATGTGGCCGTGGGCGCTGCACCAGGCGGTGAACTTCTCCCAGTCCTGCCGGTAGTTGCGGGCAGTCGAGGGGGAGTGGCGCTGTTCGAGCGCTGCGACGATGCGAGCTTTGGATTCGGCGGAGAGGACGGGGGCTGTGGACAGCTCCGGGTTACCCGCGGCCACCGGGGCCGGTGCGGCAAGGATGGTTTCTCCCAGCACGTGCTCTGTTGTCACCACCGCTCCTCTCGTGTCTGGAGGGAGCCTACTGAGGATGACCGACGTCGCTGCACAACGGCACAGCATCGTCCTGGCGCCAGCGGCGTAACGCATGGAGAGGCAAAGTAGACACCATCAATAGGGGGATGTGTTCCAGATCACACAGCTAGGGGTTGGGATGTCATACCGGAAGCTTGGATTCCTTCTACTGGCTACGGTGGCGACACTCACCGCTTGCAGCCAAACCGATGGTGAATCCACACCTGACGCAGGGACGGGTATCAACCGCCCAGATGCGACGTCGACGGCAACTACCTCCGACGAACCGGCGACGGCGAAGTTCGGAGAAGGATTCACCTTCAGGAACGGGCTCGCAGTGACAGTAGCGCCGCCGGAGCCCTTCACACCCAGCGGAGCCGCCTCTGGATTTGAACCCGGTGATCAAGCGATCGTCTTCACTATCACGATCGTCAACGGCTCACCCGACAACTACGACCCGGCGTTGTTCACCACAACCCTGCAGAGCGGCAACCGGGAAGCGAGCAAAATCTACGACTCCGCGAGCAACGTGGGAAGTACTCCCACCGTGGTGATCCTCCCAGGCCGAGAAGCCGAGTTTCAGGTGGCGTACAGCGTCATGGACCCGACAGATCTCGTGATGGAGGTCAGCCCCGGATTTGAGTACCGGGACGCGATTTTCACCTTCTGATCCACTCCGGATATAGGCAGGGCAACCGCCTACGCTGCGAGCTGCTCGATCGGTTCACCTGCGGCGATGCGGGCGAGGCGATGCTGTTGTTCGCCAATGCTGGGGGTGCCAGCGAGGGGTGTGCGGGTGTGTGGCCACACCTGCTGCGCGAGCCTGGTGTAGTCACGGCCGGTGAGGATGACGACATCGGGGTGTCCGAGGAGTCCCTGCTGGTGGGCCTGCTCCTGGAGCTGCTCTGCGGTGATGGATCCGGGTCGGCCGAAGCGCAGATCGTACGGTGCGATGACCTGGTCCAGGGGTAGTAAACCGTGGAGGGCGCTGATGATGCGGATGTTGTCGCTGCTGGTGAGGGCATCGGCGGCGCGGCGGGTGAGTCGGTGGTAGCTGCCGGTGTACAGCTCTCCGGCCGGGCGGGGAAAGGGTGCTTTGGCGGCTCCGCAAGGAACGATGACCAGCGGATGGCTCGCCGTCTCGGAGTAGACCGGGGTGACCCCGAGGTCCGCTTCAGTCCGGAGCTGGCGGAGGTCGTGTGCGACATGGTCGGCGACCGTCCACCGTAGCCAGTGCCAGCCGCGCCGTTCCGAGAGCTTGAACTCGCCGTGGCTATGGCCAGCGACGTGGAACGGGGCGTGCCAGAGCTGCAGATCGGTGTTGGGGAGGGTCATCTCAACCTGGTCGTGGGGTCTCCAGAGACGGGTGTGCAGCGGACCGATCGCGCGGGGGATTCCGATGTACTGTCCGCCGGTGGCGGGACCGATTCCGGGCAGCGATTCCACGAGTCCGACCTGCATGATCAGGTCGACCCCGGGCGAGGGTGGGGTCAGGTAGGGGTCGTCGTAGTCGTATGTGGGGCGGAAGTTCGGCGGCATCGAGATGTCCTTGAGGTTGAGGGAGGGGAGTGGCTACTCGCTGGGGGTGGTCTTGTTCGCCCAGTCGCAGCTGAGGCCGCCGGCGTCATAGCCGGTGCTCTGCTCCCAGATGCACAGGACGGACGTTCCGTCGGAGAGTTCGATGGTGTGGACGCGAACCCAGGTCTTGGGGTCGCCTTCGATTCGGGTGACTTTCGGGGCGTTGTCGCTGGTGGGGGTGCAGGCGGCGGCGAGGGGCAATGTGGTGGTGGCGAGCAGCGCTGCGACGGCGAGGAGGGGGGCGGTTGCGGTAGGTCATCGGCGGCTCCGAGCGTCTGGTGATCAGGTCGTTCGGATCCTGCCGGGCCGATGTTCGGGGTGTTTCAGTTGCCGCTGGGCGTTGGCTGGCGGAGGTGAATGTCCTGGTCGGGCGGGGTAGCTGGGTGACACCTCACCGGCCCGTTCCGTCACGTGACATAACGGGTGCGCCATAAGGTGGCCGGGTCCTCATCTTCGGGTTTCCGCAGCGGGTCGATGAGTCGCAAAGGGTCGCGACGAGGGGGAATCGGCGCCCGTCGGCATCGGTCATCTGACGCCTGAAATGACCGGATTCACTCGGCCTGAGGATAGGCGGACCGCCCCAAAGCCGGAGATCGCCACATTCCTGGTCATCGCATCGGTGTTGGCGCTAACTGTCATTAGCGCTACTCGCGCCACCAAAATGGGACGCTACTCCAAATGACGGCCAGCGAGACGCCAAAAGCCCAGGTCACGGAACTTCACGAAACGAGCGGACACCGCACTCTCACCCGGCCGTCACAGACAACGACCTACCCCCATTAACTCATCTACCTGCACATTCACGCCGCATTTCCATCACGACGACGAGCCATCTCCTGCTGTCAGGGGAGATCCGCGACGTTCTGCTACTTTCGTGAGCAAGAGCCACGTTGCATGGCTGACCCCGACGCTGCCGACAGGTGCCCGCATCACCACCCCGGCCGCGCCTGAGGGCAAGGTCCACCGGATCTGCAACCCCCCCTTGAAGACCGTCACATCGTCCGTGGCGGCGGATGCGGGGCGCCGCGACGACCATGTGATCGGAGCCCGCCATGACGAAGAACTCGGCCCGCAAGAAAGCCGCCCGCGCCTATCAGGCCGCGCACCCCGAGACCACCTTCCCGGAAGCCATGCGCGCCGTTGCCCGCAGCGCAGACCCCACCTCTGCAGTCGAAGAGACATCGCTCCTGCAGCCCTCCCAATCGGGTGCCGACCCGAAGGCCCGGCACAAGGCGATCGAGGCCTTGACCGCACTTGCGCTCAGCACCCGAGAAGACGGCAGTGCCATCGATTTCGCCGACGAGCTCGCCGGCATCCTCGCCTCCGTCACCGCGAACGTCGGATCAGTCGAGCGGCTGCTCATCGGGCGGACGGGCTCCTGGGAATCTGACCTCGTCGCCCAGCTCGTCAACGGAACAGTCATGGAAGAGGACCTTCCGCGACGACGGACCGCGCCTGTCCGTGTGCTGCTGGACGTGGACCAGTACTGGTACAACTCAGACATCCCATGGCGTATCTGTGTCAAGCAGCAACTGCTGACGGGGCGTGTGGCCAGGCAGTGATCTCGTCGTAGATCGTGCCGGTCTTCAGACATCCATGGAGAATC
>Ga0182748_1003597_pt1 | contig 12977 bp, 15 predicted proteins | sample eDN3rd37CKraftOP_FD_128877 | JGI IMG/M metagenome (GOLD analysis project Ga0182748, IMG submission 128877) | Enriched Organic Plus compost microbial communities from Emeryville, California, USA - eDNA 3rd pass 37_C Kraft OP (version 2) (version 2) ...
CACCATCCTCTCCGGCCATCGCCGCGTGCCCCCGCCGGGCCTCGACGGCGGCGACGCCGGTCAGGTCGGCGAGAACTGGGTGCGCCGCAAGAACGGCAAGATGGAAAAGCTCAAAGGCAGCGACGAGACGGTGATCGACGCCGGCGAAGCGGTGATCATCCAGACGCCGACCGCGGGCGGGTACGGGAAGGCGTGAGGAGCCTCGCGCTTCCCGACTCCTTCCCTATATGGTGGCGAAGCCCAATATGTTAGGCTGCATCCCAGGGAGCATGTCATGGCTAATCAGCAGCAGACGGCAAGCCGTCCGCCTGTGACGGCGCAAACGGGGCAGCAACCGAAACCCCAGCCAAATCCGCCGCCGCCGCCGGACTACGGCAGCGTGGTACAGCGAAACATCTAGTTGCGGACGCTCAACGGAGCAGAAGCAGCGTTAAAAAGACCGCGGGCGCAACCGGTCCAACATAAATCCCGAGATCAATCCAACGGGCCTTGCTCTTGTTGCTTCGCGCGCACAGCTTGATGCGTTCGCTATGGTGAAAAACAATGTAGGCAAGCATCGCGGACACGGCGTTATCGCCGCCGTCGATTGTCCCGCGATTGAGCCACATCTCGGGCGTACTGCCGACGGCCGCGTAGGTTCCCGTTTTCAGCGCGACGATGAAACAGCCCGCCCCTATGATGAAGACGCAGCCCGCACCAAAAAAGGGATAGACGCGTTCAATCACGCCGCCATCCTTGAACAAGGCGCCACCAATACCGAACAACGCGACCGACAGCGTCACGTAGGCTCCCATGAGGGTTGCCGCCTTTTGTTCGAACGATTTTCGGATATCGAGGAGATCGACGAGATGCCGGTCGACGTGAGCATAAGCCTCACGCGCAACGCTCGCATTGATCGTTAAAGCCTGAAGTTCATTCAGCGTCAGCACGACCGCCCCCCGCTTCATTAGCTGAATGTAACCCAGGATTGCAGTCTCTGGAAATCGGGTTGTACATCCTTTTGAATGCGCGCCACCTGGACCACGCCGACGAGGCGGTGATTATCCAGCGGCCGACGGTTGGCGCTCGTCAGGAAGAGGATGACGAAAGACGCGGCTAATGCCCGCCGCTCGCTCCGGCTGCGACCGGCGCCGGACGCTTCATGACGATGCCGGCGGCGGCGAGGCCGAGAAACATGACCGTCAGCAGCATGAACACGTCGGCAAAGCTCATCACGCTCGCCTGCTGACGCACGAGGCCCATCATCTGCTTGAGCGCCATCTGCTCGGCGTCGGAGCCCTGGAAGCGCTGCGTCAGGTTGTTGAGGGTCTCGAGCGCCGAGCCGCGCGACCAGGTCACCGCCTCGTGCAGCCGCGCAAGATGCAGGTCCATGCGGTCGTTGAGCATGGTGTTGATGAGCGCGAGGCCGATCGCGCCGCCGAGATTGCGCGTCAGGTTGAACAGGCCCGAGGCGTTCTTCATGCGGTCGGGCGGCAGCGTGCCGAGCGCGGTGTTGGTCACCGGCACGATCGACAGCATCAGGCCGACGCCGCGGAAGATCTGCGGCCACAGCAGCTCCCAGAAGTCCCAGTCCTTGGTGACGAAGGTCATCTGCCAGGTGCCGGCGGCGAACAGAAGGAAGCCGCCGATGAGCACGTAGCGGGGATCGAAACGCTGCGCGAGCTGGCCGGCGATCGGCGCGGTGGCGAACATGGCGAGACCCGAGACGAACATGGTCTCGCCGATCATCAAGGCGTCGTAGCCACGGATCTGCGCGAGATAGACGGGATAGAGATACGTCAGGCCGTAGAGCCCGATGCCGAGCACGAAGGAGAACAGGCTGCCGAGCGCGAAGTTGCGGTTGGTGAAGGCGCGCAGGTCGACGATCGGCACCCGCGCGGTCAAGACGCGCGCGAAGAACACGATCGCCGACACCAGGGCGACGAGCGCGAACAGGAAGATGGCCTCGTCGTCGAACCAGCCGTAGCGCGGCCCCTCCTCCAGCACGTATTCGACCGAGCCGAGGAAGCCCGCCATGCTGATGAGGCCCACCCAGTCGAAGTTCTCGAGCAGCTTGTAGTCCGGCTTGTCGAAATCGACCAGCAGGTAGACGGCCACGGTGACGATGATGCCGGGCACGATGTTGATGAAGAACAGCCAGTGCCAGGACAGCGCATCGGTGACATAGCCGCCGATGGTCGGGCCGACGGTCGGCGCGAGCGTCGCGATGAGGCCGATGACCGGCGCGACGACCTTCTGCCGCGGGCCGGGGAACAACAGATAGGCCGTGGCGAACACGGTCGGCACCATGCCGCCGCCGATGAAGCCTTGCAGCGCGCGCCAGAAGATCATGCTGCCGATCGACGAGGCGAAGCCGCACATCAGGCTGGAGAGGGTGAAGCCCGCGGCGGCGAGCGAGAACAGCAGGCGCGTGCCGAGCGCGCGCGACAGGAAGCCCGACAGCGGGATCGCGATCACCTCGGCGATCAGATACGCGGTCTGCACCCACGGGATCTCGTCGGCGGAAGCCGAAAGGCCGGCCTGGATCTCGGTGAGGGACGCGGAGACGATCTGGATGTCGAGGATCGCCATGAACATGCCGAAGCACATGGCGATGAAGGCGAAGAGACGCCGGCTCGAGAGAGAGTCCGCGCCTCCGGCGCCCCCCGTCGGGGAACGAGCGGCAACCGGAAGCGCGGTGGTGGTGGCGGCTGTACTCATACGATCAGCCCCCGACCGGTAGTTAGCGGGCGCGGCGCGAAGCCTGCGCGGCGAAGGTCATCTCGCCTTGAGCGGCGAGCGAAGTGTTCGACTTGGTGTTGACGTCGACGACGACCGACATGCCGGGCCGCAGCAGACGCTTGGCGGCGACGTCGGCGGGCAATTGGATGCGCACCGGCAAACGCTGCACGATCTTGGTGAAGTTGCCGGTGGCGTTATCGGGCGGCAGCAGCGAGAACACCGAGCCCGAGGCCGGCGACACGCTCAGCACCTTGCCGGTGATGTCGTGGTCGGGCAGCGCGTCGACGCGGATGGCGACGCTCTGGCCGGGCCGGAGCCGCGCAAGCTGCGTCTCCTTGAAGTTGGCGTCGATATAGACCTCGTCGAGCGGCACCAGGCTCGCGAGACGCGTGCCGGTCTGCACGAAATCGCCGACGCGGATGGCGCGGTTGCCGATGACGCCGTCGATCGGCGCCTTGATGCGGGTGAACGACAGGTCGCGCTCGGCCTTGGCCTGCGCCGTCTGCAATTCCTGCAGCGTGCGCGCGGCCTCCTGCTGCTGCGCCCGCAGCACGGCAACATTGGCGATCGCGGCGTCGATGGCGGCCTTCGCGCTCTGCACCGATGCGTTGGCCTGATCGTGATTGGCTTGCGCCTGTTCGAGCGTCTGCTTGCTGGCGAAGTCGCGCACGGCCAGCGCCTGCTGACGCGCGAGTTCGGACTGCGCGCGCGTCGCGGCGGCCTGCGCCGACATGAGCTGCGCGCGGGCCTGCTCGACGGCGGCTTCCTGCGCCGGGATCTGCTCGCCGATGCGCGAGACGGTGGCGCGCTGCGTCGCGACCTTGTCGCGCGCGGCCTCGACGGCAAGCCGATAGTCGCCGTCGTCGATGCGGGCGATCACATCGCCGGCATGGACGAAGGTGTTGTCGGTGACATCGACGGACGAAATGTAGCCGGACACCTTGGCCGCGAGCGTCGTCGTATCGGCGCGCACATAGGCGTCGTCCGTCGACACCATGAAGCGGCCGACGGTCAGCCAGTGCGTGCCGTACCAGCCCGCGGCGAGAACGGCCAAGGCGGCGATGCCGCCGAGAAGAATGCGCTTGCGGCGATTGCCGCCGGTTGGTTCGCCCGCCGCCTTCGCATGGGGGGCATTAGCGTCGGCGGCGGGCGATCCCCGGTCCGTCGCCGGTGAGGCGAGCGGCTCGGCGGAGGGGACTTGAGATTCCGGCTCGGCAGTCGGAGAGGCGGATTCGGCAACGGCAGCCAGATGGAGGGCCCGCGCCCGCTGGGCGGCGTGCGGACCCCGGACCCCGATCAGGCGGTCCGAAGGCGTTGGTTCGTGGCCGGTTTGGCTGCGTTCCGGTTGCATAATCGACTCTCAGGGTCGGATCGGTCCATTGACCGAACGGTTCGGTCAACATAAGTTGCCTAACGGTACTGTCAACAGATTTCTGACCGAACGGTTCGGTCAAAATTCTGGAGTCGTTCAAAAGTCCGTGCGCTGCGGGGATTCGGTGCTATTTGGACGGGAGAACGTTGGAAACGTTGGAGATTCGCGCTGAAGGGAGCGCCGACGATGTCTGAAACGGCCGACAATCTGGCCCATCCGCTCACCCAGTCGGATGAGGATAATGCCAAGCGACGCCAGATCCTCGATGGTGCGCGCCGGGTGTTCCTGGACCGCGGCTTCGATGCGGCCAGCATGATGGACATCGCCAAGGCGGCCGGCGTGTCGAAGGGCACGCTCTATGTCTACTTCAAGGACAAGGACGACCTGTTCGACGGCATGGTGTGCACCGAATGCGCCATGCAGATCGACGGCGTCTTCGAGTTCGACCACGACGATCACGACGTCGAAGCCGTGCTGCTCTGCCACGGCAAGGCCTTCGTCAAGGCGATCGGCGATCCCAAGCGCCTGTCGTCGTGGCGCACGGTGATCGCGGTCGCCGAGCGCATGCCGGAGATCGGCCGCAAGCTCTATGAATCCGGCCCTGCCCGCGGCGTCGCCAGCCTCGCCGCTTATCTGAAGGCGCAGACCGACGCCGGCATCCTCGCGGTCGACGACTGCGAGATCGCGGCGGCGCAGTTCATCGAAACCTGCCACGCGACCATGTTGAAGCCGATGCTGTTCAACTTCGGCCCGCCGCCGACGCAGGAGCGCATCGATTATGTCGTCGGCATCGCCGTGCGCACGTTCCTGCGGGCGTATCGCGCGAAATAGCGCAAGCAGGCGTTAAGCATCGCGCCGCATGCGTGGTTGATCCGCCGCCGCGCAATGCCACTCTAAGGCAAAGAGGAACCGCCGATGTCACGCGCCGCGCTTCTGGTCCTGCTCAGCACCGCCTTTGCCGCGCCGGCTTTCGCCGCGAACTATCCCGTCTCGGGCAAATGGGGCGAGAGTTCGAGCGCCGATAAAGGGCCCATCGACTGTTCGGGCAAGCGCGTCATCGACTTCAACGGCAACATCCGCACCGACAGCAATGGCGGCGTTCCCGCTTATCGCAACAAGTCGGTGACGCCCGAAGGCGACGCGCGCTGGCGTATCGTCGATGTGTTCACCACCGGCCAGATCAGCAACGCGGACGTGACCTACACCTTGGTGAAGATCGATCCCGACCGCATCGCGCTCGATCTCGCCAAGGGCGGCACGCTCAAGCTGCAGCGGTGTAAGTAGATTTTCGCTGTCGTCCCGGCCAAGCGAGCATTAGCAAGCGCGAGCGGGGACGACAGACAGCGACTAGTTCCGCGCGATGATCTCGTGTTCGCCGCGATGAACGGGCGCGTCGTCGGCGAGCTTGCCGGGCGCGCGGCGCATCAGCATCGACGGCCTGCGCTTGCGCAACACGCTGCGGCGGCGCCGGCGCGGCGCGGCGCTGGCGACGCGAACGCCGCCCATCCGCGCGAAGGGCTCGCGCATGCCGGTACCGTCATCGACCAGAAGCGGTAACCCGAGAACGCTGCCCCAGGTACGCCATTCCGCCATGGCCTCGTCGGCCTCGCGCGTGACGAACAGCGGCAGCATCAGACCGGGATCTTTATGCGCGAGGGCGACCATCACGAAGGCATCCGCCTCACGTTCGACGACGTGCAGCGCGATGCCGGTAAAGGCCGACAGCGGCATGTTGAGCGCCATCGGCACGCCGGACACCCGCCGGCGCACCACCACACGCTCTCGATGAAGCTCTATATCTCGCACCCGCCCGTCCGCCGCGGCATCGCTGGCCGCGTAGCGCACAGGTAGGGCGAACGGGTCGAGCCGCAGCCCGCGGCTCGACCCGGCGGGACATCCGCCACTTCGCATTTGACGCCTCAAACTCTCCCGCGCCAGGCTTATGTGCCCAGTCGCACGAGGATCATCGCAGCGAGGCGTCCGAATTGGCTTAAAGTTCTCGGTTAACCAGCGGTAGCACCCGTTCCTTCGCCGCGCATGATTGACGACGCGTTGCGAAGCATGATTGACGAGGTCTTGCCGCGCGGTCGCAATTTGTTCCGAATTGGCGGTTGAATTGCGCCGTTTATAGCGCCATTTGTGAGAGGTCGTCATTCCGGGACGCGAGCGGTGGCGCGCGAACCCGCAATCCAGATCATTCGTTTCACGTGGTGTCTGGATTTCGGGTTCGCGCCTTGCGGCGCGCCCCGGAATGACGGTGTTAAAAGGAAAGCCCGGCCCATCATGCTTGCACCCGCCGCATCCCTGTTCGATCAAAGCGCCCTCCTCGAGCGGGCCGAAGCCCTGGTGAAGGCCGCCCGCGCGGCGGGCGCCGATGCCGCCGACGCCGTCGCCGTGCGCTCGGTATCGCTCGGCGTCGAAGTGCGCGACGGGGCTGTGGAAGAATCCGAAAGCGCCGAAGGCGACGATCTCGGCCTGCGTGTCCTCGTCGGCAAACGGCAGGCGGTCGTCTCCACCAACGACACGAGCACCAGCGGCTATGCCGAACTTGCCGCGCGCGCCGTGGCGATGGCGAAGGTGGCGCCGGAAGACAAGTTCGCGGGCCTCGCCGATGCTAGTCTGCTTACGCACGACTTTCCCGATCTCGACCTGATCGACCGCGCGCTGCCGACGGTCGCCGAACTGGAGAAGCTCGCGCGCGCGGCCGAAGAAGCAGGCCTCGCCGTGAAGGGCGTCACCAAATCGGGCGGCGCCTCCGCGTCGGCCGGTATCGGCGGCATGGTGCTGGTCACCAGCCACGGCTTTCAAGGCTCCTATCTCGGCTCCAGCCACGGCATCTCGATGACCGCGATCGCCGGTGAAGGCACCGGCATGGAACGCGATTACGATTATTCGAGCGCGCGTCACGCCGCCGATCTCGACGATCCCGCCAAGATCGGCCGCACCGCGGGCGAGCGCGCCATCGAACGGCTCAATCCGCGCAAGGTGACGACGCGCAAAGTGCCCGTCGTGTTCGACAAGCGCGTCGCGTCCTCGCTCGTCGGTCATCTCGCCGGCGCGGTGAACGGCGCGTCGGTCGCGCGCAAGGCGAGCTTCCTCAAGGACAAGATGGGTGCGAAGCTGTTCGCCGACGGCATCCGCATCATCGACGACCCGCTGCGCAAGCGCGGGCTGCGCTCGCATCCCTTCGACGGCGAAGGCGTTGCCGGCAAGAAGCTCGCGCTCATCGACGACGGCATCCTGCGTTCGTGGATCCTCGATTGCGGCACCGCGCGCGAGCTTGGGCTGACCACCACGGGTCATGCGAGCCGCGGCGTGTCATCGGGCCCTTCGCCGAGCGCCAGCAACCTGCATCTTGAAGCGGGCGCGCTCACGCCGGACGAACTGATCGGCGACATCAAGGACGGCTTCTACGTCACCGATCTCATCGGCATGGGCGTCAACATGGTGACCGGCGATTACAGCCGCGGCGCCTCGGGCTTCTGGATCGAGAACGGCAAGAAGACTTTCGCGGTCAGCGAGGTCACCATCGCCGGGCATCTGTTCGACATCTTCCGCTCGCTGACGCCGGCGAACGATCTCGAATTCCGCCACGTCACCAACTCGCCGACCGTGCGCCTGGAAGGATTGACCGTTGCAGGCCAGTGATGCCCTCGCGCTACGCGACCGATTGGCTGACGTCATGCGCGAGGCGGGCGACCTCGCGCGGGTGACCGCCTCGCGGCCGTTCAAGCGCTGGACGAAGGGCGCCGACCACTCGCCGGTCAGCGAGGGCGACATCGCCGTCAACAAGCTGCTGCTGGAGCGCCTGCCGCGCCTTGCGCCCGGCGCCGGCTGGCTGTCGGAAGAAACCGAGGACGACATCGCCGCGCGCAGCGCCTCGCTCGCCTGGATTGTCGATCCAATTGACGGCACGCGCGCGTACATTTCCGGCCGCGCCGACTGGACGATCTCGGTGGCGCTGGTCGAGGACGGCCGCCCCGCCGTTGCCGCGCTCTATGCGCCCGTGACCGAAGAGATGTTCCTGGCGGTGCGCGGCCAAGGCGCGACCCTGAACGGTGCGCCGATGCGGGCGCCGGACGGTTCCACGCTCATGGGCGCGCGCCTGGCCGGCCCCAAACGCTATCTCGACCGGCTCGAAAGCCTGTCACCGAGCGTTCTGCCGCAGCCCAAGGTGCATTCGCTCGCCCTTCGCCTCACGCGGGTGGCGCAGCGGCAATTGGACGTGGCCTTCGCCTCCGGTGGAAGCCACGACTGGGACCTTGCGGCGGCCGATCTTTTGGTGCACGAAGCCGGTGGCGTCATGACCGATTTCGCCGGTCGGGCGCTACACTATAATCGTCCGCACGTGGTGCATGCGGCACTGGTCGCCGCTGGTCCCGCCCGTCATGGCACGCTGATCGAGCTGGTACGCGATCGGGAAGCCGAGTTCGCGTAAGCTCCGGATGTCGCCGAAGGTTACACGTCCGTCCACCACGCCGCCGGGGCTGTGTTAATAGGTCCGTCTATGTCCGAACCCGGAAGCAAAAAGCCGCAACTCCTCCATCTCGTCCTCGGCGGGGAGCTCACCGATCTCGGTGGCACCGAGTTCAAGGATCTCGACAACGTGGATATCGTCGGCGTGTTTCCGAACTACGCCACGGCCCATGCCGCCTGGAAGGCGAAGGCGCAGCAGACCGTCGACAACGCGCATATGCGCTATTTCATCGTCCACCTGCACCGGCTGCTCGATCCGGACGCCACCAGCCGCGCCGCAAGCTGAACGGCCGATGACGCTGCTCAAGCGGATCGTCAGCTCGTCCTCGTTCCAGGAAACCGTTGGAACGCTGGGCGCCTGGTATCTGCGGCTCGTATGGCACACGAGCACCGTCGTGCTCGACCCGCCGACGATCTACGAAGAGGTCAAGACGCCGGCCATCATCGGCATGTGGCACGGCCAGCACTTCATGGCGCCCTTCATCAAGAAGAAGGACGCGACGCACCGGGCCAAGGTGCTGATCTCGCGCCACCGCGACGGCGAGATCAACGCGCGCGCCGCGCGCAAGCTGGGCATCGAAACGATCCGCGGCTCGGGCGCCCATAACGGCGAGTTCTATCGCAAGGGCGGCGTCTCCGCCTTCAACGAGATGCTGCAGGCGCTCAAGGACGGCTACAACGTCGCGATGACCGCCGACGTGCCCAAAGTGTCGCGCGTGGCCGGGCTCGGTATCGTCAAGCTCGCGCAGCATTCCGGCCGCCCAATTTACGCCGTGGCAATTGCATCGAGCCGCCGCAAAGAGCTAGACAATTGGGATCGTACTGCGATCAATTTGCCGTTCAGCCGGGTGGCGATGGTGGCGAGCCAGGCGATCTATGTCCCGCGCGATGCCGACGACGCGACGCTCGAACGTTTGCGCCTCGAGGTCGAGCAGGAACTCAACCGCATGACCGCCCGCGCCTACGACATCGTCGACCGCAAGGGGAGCCGGGCACCGTGAGCGACAGACTGCCGCTCGCGTTGCGCCTTTACCGCGCCGTGTCGGTTGCCGCGACGCCGCTGGCGCCGGTCCTGCTGTCGCAGCGCCTGAAGAAGGGCAAGGAGCACCACCTGCGCTTTGGCGAAAGGCGCGGCGAAGCGCGCATGCAGCGCCCGCCCGGTCCGCTGGTGTGGCTGCACGGGGCGAGCGTCGGCGAACTCGCGAGCGTTCTGCCGCTGATCGAACGCATCTATGCGCGCGAGGTGAACATGCTGGTGACCACCGGCACCGTCACTTCGAGCGAACTCGCCGAGCAGCGGCTGCCGCGCGGCGTGGTGCATCAGTTCGTGCCGCTCGACGTGCCGCGCTATGTGCGGCGCTTCCTCGAGCACTGGCAGCCGGATCTCGCGCTGTTCGTCGAATCCGATCTGTGGCCCAACATGGTCATCGAGACGTCGCGGCGCGCCGTGCCGATGATCCTGGTCAACGGCCGGCTGTCGGAGAACTCCTTCAACCGCTGGAATAACCTGCCGTCGGCCATCGTCAACCTGCTGCAGCGCTTCGATCTGTGCCTCGCGCGCACGCCGGCCGATGCCGAACGCTTCGGCGAACTCGGCGCGCCGAACATCGTCACCACCGGCAATCTCAAGCTCGACGTGCCGGCTCCGCCCGCCGACGCCACCAAGCTCCGCGATCTGCAGGTCGCGATCGGGCGCCGTCCGGTGATGGCCGCCGCCTCGACCCATGCCGGCGAGGAAGAGATCATGATCGCCGCGCATCACCGCTTGCGCGCGAACTTCCCCGGCCTGCTCACCATTATCGCGCCGCGCCATCCCGAGCGCGGACGCGCCATCGCTGCCGCGGTCACCGCCGCGGGCCTGCACCCGGTGCTGCGCTCGCAGGGCGAACTGCCGAAGCGTTCAACCGACATCTACGTCGCCGACACGTTGGGCGAACTCGGCCTCATCTACCGGCTGGCGCCCGTCGTGTTCATCGGCGGCTCGCTCATCGCCCATGGCGGGCAGAACCCGATCGAGGCGGCCAAGCTCGGCACCGCGATCGTGCACGGCCCCAATGTCTGGAATTTCGCCGAGATCTACGCGGCGCTCGGCGAGTCGCATGGCGCCGAGGTCGTGCTCGACGACAAGCGCCTCACCGCCGCGCTCGCCGCCATGCTGGCGCAACCGGCGCTGCGCGATCGCATCGCGCAGGCCGGCAAGGCGACCGTGGAAGGCTTGAGCGGCGCGCTCGACCGCACGCTGCACGCGCTCGATCCTTATCTCATGCAGCTTCAATTGCGGCAGCGGGCCGATCATGCGTGACCCGGCCTTCTGGTGGCGCAGACCGGGCCTGTTATCGGCCCTGCTGTCGCCACTGGGAGCCGCTTACGGTGCGATCGCGGCCGCGCGCATGGCGCGCCCCGGCGCGCGCGCCGGCGTGCCGGTGATCTGCGTCGGCAACTTCACGCTCGGCGGCGCCGGCAAGACGCCCACCGCGATCGCGCTGGCGGAGATGCTGAAAGCGGCGGGCCGCCGTCCGTTCTTTCTCAGCCGCGGCTATGGCGGCAGCGATGCGGGCCCACGGCGTGTCGATGCGCACGGCGACACAGCGGTTCACGTCGGTGACGAGCCTTTGTTGCTGGCGCGTGTCGCGCCGACCATTGTTGCGCGCGACCGCGTCGCCGGCGCGCGCCTGGCGCGCGCGCAGGGCGCGGACGTCATCGTCATGGACGACGGGCTGCAGAACGGCACGCTGGCGAAGGACTTCACGCTCGCCGTGGTCGATGGGCGCCGCGGCATCGGCAACGCTTGCGTGTTTCCCGCCGGGCCGTTGCGCGCGCCGCTCGATGCGCAGCTTGCGCGCGTCGACGCGGTGCTGGTGATCGGCAGCGGCGGCGCGCGGGACATCGTGGCCACGGCCACCGCGCGCGGCATTCCCGTGTTTCAAGGACGGCTGGTGCCCGATGCAGTGGCCGTGGGCGATCTCAAGGGCCGCAACGTGCTGGCCTTCGCGGGCATCGGCGATCCGGAGAAGTTCTTCGCGACGGCGCAGGATGTCGGTTTGACGATCGCGGCGCGCCGGGCCTTTCCCGACCACCACCGTTTCAGCGCCGAGGAAGCCGCCGGGCTGGTGGTCGATGCCGACCAAGAAGGTTACGCCTTGCTCACCACCGAGAAGGACCACGCGCGTATGACCGGCGAGCCTGCGCTCGCGGCGCTGGCCGAGGCCGCGCATGTGCTGCCGGTGAAGCTGAAGGTCGATGACGGCGCGGCGCTCGAGACGGCGGTGCGCGCGAAGCTGGGCAAGGGATAGGCCCGGCTGGATTCCCGCTTGCGCGGGAACGTGCTGCGTCTAGCCGCTAGATCCCGGTTTCCTGGAAGCGCTGAAGCGCGGCCTCCGGCGTGGCATAGGCTTCCTGCCGGTCGACGCTCCAGTACTTGAGCTCTTCAAGCGGAATGGCGGTGCCGGTCACAGCGCACCGCACGAAGGCTCCCGGCCGCACCACACGAAAATCGCCGTCGAGATATTTGACCTCGGCTTCGCCATTCATCGGCGGCGAGCGGTCGTAGCGATTGAGCAATGCGGCCTCCATCAACAGTGTCGAACCCAAGATAGTCGCTCGCCGCCGCGAGCGAAACCCTCGGTGGGCACCGCACTTACGCTGATCCGGCGCGACGGGCCATTGACAGTGATACCGCGTGGGGTAAAGGTAATGTTATAATATTACATCCGAGCGAAATGGACCACGCGCGCACCCGACGGAGACTGACAGGCTGGCTGGCGCTGCTCGCGCTGGCGCTGCAGTTTGCCGCCGCGTTCGGACACGTTCACCGCAAGGATGTCGCCAAGTTCCCCCAGACCGGTCTCGTAGCGGTCGCCGCCCCTTCCGACGCGCCGGCCGGCCCTGCCGACCCGGACCACCTGACCTGCGATATCTGCGCGACGCTGCATCTGCTCGGCGCCTCCGCTTTGCCGGCGCCGCCCGCCCTCGCCTTGCCGGTTGCGAGCACTCTTGTCGCCGCCAGCGCCGCGGCTCTTGCTCCCGCACCGCCCCTCACCGCCGCGTTCGACGCGCGCGGTCCTCCGCAAGCCTGACGCCTTCCCGTCCTTAGCCGCCGCCGTGAGCCACGGCGGCGACCGTCATGCTGTTGCGAGGTCGTCCCTCATGTCTGACCGCTTACTGTCCGTTCGTTTGCGCCGCCTGTGCGCGGCCGTCTCTCCTTTCGTGCTCGCCGCCCTGCCCGTTCAGGCGCAAGACGTCGTCCTGCCCGAGGTCGTCGTCTCCGCGCCGAGCCCTATTCAACGGCAAGGCACGGCCGCGCCCGCCGATAGGCTGCAAGGCGCCCTGCCGATCGTCACCGACCAGTTCGCGACCGTCACCGTGATCCCCGACGAGCAGCTCCGCCGCAATGGCGGCGCGACGCTCG
>Ga0182748_1003598_pt1 | contig 12973 bp, 10 predicted proteins | sample eDN3rd37CKraftOP_FD_128877 | JGI IMG/M metagenome (GOLD analysis project Ga0182748, IMG submission 128877) | Enriched Organic Plus compost microbial communities from Emeryville, California, USA - eDNA 3rd pass 37_C Kraft OP (version 2) (version 2) ...
ATTCCTGTGTCGCACGGCGCGTTACGGCCTTCGCCGCCGCCATCTCGGTGCTGCTGGCTGCCGCCCTGCCGATCGGTCATTTCTCGATAGCCCGGGAGCGGGAGATGGCGGGGGCGCAGGCGGAGGCGAGGATACTCGCCGCCGGAGTGTCCAGCATCGTGGCCCGCAACCCCGATCATTGGCGCTCCGGCTCGATCCGGCTCGTCGCGCTGATGGCCCGCGGGGCCGATGCCGAAGTGCTGGCGATCCGGCGCGTGCGCGACGTCCTGGGCGCGACGGTCGCCGAGCTGTCCGCCGCGGTTCCGCACCCGCGCATGACGGTGAGAGCCCCGGTGCTCGACGCCGGGCGCATCGTGGGCGAGGTCCAGATCATCCGCTCGCTGCGGGGCATCCTGGTGGAGGCCACATGGGTTGCCCTGGTCGCTGCGGCGCTCGGTCTGGCGGCCTTCGCCGCGTTGCGCGCGGTGCCGCTGCGCCTGCTCGATCGCGCGCTGGAACGGGCCGCCCATCTCGCCGCGCATGATGCGCTCACCGGCCTGCCCAACCGCGTCCTGCTGCGCGAACGCATGGTGCGGATGCTGGCGGAGGCGCGCCGCGACGGCGGTGGCGCTGCGCTGCTGATGTTGGACCTCGATCGCTTCAAGCCGGTCAACGACCTGCACGGTCATGTCGCCGGCGACCGCTTGCTGCAGCTCGTCGCCGAGCGGCTGCGGGCGACGGTGCGCGAGACCGACACGGTGGCGCGCCTCGGCGGCGACGAGTTCGCCATTGCCGCGCGTGTCGATGCCGAGGGCGCCGAGCGCCTGGCGCGGCGGGTGGTGGCGGCGCTGGAGGAGCCCTTCGAGCTCGGGACTGCCACGGCGCGCATCGGGTGCAGCGTGGGCATCGCGCTGGGTACCGGCGACGGCGCCGACGGGGACATCCTGGCGCGCCAGGCCGACGCGGCGCTTTACCGGTCCAAGGCGGAGGGGCGGGGCTGCTTCCGCTTCTTCGAGTCCGGCATGGACGCCAGGATCCGCGAGCGGGCGGCATTGGAGGCGGAGCTGCGCCTGGCCATCGCGCAGAACGCCCTCGTGCCTCATTTCCAGCCGCTGGTCGAGCTGGGTTCCGGTCGCCTCGTCGCGTTCGAGATGCTGGCCCGCTGGCCGCACCCGACGCGCGGGCAGATCGCGGCGGCCGAGTTCATCCCGATCGCCGAGGATACAGGGCTGATCGTACCCATGACTGAGCGGCTGCTCCGGCAGGGCTGTCGCGCCGCCGCCGCCTGGCCGGAGCAGATCGCCCTCGCCGCCAATCTCTCGCCGCTGCAGCTGCGCGACCGCGCGCTGCCGGAGTTGGTGCGCGCGGTGCTGGAGGAGGCCGGGCTGCCGCCACATCGGCTGGAGCTGGAGCTGACCGAGAGTGCGCTGGTGGCGGACTTCGCCCTCGCGCAGACCGTGCTGGCCGAGCTGAAGGCGGTGGGCGTTCGCCTTGCGCTCGACGATTTCGGCACCGGCTATTCCAGCCTGGCGCATCTGCAGCTGCTGCCCTTCGACAAGATCAAGATCGACGGTGGCTTCGTCCGTGCGATGGCAGGCGATCCGGGCGCGCACAAGATCGTCTCTGCGGTGGTCGGGCTTGGTCACAGCCTCGGCCTGCCGACGGTCGCCGAGGGCGTCGAGGAGCCGGCGCAGGCGGAGGTGCTGTGCCGGCTCGGCTGCGATATCGGCCAGGGCTGGCTGTTCGGCACCGCCCTGCCCGAGGCCGAGGCGGCCGCCCTTGCGGCGGCCGGGGCGCTCGCCGCGCCGGGCAGGGTACCGGCCTTCCTGCCGCGCGGCAGGTTTGCCGACCTGCAGCCGCAGCGGGCGACGTAAGGCCGGCACGCCGGGCCGGAACGCGGGCGCGTTCCGCCGGGGCGGCCGTGGCGGGAGGACCCGTTACCGCCCCGCCAGCACCAGCACCACGCCGGAGACCACCGTCAGCGCCCCCACCACTTCCGCCCGCGTCGGCGATTCCCGCAGGTAGAAGCGGCTGAACAGCAAGGTGAAGAGGATCTCCACCTGCCCCACCGCGCGCACCAGCGCCACCGGCGCCAGCGCGAAGCCGGTGAACCAGCAGGCCGAGCCGCAGGCCGAGAGCGCGCCCACCTGCGCGCTGCTGCGCCAGGTGGTGATGACCGCGCGCGCCTGGTCGGGCTCCCGGGCCAGCAGCCAGCCGCCCTGCATCGCCGTCTGCAGGATGTTTGTGGCGACGAGCGTCGCCAGCGCGCGCAAGATCGGGTCGTCACCCGGCAGTTCCTGGTTCGCCGCCTTGATCAGCACGCTGGTGAGCGCGAAGAAGAAGCCCGAGGTGAGGCCGCACAGCGCCGCGGGTTGCACCGTGGCGCGCAGCAGCTCGCCGGCCGAGCGCGCCTTGCCGGCGAGGGAGAGCCACAGCACGCCCGCCACGCCGATGGCAATGCCGATCCAGGCCAGCGCCGAGATCCGCTCACCCAGCAGCACCAGCGCCAGGATCGCGCCCTGCACCGCTTCGGTCTTCGCATAGGCCGTGCCGACGGCGAAGCCGCGGTGGCCGAAGGCCATGATCAGCAGGTTGGTGCCGAGGATCTGCCCGAGCCCGCCCGCGGCGCAGAGCAACAGGAAGGGCAGGTTCGGCGCCGGCAGCCCGCCGCCGAAGACCAGCAGGTAGAGCGCGAGCAGGAGCGCGCCGACCGGCACACCGTAAAGGTAGCGCACCACGGCCGCCGCATTGATCGAGAGCTGTCCCCGCAATTTCTGCTGGAGCGCCGTGCGCCAGCACTGGAACAGCGCGGCCGCCAGCGTCACCGGCAGCCAGAGGGGCGAGAGGATCATCCGGGCGGAGGCTGCGGCGGCCGCGACGCGCCGTCAATCATGCGCGCCGCGTGCGCTTCAGCCGATTTCGAGCTGCAGCCCCTCCTTGCGGATCACCTCGCCCCATTTCGCCGTTTCGGCCCTTACCCAGTCGGCGAAGCCCTCCGGCGAAAGCCGCAGCGGCACGCCGCCCAGCGCGGTGAAGCGCTGCTGCGTCTCCGGCATGTCGAGCAGGGCGTTGATCTCGGTATTGATGCTGTGCACCGCCTCGGCCGGCAGCCCTGCGGGCGCGAAGAGGCCGAACCAGGTATTCACCTCGAAATTGGCGAGCTCCGGCATCGTCTCCCGCGCCGCCGGCACGTCCGGGAGCTGCGCGCTGCGCTCGGCGCTGGTCACGGCGAGCGCGCGCAGGCGGCCGGCACGGACATGCTCGATCACCCCCGTCAGGTTGTCCGAGAGGAAGCCGATATTGCCCGCCAGCATCTCGATCTGCGCCGGCCCCGAGCCGCGGAAGGGCACGTGGATCGCCTCCAGCCCCAGCAGCTGCAGCATCCAGACCGAGGTGAGGTGCGGCGACTGCCCGACGCCGGTGGAGCCGTAGCTGATCTTTCCCGGATTGGCGCGCAGCCAGGCGGCGAATTCCGCCATGTTGTGAACCGGCGTCTTCTCGTGCACGACGATCACGTTCGGCCCGCGGATCTGTCCCGCGACGGGGAGGATCTGCTCCGGCCGGTAGGTCAGGTTGCGGAACAGGGAGTAGGCGATCGCCTGCGGCCCGATATTGCCCGAGAGCAGCGTGGTGCCATCGGGGCGCGAGCGCACCATTTCCAGCGTGCCGATGGTGCCACCGCCGCCCGAGCGGTTCTCCACCACCACCGGCGTGCCCCAGCGCGCCTGCAGGTGCTGGGCGCAGAGCCGGCCCATGATGTCCGTGGTCCCGCCCGGAGCGGCAGGGACGATGATGCGGACCTGCTGGCCGGGCCGCCAGCCCTGGGCACGGCCGATGCGCGGGGCGGTGAGTGCGAGCGGCAGGCCGAGGGCGGCGCGACGGGACAGGCGGGGCATGACGGTTCCTCCTGGGTTCTTGCTTCGGCCGCCAGCATGCCGTCCCGGGCTCCGGCACGCCAAGCGGCGCATGGGCCGCGTGCGGACGCTCAGGCCGGATTCTGGGTGTGCACCACGATGTCCTCGCCCAGGATCCGCACCAGGGCATAGCTCGGCGGCAGCCGGTTGGTGACGGCGACGGTATCCGGCGCGGCGGGCATCGCGACCTCGAAGGCCGTGCCGCGCAGTGAGGAGAGCGGGATGCCGCGCCAGGAGCCCGCGACCGGCCGGTGCAGATGGCCGTGGAACAGATGGCGGATGCGCGTGCGGTGTGGCGCCAGCACTTCCCACAGCGCGGCGCTGTCCGCGAGACCGATCGCGTCCATCCCCGGGATGCCGACAGGCAGCGGCGGATGGTGCAGGAAGAGCAGCACCGGCCCCTCGCTCTCCGCCAGGCGCGCGGCGAGCCAGGCGAGGCGGCGGGGACAGAGCCGTCCCTCCGCCCTGCCCTGCTCCAGCGTGTCGAGCATCAGGCAGAGCCCCGCCGGAGTGGGCAGCGCCTGCTGCACGAAGCCGTCGCCGTCCACCGGAGCCGCGGGAAAGGCAGCGCGGAAGGCGGCGCGATCGTCATGGTTGCCCAGCAGCATATGCGCCGGGCAGGGCAGGCCGGCGAGCATCTCCCGCAGCCGCACATAGGCGGCGGGCTCGCCATCGCGGGTCAGATCGCCGGTCAGCACGGCGAAGGCGGCGGGCATGGCGCTGTCCGGCCCGTGATGGCCGGCGATTGCCGCGAGTGCCCGGGCGAGCGGCGCCGCGGCGTCGATATCGCCGCGCAGTGTCTCGCCCGGCGGCGGCAGGTGGAGATCGGTCAGGTGCAGGAAGTGGAAAGGGGTCATGCCTTGGTTCCGGTGACTGGCCGTTCGGCGAGGCGCGAGGCGCCCTGCCCGGCGGCGCCGATCCTGCCGCTCCGAGAAGCCGCCGGGATCGGGCGCGCGGCGTCCTGGGTGACGTCGGAGCAGGGAGGTTGAGGGGATGGAGCGGCATGCGGGGCGGCAAGGCGGCAGGCTGGCGCCCTGTCCGCGCCGGTGATGTGCGGCAGCGCACAGCCCGCCCCCGCCGTGCCCGCCAGGCTGGTGCCGCCGCCGCCCGCGTCCGCGATCCGTCCCGCGGCGGGCAGGCTTCTTCTCCCCTGTCTGCGGTCCGCGCACAGCGACTCCCACGGTCCGCAGGGGCGGCGGCGCGACCCGCGCTAGGCCTCCTGTCGGTAGCGGAAGTCGCAATGTGTCGCTCCGCCCATGATGGTCTGGGTTCGCGTCAGCTTCAGCTTCGGGTCATAGCCCTCGCAGAAGGCGCCGTCGCGGTTGCAGGAGAGCACCGCGCCGAGCTCGGCGAGGCCCATCGCCTTGTACATCTCGGCGTAGCGGCAGCGCCTGACGTTGAAGTCGAAATGCGTCCCGTCCGCGCGCAGCACCTCGATCTCCAGCGCATCACCCTTCGTCCAGCGCGGCTGCAGCGAGATGAAGTGCTCGAGGCTCGGCCCATCGGCGGACTCGGCCGCCATGTCCGCCCCGGCCTGGCGCGCGAGCCGGATGATGGCGCGAGAGAGGATGGCCTTGGCCTGCTCCGGTCCCAACGCCTCTTTCATCTCCTCCCAGATGCCCTGGGCGAAAGCGGCCTCGATGCGGCGCTGCTCGAGGATGGAAAGGCTCATCGCTTGCTCCCCGGTCAGGACGCGGCACAGTAGCGGGCGGCAGGCGACAGGGGAAAGCGCGTGGGACGCCGCGGCGCATGTGTCGCCGGCGGCGAGGGGCGGGCCCGGCATCCTCCGTGGCGTCGCCATGGCGGGCCTCGCCACCGGGTCCTGCGACTGCGATCCTGGATCTCCGCCGAGGCGATTGCGTCGTCCCGGGACCCAGGCAGACGCGGAGCGTGTCTCCAGGACGAGCGGCCGGGCCCAGGCAGGCCGGCACGGATGACGCCCGTTCCGACGAGGTCACGGGCAGTTGCCTTGAGCTGCGTCATCCATGGGCTCAGCAACTGCGTTTTGCCGTTCTCTACCATCCCTGTCATCATCGAAGTTGCGTTCCAAGGACTGCCCAGTTGCCCGGTGATTCGTTGCCCTCCCGAAGCGCTGTGCCAGAGCCGGGCGAAGAGTCACGGCCCGGACTGCTGCAGGCGCTGGGCGTCGCGGTCTACACGACCGATGCCAAGGGGCGGCTCACCTCCTACAATGAGGCCGCGGCGGCCCTCTGGGGCTGGCACCCGCCGCTTGGCGATGCGCGCTGGTGCGGCTCGTGGCGGCTCTTCCATCCCGACGGCACGCCGATGCCGCATGATCAGTGCCCGATGGCGGTGGCGGTACGCGAGGGCCGGTCCATCCGCGGCGCGGAGGCGATCGCCGAGCGCCCCGACGGCACGCGCGTGCCCTTCCTTCCCTACCCGACGCCGCTGCGCGACGAGGCGGGGGCGCCCATCGGCGCCGTCAACGTGCTGGTGGACATCTCCGGTCGCAAGGCGGCCGAGGCGGCCCTGGCCGAGAACGAGGCGCGGCTGCGCGCCGTCGTCGAGACCACGCCGGAGTGCATCAAGCTCGTCGCGGCCGATGGCACGCTGCTGCAGATGAACCCGGCCGGGCTGCACATGATCGAGGCCCGCTCCTTCGGGGATGTCGAGGGGAGGCGCATCTTCGACCTGATCGCTCCCGAGCACCGGGCGGCGTGGCGCGCGAACCACGACCGGGTCTGCCGTGGCGAGGCGCTGGGCTGGGAGTTCGACGTCGTCGGCCTGCGGGGCAGGCGCCGTCACATGGAAACCCACGCGGCGCCGCTGCGCCTTCCCGATGGCCGCCTGGCGCATCTGGCCGTTACCCGCGACGTCACGGCACGCAAGCAGGCCGAGGAGCGCCAGGCGTTGCTGGCGCGTGAGGTGGACCACCGCGCCAAGAACGCGCTGGCCGTGGCGCTGTCGCTGGTCCGGCTGACCCGCGCCGAGGAACCGCGCCGCTTCGCCGAGGCGGTGGAGGGGCGCATCGCCGCCCTGGCTCATGCCCATAGCCTGCTGGCCGAGGAGGGTTGGAGCGGCGCCGAACTCCGCGCCGTCGCCGAGGCGGAACTCGCGGTCCATCGGGCAGCCGGGCGCGTCGATCTGCGCGGCCCGAAGGTATGGCTCGCTCCCGCCGCGGTGCAGCCGGCCTCGCTGGTGCTGCACGAACTGGCCACCAACGCGGCGAAACATGGCGCACTGTCGGCGTCGGCGGGGCGGGTGGACCTGGCCTGGGAGGTGGACCCGGCGACCAGCGGCCTGGCTCTGCGCTGGGCGGAGAGCGGCGGTCCGCCGGTGATGGCACCGCCGCGCCGGCGGGGCTTCGGATCGAAGCTGATCGAGGCGACGGTGCGCCGGCAACTCCGTGGCACGATCCGGCAGCACTGGGAGCCGGACGGCTTCCGGTGCGAGATGTCGTGGGACTCGGAGTGGCTCCTCCGGCGTGACGATGCGGGCGCGGAGGCGAAGATGGCAGGTGCTGCCGTCGCATCGGCGACGGAGCGGCTGGCGGGCTGCCGGGTGCTGCTCGTCGAGGACGAGGTGCTGGTGGCGATGGAGATGGAGCAGGCGCTGCGCGACCTCGGCTGCCAGATCCTGGGACCGGCGGCGACGCTGGAGGAGGCGCTGCGCCTGGCCCAGTCCGAGGCCGACCGGATCGACGCGGCGGTGCTCGACATCAACCTGGCCGGCCGGCCCTCCTTCCCGGTGGCCGATCTCCTGGCCGGGCGTGGCGTGCCGGTCGTCTTCACCACGGGCTATGGCGACCTGCCCGAGAAGCACGCGACCGATAGCCCGAGCGCGCTGCTGTGCAAGCCGCTCAGGCAGGGCGATCTGGAAGCGGCATTGGCGCGGATGCTGGCTGTTATGGCGCCTCGCGCCGCGGCGCGGCAGACGGGGTAGCGGGCTCATGCGGCAGCCGCGCTTCTCGGCCCGCAGGCCGGGGCGGAGCGCCGCTCGCCCATCGTGAACCCTGCCGCTCTTTGCCCCCGGGCCTGATCTGAGGCATATGCCCGGCGGCGCCCGGCAGGCTTCCTGTCGGGGAGCGACTTGCCCGGCGCAGCGCAGGATTGCGGTGAACCCGCTGGGCATCGAGGCTGCCAAGCCACCATATGACAAGCATCCGGCCGACAGCGTTCCTGCCCGCCGGGCCGCCGATAGAGGCTGCATGATGAATCCCACCCGCGCCGCCTTCCTCGACCATTGCCGCGGCAGCCTGAACGGATTGAGACGCGAAGGTCGCTACCGCGAATTCGCGCGGCTGGAGAAGCTGGCCGACGCCTTCCCGCGCTATCGCTGGCACGCGCCGGACGGCCGGGTGCGCAACGTCACCGTCTGGTCCTCCAACGACTATCTCGGCATGGGGAGCCACCCTGCGGTGCGGGCGGCGGCCACCAAGGCGCTGGCGCAGCATGGCGCGGGCGCCGGTGGCACGCGCAACATCTCCGGCACCTCGCCCTTGCACACGGCGCTGGAGGCGGAGCTGGCCGCGCTGCATGGCAAGGGCGCGGCGCTGCTGTTCGGCAGCGGCTACATCGCCAACCAGGCCGGCATCGCGGCAGTGCTGGAGGCGCTGCCGGGTTTCCACGTCTTCTCCGACGCGAAGAACCACGCCTCCATGATTGCCGGCATGCGCGGCGCCAGGGGCGCGGTGCGGCATATCTGGCAGCACAACGACCTGGCGGACCTGGAGGCGAAGCTCGCCGCAGCGCCGGCGGATGCGCCGAAGCTGGTGGCTTTCGAGAGCGTCTATTCCATGGACGGCGACATCGCCCCGATCGGCGCCATCTGCGATCTGGCGGAGCGCCATGGCGCCATGACCTATCTGGACGAGGTGCATGCCGTCGGCCTCTACGGCGCCACCGGTGGCGGCATTTCCGAGCGCGACGGTGTCGCGCATCGGGTGGACCTGATCGAGGGCACGCTCGCCAAGGGCTTCGGCGTGCTCGGCGGCTATCTGGCAGGCGACGCCGATGTCATCGACTATGTCCGCAGCGTCGCCGGCGGGCTGATCTTCACCACCGCCCTGCCCCCGGTGGTGGCCGCGGCGGCGCTCGCCAGCGTGCGCCGGCTGCGCACGGACGGGACCTTGCGGGCGCGGCTCGCCGAACGTGCCGCGGCGCTGAAGGCGGCGCTGGATGCGGCGGGCCTGCCGCGTCTGCCCGGGCCGAGCCATATCGTGCCGGTGATGGTGGGCGACGCCGCCCTGTGCCGCGAGGTCGCGCGCCGCCTGCTGGAGGAGCACGCGATCTACGCCACGCCGATCAACTACCCGACCGTGCCGCGCGGAACGGAGCGGCTGCGCCTCTGTGCCACGCCCTTCCACACCGATGCGATGCTGGTGGAGCTGGTGGCAGCGCTGCGCGCCGTGCTGCCGGCCGGCGCGGGACACGCGGCGCCGGTCCTCGCCGCGGCCGAGTAGCGCCACGCCGCGGCCCCTTCGGCCCGAGCTGGCCGGCATCGCGGCTTCCCGGCGAGGCATGGCTGAAGGTGAGCCGCACGGCCCTGGTCGAGACAGCCCTCACGGCCAGGGCAGCGGCGGCGCGGCCCGAGCCTGCGGCGGACCGCTTCGGCCTTCGCAAGGGCCCTATCCGGCCTGGAGCGCGGCGTCCCGGACCATGATGTACTGCGTGCTGCAGCCATCCAGGCCGGGCAGTTCCGCGGCCCGGCCGTTCACCCAGACCGCGCGTACCGCATGCGGCCCGGCACCGGGCAGGTGCAAGGAGAGGCTGGCGCCCGGCGGCAGCAGGTTCTGCGCCAGCAGATTCGCACCCCAGCCGGCAGGCGCGCCGCTGCCGAGATAGAGCTGCTCCACCGCCAACGCGGAGCCGTTGATCACCGTCACCTCCCGCGGGCCGCAGCCGAGCGGCTGCCCGGCGGGGGTGCAGCCCGCCGCCAGGGCCGCGAGGGCGAGGACGGGACACAGGCGCATGCGCGGGCTCAGGCCGGATCGATGGGGGATGGCGGCACCCCGCCCGCCTCGATCGCCTCGCCTGCCAGCAGCAGCAGATCCTCCCGGTAGCGCCCGGCCACGAGCTGCACGCCGACCGGCACCGTGCCGACCAGGCCGGTGGACACGGTGAGGCCGGGCAGGCTCAGCAGCGGCAGCCCCACCTGCGGGAGCTGCGCGGCAATGATGCGCTCGAAGCCATCGAAGCTCTCGGCATCGCTGTTGTCGCGGAAGGGCAGCGCGCCGGAGACGGGCATGAGCACCACCGGGAAGCGCTCGAAGAACAACGTCCACTGCCGGAGCAGCGTGACGCGCTTCTGCAGCGCATCCTGGAAGGCGAAGAGGTCGGGCGGAGGACAGAGTCGCTCCATGTAGCCATAGACGGCGGTGGCGTCGGGGTCGCCTTCGTCCGCGATGGCCCGGCTGAGGCCGCGCCGCGTTTCCGCCAGCCAGAGCATCGCCTGCAGCCGTGCGGGCTCCTGCAGCGGGGGCGTGTTCTCCACCTCCTCCACCGTCCAGCCTGCCACTTCCAGCCGCTTCGCTGCCTCGCGCAGCGCCGTGGCCACCTCGGGCTGGACCGGCATGCCGTCGGGGGCGATGCAGAGCGCCGCGCGCCGCGGCACCGGCGGCCCTTCCAGCGGCGCGGGCGTCCACCAGGGATCACGCGCGTCGGGCTGCGCCATGGCGGCGAGCGAGAGGCGGAGATCGGCGATGGTCCGCGCGATGGGGCCCGAGACGGCCATCAGCTGCGCGCCGACGCCGCGATCCGGTCCGGAAGGGTTCCAGGCAGCGATGCGGCCGAGGGTCGGGCGCAGCCCGTGAATCCCGCAGGCATAGGCAGGATAGCGGATGGACCCGCCGATATCGGTGCCATGCCCCATGGCGCCGATGCCTGCGACGGTGGCCGCCGCCGCGCCGCCGGAGGAACCGCCCGGGGTGATGGACGGATCCCGCGGGTTCCTCGTGTGTCCGTGCAGGCTGTTGCGGGTGAACCAGCGCAGCGAGAAGGCGGGCGTGTTGGTCCGCCCGATGATCACGGCGCCGGCGCGGCGCAGATTGGCGACGACCGGGTTGTCGTGCTCCGCCACGAGATCCTTCTGCAGGCGCAGGCCGTTGGTGGTGGGCCAGCCCTTCTGGTCCGTGTTCACCTTGATGGTGACCGGCACGCCGGCCATGGGGCCGGGATCCTCGCCCCGTGCGAGAGCCGCATCCACCGCCGCGGCGGCCGAGAGTGCCTGCTCCGGCATCTCCTGCACCACGGCGTTGATGCGCGGATTCACCGCGGCCAGCCGCGCGAGGGCGGCGCGCGTCGCCTCGGTGGCGGAAACCTCCTTCCGGCGGATGCGGGTGGCGAGGTCGGTGGCAGACAGGCGCCAGAGATCGGTGGTCATGGGGGCTTCGGTCCGGCTGGGATCGCGATAGGCAGCATGCTCCCCCGGCCGAGGGGGAGGGTCAATGCGCGGCCGGCGCCAGGTGCTGGCAGGCGAACCCGTCACAGGCGCGATCGGCGGCAGGGTCGAGCACCGGCCACGGCCCGTCCCAGGGGAAGGCGCTGTGGCGGATCGCCTCCCGGTCCGGCGGCACAAGGCCCTGTATGCCGGCCTCGCGCGAGCGGGCGCGTCGACGGTGCTCGGCTGCGTCGGAGCAGACCAGCCCAACATTCGAGAGGGGAATACCGGCCGCCCTGGCGACGGCGCGCCAGGCCGCCTGTGCCGCCGCCACGGGGCTCATGCAATCCGCGACGACGATGCGGCCGAGGCGCAGATGCGCCTCGGCAACCATGCGGCCCGCCGGCACACCATCCCCGGCGCCAGCCGTTACCCCGGCAGGCCGAGCACGTTCTTGCTGATGATGTTGCGCTGGATCTCGTTCGAGCCGCCGTAGATCGTCGCCGGCCGTGCCTGGATGAAGAGGCCGCCGATATTGAGGTCGCGGTTGCCCTCCATCGGCTCCAGCAGCCCGGCATTCTCGCCGCCGATCTCCAGCATGGTGTCGGTGATGTGCTGGAACAGCTCGGTCTGGATCACCTTCAGCATGGAGACATCGGGACCGAGCGTCTCGCCGCGCCGGAGCTTCGCGACATACACGCCATACAGCGCCTTCAGGTCCTCGAGGTCGAGGCGCAGCCGCGCGTAGCGGTCCTGGAACTGCGGCTCCTCCCACACCCCCATGCGCTCGGCCAGGATCTTCAGCCGCGAGAGGGCATAGGCCGACTGCCGCGGCGCGCCGATGAAGATGCGCTCGAAGCCCAGCAGCGCCTTGGCCATGTCCCAGCCCTTGTTGAGCTGGCCCACCAGGTTCTCCTTCGGCACGCGGACATTGTCGAAGAAGACCTCGCAGAATTCGTCGTGCATCTCGAGGTTGATGATCGGGCGCACGGTGATGCCGGGCGTTGTCATGTCCACCAGCAGGAAGCTGATCCCCTCCTGCTTCTTCGCCTGCTTGTCGGTGCGCACCAGCAGGAAGATCCAGTTGGCGTCCATCGCCAGGGTGGTCCAGATCTTCTGGCCGTTGACCACGTAGTGGTCGCCGTCCAGCACGGCTTCCGTGCGCAGCGCCGCCAGGTCGGATCCCGCGTTCGGCTCGGAATAGCCCTGGCACCAGATATGCTCGCCGGAGAGGATCTTCGGCAGGAAGCGCTTCTTCTGCTCTTCCGTGCCGTACTTGATGACCAGCGGGCCCAGCATGACGATGCCGTGGTCGTTGGTGCGCGCCACGCCGTGGCGCTCATACTCCTCGCTCAGGATGATCTGCTTGATCGGACTGAGGCCGAGGCCGCCATGCTCCTTCGGCCAGCCTGGGCAGAGCCAGCCCTTCTCGGCCAGCTTATGGTACCAGACCTTGTTCTCGTTCCAGTGCAGCCGCTTGGGCGGGTTGCGCAGCTCCTCCGGATAGTTCTGGCGCAGGAACTCGCGCACCACCTGGCGGAAATGCTCGTCCTCCAGCGAGTCGAGCTCCTGCGGCGGGGGGATGCGGATGGCGTCCATGGCGTGCTCAGCCTCCCTTGAACCGCGGCGCGCGCTTCTCCAGGAAAGCGGCGCGGCCCTCGTTGAAGTCTTCCGACAAGAAGAGCGTGGTCTGGAAGTGGCGCTCATCCTCGAGCGCGCGGTCGAGGCCCTCGCCCAGGATC
>Ga0182748_1003607_pt1 | contig 12954 bp, 9 predicted proteins | sample eDN3rd37CKraftOP_FD_128877 | JGI IMG/M metagenome (GOLD analysis project Ga0182748, IMG submission 128877) | Enriched Organic Plus compost microbial communities from Emeryville, California, USA - eDNA 3rd pass 37_C Kraft OP (version 2) (version 2) ...
CCGCGCCCGGGCGATCGCATCCCGCATCAGCGGCCGGTAGTCGATCCCATAATCGGCGAGCCGCCCGGCAAAGACCGAGACGCAGGCGGGCGCGTTTCCGGCCAGCGCGTCGATCGCCTGGGCCACCTGATCGGCGGTGAAGATCGCGGTCAGGTTGATCTTCACGCCCTCGCGAGACAGGGCGCGGACCGCGTCGAATAGCGGCTCGTTGCGCGTCGTCGTCACCGGCAGCTTGACGTAGACGTTCGGCCCGAAGCCGGCGATCACCCGGGCCTGTGCCACCATCTCCGGAATGTCGTCCGAAAACACCTCGAACGAGATGTGCCGATTCGGCACCGCTGCGACCACATCGCGCGCATAGGCGGCGTAGTCCGTAACGCCAGCCTTCTTCAGCAGCGATGGATTGGTGGTGAAGCCCTTGATCCAGGCATGTTTCGCCATGTCCTGGATCTGCGCCTTGTCGGCGCCGTCGGTGAACAGCTTGACCTTGAGGTCGGCGAGCGTGGTCATCGTGTTTCCTTTCTCAGCCGCCGCGGCCCTGGTTACGCAGGGCCTCGGCTTCGGCATAGAAGCGGGCCTCCCACTTCTGGTGATTGTCGGCTCCTTCGCGGATGAAGGGAGTGAAGACGGCCATGTTGAGCAACAGCCAGTTCACGAACTTGGCCGGGAAGCGCAGCGGCTTGACGAAATCGACGAACAACACCACCCGCACGTGGTCGGACTTGTTCCACGCCTCGTGCTCATAGGCGTCGTCGAAGATCAGCACCTTGCCCTCTTCCCAGTGGCAGACCTGACGCTCCACCCGGATCGCCACCTTCTCGCGTGGCTCCGGCACGATCAGGCCGAGATGCAGCCGGAGCACGCCATTATAGGGCCCGCGATGCGCTGGCAGGTGCTTGCCCGGCTCGAAGATCGAGAACATTGCGGTCTTCAGACCGGGGATCTTCTGCACGATCCGCCACGTCTCCGGGCACTGGGCGATGTTGCGCTCGGATGTCAGGCCGTAGGCGCACAGCAGGAACGTCTTCCAGCCGCGGTCCTGGCTGATCGTGGCGACGTCGGTCGATATGTCGTGGAAACTCGGCAGGTCCTCGCGCCGCTGCAGCACCTGCTCGAGTTCCTTGCGGATCAGCATCCACTCGCGCTCGATCTCCGCCGCCCATGGAAAGACGGCGTTGTCGTAGACCCAGGGATTGCCGACCGCACTGTATTTCAGGTTGAGCCGCTCCGCCCACGCGACAATACCCATGAACAGCCGCGTGATCAGGCTCGGGCGGGCCATCGGCTTGATTCCCTGCGTCCCGAACGCCTGTCCGCCCGCCTGACCGCCTGCCCGTGCGTCCGCTTCCGTCATGAATTCCACTCCTTCGAACCCTTCGCGCGATCGCCAAACGACGAATATATGACAATCGCCGGCGGCGCATCTGCGACGCGCCGGCTCAGGGCGATCCGCCTGTTACGAACTGATGCAAAACGTGTCCGTACAAGGGCGGCCCCACGTCGCCACTGCGCCGGAACCGTGATACCCACCGTCACGTGCCAGACGGCGCCACTCTTTAGACCCATTCTCAACAATTCCGCCCGATGAACAGCCACGCCACCGTCACGTCCGAGCCCCTGCCCTTCATCGATCTCAAGGCGCAGCGCCGCCGGCTCGGCCCCGCCATCGACGAAGCGGTCGCGCGCGTGCTCGATCACGGACAATTCGTCATGGGCCCCGAGGTCCGCGCGCTGGAGGCCGATCTTGCTGCCTTCTGCGGCGCCCGACAGGTGATCTCCTGCGCCAGCGGCACCGACGCCCTCGTCCTGATCCTGATGGCCAAGGAGGTCAAGGCGGGCCAGGCGGTAATCTGCCCGAGCTTCACCTTTGCGGCGACGGCGGAGGCGGTCGCCTTCCTCGGCGCCACCCCGGTTTTCGCCGACGTCGACCCGGTCACCTACAACATCACGCCCGAAGCGCTTGAAGCCGCACTCGCGGCGGCCAAGCGAGCGAACCTCGAGCCGGTCGGCGTCATTGCAGTCGACCTGTTCGGCCAGCCCGCCGATTACGACGCTTTGCAGCCGCTTTGTGACACGCATGGCCTGTGGCTGCTCGCCGACGCGGCCCAGTCCTTCGGCGCGACCGACAAGGGCCGCGCCGTGGGCACTTTCGGCATGGCGACCGCCACCAGCTTCTTCCCCGCCAAGCCGCTCGGCTGCTACGGGGACGGCGGCGCGGTGTTCACCGATGACGCGGCGCTGGCCGACGTCATCCGCTCGCTGCGCATTCACGGCGCGGGAACCGACCGCTACGACAATGTCCGCATCGGCATGACCGGCCGCCTCGACACGATCCAGGCTGCCGTGCTGATCGAGAAGCTGAAGATCTTCCGGGAGGAGATCGACGCCCGCAACGTCGTCGCCGCGCGTTATGCCGAGGGTCTCGGTGACGTCGCCGTGGTGCCCGCCGTGCGCGAAGGCTGCACTTCAGTCTGGGCCCAATACACGATCCGTGTGAAGGCCGAGAAGCGCGATCATCTCGCCGCCGCGCTCAAAGCCGAGGGTATTCCCACCGCGATCTACTATCCGAAGCCGGTGCATCAGCAGACCGCCTATCGGCACTATCCGGTCGCCGGAAACGGCCTGCCGGTTTCCGACGCGATCGCCCGCGAAGTGATCGCGCTGCCGATGCATCCCTATCTCGACGCCGCCACGCAGGACCGCATCGTCGCGGCCGTGCGCCGCGCGCTCGCGTAGCGCGCGCCGAAGGGCTTACGCGTCCGGTACGTTCGCCTTCAACTCCGCCAGCCAGAGATCGGCCTTGCCGTCGGACGGCGCGCGCCAATCGCCGCGTGGCGACAGCGAGCCGCCCGACGAGATCTTCGGCCCGTTCGGCACCGCCGATCGTTTGAACTGGCTGATGCTGAAGAACCGGAACAGGAACACTCCGAGCCAGTGCTTGATCGTGGCGAGGTCGTAAGCGCGCCGCTTCTCCGGCGGGATGTTGGCCGGCCAGGCGCCGCGCTCCGCGTCGCCCCAGGCGTGAAGCGCAAGAAACGCCACCTTGGACGGCGCGAAGCCGTAACGCGTGATCCAGTAGAGATTGAAATCCTGCAGCGCGTAGGGCCCGACCGCCTGCTCCGTCGACTGGATGGCGCCGCCATTCGCCGGCACCAATTCTGGCGAGATCTCGGTGTCGAGGATCGCCTCCAGGACCCGAGCGGTCTCGGCGCCGACGTCGCCGGAATGCGCCACGAAGCGGATCAGGTGCTGGATCAGCGTCTTCGACACCGAGGCATTGACGTTGTAGTGCGACATGTGATCGCCGACGCCGTAGGTCGCCCAGCCGAGCGCCAGCTCCGACAGGTCCCCCGTGCCGACGACCAGTCCGCGATGGTGATTGGCGAGCCGGAATAGATAATCGGTCCGAAGCCCCGCCTGCACATTCTCGAACGTGACGTCGTAGACCGCCTCGCCGCGCGCGAACGGATGATCGAGATCGGCCAGCATCTGCTGCGCCGCCGGCCGGATATCGATCTCCGCCGCGCTGACCCCGAGCGCCTTCATCAGTGCCCAGGCATTGCTCTTGGTGTGTTCCGATGTGGCGAAGCCCGGCATCGTATAGGCAAGAACATTGGCCCGCGGCAGGCCGAGCCAATCCATCGCGCGACAGGCGACGATCAGCGCCTGCGTCGAATCGAGTCCGCCTGAGACGCCGATCACGACCTTCTGCGTGCCGGTGGCCGACAGGCGTTTGGCCAAACCCTGAACCTGGATGTTGTAGGCCTCGTAGCAATTCTCGCGCAACTTCGCGGGATCCGCCGGCACATAGGGGAAGCGCTCCACACTCCGCACCAGCGGAACGTCCACGTCCGGTGCGTCCAGCGCGACGCCCACGGCGCGATAGCGACCCGCCGCTTCGCGCGCGCAGTCGCCGAACGTATTCATGCGCATCCGTTCCTGCCGCAGGCGGCCGAGATCGATATCCGCCTGGATCATCACCGACTCGCTTGCGAATCGCTCGGTCTCCGCCAGCTTGTCGCCGTACTCGAAAATGGCCGCGTGTCCGTCCCAGGCGAGATCCGTGGTCGACTCGCCGGTCCCGGCAGCGGAATAGGCGTAGGCTGCGATGCAGCGCGCCGATTGGCTGGCGCAGAGCAGCCGCCGTGTCTCCGCCTTGCCGATCGTGATGTTGCTCGCGGACAGATTGATCAGCACCTCGGCGCCCGCCAGCGCCGCCGCCGTCGACGGCGGCTGCGGCACCCAGACGTCCTCGCAGATCTCCACATGGAACGTGACGTCCACGGTCCCGGACGAACGGAACAGGAGATCGGTGCCGAACGGCACGTCTTCTCCGTCGATCCGGATGCTTGCATCGACGATTCCGGCGCCGGAGGTGAAGTGCCTGCGCTCGTAGAACTCGCGGTAGTTCGGCAAATACGTCTTCGGCACGACGCCCAGCACGGCGCCGCGATGAATGACCACCGCCGCATTGTAGAGACGCCCGCCGGAGCGCACCGGCGCCCCGACGACCAAGACGGGGAACAGGGTGCGGCTGGCCTCGCGGATTTCGCCGATGGCCCGCTCGACCGCGTCGAGCAGTGCCTCCTGCATCAGCAGATCGTCGATCGCATAGGCCGACAGGCCGAGTTCGGGAAACACCATCAGCCCGGCATGAGCGGCATCGCCTTGCCGCGCGAGCGCGATCGTCTCGGCCGCGTTCGCCACCGGATCGCCCACTTCGATATGCGGGACGCAGGCGGCGATGCGGACGAAGTCGTGGGAATAGAGCGAGTGGAAACGCACGTTCAGGATCCGTATTGGCGCCGTCACAAGCCGGCGCACGATCATAACCGGGTCTGGGCCGGGCGGAACACCACCCTAGCCGTTACCCTGCCCGCGATAGGTCCGGTACCAGGCCACGAACCGCCGAACGCCTTCCTCGATTGGGGTCCGCGGCGCGAAGTCCACCGCCGCGGCGAGGTCCGCCACGTCGGCATAAGTTTCGGGCACGTCGCCGGGCTGCATCGGCAGAAGCTCCCGGATCGCCTTGCGCCCGAGCGCCTCCTCGATCAGCCGCACCACCTCGGTCACCTCGACCGGGCGGTTGTTGCCGATATTGTAGACGCGCCATGGCGCCCGGCTGCGAGCCGGATCCGGATTATCGCCGGACCAGGACGGGTCGCCTTCCGGCGGCCGCGCAATTAGCCGCACGATCGCCTCCACCACGTCGTCGACATAGGTGAAGTCGCGGCGCATCCGCCCTTCGTTGAACAGCTTGATCGGCCGCCCTTCCATGATCGCGGCCGTGAAGAGCCACATCGCCATGTCCGGGCGACCCCACGGTCCGTAGACGGTGAAGAAGCGCAGCCCCGTCGCCGGGATGCCGAACAGATGCGCATACGTGTGCGCCATCAGCTCGTTCGCCTTCTTCGTTGCCGCGTAAAGGCTGAGCGGATGGTCGACATTGTCGCTCGTGCGGAACGGCATTCGCGTGTTCGCGCCGTAGACGGACGACGACGAGGCGTAAATGAGATGGCGACAATTCGTCTGCCGGCAGCCCTCGAGGATATTGAGGAATCCGGTCAGATTGGCATCGGCATAGGCGTGCGGGTCGATCAGCGAATAGCGCACGCCCGCCTGCGCGCCGAGATGCACGACATACGGAAATCGCTCCGCAGCGAATAGCGCCGCGATGGCTTCCCGATCGGCCAGATCGCCCCGCACGAAGCGGAACTGCGGAAAGGCCGCAAGCTCGCGGAGCCGTGCCTCTTTCAGAGCCGGGTCGTAATAGCTGTTGACGTTGTCGAGCCCGACCACCGCTTGGCCGTCGACCAGCAGCCGTTGCGCAACATGGAAGCCGATGAAGCCGGCGGCGCCGGTGACGAGGATCGGTTCGGCGCCCGCCATGCTCACACGCGCTGATAGACGTCGCCGAGCCGGATGATGTCGTCCTCGCCGAGATAGGATCCGGTCTGCACCTCGACGATCTCGAGCGGAATCTTTCCCGGATTAGCGAGGCGATGCACCGTGCCGATCGGGATATAGACCGACTGGTTCTCGTTCACGTGCCGCGTCTCTTCGCCGATCGTCACCTCGGCCGTGCCGCGCACCACGACCCAATGTTCGGCGCGGTGCAAATGCCGCTGCAGCGACAATTGTCCGCCCGGATTGACGACGATCCGCTTCACCTGGAAGCGCTCGCCCATATCGACGGAATCGTAATAGCCCCAAGGCCGGTAGCCGCGGCGATGATCGCTCGCCTCCTTGCGCTTGTGCTGCTTCAACTGCGCGACCAGTTGCTTCACGTCCTGGCTGCGCGAACGCGGCAGCACCAGCACCGCGTCATCCGTGGTGACGACCACGAGATCCTCGACGCCGACCAGACTGGTCAGCCGGTTCTCCGCGTGAACGAGGCAGTTCTTCGCATCGAGCGTGATCACAGGCCCGCGCGTCGCATTGCCGGCATCATCGCGCTCCGCGATGTCGAAGATCGCATCCCAGCTGCCGATGTCGGACCAACGGAACCGGCCGTCCACCACCACGGCCTTGTCGGTGCGCTCCATCACCGCGTAGTCGATCGAGATCTGCGGCGCCTTGCCGAAACCTTCCGCATCGAGCCGGACGAAGCCGAGGTCGCTCTGCGCCTTGTTGGTCGCCGCGGTGATCGCTTCGGCCATCACCGGTTCGAACCGCGCGAGTTCCGCGAGCAGTACGTCGGCGCGGAACAGGAAGTTGCCGGAGTTCCAGAGATAGCCCTCCGACACATATTTCGCCGCTGTCGCGGCGTCCGGCTTCTCGACGAAGGCGGCGACGCGACGCACGTCTTCGCCCTCGCTCTCGCCGCAGCGGATATAGCCGTAGCTGGTCTTGGGCTCGGTCGGGCGGATGCCGAAGGTGACGATGCGGCCGGCACGCGCCGCCGCCTCGCCGGCGCGGCAAGCCGCCGCGAACAGGTCCGGATCGAGGATCACGTGATCGGCGGCGATCACCAGCACCACCGCTTCTGGATCGCGCGCCTGCGCCAGGGCCGCCGCTGCGGCGATCGCCGGGCCGGAATCGCGTCGAAGCGGCTCCAGCACCACCGTCGCGTCCAACCCCAACTCCTCCGCCTGCTGCCGGGCGAAGAAGCGGAACGCCTCGCTGGTCATGATGATCGGCGGGGCGAACAGCGCGGGATCCGACACCCTCATCAGCGCCTGCTGATAGGTCGAGCGCTCGCCGACCAGGGGCAGGAACTGCTTCGGCATGGCGTCGCGCGAGACCGGCCACAGCCGGGTGCCGGTACCGCCGGCGAGCAGGACGGGGACGATTGGTGCTTTGGACAAAGGGCCACCCATTGATCTTTCGATCAATTAGGCCCGTTCCTGCCCGGAGGGCAAGTCGCCGGCGGCGGCCGGGCCGCCCGTCCCTCCCGCAATGGTGTCACGATAGAGCCGACCGACGGTGCGCATCACCGCCTCGGTGGTGAAGCCGGCAAGGAACCGCGCCCGCGCCGCCTGCCCCATCCGCTGCCGCAGGCCGCCATCGCCCGCCAGCCGGGCCAGCGCGGCCGCCGCGGCCGCCACGTCGCCGCGCCGCACCAGCACGCCCTCGATCCCGTCCCGGACCACTTCGCGGCACCCGGTGACGTCGGTGGTGATAATGGGCCGGCCCGCCGCCGCCGCCTCGACCAGACTGCGCGGCAGGCCCTCACGATGCGATAAAAGCACCGCCACGTGATGGTCACGCCAGACGGCCGCGACGTCTGCGGTCGGCCCGTGCCAAAACACGCCATCCCCCGCCATCGCCCGCAGATCGGCTTCCGTCAGGGATGTCGGGTTGGACGGATCGGGGGCGCCGAACAGATGCAGTTCAATCGGCGCGCCCTGCGCCCGGGCCGCTCGCGCCGCCGCCACCGTCTCGGGAATCCCCTTCGGCTTCAGCATCCGGGCCACGACCGCCGCCTTCACCGGCCCTTCAGGCTCCGGCGCGGCGACGATCTGCGCCGGATCGACGCCGGCGCCACCCACCAGGGTCACATCGGACCCCAGCGGATCGAGTCCGAACTCCCGCGGGTCGTCGGCATTCTCGAACAGAAACCGCGTTCCCGGCCCGCGCAGCACCCGCCCGACAACCGCCCGTGTCACGGCCCGCGCCACGCGGGTCACCGGCCCGTCGTCGATCCACAGGTGCCCGAGGCCCGTCGGCGCCAGGATCAGGCGGCGACAGCCGGCCGCCTTCGCCGCCAGGCCGCCCAGCACCACCATGCGCAGGGCGATGCAATGGGTCACGTCCGGACGCTCGTCGGCCACGATCCGCCGCATCCGCACCAGTCCCCGAAGGAGCTCCAGCGGCGCCAGGCTGCGCCGCTCGCTTTCCAGCGGCACCACCCAGAACCCTTCCGCCGCCAGCGTCGCGCCATGGGCACGCACCCGCGTCGCCACCACCACGTCGAAGCCGGCCGCCTTCGCCGCCCGCCCCATCGGCAGGAAATGCTGACAGAAGAACCAGTCTTCGGTGACGAGGTAGAGGATCTTGGGCATGCGGCTCCCCAGGGCAGCGGCATGCTTAGCGCAATCGCGCCGACACCGCGACGGCGGCGTCATTTCCATGTAGCCGCCTCGCGCCGCCATGCCTTAGAACGTCCGGAAAACCAGAGGGGATGATCCATGCCGGAGGTCGATGGAGCCGGAATCGCGCTGATTGCGGGTGTCATCGTGCTCGCAGCGGCCGCGCTCTGCGCGGCGTTGATCCTGCTCCTGCGGCCGCTGTTCCTGCGCTACGCGCTCGCCCGCCCCAACGCGCGCTCGTTGCACAGCACGCCGACGCCCCAGGGCGGCGGCGTCGCCGTCGTCACCGCGACGTTCGCCGTCGGCCTCGCGGCCATCCTGCTGTCCTCGGCCGCCGCAGGCACCGGCTTGCCGCCGGTCCTGCTCCTGCTCGCCGCGGCGGTCCTGCTCGCCGTGATCGGCGCGATCGACGACATCCGGCCGCTCGCCGCGGGCCCGCGCCTGCTGCTGCAGCTCGGCGCGGTGGCGCTGGTCGTGACGGCGCTTCCCCACGATCTGCGCGTGGTCGAAGCACTGCCGCTGTGGCTGGAACGCGGGCTGGTCGTCATTGCGGGCCTCTGGTTCGTGAACCTCGTCAACTTCATGGACGGCATGGACTGGATGACAGTGGCGGAAGCCGTTCCCGTGACCGCCGGCCTGATCGTCCTCGGCGCCCTGGGAGCGCTCCCGCCCGCCGCCGTCCTGCTGGCCCTGGCGCTGCTCGGTGCATTGCTCGGCTTCGCACCGTTCAACAAGCCGGTCGCGCGCCTGTTTCTGGGCGACGCCGGCAGCCTGCCGCTCGGGCTCATGCTCGGCTGGCTGCTCCTGATCCTCGCCGCCAACGGCCAGCTCGCGGCGGCGCTGATCCTGCCGCTCTACTATCTCGCCGATGCGACCATTACCCTGTTCCGCCGCCTCTTTGCCGGCGAACGGATCTGGCAGGCACATCGGACGCACTACTACCAACGCGCCACCCAGCATGGCCTGACGGTGCCCGCCATCATCGGCCGCGTCTTCGCGCTCAACTGCGCCCTGGTCGCAATGGCCGCTGTGACGGTCCTTTCCGACAGTCTCGCGATCGATCTGGCTATGCTCGCCCTTGCCGGCGCCCTCGTCGCCTGGCTTCTGATCGGCTTCGCGCGGGGCTCGTGATGCAACTGCTCGTCACCGGCGCATCGGGGTTCGTCGGCACCGCCTTCGTCCGTGCCGCCCTCGCCGCCGGTCACGCTGTGCGTGCGCCGTTCCGCGGCACGCCTCCGGCGCATCCGGACATCGAGGCCGTTCCCGGGCCGGACCTCGCGCAGCCGCACGACTGGGCGCCGCTCCTCGAGGGTGTCGATGCCGTCGTCCACCTCGCCGGCATCGCCCATGTCGGACCGGACGTCTCCGAGGCCGATTACGACCGCGTCAATCACCGCGCGACCGCCGACCTCGCCCAGGCCGTCGCGAGGGCCGGCATCCGGTTCGTGTTCATCTCGTCGATCCGGGCACAGAGCGGGCCCGCCGCAGACCATGTTCTGCGCGAAACCGACCCGCCGCATCCGACCGATGCCTATGGCCGTTCAAAGCTGGCGGCCGAGCACGCGGTCGCCGCGGCTGGCGGCCCGTTCACGATCCTGCGTCCGGTCTTGGTCTATGGCCCCGGCCCGAAGGGCAATCTCGGCGCGCTGGCGCGTCTTGCCGGCTGGCCGCTACCGCTGCCCTTCGCCCGCTTCGACAATCGCCGCTCGCTGGTCGGAATCGACAATCTCGTCGCCGCAATCCTGTTCGCCCTCGACGCCCCGCAAGCGCTCGGTCAGACCTACATCGTCGCCGACCCGGACGCGCTGACGCTCGCCGACATCATCCGAGTCTTGCGGCAGGCCCATGGGCACGCCGCGGCACTGTGGCCGCTACCCCCGCCGCTTCTGAAGAGGGTTCTGACAATATCGGGACGCGAGACCTTGTGGCTGCGCCTCGGCGGCTCGCTCGTCGCCGATCCCGGAAAGCTCATCGGCGCCGGCTGGCAGCCGCGCCACGACACGGCGGCGGGCCTGCGCGCGATGGTTCAGGCCGCCTCGCCCTGAAAGTCCGGCACCGCGTCGCGCAGCACGCCGTAGATCACGGAGCGATCCTCGCGCGCGAGACCCTGTTCCAACGCCGTCAGCCACGCCCGCATTGTCTCCATCCGCGGGCAGACCGGCTTCGCCGCGACGATGCCGGCAATGCCGGTCTCCTCCATCGGCTCCTCGCGCGCGAACAGGATCTCGTTCAGCCGCTCGCCGGGCCGCACGCCCGTATAGACGATGTCGACGTCACGCCCCGGCTCCAGACCGGCCAGTCGGATCATCCGCTCGGCGAGATCGCTGATCTTCACGGGCTGGCCCATGTTGAGCACGTAGACCGCGACGTCGGACCGGTCCGGCCCCATCGCATGGCTGGCCGCGCTGACCACCAGGTCGCACGCCTCGCGGATCGTCATGAAGTAGCGGACCATGTCCGGATGCGTCACCGTGACGGGACCGCCGGCTTCGATCTGCGCCTTGAACTTCGGGACCACCGAGCCGTTCGATGCGAGCACGTTGCCGAACCGCACCGCGATCAGGCGCATCGGCGGCTTGTTGGCGTTGGCCTTGCGCGCGAAGCTCGCGTCTAGCGCCTGGCAATACATCTCCGCAAAGCGCTTCGTCGCGCCCAGCACCGACACCGGCTCGATCGCCTTGTCGGTCGAGATCATCACCATGGCGCTGGCGCCGGCCGCGACCGCCGCATCGGCCACGTTGACCGAGCCGAACACGTTGGTCTTCACGCCCTCGCCCCAGTCGCGCTCCAGCAGCGGCACGTGCTTGAGCGCAGCGGCATGGAACACCAGGTCCGGCTGGAATTCCTGCAGCAGCCGGAACACCCGTTCGCGATCACGGATGTCGGCGATGCGGCCGCCGATCTCGGCGTTGCTGTTCTTGGTCGCCAGCGTTTCCAGTACCGCATGCAGCGCCGGCTCGGAATTCTCCAGCACCAGCAGCCGCGCCGCCCCGAACGAGATCACCCGGTCGCAGATCTCGGCGCCGATCGAGCCGCCACCGCCGGTAACCACGACCGCGCGGCCCTTCACGAAGCTTTCCAGCCGCTGGTAGTCGATCTTCACGCTCGGCCGCAGCAACAGGTCCTCGACCGCGATCGGCGCCAGCCGCAGCGCTTCGCCGCCCTCGTCGAGCGACGGCAGCCGGCTGGTGGCGAGCCCGAGCCGGCGCGCCCGCATCAGAATGGCTTCCGGCTTCATTTCCGGCGCCAGCGCCGAAGGCGTCAGCACCACGCGGCCGATCCGCGTGCCGCGCTCGTCGAGATCGGCCAAGGCCCGTTCGAGGTCGTCGAAGTATCCTAATACCGGGACGCCACGGATCGCCTGCCCCTGGTCTGCGACTGACGGCGAGAGGATGCCCAGCACCCGGATCTTGTGCACGGCGCCGCTCTCGATCGCACGCAGCAGCACCTCGGCATCGGCGGCGCGGCCCAGCACCACCGTCGGCATGGCTTCGGCGCCACTGACGTGCTGGCGGGTGCGGACGTAGCGGAAATAACGGTAGGCGACGCGCGGGCCGCCCAGGAAGAACATCTGCAGGAACCAGTACAGCGCGATCGTGATCTTGCCGAAGAAGAACGTCCCGTAGAGGTTCTCGGCGACCAATACGTAGTCCAGCACCAGCAGTGAGAGTGCCAGGACGGTCGACGCACGAAAGATGTTGTAGAGGTCCGGCAGCGAGGCGAAGCGCCACTTCGACTTGTAGAGCTGGAAGAACGAGTAGACGAAGCCGGCATAGAGGACGAAGCCGGGCAGCACGACGACCAGCCAATCCCAGCGGACCGTCAGGCCCGCATCCTCGAACCGGATGTAGAAACTGGCCAGGACGGCGATCGCGGTGGCCGCCAGATCATGCGCCAGGATCAGCAGCGTCCGCGGCGTCAGATTTCGCAGCCCGGCTATCATTCTCGACCCGTCGATCCCATATCCCGGTCAATAGCGGCCTTTGCCCCGCGGCGCCACCCTGCACGCCGGACGATCCGCAGACAGTCGCGCCTACTGCTTGAAAAAGCGCCGCTCGGACGTCCCCGGCCCCAGCGCCATGTCGACCGCCCGAAGCACCTGATCGACCGTCAGTTCGTCGAGGCACCGGGCCCGGCTGTCGAGGTGCCCCTCGCAGCCCAGCCGCTCGCATGGCAGGCAGGGCAACTGGGGATTCTGCACCACCCAGACATTGCCGCGGTGCTGAATGGTGCCGCGTTGCTGCCAGACCGGATCCAGCCCGCCGACCGGCCATGGTCCGATCAGGCGCGGATCGACGGGCCCGTGGATCGCGACCGTTGCGCAACCCGTGCCCGCGGCCAGATGCGTCACCGACGTTTCCGGACCGACGAAGACGGCGGCGCGCTGAATGAGCTCGGTGAGCTGCGGCCAATCGAGCTGGCC
>Ga0182748_1003612_pt1 | contig 12926 bp, 6 predicted proteins | sample eDN3rd37CKraftOP_FD_128877 | JGI IMG/M metagenome (GOLD analysis project Ga0182748, IMG submission 128877) | Enriched Organic Plus compost microbial communities from Emeryville, California, USA - eDNA 3rd pass 37_C Kraft OP (version 2) (version 2) ...
CCGGTAGGCGCCTCCGACGACGAGCTTGACCGGCTCGCGCTCAACCTCAACGGCATGCTCGAACGCATCGAAGCGCTGATGCATGGTCTGAAAGAGGTTTCGGACAACGTCGCTCACGACCTGAAGACGCCGCTCACGCGGCTGCGCAATCGCTGCGAGCAGGCGCTGCGCACGTCTGCGACCGAGTCTGATTACCGCGCCGCGCTTGAAATGACGATCGCGGAGTCCGACGACCTCATACGCACGTTCAACGCCCTGTTGATGATTGCCCGTGCGGAATCGGGCGAGGCGCGCGACTACATGCAGGAATTCGACGCCGCCGAGATCGCCCACGACGTCAGCGAACTTTACGAGCCGCTCGCCGAAGACAAGGGATTGGCACTGCGGGTCGAAGCTGCCGCGCCGGCGGTCTTGAAGGGCAATCGGGAACTTGTCAGCCAAGCTCTCGCCAATTTGCTTGATAACGCCATCAAGTATGCGAGCCCCGAGCCCCGGCCTGCCGACGGCGAGAAGCCTGAAATCACCGTTACGGCCGCCGCCAGGGGGGATCGTATCGAACTTTCGGTGGGCGATAGCGGCCCGGGCATTCCGGCATCTGACCGAAGACGCGCAGTGGAACGCTTCGTTCGGCTGGAACAGAGTCGCACAAAGCCCGGCTCGGGACTGGGTTTGAGCCTTGCATCTGCGGTCGCGCGGTTGCACGGTGGCGAGCTGAAACTGGAAGACAACGTGCCCGGATTGAAAGCCGTCATTGATCTGCCGAGAACGGCCGCCGCAGGAGCGGTCTGAGTTGGCTTCGAAACCGCGGTCGCCCTCCCGGGCGACGACTCCACTGGTTGAGCGCATCGCGCGGGCATCCTGGCCGGCCCCGAGCGCGGATGCGCGCGTGAAGGTGCGGAACTGGTTGCGCGAGATCGCCTCCCGCACGACGGCCGATGCACTCGCACGCGTACTGCTCGAGTATCAGCACGCCGATGCGCTGCTGCACGCGATCGCGGATGGTTCACCGTACCTCTGGGACATGATCGCAGCCTCGCCGGAGCGCTGGCTGGATCTCCTGCAGTCGGAGCCTGAGACGCATTTCGCGGCGTTGCTTGCCGATACCGAGCGGTTGTCCGCCGAGGCGGCTGGCGATTCGGACGTGATGCGCGCATTGCGTCTGATGAAGGCCGAAGCGTCGCTGCTGATCGCCGCCGCCGACATTGGCGGGGCTTGGGATGTCGCCAGGGTCACGCGGGCGCTGACCGATGTTGCCGACACCGCGGTAGCGACTGCGGTGCGCCACCTTATCCGGAAATCCGCCCCTGGCGGTGCGGCCCAATCCGAGAAGGACTCGGGGTATGTCGTGCTGGCGCTCGGCAAAATGGGAGCGCACGAGCTCAATTACTCGAGCGATATCGACCTGATCGTCTTCTACGATCCGGATTCGAAACTGTGTGGCGGGGCCGAGCCAAGTCCGTTCTTCGTTCGCCTGACGAGGGGCTTGGTCAAGTTGCTGCAGGAGCGCACCGCGGACGGCTACGTTTTCCGCGTCGACTTGCGGCTGCGCCCAGACCCGGCATCCACCCAGATCGCTGTCTCCATTCCCGCCGCTCTCGATTATTACGAGCGCAGCGGCCAGAACTGGGAACGTGCCGCCATGATCAAGGCACGCCCCTGCGCAGGCGACATTGCTGCAGGCGAGGCGGTTCTCAAGTCACTGTCGCCGTTCGTCTGGCGCAAGCATCTCGATTTCGTTGCACTCGCTGACGTGCATGCAATGAAACAGCAGATCCACGTGTATCGGGGACACGGCGATATTGCAGTGGAGGGGCACAACATCAAGCTGGGCCGCGGCGGAATTCGGGAGATCGAGTTCTTCGTGCAGACTCAGCAATTGATCGCCGGTGGGCGTCATACTGAGCTGCGCGGGCGACAGACGCTCGCCATGCTGGCGCAATTGGCGCAGGGCGGGTGGATCAGAGAGGACGCGCGCGCCGAGCTCGAAGCTGCCTACAATTTCCTGCGGACGGTCGAGCACCGTCTGCAGATGGTGGCTGACGAGCAAACCCAAACGCTTCCTGCCGAACGAGATGCTTTGGAGCGCTTCGCGCGCTTTCTCGCATTTGAAGACCGCGACGCCTTCGCCCGGATTCTGCTCGGGCACCTCGGCAATGTCCAGCGGCACTATGCCGCGCTGTTCGAGACCGCGCCGGACGTTCCGGGTGTCGGTCGCGTGCAGGTCACGGCAGAGGACGCGGCGGTCACGTCGAACATCCAGTATTTCGCCGAGCGTGGTTTTGCGAAACCCGCCGACGCGGCCGGCGCGGTGCAACGCTGGTTTGCCGGCAGCTATCGATCGCTCAAGGGCGACCTGGCCCGCTCGCACCTCGCCGAGTTGCTGCCGCTGTTCGTCGACCACGCCGTACGGTCCGAGAATCCCGACGCCACGTTCGTGGCGCTGGATCGTTTTCTGGAGGCTTTGCACGGTGGGGCGCGCCTTTATTCCCTGCTGCGGCAGAACCGCGACTTGGTGGCGTTGCTGGCGACGATCCTTGGCACCGCGCCGCGATTGGCCGAAATCCTTGCTCAACAGCCCGAGGCTATGGACGCTGTACTGGATCCGGCGTTCTTCGGTGCGCTGCCCGACGATATCCAACTCCAGCAGGCTTTCGCCGCTTCGCTTGGTCAGGCTGACACCTACGAGGACTTCCTCGACCGCTCGCGCCAGTTCGGGCGCGAGCACATGTTCCTGATCGGTGTACGCGTGATCTCCGGCACGATAACCGCGGCGCAAGCCGGACAGGCCTTCGCTCGGCTCGCCGACGTTTTGATTCGGGCGCTTCTCAATGCGGCTGAGCAACGCTTCGCCGCCGACCATGGCCGGCTCTTCGGGCAAGAGGTCGCGCTGCTGGCGCTCGGCAAGCTCGGCGGCCGTGAGATGACCGCAGGGTCCGACCTCGACCTGATCCTGATCTATGATTTCGACCCCGAGCATCCGATGTCCGACGGCGCGCGGTCGCTCGCCGGATCGCAATATTTCGCGCGCCTCACTCAGCGGCTGATCAATACACTCACGGCCCCCACCAACTATGGGCGGCTCTATGAAGTCGACATGCGTCTGCGTCCCTCTGGGCGGTCGGGTCCCTTGGCGACGTCGAGGGAGTCGTTCGAGCTCTATCAAAAGAACGACGCATGGACCTGGGAACACATGGCGCTCACCCGAGCGCGTGTCCTTGCGGCCTCGCCCACCTTCCGCGCGCGGGTCGAGGCTATCATTCGTGATGTGCTGTGCCAGCCGCGCGACCCCGTCACGCTCGCAGGCGACGTGGTGGAAATGCGCGAGGCGGTCGCCGCCGAGCGCGGGGATGACACGCGCTGGAACCTGCGCGACGCCGCAGGAGGCCTGCTCGACATCGAATTCATCACCCAGTACCTCCAGCTCGCGCACGCTCACGCGACGCCCGAACTGCTCGACACCAGCACGGCGCGCGTGCTCGATAAGGCCGCCCGGCTTGGCCTCCTGGCGCCCGAGGACGCGGAGGTGCTGCGTCCGGCCGTGCGGCTCTATCACGACCTGACGCAACTGCTGCGTCTCTGCGTCAGTGGCCCGTTCGAGCCGAAGACGGCAGGTGCGGGGCTGCTGCGTCTGTTGGCACGAGCGGCCGATCTCCCCGATTTTGCCGCGCTCGATGGGCACGTCGAGGACACGCAGGCGCGGGTGCGCGCCACGTTTGACCGGCTGCTGCGGCCGCCGCCCGCGGAGGGCTGACGGCGCCTAGGCGGCGTTGGCGGCGATTTCGGGCGCTTCGGGCCGTCGCAGGGGCATGCGCACGACGACGATCGTTCCAACACCGACAGTTGAACGAATCCTCATCGTGCCGCCGTGCAACTCGACCAGCGACTTGGCGATGGCGAGGCCGAGGCCGGATCCCTGGTGCGTCTTGGTGAGCTGGCCTTCGACCTGTTCGAACGGGCGGCCGAGCTTGCCCAGCGCCTCCGCCGGGATTCCGATACCGGTATCCTTGATGGCGACGAAGAGCGAAGCATGGGATGCGCAGCCGCGCACGATGACGTGCCCCCCCTCGGGCGTGAACTTCACGGCGTTCGTGAGCAGGTTGAGCAAAATCTGTTTGACGGCGCGCTGATCGCCCTGGAAGCGGATCGGCGCGGTGACGTTCGATGTGATCGAGACGTTCTTGCTCTGCGCCCGGCTGGAGACGACACGCATCGAATCCTGGATGATCTGGTCGAGCTCGACGTCGCCCCAGTTCAGGCGCAGGCGGCCCGCTTCGATCTTGGACATGTCGAGAATGTCGTTGATCACTTCGAGCAGGTACAGCCCGCTGGCGCGAATGTCGCTGCAGTACTCGGAGTATTTGTCGGCGCCAAGGGGTCCGAACATTCCCGATTCCATGATCTCGGAAAATCCGATGATTGCATTGAGCGGTGTGCGCAGCTCGTGGCTCATGTTGGCGAGGAACTTCGATTTTGCATTGTTGGCTTCCTCGGCCCGGTTCTTCTCCTCGGCGTATTTCCCGGCGAGATCGGCGAGCTCCAGGGTCTGTGAGCGCAAGGCGAGTTGCGAGGCGCGCAGGTCCGCAATCATCTGCATGTGGCGGTGCTCACCCTCCATCAGCTTCTCTTCGTGGCGCTTCAGGTTGGTGATGTCGGTCCCCACCGAGACATAGCCGCCGTCCTTGGTGCGGCGTTCGCTGATGTGCAGCCATCGGCGGTCGTCGAGTTGCGCTTCGAAGATGCGCGCCCCCGCTGCCGCGCTCGCCTCGGTTTCGATCTTGTGCAGAACCACGGGCTTGCGGCCCGCCGCGACGACGACTTCGTAAGGCGTGCCGGCCTTGATCACCTCGTCCGGCAGGTTGTGCAGCGTCTGGAAGTTCGAGTTGCACAGGACGAGCCGGTTCTCGGCATCCCACAAGACGAAGGCCTCCGGAATGGTCTCGATCGCATCGCGTAGCCGGATGTCGGCCGCTGCGGTCTTCTCCACCAGCATCTTCTGCTCGGTGACGTCGACGGCAATGCCGATGAGATGCGGATCGCTGGCCTGGTTGGTCACTTCGCAGCGCGCGCGCAGCCATATCCAATGGCCCTGAGCATGGCGCATACGGAAGTCGCGGTCGACGGTTGAAAGCTTGCCGCTCGCGACCTCCGACGCCAACTCATAGAGATTGATGTCGTCGGGATGGACCAGTGCATTGACTTCGCCGAAGTCCAGAAGGTCGCTGCGCGGTCGAAGGCCGAGCAGGTCGAACATCGAATAGGACCAGAACACGCGTCCGCGCGCGAGGTCCCAGTCCCACAGCCCGCAGCGGCCGCGGTTGAGCGCCGTGTCGATCCGCCCGCGCACCATGTCATAGATGTTGTCCGCCTCGCGGGCGCGGGTGGCCTGCCAGTGGAAGGCGAAGCCCAGGATCAGCACGACGAAGCCGGTCGTGGCGGACAGGGTGATGGTGAGGGCGGTCTCCGAACGCCAGAACGAGAGCGTCGCCGCCTGATACTGCGTGACGGCAAGTTGACCGAGCGGGCCCTTGAGGTTGCGGACGGTGGCGAGGACCTCCGTGCCGTCGGAGAGCGACACCTCCAGGACACCGGCGCCTGCTCCCAGGATGGTAAGCGGCTGGCTGTCGCCGATTTGGTGCAGAAGCTTGCGGCCCACCGGGCTCGCCGCCGGCTCGCTCGGCTTGGGAGCCGTGGCGACGATCGTGCCGTCGCTGTCGGTCACGAGGAACGCGCGGTGAGGATATCCGTGTTGCGGCAGTGCGGCCTCGAGCAGGCTCTGCGCACGCCGCGCGAAGTCGCCGCGGCTGGCGCGTGTCTCGCGATCGACCTGCGAGGCGACGAGCTCCGCGACGAGTTCCAGCTCGCGGCTTGCGCTCGCAAGTGCCTGTCGGCGCTGGTCGTTGATTTGCACCATGGCCCCCACCGCCATAGTGCAGAGAAAAGCGATGATCAGAATCGGTACGGCCCGCCGCAATGCGGGTTCTGCCCCAAGTAACCGCCGATACGCCGGTCTTGCAACCGATTGAGCTAGCCCCTTGATCGAATCCGCACCTGCTGACGCGCTCGCCACTTGAGCGGGCGTCATTTGCCCTCCGTTCGGATTGTCCCCAACAGCCTCGACCGGTCAGGATGTGCCGCATCTCTCACCGAATCACAGTCATTTGAATCCAATCCCCGACTCTTGTCGAGAGTCGGGGAATCGAATTGTTAAAAAAAATTAAACGCTGGCCCAGCCGCGAAAATATCTGCGGCACAGGCGCTTCTGTCGTTTTGCACAGCGGCGAAGAATCGCTGCGCTGCGCCTTGACAGCTTTTCCGGTCAGGCCGGCGCGAGCGTGCGCTCCACGATGTCCGATAGATCGCGCGACAATCCCGGCACTTGCGCGACGCGCTTGAGCGTGGCCTCGGCCTTCGCACGGCGCCCGGGCTCGAGCGTGCGCCAGACGCGGAACGCGGTCGTCAGCCGTGCGGCTACCTGCGGGTTTTTGGCGTCGAGCGCGAGCACGGTGTCTGCCAAGAAATCGTATCCGGCCCCGTCGGCGCGATTGAATTGGGTCGGATTGGCTTGCGCGAAGGCGCCGATGAGGGAGCGCACCCGGTTGGGGTTTCCCAGCGAGAACGCGGGATGCGAGGTCAATTCGCGCACGCGCGCCAGTGTCCCCGCCTCGGGAATGGCAGCCTGCAGCGCGAACCACTTGTCGATCACGAGGGCATCGCGCTCGAAACGCCGATAGTAGTCGTCGAACACTTCTTGGCGCTGTGGAACATCGTGCAGCGACAGGGTCGCCAGCGCGCCCAGACGGTCCGTCATGTTGTCGGCGGTCTCGTATTGATCGACTGCACGGGTGATTGCCGAGGTGTCTCCGGGCGCGGCAAGCAGATCCAGGCAGACGTTCTTGAGGGCACGCCGGCCCGCGCTGGCCGCATCCGGCGAGTAAGGCGCCTTGCCCGCCATCCGCTGATAGGTCTCGCGCAGGGCGTCTGCGTTCTCACGGCCGATCGCCGCACGCAACGCAAGCCGCTCGCGGAACACGGCGTCGGGATCGACGTCTTGGGCGAATTCGCGGGCAAGGTCGGCCTCCGACGGCAACGTGAGCGCGAGCGCCGTGAATGCCGGCTCCAGTTTGCGATCGGCCAGCACTGCCGCAAGCGCGCGCGTGAGCGCATCATAGGTGGCACGCGCGCCGCCGCCGGTCCGCAATGCAGAAATCAGCATACCCGTCGCCAGCCGCTGCAGTGCCTGCCAGCGGTTGAAGGGATCGGAATCGTGCGCCGCCAGGAACTGCAGTTCCTCTTGGGTCTGCTCGAACACCAGATTGACCGGGGACGAGAAGCCGCGGTTCAGCGAGGCGATGGGAGGGGACGCGATATTCTGGAATAGAAAACTCTCGGCGGGTTTGGTCAGCGTCAGCAGGCCGCGCTCCGGCGACGTCCCGTCGGGCAGTGTCAGGGACATGTCGCGACCGTTTGCATCGAGCAAACCGATGGCGAGCGGGATCACCATCGGCTCCTTGTGCGGCTGGCCCGGCGTGGGCGGCACCATCTGCGACACCTCGAGACGATAGGTCTTGGCCGCCGCATCATAGGTGCCGACCGCCGCGACCCGCGGCGTTCCGGCCTGCCGATACCACAGCATGAACTGGGAGAGGTCCCTGCCGGACGCATCGGCAAAGCATCGCACGAAGTCCTCGACCGTCGCGGCTTCGCCGTCGTGCCGCTCGAAATAGAGGTCCATCCCTTTGCGGAAATCGGCGGGACCCAGCAGCACCTTGAGCATGCGGATCACTTCCGCGCCCTTCTCGTAGACCGTCGTCGTGTAGAAGTTGTTGATCTCGCGGTATGTCTCCGGGCGGACAGGATGGGCGAGGGGGCCGGCGTCCTCGACGAACTGGTGCGCGCGAAGCTGCCGCACGTCGGAGATGCGCTTCACCGGACGCGAGCGCTGGTCGGAGGTGAACTCCTGGTCGCGGAAGACCGTGAGCCCCTCCTTGAGGCAAAGCTGAAACCAGTCGCGGCAGGTGATGCGATTGCCGGTCCAATTGTGGAAGTACTCGTGCGCGATCACGGCTTCGATGCCGGCATAATCGGTGTCGGTCGCTGTCTCCGCCGAAGCGAGGACATACTTGTCGTTGAAGACGTTGAGGCCCTTGTTCTCCATGGCCCCCATGTTGAAGTACGACACGGCGACGATCATGAAGATGTCGAGGTCGTACTCGCGTCCGAACGCCTGCTCGTCCCAGCGCATCGAACGCTTGAGCGAGTCCATGGCATAGGCGGCCCGCGGCTCCTTGCCGTGCTCGACATAGATCTTGAGCGCGACCTTGCGGCCGGAGGCGGTGACGAACGTGTCCTCAACGCAGCCGAGATCGCCGCCGACCAGGGCGAAAAGGTACGAAGGTTTCGGAAACGGATCGTGCCAGATGGCGAAGTGCCGTGTCGTGCCGGGAACATCGCCGCTGGCAACGCAGTTGCCGTTGGAGAGCAGCACGGGCACGTCGGCGCGCTCGGCCTCGATGCGCGTCGTATAGACCGCCATGACGTCGGGCCGGTCGGGGAAATAGGTGATGCGGCGGAACCCTTCCGCCTCGCACTGCGTGCAGTAGGTGCCGTTCGAACGATAGAGCCCCATCAGCTTGGTGTTCGCATCGGGATCGATCAGCGTCTCGATCTCGAGCACGAGCCGGCGGTGCGGCGGCTGCGGAATGGTCAGGGAGTCGGGTGTGGCGGCGAATGCGTCCGCGGCGAGCGGCTGCCCGTCTAAGGAGAGCCCGGTCAGCGTCAGGCCATCGCCGTCGAGCACGATCGGGGCGGGCGCGGGCGCCTTGGGATTGGGCGACAGCGTGAGCCTGGCGCGGACGCGCGTGCGCGTCGGGTCGAGCGCGACATCGAGCTCGACGGTCTCAACCAGCCAGCTCGGCGGCTGATAGTCCTGGAGGCGGACGGCACGGGCTTCCTCGGTACGCATGCTGATGGTGCACCTATAGTGGGCGGTGATGGGGCGCGGCCGCTGCGCTGGCGCGCGACAAGCAACATTTATAACATGGGGGCGTCGCCGGCGAAGCGCGAGGGCAATTTGGCCGGCATGTGAATTTCGGGACTTGCGTCACGGTCGAGAGGCACTGGATCCATGATGCGGGCCATGGTGCTGGAGCGCGTCGGCGCGCCGCTGGTGATGCAAGAGCGGCCGCTGCCGCGGCCGGGCGCGGGCGAGTTGCTGATCAAAGTCGCCGCCTGCGGCGTCTGCCGGACCGATCTGCACGTCGTCGACGGGGAACTGCCGGACATCCGCACGCCGATCGTGCCCGGACATGAGATCGTCGGCCACGTGGTGGCGAGCGGCGCCGGCGTCGAAGGCTTTGCAGCCGGCATGCGCGTTGGCGTGCCCTGGCTCGGCGGCACCTGCGGTGTCTGTCCCTATTGCCGCGCCGGACGCGAGAACCTGTGCGATGCGCCGGTCTTCACCGGCTATACACGCGACGGCGGCTACGCCAGCCACGCGGTGGCGGATGCGCGGTTCTGCTTTGCGCTGCCCGAGCAGGCCGACGAAGCCGCGCTTGCGCCGCTGCTCTGCGCGGGTCTCATCGGCTGGCGCTGCTATCGCACGGCCGGCGAGGGGACCGCGCTCGGGATCTACGGCTTCGGGGCGGCTGCGCATATCCTCGCGCAGGTCGCGGTGTGGCAGGGGCGACGCGTCTATGCGTTCACGCGCTCGGGGGACCGCGCCGCTCAGGACTTCGCGCGCTCGCTCGGGGCGGTCTGGGCCGGCGCATCGGACGAGGCGCCGCCCGAGCCGCTCGACGCGGCGATCATCTTCGCGCCGGTCGGCGCGCTGGTTCCGGCGGCGCTGCGCGCCGTTAAGAAGGGCGGGCGCGTCGTCTGCGGCGGCATCCACATGTCCGACATTCCGAGTTTTCCCTACCGCATCCTGTGGGAGGAGCGGCAGCTGGTTTCGGTGGCCAACCTGACGCGCGGCGATGCCAACGAGTTCCTCGGGGTCGCCCCGCGCGCCGGCGTGAAGACCGAGGTGACGCGCTATCCGCTGGCGCGGGCCAACGAAGCGCTGGCCGACCTGCGCGAGGGCCGCCTGCAGGGCGCGGCCGTGCTCATTCCCTGACCAGACATCAGACGCGCGGCTCGGCGTGGCCGATCACGCGCTTGATGCTGGGGAAGCGGCTGCGCAAGCTGCGTTCGACCTCGTCGACGTTCTCGTGCACGTCGTGCACCGTACGGGACGGATCGACATAGCAGTGGAAGTTCACGATCTCGCCGTCGGGCGTCTCGCGCACGCGCACGTCGTGGATGCCACGCAGGAAGCCGCGGGCACCGGCGAGGTTCGCCAGCTCAGTCGTCACCTCCGCGACGCGTTGCGAGGTGGCGTCGCGGCCGGAGGCGTCCTCCGCCTGCAGCGGCTCGATGTGGGTCTCGACCTCCACGTCGGAGCCGAGCTCGTCGGTGATCGCGTGCTCCAGGGCGCTGGCGATCTCGTGCGCGGCGCTGAGCGCCAGCGTGCCGTCGACCTCGAGGTCGAGCGAGACCGCCAGCCGTCCGGAGATCTCGTGCACCGTGACGTGATGCACGGGCAGCGCCCGGTTGCGGGCGATCACCATGACGCGATCCAGCACGGTCTCGGTATCGAGCGCGCGCGGATCGACCGTCACGCTGATCTCGGACTCGCCGACGTCGGCGCGCACGCGCCGCTCGATCTCGGCCTTCATCTCCGCCACGCGGTCGAGCGGAAGCGTGCGGCTCGCCGCCACGTCGATGTCCACGAAGGATGTGGGCCCAACCTTGCGCGCCCGCACGCGCTCCACCGATACGACGCCGGCGACGCCGTTGACGATGCGGTGCAGACGTTCCGCGAGCCCGGTCGGCGCGGTGTCGGTCAGGGTGTCGATGGTGCGCTTGCCCAGCCGCCAGCCGGCGACGCAGATGAAGATCGCCACCACGACGGCGGCGGCCGAATCCGCCCATTGGAACCCGAGCGCGACGCCGGCCAAGCCGACCAGCACCGCCGCCGACGACCACATGTCCGAGCTGAAATGCAGCGCGTCCGCTTCCAGCGCCTCGCTCGCGGTCTCCCGCGCGACCCGGCCGAGGGCACGGGCACGGAAGAAATCGACGACGATCGACACGGCGATGACCGCGAAGGCGAGGAGCGTCGCCTCGACCACGTGGCCGTTGCCGCCGAGCAGACGGTGGCCGGCCTCCCAGAACACCCAGATCGACAGCACGAACAGCAGCGCCGTCTCGCCCAGCGCGGCGACACTCTCGATCTTGCCGTGACCGTAATGGTGCTCCTCGTCCGCCGGCTTGTCGGAGACGCGCACCGCGAAATAGGTCATCAGCGTCGCGAGCAGATCGAGGAAGGAATGCGCCGCTTCCGACAGGATCGCCAGCGATCCCGAGGCAAGCCCGACCACGGCCTTGGCGGCGGTCAGGCCGGCCGAGGCGAGGATGGACGTGAATGCGACGCGCTGCTTATCGCTTGCCATGACGTGTGATCCCGTGGGGTCCGGTTAGCGGCCGGTGCATGGCGCGTCAATGCGGCCCTTGCCCGCCTTGCTGTTCTGTCCAAGGATGTCCGGCAAGGGAGGGCGCGACATGGCCGGCGAGACCAGCGACGCCGAGTTCTTCAAGGAACGGGGCTTCGGCCTGACGATCGGGTTCGGCGAGCGGCCGGCGCTGCTCGTCGTCGATCTGGTCAAGGCCTTCACCGATCCCAAGCGCATGCTGGGCGCCAACCTCGACAGCCAAGTCGCCGCGACGCAGCCGTTGCTCGAGGTCGCGCATGCACGCGGCATTCCGGTCATCTTCTCCACGGTCCGCTACGACGAGGCCGACCTGCGAGACGCGGGTATCTGGGTCCTCAAGCAGAAGGGCAGCATCACGCTCGCCAAGGACACCGACGGGCACGAGATCGACCCGCGCCTGGATGTCCGGCCGGGCGACAGCCTGCTCCTGAAGAAATACGCCTCGTGCTTCTTCGGCACCGACCTCGTGCCGCGGCTCACCAGCCGGCGCGTGGACACGCTGATCATCGTCGGCTGCACGACCAGCGGCTGCGTGCGCGCCAGCGCGGTCGACGCGCTGCAGAACGGGTTCCGCCCGATGGTGGTGCGCGAAGCGGTCGGCGACCGCTCGGAAGCCGCGCACGCGCAGAGCCTGTTCGATCTCGACGCCAAATACGCCGACGTGGTCTCGCTCGACGACACGCTGCGCTATCTGCGGACCGTCGGCCACAACACGAGGTAACGAGGAACAGCACCCATGGCCGCAAATCCCTCCGAGCACGGTCGCTTCGACTTCTCGCCCATCGTCGACCGGCCGCCGCTGCGCTGGCCGAACGGGGCGCGCGTCGCGGTGTGGGTCATCCCGAACATCGAGCACTTCCTGTTCGATCGCCCGTCGACCTCGATCACGGCGGCGACGGTCGGGCTGGTGCCCGACGTGCTCAACTACTCGTGGCGCGACTACGGGCTGCGCGTCGGCATCTGGCGCATGATGGAGGTGATGGAGCGGCACGGCGTGAAGGGCACCGTCGCGCTCAACTCCGACGTCTGCGAAAAATATCCGCGCGTCATCGAAGCCGGCAACGAGCTCGGCTGGGAATGGATGGGGCACGGCACCAACAACTCCACCTTCATCAACAAGCAGGGCGAGGACGAGGAGCGCGCGCTCATCCGGCAGGTGGTCGAGACGATCGCGAAGGGAACGGGCCGCAAGCCGCGCGGCTGGCTCGGGCCGGCGCTCACCGAATCCTACCGCACGCTCGACGTCCTGGCGGAGACCGGCATCGATTATGTGTGCGACTGGGTCAACGACGAGCAGCCCTATCCGATGCGCGTCAAGTCCGGGCAGATGTACTCGCTGCCGTACTCGATCGAGATCAACGACATCCCGGCCTTCCTCGACATGAAGCAGAGCGGCGA
>Ga0182748_1003615_pt1 | contig 12916 bp, 12 predicted proteins | sample eDN3rd37CKraftOP_FD_128877 | JGI IMG/M metagenome (GOLD analysis project Ga0182748, IMG submission 128877) | Enriched Organic Plus compost microbial communities from Emeryville, California, USA - eDNA 3rd pass 37_C Kraft OP (version 2) (version 2) ...
AACATGGGGAAATGCAGTAGGTCGATATGGAAGTGCAGCACATCGAAGGCGCCGGCCCAGGCCCGCAATTGATGCAACATGCCGAGGTGGCCGGCGAGGTCGGACTTCAAGGGCGTGGGGTCCAGTCGTAGCGCCTGGTCGCGTACCGGGACCAGGCGCGCCCGGGTGACGGTGTCGGCAGAGGCAAACAGGGTCACCTCATGTCCCTGGGCGACCAGCGCGTCGGTCAGGTGGGCGACCACGCGTTCAGTGCCACCATACAGTCGCGGCGGCACGGCTTCATACAGAGGGGCAATCTGGGCAATCTTCATCTTGAGGCGTCCTTTCAGCGCGTGAACAATGAAAGCGTCGCAAGGCGGCCCGCAATCGGAGCCGCCATCTCGGAGCAAGAATTGGGGACGGCGCAGGCGCGTCTCAAGACCGTGCGCGCAGCGTATTTGTATCTATATGTATCATTGCGCTGTGCGTTATGAAGCCATGCTGCGGGCTAGCCTCATGGGTGTCATGGGTGTTGTCGTGCAGTGGATGGTGCCGCGGGCTGTTGCGGTGAGCGGGCCTGCTGTTGTTCCGCCCGCGCGAAGGCTCCGGGCGGCATGCGGTGCGGGAGGCTGGGCTACTTGGCCTTTCGGCCATGTCCGGCGGGCGCGGGTGCGGTCTATAACGCGGACAACGGGCCGGGGTTCGCGGGCAAGGCACGGGATGCCTGGGCGTACCAAGCGGGCGTGGCGCTGTCGTTCTCGCTACGGTCGTCTATCGATCCACGTCCACCTTTAGCCGAAGCAAGGCAGGGGGGCTTTCTTGTGTCACGGTACGGCGAGAACATCGTTTTTTACTTCTGCCACCGTCCGCACTCCCAACATGACCATGTCGCGATCCATCTCTGCAGACAATAGGTCAACAGCATGTTCTATCCCCGCCCGGCCGCCGGTAGCGGCTGCATAGGCGAACGGCCGCCCAACGAACACGCAGTCCGCACCAAGCGCCAGGGCCTTCAGCACATCAGTGCCACGGCGTATGCCGCCGTCCAGCATGATAGTGATATCAGGGCACGCCCGCCGTATAGCCGGTAGAGCGTCTAGAGAAGCAATAGCATGATCAAGTTGTCGGCCGCCATGATTCGAGACGATCAAGCCGTCAGCGCCCAGTTCGCAGGCGGTCACCGCATCTTGCTCATGCAGGATCCCTTTAAGTATCAGGCGCCCATGCCAGAGCTTTCGAATGCGGGAGAAGTGATCCCAACTTAGACTGCTTCGGTCGGCGAAGCTGCGTTCTACGTTTCTCGCGATGATGGAAACGCCTCTTGTGGCGTAGTTGTTCTCAAAGTGAGGCATCCCATGCGCGAAGAGCGTGCGAAGAAATGTGCCAACGGTCCATTTCGGGTGCGTCAGGCCCTGCCATACCAGAGATGGAGTCAACTGCAAAGGGTTGGTGAACCCACTCCGAATGTAAGCTTCCTTGTTAGGGTTGGCTGGAGTGTCTACGGTAAGAACCAGCGTTGTAAATCCCGCTGCTCGAATGCGCTCGATCAGCGCTTCCATCTTCTGTTGGTCGCCCGGAACATAGGCTTGAAACCAGGCGCGGGGGTGTTGTGCTGCAACCAGCTCCATCGGGATGAGCGATGAGGAACTCATAATCATCGGCAACGAGCGCTGAGCGGCGACTTGCGCGAGTACACAATCACCCCGGTAGGTGTACAGTGCGCTCAGCCCGACTGGAGCGAAACCGACCGGCATTGAGTAGCGTTCGCCGAACAGCTCAGTCGCCATGGTGCGTGAAGTAGCATCGACAAGCACCCTTGGCCGCAAGCGATACTTTTGAAACGCGCGCAGATTTCCCTCGTAGGCTTGCCGGTCTTCTGCTGCCGCATGGACATATCCGAAGATCGGGCGAGGGAGAACTTGACGGGCATGGGTTTCAAAGTCCTGTAAGTTCAAGCACTTTTTTATTCGTCGGCTAACCATGTCATTGTTCAGGCGCTGGCCGCAACTCGAAAAATCTGCCCACGCTGGGATTCGACGATGAATACGTCTCCCGTTTTGTGATTGATCGCGATGTTGGTAGGCCAGTCGCCCGGGGTATGTACGCGCAGCGTTGCTTCGCCACGGGGATTGAATCGCCATACGCAGCCCAGCCCGATGTGGGCCACCCAAACGTTGCCCAAGACGTCGCAGGCGATGCCGTCCGGCCCCGTACCGCCTGATAACTGAATCCAGCGTCCCACCTTGCTCGTGCTGCCATCATTTTGCAAAGGCAAGCGCCAGATGGCGTTGTCCCGGGTAACGGCGACATAGAGTTGACTGCCTTGCGGATTCAGCACCAATCCGTTCGGACTGGGTATGTGGTCGAGCACGATGGAGGGGACGATTCCCTCGCCCGGTCGCCAGCGATACACGCGACCGCTGGGATCCTGCATACCGCTCTGACCTTGGTCGGTGAAAAACAAGGTGCCGTCGCGTACGGCGGTTAGGTCGTTCAACCCGCGAAAATGTTCGCTATACCGATGCGCCAACGCCTCGCGTACCTTTCCATCGGTCCCAACGTGCATCAGTCCTCGGCGATAGTCGGCAATCAACAGCGAGCCATCCGGCTGACACTTCAACCCGTTCGGCCAGCCGTCGTATTCGGCAGTGACATGCCATTGCCGATCTGGAGTCACACGAAGCACACGACCAAATGGTATGTCGACGACATGCAGGTTTCCCTGGGCATCGAAATCCGGCCCCTCCAGAAAGCAGTCCACTGGCTGGCGGAAATTCGCTTCGCCCCAGTCGCTGTGCACGTTCGGGCGTCTCAGCGCCGCAGGAAGCTCCGACCACTGCTCAGCATCGATTTCGTGGAAATCCTTGGCAAAAATCATCGTTCAGTGCTCGCCTCGACGATCGCGCAATCGTTGCACCATATGTTCGATCCCGCCACCCGCCGCTACGATCTCGCGCATAACAGCCGGCATGGGGTCTGTCTGCTTTACAGCACCTGTGGACTGATTGCATAGCCGGCCCGTTTCGAAATTGACCTCCAGCTGATCGCCCGTCTGGCAGAATCCAGACAATCCATCAACTTGCAGCACAGGTACGCCCGCATTCACGCACGCGCGCAACGGGCCTCGCGCTATCGATTCCACCACCAGGGCAACGCCTTTTCCCTTCAAGCCGAGGAATCCCTGAATGTGCGGGTTGCCGTGGCCGAAATTCCGGCCGGCTACCACCAAATCCCCAGGCCGCGCACCACTTGTGAACGTAGGGTCGACTTGTTCGAAACAATGCGTCGCCAGAACCGCTGGGTCATATTCCTGCTGACGCGTCATGCTCAGCGGCATGATGCCGTCGTCATTGGGTACGTCATCGCCGAATACCCAGGCCTTTCCTTGCCAGTTCCAGTTCATGCTCGCACCTTCGCCACAGAGTCGGGCGCACATATGGTGCCCGCGATAGCCGATGCGGCGGCTACGGCCGCATTCGATAGATAGATGGAAGCTTGTGCGCTTCCCATACGGCCAGGGATATTCGTGGTCCCGGTTCCGATGCACACATCGCCGTCGGCCAACGGCGCCAGATTTCCATAACAGGGCCCACAGCTAGGCGAGGCCACCACAGCGCCAGCGTCGGCAAATACCTGGAGCAACCCCTCGCGCGCGGCTGCTGAATAGGTTTCCTGCGTGGTCGGCACGACCAGCATGGTTACGTCAGCATGGACCTGCTTGTTGCGAACGACCTCCGCGGCTGCTCGTAAATCCTCGAGCCGTCCACCGGCACACGACCCGATATAAACTTGGTCGACACGCTGGCCGGCAAGCGTCGATATCGGAACCAGGTTGTCCGGTCGTGGCGGCGCGGCCACCATGGGCTCGATGGTACTCAAATCTATAGTCACGCTGTGGTGGAACTCGGCGTCCTCGTCGCTGCGCACCAGGTCGTACGGGATCTGGGTGCGTGATCGCAGGTAGGCATCGGTCACCGCGTCCGGCTCGACGAGTCCAGCTTTCGCACCCGCTTCCACCGCGACATTGCACAGCGTCATCCGCGCGTCCATATCGAGTTCGGCCATTGCGGGTCCGGCGTACTCGATGACGCGATAGTCACACAGCTCGGTGCCAAGGCGCGCGATGATGTGCTGAGCCAGATCCCGGCTCATCACATGTGGGCGCAGGCGACCAGTCAGCGTCACGCGGATCGTCTCTGGAACCTTCAGCCAGATATCGCCCGTGGCCAAAGCCTGTATGGCTTCGTAGTTGATCGGCGGAGACAGTGCGCCAACGCAGCCCAGCGTCGTGGCATGTGTGTCGGCGCTTAACACCAGCATTCCAGGAACAATGTGACCTTTCTCGACGATGGCCTGATGGCTGATGCCATGACGGCCTTCAGCATAGAACGTCGTGATGCCATAATCACGCATCTGTTGTCGCAGATGTTTTTTCAACGCCGCCATGCGGACGGTTTGCGAGGGTACTTCGTGATCGGCAAAAACCACGCAGCGCTGCGGATAGCGCAGCTTGGTGATCCCGTGTTGTGCCAAGGTCTTGAAGTACTGTGGCATTACCAGGTCGATCAGCTCGAACACGTCAGGTTCGGCGAACACGACTTCTCCGATAGCCACGGTCTCGCGTCCACTCGCGCGCGCCAGAATCTTCTGCGCCAGCGTCCTGCCGACTTTGCTATGCTCAATGGTCATGCTGTCAGTTCCTCTGGCTTAACCAGATACCCGGAAGGCTCGCCCAGCAAGGTGGTACGGTACATACGCCGCGGCACGTTGATATCGTAGTCGTCCAATGCCAGGTGGATGGTGCACCGGTTATCCCATGCAATGAGATCACCGACTTGCCAACGATGGCGGTAGACAAACTCAGGGCGTGTGCAATGCGCAAACAGAAAATCCAGAATTGGCTTGGCTTCCTCGCGGCGCATGCCGACGATGTCGGCCGTGGTCATCTCGCTTACATACAGGGCTCGACGCCCTGTCTCGGGGTGCACACGCACGATGGGATGGGCGACGGGAGGAGTCCGCTTACGCACTTCATCGAGGTCGGCACGGCCGCGGTTATGATGCGCCAAGGTCAAATCATGCACGGCCCACAGATCGTCGACGACATCTTTCATAGTGTCGGAGAGGGATTCGTATGCCTTGTACATGTTGGCGAACATCGTGTCGCCGCCTACTGGAGGAATCTCCTCACAACGCAGCAGCGAACCACGCGCCGGCTGCAGGGTGGTAGATAGATCAGAATGCCATTGCCGGCCCACGGGTTGCTTCCTGCCGCCGATCTCCTGATTGACGACAGGCAGGATTTCGTGCACCACTGGGTCGCGCAGACGGGGAATATATTTGTGATCGTCCAGCGGTCCGAAGCGCGCGCTGAATTTCACATGCTGCTCATTGTTCAACGATTGATTCCGGAACAGCAGCACCAAGTGCTCCCGCCATGCGTCTTCAATGGCAGCGAAAGTCTCTGCGTCCAGGTCGCGGGAGAGGTCGACGTCCTCAACCTCGGCCCCCAAGCCGGAGGACAAAAGGCGTAACTTCAATTTCATGCCGGATCCTTGTATTGATAGCACGTAGGCGGTTCGTCGCATGCATGAGCGGTCGGAGCGCGCCAGACGGATGATGGCCGCTCCGCGAGGTTCGCCAGCCGGCCACCAGGCATAGCCTGTAAGAACCACCTGCAGTTCGAAGTTGTTATTGCGCAAAGCTCCTGAATCGCATGGCTCGACCGGTATTCCTGCGCGTTGTCCGTGCACGGAATCCCGGTCTGACTTGATTAGTCGATCGTTGCGCCACTGGCCTTGATCAGGCTTTCCCAGCGTTCGATCTCCGAAGAGATGAAGGCGGTGTAGCCGGCTGGCGGAAAAGGAGGCGGTTGCACGCCGATCTCAATCAATTTTTCTTTCAGACCCGGTTCTTGGAGAACCTCGACCGTTGCTTTTGCCACCAGATCCAGGATGTTTTTCGGAGTATGGGCCGGGGCAGAAAGGCCGTACCAAGATCCAAGCACGAAATCCTTTACGCCCAGCTCCTGTATGGTGGGCACATCGGGTAGTGCCGCCAGGCGCTGGGCGCCAGTAACTCCCAACGCACGCAGCTTCCCGTTCTTTACCTGGGGGATTGCCGTCGAACAATTCTCGAACTGGAAAGAAATATCGCCGCCAATCACGGCCATCAGAGCCGGCCCGGCACCTTTGAAAGGCACATGTTGGGCTTTGATTCCCGTGCGAAGCTTCAGTAGCTCGGCGGACAAGTGTGGCGACGAGCCGTTACCCGCCGAGCCAAATGTCATCCCGTCAGGATGGTGCTTCGCCTCTTCGATAAATTCGTGGAAATTTTTGGCTTTGACTCCTGGGCCGACAACCAGGACATTTGGCAGCGAGCCGAGCATGGCAATGTGCTCAAAGTCTTTCACCGCATCATAGGGCAGCTTCGAGTACAGCGTAGGCGCCACGCCTTGCGATGCGACATTCGACAGCAGGAGCGTATAGCCGTCGGGAGCGGACTTCGCGACGCGATATGAGCCGATCGTGCCGCCTGCGCCGCCCATATTGACGACGATAATATTGGCTTTCATCACCTCGCTGAGCTTGCTCGCAAAAAGTCTTGAAATGACATCCGCCGATCCGCCTGGCGCGAATGGATTGATAAGCTGGATGGGCGCCGACGGATAGTTGTCGGCCCAGGCGGTGTGAGCAGAACCGAGCAGAGCGCTGGCGCCGATGACACCTGCCGATTGAATCAAACGGCGTCGACGAATATTGTGTTTCATTGTGGTCTCCATGTTTTATGTAATGACTACTTCGTCTTAGGACGAAGAGTCGATTCAAACTATGCATAGGCCCGCCCGGATTGGCACAGAGGCGGGAGCACGGCACTCACGCAACAGGTGGTCCAAAACTGGTCTCGATACGCTGAATGTCGTCGATTCCAGTCAACCGGTTGCAGTCCGCCCAACTTGCCATGGCCTGCGCCGCATGATCCTGTGTGCAGGCTTTGTTCTCGCGGATGACGCGCAACGTCTTGCGCATGGCATGAATAGAGGACAGCGTGAGTGCAAGCGGCAGGATCAGTAGTTTCACCCCCATGGCCTCCAGCTCGTCGGCCGGCAACATCGGCATGGTGAAGGATTCGGAATTCAGATAAGCGACTGGGCCGGGAGCCCGACCGATGAAGGTCCGGGCTTCGTCGACACTGTATGGTCCCAGCGCCATCAGCAGGTCCGCGCCCGCTTCTCGGTAAGCAGCCAGGCGATCCGACACCGCACTCATGCCTTCCAATGCCCCGACATCTGTGCGCGCGATGATCTGGAAATTGTCGTCCATGCGCGCATCGATGGCGGCTTTGATCTTGCCGACCATTTCTGCTACGGAGACCACACTCTTGCCTTCCATCGAGCCGCACTTTTTCGGCAGCATCTGATCTTCAAGTTGGATTGCAGCGGCTCCGGCACGCTCGTACTCGCGCACCATGCGGCTCACGTTGATCACATTGCCATAGCCCGTATCGGCATCGGCGATCAGCGGTATGGAGACCGCATCGCAGATCTGGGCTGCGCGGGCAGCCATCTCCGGCAACGTTAACAGCCCCACGTCGGGCTGGGCGTACGTCGCCTCCACCGCGTAGCCCGACATGAATACGGCGTCGAAGCCCGCCTCCTCAATGAGCGCTGCGCCCAATGCGTCGCCGCAACCTGGCGCGACAACGATTCCGGGCTGCTGAATGAGTGCTTTAAGCCTTTCACGCTTCTGCGCGCTACCAACCATTGTTTGTCTCCTCGTTCTGACCTATCCATGCTGTTAAAACGACGTAGCGCCGAGATTAGAAATCGTGCACAATGGCTCGTCAATTTGATAATCAGTCGTTATTATTAGCGCTAGACTAATGAACATAAAATACCGTCAACTTAAGGCGTTTTCCCTCGCCGCTCGTTTGTCCTCGTTCATGGAAGCTGCCAACGCCATGGCGGTCACGCCTGCGTCGTTCTCCAACTTGATCAAGGAGCTTGAAAAAGATCTAGGCGTGATCCTGTTCGAGCGCACCACTCGGCGTTGCGTCCTGACTTCCGCAGGGCAAACTTTCCACGATCAAATGACGGGCGCTATCAATCACGTGGAAACCGTATACCGGGAAATGGTAGAAACGGGACAAGGGCGTCGTGGCCGTCTCGCGATCGCCGCTATTCCTTCTCTATCGTTCGGGGTCATCGCCCGTGCCTTGGCCGATTACAGGGCGCGCTACCCAAATGTGGAAATCGTTCTCAACGAGCGCCGAAACGACGAAGTGTTCGCTGCCGTACGTGACCGGGAAGTCGAGCTTGGCATGGGTAGTTTGTTGCACCGGGACAGCGCGTTGACTTGGCTGCCCACCTTGACCGATCGACTCATGCTTATCGCTCCTCCCGGGCATCCGCTGGCCAAGGGCCGCGTTGGCTGGCGTTCGCTGTCAAACTATCCTTACATCATGATGAGTACCGGGCCGGCCGAACACGCTATGCAGGTCAATAATCTGCAAGTGAATTCAGTGCTCGAAGTCGACCATGTGGCCACCGCAGTAGCCATGGTTCGACACGGTATGGGCATCACGGCTTTGCCATCAAGCGTCCTCCCCGCACTGAATATGGAAGGCGTGGTGTGTGTGCCGATCCTGGGCCGGCTTGCAACCCGCAGCTTGGGTATCGCTTATCGTTCCGGATCCAAGCTCAGCAAAGCGGCAGAGATGTTCGTCCAGATCGTGACGGAGACCGCGAAACAAATGCAGCTGGGATCAGGACGAACTGCCGGGATATCAAGAAAACCAGGCCGTGTTAAGCAAACAGTACGTTAAGCAACGATTGAATGTTCGTTGGAGATTGCCAACGTGCTGGCTTGACGGCGACCAGTCCCTTAATCTTCCAGGAAGCGCCCGCTGGCCTGACCAAGGATAGAGGTGCGAATCATCTCGCGGGGAACGCCCGACGGGTAATCTGCAAGTGCCATGTGCAATGTCGATCGGTTGTCCCACAGGATGGTGTCGCCCACGTTCCATGATTGGCGAAACTGGAACTCCGGTTGCGTGCAATGCCGGAATAGAAACGAAAGAAGACTTTCGCTTTCGTCCTCGCTCATGCCCACGATGCGGCGGCACATCCATTCGCTAACGAACAGAGCTTTCTTGCCTGTATCCGGGTTCACGCGCACCATTGGCTGCACGACTGGAGGATTACGCTTCCGTACGGCAGCCTTCTGTTCGGGCGTCTTGTTTCTGTGGCTTTTGCCGTTCCCCAGGTCATGGATAACTTCGAGATCATCGATGAGCCGTTTCATCGTTGGAGACAGGGTCTGATACGCCAATTCCATATTCGTGAAGAGCGTATCGCCCCCAATTGGCGGCAGCACCACGCTGTGCAGGCATGCCCCCTTTGCCGGACGTAGGGTATAGGTGAGGTCCGCATGCCATTGTTGACCGAAAATGATACGTTCGCCCCTGATGTTGGTCGCGCGAATCATCAGTACTTCAGGGTGCTCAGGGTGCACGACTTCGGCCTGGTAATTTGAATGCTGCTCAAGTTGGCCAAAGTTCTTGCTGAAAGCGATGAGCTGCTCCGGCGTGAGTGGTGTCCCACGAAATCTCAGGACCAGATGCTGCCGCCACGCTTCAAGAAGTTCGTTGCGCTGTATATCGCTAAGAGGATGAGCGATATCCAGCCCGTCGATTTGCGCGCCAAGCGCGCTTGCCAGGGGGGTGATTTTCATTGTCTTACCTGGGGTTGGCGGCGCCACTCGCGATAGGCGCCTGGAAGTCTGAAGTTCCGCCATGAGCGGCGATGCTCCGGCAGGCCGAAAAGAACACGCCTACATCGGCGCTGAAGCTCAGGAGCTTGACGCCTGCATCCAACAAGGTTCGCGCGTAGTCGTGGTCTATGGTGGAGGCGACAGTCGTCATGACGAACTTTCCCCGTTCCGCAGCTGCCTTGGTTACGCGAGCCAACGCTTCAGCCATCTGGGGATGACGAAAGTCCTTGCCGGGATGGCCGATCGACAGGGATAGGTCGAAGGGGCCGACAAAAACGATATCGATGCCATCCAAGTCGAAAATTGCCTCACACTCATCAAGGCCGGTACGATCTTCGATTAAGGGCACGACGAGAGCGTTCTGGTTTGATGCGTGGGCGAAGGCGTTCCAGTCTGGTGGCATGTATCCGGTGGCCCGGATCATTGGGCAGGCACTGCGAACACCGAGGGGGGCATACCGGGCGTACTGTAGCGCTTCACGGCAGCGCAAAGCCGAAGCATGAGGCAACACGAACCCGGCCGCGCCGAGGTCGAGCACACGTCCGATGATGGAGCTGTCGAGCTGGGGCACCCGAGCGAAGGCGGTAATGCCGCTAGCCTCAGCGGCTCGAAGCAGGTGAGCCATGTTTTCGAGACCAGTCGGACTGTGCTCCATGTCGATCGTGACAAAATTCAATCCCGCATGCCCCATTGCCTCAACGAGCACGGGACTACCTGAAAAGCACTGCATACCGGTGAGGATGGAGCCGTTTTTAAGGCGTTCTAAAAGTGGCGCGGTCATCGGCAAATGATGGTTTCGTTGCAAGAGTCCCTATTGAACGTCGAGTTAGAATAAGAATCCATCTGATAATTTCTGACTTCAGTAAGCTAAAGGCTAATGAACATCAAGTACCGGCAGCTCAAAGCGTTTGTCTTGGCTGCCCGTCTCCCTTCGTTCAATGCGGCGGCGGCAGAAATGTCGATTACGCCTGCTTCTTTCTCGAACCTCATCCAGGAACTTGAGAATGACATAGGCCTTCAGCTCTTTGACCGGGAGGGTCGAAGATGCACATTGACAATGATGGGCAGGGATTTCCGCGATCGGATCAGCGCGGCGATTGAACACCTTGAATCGACTTATGAGGATCTTTTGGCCGCCGGCCGTGGCCAGCATGGTCGCCTGACGATTGCAACGTTGCCGTCGATCTCATCCTGGCTTGTCCCGCGGGTGCTCGTTCACTTTCGCACAGCCTTTCCAAGCGTAGAAATCGTGTTGCGTGAACTTACGAACGATGAGGTAATCGCTGCGGTGCAATCCCAAGGCGTGGAGCTTGGCCTGGCAAGTCGACTTCAAGACAGCAAACGTTTTGTCTACGAGCCCATGGCCACTGACCGGATCATGGTGGCAGTCCCGTCCGGCCACAGACTCGCATCGGGATCGAGAGCGGTGAGCTGGAAGACGCTGGAAAGGGAGTCTTATATTCTTGTATCTAGTGGCTATGCTGAGTATGTGCTCAGGTCCGGTCAGGTCACCTTGACTCCAAGCTTTACAGTGGGAACCATTGCAACGGCAATTGAAATGGTGCGCAATGGGATGGGCATAACGGCGTTGCCCTCCAGCGTCGCTCCGGTTCTGAACATGGACGGGACGCAATGCTTGCCCATCCACGGCCCGTTCGGATCACGAACATTGGGAGTGGCTTATCAAAGCGCATCCAGCCTTAGCCGTGTGGCGCAATGCTTTCTAGCCATGTTGCGTAGCTTTCTTGAGTCAGACGCGCCTTCTCAACGCGGGCTTACCCCGGCAAGAAACAACGCTGGCTGACAGGAATGGCAGTTTCTTCAGGACCGGCGCGTGGCGCCGGGCTGCCAGATTTTCTGCATGAGCGAAGTCAGCGCCACCAGCACGGGTTCGCTGGCGCGCTCGTTGGACATCATGAAGCCTAGCGTGGCGTCGGCGCGGGCCTGGCCCCAGACGATGAATTCCCCGCTTTCCGCGCCGGCCAGCGCGGTTTCTTCGCGCAGCAGCAGGTGGGTATGGCTGCCGGCGGACCCATCGAGCCAGGGCAGCTGCGCGACCTCGCGCCAGCCGCCGCGCTTGAGGGCGCCGGCCAGCTCGGCAGGCATGGCGATGCGATAGCGCACGCTGCGCAAGGGCAGCCAGTAGGTTCCGCGCGGCGGGTTGACCACCACGGTGAGCGCGGCTTGCATCCGCCCCGTTTGGACCTGCTCGTGCAATTGGACGCTGGACAGGATGACCGTCTTCAGTTCGATCAGCGGCAGCTGGTCGCGCATGGCCGAGGCGAGTTCGCCCAGCCGCAGGAAGTCCGGCAGCTCGCTGGGGATGCCCAGTTCGACGGTGCCGTGCAGGCTGCCCTGCAGCTGCTGCGCTTCGGCCTTGAGCCGGGCGCCCAGCACCAGCAGCGATTCCGCCGTCGGGAGCAGGGCCTCGCCGGCTTTGGCCAGCGTCAGGCGCCCGGCGGCGCGCTCGAACAGCGCCACGCCCAGGCTTTGCTCCAGCGCCTTGATCTGCGCCGTGACGGCAGGCTGCGTGAGCGACAGGGCGTCCGCAGCCTTGGTCAGGTTGCCCAGGCGGGCAACCGTGACGAAGGCGCGGATCTGGTAGATCTCCATGGCGGCGATTATGCCGCCAGCAGACGTATCTGGGACGGTTCCAGTCCGATCGAGACCGCGGCGCCGACCGGGAAGGGCGACAGACCCGCCAGGTGCGACTGGTCGGCGGTGATCCGATGCTCGCCCACCTGGACCTGGTAGCGCGTGAATTCCCCGAGGAATTCGCTGGTCTCCACCACGCCTGGCAGCCAGACGTAGCGAGCGTCGCCCAGGCCGTCGGCCATGTCGACCTGCACGGTGTGGGGGCGGAAGCTGGCGGCCAGGTGCTCGGCTTCCGGGGCTTCGCTGGTCAGCGGCAGCTGCAGGTCGCCCACGCCGGGCACGTTCAGCACCAGGCTGCTGCGGCTGCGTTCGCGCACCGTTCCTTCCAGGACGTTCATGGTGCCCACGAAGTTGGCGACGAACCGGTTCACAGGGTAATCGAACAGGGTGGTCGGCGAGCCGATCTGCTGCACGACGCCGTGGTCCAGCACCGCCATGCGATCGGCGGTGGTCATGGCTTCTTCCTGGTCGTGGGTCACGAAAATCGTGGTGATGCCCAGGCGCCGCTGCAG